>Ga0247831_1007484_pt1 | contig 12157 bp, 5 predicted proteins | sample LaCruzMarch2015__9_FD_192406 | JGI IMG/M metagenome (GOLD analysis project Ga0247831, IMG submission 192406) | Freshwater microbial communities from meromictic Lake La Cruz, Castile-La Mancha, Spain - LaCruzMarch2015_1m | ecosystem: Environmental > Aquatic > Freshwater > Lake | place: Spain...
CTTTTGCAAGCCGCAGGCCGGCGAAGGGCGAAGAAGAACTTGAGCTTCCAACTTTATTTATCTGGGTTAATGGGAATAGTCGTCTGCTTGCGCGCTGCTGGACAAAGTGGACAGGTGAAAAGATCGGAGATGACTTTATCTACGTTGTAACTAAATTTCGAGATGTGCTCGATCTGAAAGGGGACTCGCGTTATCATCAATGGTGTTCAATTAAATTACGAGAAAATTTATGGTTATTAGAGGAACCCAAAGTTGACTTTTTAGAGCTTACTTGTCCTTTGCCAGAAAAAGTACATGCAACTGACAGATTTAAATCAGCTAATTATATCGAAAGAAGGAAGCAGCGTATTATTGATCAAACACCAGAGCTAACTGAGATAGAAAAAGAGCAGATCAGGCAGATATATGATGAAAGATCTAGATTAAACAATGACGCTGGTTACATCTTGTATCATGTTGATCATAATGTGCCCTTATCTAAAGGCGGACCACATCATCCAAGCAATTTGCAGATAATGACTGCTACAGAAAACATAAGAAAAGGTTCAAAACTATTACTGAGCTAATCTTTTATGCTCGCCTCTGCGGCTAATTGTTAATTGCTATTAATTTCATGATCACATTTCTTATTACTTTAACTTAATAGATTTGTGGATTTTCAGCTTTCAAAGATCTTGAGTTTTCCAAGACTACACGTGCGGTTGCATCATCTATGCCATCTATAACTTTTACTTGAACTTCCACTGAAAGATTTACTTCTGCGCCAGGCAGGGCTTGCAAATGACTCATTACTTCATCTAGAAAATCGCCCATTTGCAGGCCTGCTCGCATTGGATCTAGCTTTAAGGAGGTTACGAAAGTTGTTTTTTTTACTGGCTGCAAAACCGGTGCAGGTGGAGCAATGCCGACGCTTCCAGTTGTGCTCAGCGAGCTAGGTGCAGCTGCCTTAGTTCCTGTGGCCCCCGTAGTACTACCTGCTATCTCGATCAACTCAGGTGCTGCTTGTTGATCAGGGTGCTGCGCTCTAGCCACCTCCTCTTTGACAACTAGAGAATTGAGGCTGGGCAGTTGTCTGCTTGATACCTGCTGTGGCCTAAGCCCTGAGTAACGCCTGCTTTCTTCATCAAAAGCATCTGCTAGATAAAAGGTTGTTTCTCCTGTAAGTGCAGCTGCAGGGTTGATCAGGGCATCGAGGATTACTTGGTCATTGGTAATTCGCGGAAGGTAGAGGTACTTACGACACCAATCCACCAGCTGCCTTACCTCTATATGTTGACTCTCCTTCCACAGAAAGCTATTGAGCTTGTCTCTAATGGCTCTGGCGCCTAGTTGATTAGCAAGTAGATCTTCTTGGATGCACTTTTCTGCTGCTCGCTCAGCAAGTGATCCTTTGCCAGTTGTTAGCCGCTTTTCATCCCATAGGGCTCCATTAGGCCCTGGTTCGCTTTGATATGGAACTAGCAGGTGGCACCAGGTTTCTGGAATTCGTGAAGCGATTGCAGTGGTGGCGTCCTGGATTTTGGTGGCAGCTTGATTTGTTTGATTAACTGTGAGGTTCAGCAGGAGCTTCTCGTCCACCACCCGCTGCCAGGCGCGACGATCTGCCAGGGCAAAGAAGAGATTTTCAAGGTTCTGTTCATCTGCTGCCAGAAACACAAGGGTGTTTTGGTACTGACGCGGGCTATTCCCCTTGCTTTGCAAGCAGGTGCTCGCCCACTGCAGGGCAGTACTGACGGTAACTCCCCGCCTGTGGGTGTATTGAGCAGCCAGTAAAACAAGCCTTGTTGCTGGCTCATCTGGTATTCCACTGTTATCGAGCTGGGCAGCATGTACTCCTGCAAAGTCACCACGCTTTCCAGCTTCTTTGGCAAGCTGCTGGTTCAGTTCTGCTAGCAGTTCATCTGGCTTACGTAGGTAGCTTTCGCGGTAGTCCTCCGCTGTGCGGTTGAGGTTGGGGCTTGTATCAATCCAGTAGCGATCGCCATCCTGCTGGATATAGCGGCCTCGATCTCCAAGGCGGCGTAGGGCGTCACCAAAGACAGCAATGGGTTCTCCAGGCATTACGCAGGCAAGCTTGACGCTTTGGTCATTAATGCCCTTGCGTTCCCGGTTTGCACCAGGCGCTGTACCCATGTAGAGGCTGCGAGCCACGCGCTTGCAGGCGCTTACTCTGCCGAAATTGGGATTATCGCGATCCAGCTGCGTGGGGATGGACTGGCCCCCATCCACATCCTGGGAAATGATTGGTTCCCACTGGTTATCGAGGAAGCGCACCAGCTCGTTCTTGACGTCGTTGTCGTCAATGGGCATGGAACTGGGCATGATCAGCAGGTCCTTGCTGTTGCCGTTCCAGAGACCTTCGATGGTTAGGGCAAGCAGGCGCAGCACCCCCCTGGTGCGTTGGAAGCGATCGAGGGTGCTCCAGTCTTCGTAGAGGCGATCAAAAAGTTCTGGGTGGATGGGATAGGCAGAGGTCAGCAGGTCGCGGTATCCCGGTTCACGTGCCTGAGCAGGGAAGTCAGCCCTGTTTGCGGCGTACATGTCGCAGAACTTACGCACCACTGCATCCCGGTTGGCACCGTCCTCCTGGGTTTTGATCGGCTCAAAGAGGCGGCGGCGAACGATCTCAAAGCTTTCGTTTCCCGTAGCTGGCCGCCATTGATAAGCCAGGCGGCTTACAACGTTCTTCAGTCCGTTGCAGGCCAGCTCACCATTGCTGCCGCCAATCTCGTTAATGCTCTGAGGAACTGAGATCAAGAGCAGGGCGTTGGCCACCTGCTTAGTTGCTTCTGTTAATTGCTGGGCAAAAGTTAGCTGGGTATCGAAGGTGCCAGCCGGTAGGTCGGACTTGTCAACCAGATTTCTGGCGTAGGCAACCCACTCGTCTACCAGGATTAGGCAGGGTCCGTAGCTTTCAAAGAGGGCCGCTAGCGATCTTGCACCAGGTGCCACCTGCTTTTTATCGCTTTCGGCGATCTGGGCATAGCCTTCCGCACCACCGAGTTGATAAGCCAGTTCACCCCAGAGGGTATGGACCTCGGTGCCATCTGGTTTGAGGTCCACCTTCGAGGGGTTGAAGGCCGTGCCAACCAAAACAGCTCGGGATGCTTTGGGTATAGAGCTGATACCCAGCTCACTGCAGACCTGATCAAGGCCAGGCAGGTCAGCGAGGGGAACACCAGAGCAGAGGTGGAATAGGGTCAACATCGAGTGGGTCTTACCGCCACCGAAGTTGGTCTGCAGTTCGATTACAGGTTCCCCGTTTTGCTTGTTGAAGCGCTGGAGGGCGATACGGAGAAGTTCCCGCAAACCATCTGTGATGAAGGTGCGGCGATAGAATTCGACTGGATCGGTGTATTCAGAACTGCCGATCCCCCGTTGAACTAGGTCCAGATCAGCGGCGAACTCTGCCTGCTGGTACTTGCCACTGATCACATCAGGGTGTGGAGTAATTACCTCACGCCAGGGCATAAGGCCGGCTTCTATTTCGTTAGCGATGGAAGCTTGATAGCGCGTGCGATTGCGAGCACGTTCAGCAAATACCTGCTGCTGCAGCTCCTCCCTCAAGGAACGAATTGATTCGGCCTGCTCCGTGGCATTGATATTTCGGCAAAGGCGAACAGCTGTGTCGATATAGCGGTCGACATCGTCAGAAGACATGGCCTCAGAATGGGCCCACTTGTTGCGCGCTTCTCTGAGTTCGCTTGCGTAGGCGCGATCAGACTGGCTCAGCAGGCGTTTAAAGACTGTCTGCCAGTGCTCCATGAACAGACCCAGCAATACTGAAACGTCTTGAAGATTGTTGGCATTAGGAGGTAGCCGATCTTGCCAGTCGGAACCAACCTGGTCGTAGAGCTGACTTGAGATGTAGGGAAGCAGGGCTTCTCGCAGCTGATCAAGGGCCTTGCCGATGCGGTCGCGGTTGGAGAGAGTCATGGTGAGTAAATCAGATCAGAGAAGTCTGAATAACGGTTTCCGTGCTTTGGTTAGAGGCCAGGCGCTCCAGCTCCGGCCAGGCGATCACCAGGCCGTTGTACGCGCGGGCTTCTTCTGCTTGTTTCTTCTTCTCACAGTGGTTGTAGAGGCGGTAGGCCAGGGCACGGCAGTTGGCGACAAGATCACCATGGCCGGAGACATTTTTGAGCTGAAGCAGTAGCTCAGCAGCGGCGCCTTCGCCACTAGCCTCCAAGCGCTTGATCAGGTGCTGGGTGGCTTCCCAAACGCAGAGACGACGATCGGTGGTGGGATCCCAATCCTCCACAAGTTGGGCGCGCTGGTAGAGGCGCACTTTGCCAGCTACGGAGGAGAGGATTCCTGCTTCTGCAACCCCATCAACGGAAAGATTTCGTGCAATGGCTAAACCTTCTGCATCTCCATAGGAGCGCTCTTCATAGCCATAGCTCTCAAAGAAGGTGAGGGCAAAGCGGCTGTCGGCATCGAGGTCGCCTTCATCTTGTGAAAGGTATTCATCGAGGGCGGTGTTGATCTCGATCAGGGCCTCCCGCACACTCATGGGGCTGTCATCGGGATTAAGTACCGCCTTGGCACTACTGAAAATGGCCATTCCGGGGCCGATAGCAGCCTGGGCTACATCAACTGGAGCGATGTTTGCTCGCTCCAGCGATTTCAAGGCCTGGGGTAGCTCCTGGCGAAGCTGGCGGCGGAAGTCGGTGCGAGACAGCGTGATTGCAGAATTCAGTCGTCGATGGCAGACGAGAACGACGCTTGAGGCAAGAGCATTTGTGCCAGATCCGATCATTCGGTTGGCCAGTTCCGTGCGCATCGGCCAGGTGCCATAAAGTGCAAAGCCTGCTTTGATCACTGCCGCCAAGAAGGTCTCCCATCCAGTGCTAGCAGTGCCTGCAGCCGTCTTCGTTTCAGCTTGCTTGAAGGCGTAGTAGATCGTGACGGGGAAGGCAGGATGTGACTGAATGGCGATCTGCTGCATTGCCAAGGTCATGCCATCCAGGAAGAAGGCTTCTGCTTTATTTTTCGTTCCGTGCCGATATGGAGTGGCTACTAACTCCTCGGCCTTAGGGACAGTAACTGTAGCGAACAGTTTAGGGAAGACCGACCTTAAAGAGCGGCGCAGCCAGACGTAGAAGAAGTCGGAGAGATCGGCGTAGCCAATGTTGTCATAATAAGGCGGATCAGTAGAGACGACTCTTGGGGGCGCTTGCTTTTTAGATTGAGCATCACCTTGAAAGGCATACCCCGTGAAGCTCCAGGCGATAATACTATTTAGATTTTGGTAAGTATATTTTATGCAGTTGGTCCAACAGATTGCTGTTGAGCCGAGGGCGTTGGATTCAGGGAAGTCCCACGTCATGGGCAAAGCCTGGCGCTTAAAAGTCTGCATTACTTGCTCGCCTGATGGCTTCCAAGTAGCTATTGAGCTGTTGTAATCACAAAGCCTACTTATTGCAAAGCTTAAATACACACCCACCGCATCCGAATAAGCGACCGTTCCACTCCCTCCTTCAGATAAAGGCACTGTCTCAACCCATCCCCCTGCAGCTAGTGCATCTGCCTTTACCTGCTCACGAGCTTCCTGAACCAAATCCGAAAAGGTGGTAAGCGCCACCAGCTGACGTGCTGTGAAGAGGTCGCCGTAGGTCTTCAAGCCATAGAGAGGCGGCGAGAACCAGCGTGGGTTCTCCGGCATCGCGACCTCAGGCTTCCATTCCGGCTTGGCCATGAGCGCCGCTGCCTCGTGCCCCGGGGTTGGCGCGAGATAGACCCGCCCACGATCCCCCTCGGCCACGATCGCCATAAGGCGCGCACTCATGCGCCCTGCTTTGGCCTCGCTGTAGATATGGTCCGACGCGATTGGCGCCCCCGTCATCAGGCACTGAAAGTTCGCGCCCCGCGACAGTTTGGTCCCGTTCTTCGCGCTCTCAGCATCTTTCGGCTTGCCCACTTTCACCGTGAACCGATAACCACCGTCTTCGATAACAGGCTCTACATAAGTCTCCTTGCCCGCCTTCGTGGAGAGCATGAAGGTAGAAACCAAGGGCACTGCCACTTGTGCAAAGGCAGGGTTGGGACTTTGGACTGTTCGAGCCCACAGCCAGGCGATCACGGTTAATTCTTTATTTTCATATGGACTTAGGTCTGGTCGTTCCGCAACCATCTCCGGCGTGATCTTGATCTTTGGGTAGAGATGACCAATGCGCTTTTCTGCTTCATCACGCATCCACTTGCCGTAGTAGCGCACGTCTTCTGCCAACCCCTGGGCACCTTTCCACTGGCGCACATCCAGGTCATGCCGGCTCTTGGGATTCACCGGAGGCATCCCCGCAAACTTCGGCGGTATTTCAATCATCGCCTTGTTGATCAGTACCGCCACCGGGTTTAGATCGCTGGCGTAAGCCTCGAGGCCCAGGCGCTGGGCCTCCAGTGGCAAGGCCCCACCTCCGGCGAAGGGATCGTGAAAGCCCGGTAGCTTTTCTGGATCAAACAGCTCTGCTGCATCTGGATGATCTGCGTTATCAGCGCAGGCCCGCCGCCAGCTTCTTTTGATTTCTTCTCGCGCTCGGTTCAACACCAGCTCATTGGTGGTGTTCTCCCAGATCACCAGTTCACTGACTAGAGCAAACAGCCTGAGCCGCTCGATCTCCTGAGCTTCTTCAGTAGGGAACTCCTCCGGCACCGCTGAGGGGTCATCCACCATCTGGCAGAAGATCACTGACCTTGCTGCTGCTAGTGGCCGCCGCGCCCACCACAAGTGAAGGCCTCGTGGATGCGCTCCGATTCCAGGTTGTTTTTCAGCCGCTGATGCCGCATTGATCGTTTCCAAAGGGATGGCGACCTCGATCATTTTCTTGCGGCGTTTAACGGGGTGATCACCAATCATCGTGAAATCTCCTCAGCCGTTTCTTCATCTTTGGGACTTAGTGATCCCAGGATCTGGGCAATGAATTGGTCATCAGAGTTCCTTTCAATGCGAAAGAGGCGATTCTCCGACAACCAAACACTTCGACTATTAGTCATACAAGGAGCCCATTCGGGACTTGGCTGTAACCAGGGTTCATGGAATTCTTCATTTAAGTAACGAAAACCACCAGCCCAAATCCTTCCTTCCTGCGGCCAGGCTGCAATCGGTCTCAGCAGATCAGCAGTTGGAATATCAGCGATTTCAATAATTCTTAAATCCAGTGGGTCTAATATCGCCACAAAACCTTCACTTTGGTTACGCGTAACAGTGGTAGCAATGATGAGCTCATCTACACCACGACCATCGGTGTAGTTGTAAAAAGCTTCTGCTTCATTTTGAATCCATAGAAGCTGGACTACACAAGAGCCGGGCAGCTTTCTTCGCACTAAGATCTCATTTTCGGGAATATCCCAGATCACAACCTCAGCCTGAGCAGACGACACAGAATCAAGAACCCACCTGCCAAGACCTACTGCTACCGATGCTGCATTTGGTGCAACAGCTACGGCATGTGCATGATCATCTAGCACCCAGCCATTATTCGATCCAACCTGCCAGCAGCTTGCATACTGACCTTTTGCTGCAACTGCTGCAATTGTTTTTTCAGGCGTACTTGAAGCGGAGATATCTGTGATTCCCTTTTCGGGAAAGAGAAAACCTGTTTTTTCCTGTAGTGCAATTCGCTCTGGCTGGTGCCACTTTTCTTTGCTGCAGGAGTGATTATTCAAATCAAGTAGAAGACACCCATTGTGATCGCGATCTCCCATTAACACCCTGTCATCGGCAGTTGCCACCATGAATGAGGGAACGAATAAGAACTCTTTTACTGGCCATTCCTCCAGCAAGGTCAATCCAGATTTGTCCGTACTGTTGTTGATCATTTTTTCAGTGCGGGTTGCTCGCAACAGAAAGCAGCTCGGAAAGAGCAAAATTTTGGCCCTGTGACGCGAAGCCTGGTCGGCCCCAGTCGATGCCACTTACATATCTAGGTGGTGAGGCTTGATCACCTGAGATTGTGCTGATGGCAAGCCGGAAACGTTCAGGCTTGTTGTTGCCGCATTTGAGTTCGTTGTAGGTGAGGGTAACGCTGTCAGCTCCTTCCGCCCGGCCCTTCACCTCAATGAAGAACAGGTTGCCATTTCCATCAGAAGATTCGATGTCGTAGCCGATGCCGCGCTCTGCACTCTTGTCGATAGGGGTACGACCAAGGGCACGTTCAGCAGCAAAGACCGCTTCCATTGCCAGCAGTTCAACCCGCTTGCGCGCCTCAGCATCAACAGCAGCATTGGCTGTTTCACCCTTGATCTGACGCAACAGGCCAGCAGGAAGCACCAGGGCACCTGATTTAAGGATCGGTGCTTTCGCAGTGATCTGTGCTTCTGAATCAAGCTGCGCCAGCCGTTTACCCAGGCGGTTTAGCAGTAGTTCGGCGCGATCTCTTGCTACCTGAGCTGGCAATCTTGTTTTTTTGCCCGCCGATTCTTGGTGCTTTAGTTCGGCGTGGCGCTTCTGCCAAAAGTTGATCTGATACGTCATCCGAGCTTCCACCTCCTGCCGTGCCTTCTTGATCCTGGCGAAACGTTCACTTTTGATCTCGTTGAGGTGAGCCGGAACCAGGGTCTGCATCGCATGGCTCATCACGGTGGAATCCCAGTCCTGTGCAAGCCAGTCCTCAGTTAACAAGGGTTCCACCAAAGATTGTTCATCTGGTGCCAGGGGCCTGTAATCCAGGTATGGAGCAGAACCAGCAGTAGAGACCTCACCACTACAAGCGATCTCAAGGAACACCAGTCGATTTGAAATCAAGGGCTGCTGCCCCTGGCGATTCTTGCGTCCATCCTGCAGGCCGTGCTCAAGGCAGAAGAGAACCCTTGGCTCGGCACCTGCATCGTTGTCGTCTACCAAAATTGCTCCTTGGCTGAGCACATTGCTTTCACGGGTCCAGATCAAGGAGATGCAAACCTCCAATAGGGGATGACTCGGACTGACCAGTTCTGCTCGTGGTGATTGACCTACGTGCTGTTTTTCAAAACAAATGCGCTCATATCTTGGTTGCAGGGGAACCCCCGTACCGATCTGCTGGTTGTGATCCAGGAGCAGCGGCGGGATATGGGTAATCTCGTAGCGTCCCTCCTCCCTTGGGAAGGCCTTACCGCCAAGACGCCGAAAGGCTTCTATAAAAAAGTCATGTACATAGTGCGGCTGGATGCGCCGTGCCATGGCACGTTCCATCTGCTGCTTGAGGTTAAGAACCTTGGTGGTGTCCATGCCCTGCTTTACAAGGGCCCGGCGCTCCAGCAACTCGATGAGGTGCTCCGATTTCACGGCTTCATCAATTTCATCCATCCGTGCCTTGACCGCAGGGTCGGCGTTGTAGAGCACCGCATCCATCAGCAGCTCGCGCAGCGAACGACCAGTGAATAGCTGGCCGAGTACGTCAAAAACTTTGTCGCCTAGTGCTTCTCGCGCACGTTCCAGCTTCTGCAGCAACTGGATATAGACGTCTCCCTCCCTGGTGTCTTTGGCCAACAGGTTCCAAAGGTGGCAAACCTCCTTCTGACCAATCCGGTGGATACGGCCAAAGCGCTGCTCCAATCTGTTGGGGTTCCAGGGCAGGTCGTAATTAACCATCAAATGGGCACGTTGCAGGTTCACACCCTCCCCAGCAGCATCATTGGCAAGCAGGATCTCGACGGTTGGATCGTTCATAAACGCCTGTACTACCTGTCGTCTACGGTCCCTAGGCACGGCACCATGGATTTCAACTACGGCTTCTTCTCTGCCAAGGCGATTACGGATCTTGCGAGCTAGGTCGGTAAGGGTGTCTTTGAACTCTGTAAAGAGAACCAGCTTGCGGCGACCACCGTTCTCATCACGCATCAACGGGTCATCAAGGATCTTGTCTAACTGCTGCCACTTGGCATCGGTGCCAGAGCTGACCACGTTTTTACTGAGCACCTCCAGATCCTTAAGTGTTTGGATCTCAAACTCCAATTCAGTAAGGGTCTGTGCAGAAGTGGCGTTATCAATAAACGTGTTCTCGGTTTCCTCTATCTCAGCAGCAGTGTCTTCGTCGTAGAGATCTTCTATGTCATCAGGATCAAGTGCCGCAAGTTTCTGGCCTACCTGCAGGCGTCCACCAGCTTGCCGGCCTTGCATCAGCAGCCGCTCTTCTTTTAAGCGGGCCTCTAGTTTTCCCCGTCTACGCTCGATGGAGCGATGAATAGCAAACGGGGAGCTAGCTAGTCGGCGCTGCAGGGTCATCAAAGCAAAGCCCACATTCACTCGCCGTTTGCCACCACCCTCCTGTTCTGCATTACGTTCAGCGCGATTCATTTCTTCACGCACGTATTCAGTTACTCGTTCATAGAGCACCTTTTCGCTCTGACTCAATTCGTACTGAGCTGTGTAGCTCTTACGTTCGGGGAAGAGCTTCTTGCCTTCAAAGGTGTAAAGATCTTCCTTAACCAGCCGTCGCATCAGATCCGTGGGGTCGCTGCGATGAACCGAATCCTTTTCCTTTCCGGCAAAACGATCTTCATCCAAGAGGGCCATAAATAATTGGAAGTCCTCGTCCTTTCCGTTGTGGGGCGTCGCCGTCATCAACAACAAGTTGCGGGCATGGTTCCCAACCCGCTGACCCATGAGATATCGCTTGGTGGTCTTGAGTTCACCTCCGAAGTAATGGGCGCTCATCCTGTGGGATTCGTCACACACCACCAGATCCCATTCAGGTGCTTGTTCTAGCCGGGTTTGTAGCTCCTGATCGCGGGAGAGCATGTCCATCCTTGCGATCATCAATGGCTTCTCGGCAAAGGGGTTGCCCATCCCTGTTGCGTTGATCAAATCACGGGTGAGCAGCTCGAACTGCAGCTCGAACTTTTCCTTGAGTTCGTCTTGCCACTGCTCTGAAAGGGATCCTGGTGCAACGATCAGGCAACGCTCCAGCTCGCCGCGGATAAGCAGTTCTTTTATCAGCAGACCGGCCATGATCGTTTTACCGGCACCGGGGTCATCAGCCAGCAGGTAACGCATTGGCTGCCGGGGCAGCATGTGCTCATATACAGCACTTATCTGGTGGGGCAGCGGGTCAATCGCGCTACTGCTTACTGCTACGTAAGGGTCAAATAAGTAAGCCAGGCGAATGCGCTCACCCTCTGAAACCAGCCGAAATTTGTCACCGTCGCCTTTGAAGCTCCACTTGCGGCCCGAAGACACCAGCTCTAAGTCAGCTTCCCTGTCTCTGAAGAGGATCTGGGAATGAAGGATTCCTTGCCCGTCTTTGTAGACCACGTCACATGCTTCACCCATCAGTTGGGTGCTGACGATCCTGACCGCCTCACGACCTATTAGCCCTGTGACCTGGGCATCAGGTTTTAGGTCCTCCAGGCGTAAGGGCACAACAAGTAAAAAATATAATTTTGACTATAGCCAAGAAAAGCCAAAATTAAAATATATTTAATTGGTTGTAATTTGCATTAAGAAATGGCATCCGCAAACAAAGTTAAATTCCACGTTTGCAATTAATTAGCTTACGGTTAATCTAACAGTGTAGCAAGCGAGAACTTTCAAATTTATACCTGGCAGCTCTTTATTCAGCACTCGAAGATAAATTTATTTTTTCTCTGAAATATTCTTGCAGCTCCGGATCACAGGCAAACACCCAGCAGCTTTTCATGCCGCGGCTCATCAAGGTGCGGTAGGTGTTGCGGATCAGCCGGCTTACCCGCTCCTCTGTTCCTTTGGGATCTGTGGCCATAGCGGCTCTCCAGCCAGTCAGGCTCTTTGGGCTTCCCCCGTTTTTGTGGACAGTTGCTCAGGAAGCCTGCTCATTAATAATACTGCTTTTTAGTGCTCGATTTTCGTAGTCAATCGGGCTTAGGTAGTCATTGCTTGAATGTCGTCTATTTAGATTGTAATATTCCTCAATCCAACTAGTGGTTTCACTTTGCAATTGCAATGGTGTTAGCAGAATTTTACTATTATCATCTAGATTGTTTTCTAATTTATAAGTAGAAAAGAAGCTTTCCATTGCCGCATTATCCCAGCAGTTGCCTTTGCGAGACATGCTGCAGTTGATTTTATTTTCTATCAATAGTTTCTGATATTTACTTCCAGTATATTGACTACCTTGATCGGTATGAACAACTAATTTACTTGGATTTATTCTTCTTAAAATTAAAGCTCTATTTAATGCTTTTGTTACTAGTTCTGCTTCCA
>Ga0247831_1007486_pt1 | contig 12156 bp, 8 predicted proteins | sample LaCruzMarch2015__9_FD_192406 | JGI IMG/M metagenome (GOLD analysis project Ga0247831, IMG submission 192406) | Freshwater microbial communities from meromictic Lake La Cruz, Castile-La Mancha, Spain - LaCruzMarch2015_1m | ecosystem: Environmental > Aquatic > Freshwater > Lake | place: Spain...
GCCCGTTGCCGTGCCGGTCGCCCGCGCCGCCGATCCGCGCCACGTGCTGGCGCGCATCGCAGCCCGCCTGCACGGCCCACAGCCGGCCATGATGGTCGCCGTCACCGGCACCTCGGGCAAAAGTTCTGTCGCCGAATTCACCCGCCAGATCTTCGCGAGCCTCGGCCGGCAGGCCGCCTCCGTCGGTACCATCGGCGTCGTCAAGCCTGATGGTGCCGTCTACGGCTCGCTGACCACGCCTGATCCGGTGACGCTGCACCAGACGCTTGCCGCACTTGGCAGCGAAGGCATCACGCACGTAGCGTTCGAGGCCTCCTCGCACGGACTCGACCAGCACCGCCTCGACGGCGTGACTTTGCGGGCCGCGGCGTTCACCAACCTCGGCCGCGACCATATGGATTACCATGCGACGATCGAGGACTACTTCGCGGCGAAACTCCGCCTGTTCACCGAGCTCTTGCCGGCGGATGCCACCGCCGTCGTCAACATCGACGACCCTTTCGGCCGCCGTGTCGCCAATGCTGTGCATGGGACCAGCCGCCGACTGATCACGGTCGGCGGCGTCGGCGCCGATCTGGCCCTTGTCGCAACGCGCCCTGTCAGCTTCAACCAGCTTGTCGACGTTGGTTTCGGCGGGCGCACGTGGAGCTTCGGCTTTCCGCTGCTCGGCCGCTACCAGGTCGAGAACTTCCTGCTCGCAGCTGGCCTCGCGATCGCCTGCGGGGAGCCGGCGGACGCGATCTTCGCCAGCGCGGGCGCCGTGCAGGGCGTGCCGGGCCGGCTCGAGATCGTCGGCTCCTTGCGCGACAGCATGGTCGTCGTCGATTACGCGCACAAGCCGGACGCACTCGCAGCCGTCCTCGCAGCCCTCCGCCCGTTCGTGACGGGCAAGCTCGTCTGCGTGTTCGGCTGCGGCGGTGATCGCGACACGGGCAAGCGTCCGATCATGGGCGAGATCGCCTCTCGCGGCGCCGACGTGGTGATCGTCACCGACGACAATCCGCGCTCCGAGCAGCCCGCCGCCATCCGTGCCGAGATCCTGGCTGCGGCCCCCGGCGCCATCGAAATCGGCGACCGGGCGGAGGCGATCCGCCGTGCGATCGCGCTCGCCGGCCCCGGCGACGTGGTGGTGATCGCCGGCAAGGGCCACGAGACGGGCCAGATCGTCGGCGACCGGGTGCTGCCGTTCTCCGACCAGGACGAGGCGCGGGCGGCAATCAGCGCGGAGGGTGGTGATGCCTGACAATCTATGGACGTGGGACGCTCTCGTCGCAGCCGCCGAGGGCGAGGTCGATGGCGCGCCGGCAGCAGCCGTTTCTGGTTTTTCGATCGACACGCGGTCGATCCGGCCGGGCGAGGTGTTCGCAGCGCTCAAGGACCAGCGCGACGGTCACGAGTTCGTGCCGCAGGGTTTCAATGCGGGCGCGGTGGCGGCTCTGGTCGCAACGAGCTACATGCGCCAGCCCGGCGACGGCACGCTGCTTCGGGTCGACGATCCGCTGCGCGCGCTGGAGCGCATCGGCCGCGCTGCCCGCGCCAGGCTCTCGCCCGAGGCCCGCGTCGTCGCCATCACCGGCTCGCACGGCAAGACCGGCACCAAGGAGATGCTGCGCGTCGCTCTGGAGACGGCGGCGCCCGGCCAGGTGCACGCCTCGATCAAGTCCTATAACAACCACTGGGGCGTGCCCCTGATGCTCGCCAATATGCCGGCTGCGACGCGTTACGGCGTGTTCGAGATCGGCATGAACCACGCCGGCGAAATCACGCCACTGACACAGCTCGTGCGCCCGCATCTGGCGATCGTCGTCAACGTGCTGCCGGCGCACATCGGCAACTTTCCGGACGGCGAGGAGGGCATCGCCGAAGCGAAGGCGGAGATCTTCGCAGGTCTAGAGCCCCACCGATCCGAAATGGCAGGTATCGCGGTGCTCCCGGCTGACAGTCCGCACTTTGCTCGCCTTGCACACCGCGCCCGCACCGCCGGTGCCCGCATCGTCACGTTCGGCCTCGCCGAGGGCGCCGACGTGCGCAAGATGTCGCGCCTCGAAGACGCCGACGGCTCGATCGTGCTCGCCGAACTCGGGCACCGCCGTCAGTCCTATCGCGTTGGCGTTGCCGGCCGCCACATCGCACAGAACTCGCTCGCCGTGGTCGCGGCCCTCGATGCGCTCCGCGTCGATCTCGCGACCGCGTTGAAGCCGCTCGCCGGCCTCTCCGCCGCCGAGGGGCGTGGCGCGCGCAATGTGCTTGCGGTGGGCGACGGCCATCTGCTGCTGATCGACGAGGCCTACAACGGCAATCCCGGCTCGATGACGGCGGCGCTGGCGAGCCTCGCCTCTGTCCACGACCAGCGCTTCGACCGACGTGTGGCGGTACTCGGTGACATGCTGGAACTCGGCGAACGGAGCGCGGAGTACCACCTAGCCCTCGCCGAGCCGGCACGGCGCGGCGCCGATATCGTATACCTCGCCGGTCCGGCCATGCGCCTGCTGTACGACGCTGTGCCCGAAGCGATGCGGGGTGCCTGGACCGAAACCGCTGCCGAACTCGCGCCGGTGGTGTTGGCGGCGCTGCGGCCCGGCGACGTGGTGATGGTGAAAGGCTCGCTCGGCAGCCGCATGGGGCCGATCGTCGAGGTCATCAAGAAGCGCTTTGCCACGCCCGCCTGAACCGTCTAGAACCGCCCGGACCTTCGGTGAGACTGGTTAACGCAGCGACCGGCCGGCGACTACGCCGGCCTACTAATAGGGGCGGCCGGCAACCTTGCCGGCCGACGAACAGGGGCGAACGGCACCTCCATGCTTTACGAGCTGATCCAGTTCAGCGACCAGATCGGTCCGCTGAACGTGTTCCGCTACATCACGTTCCGCACCGGCGGCGCCATCATGACGGCGTTGTTGTTCGTGTTCTTGTTCGGCCCGGCGATGATCGACCTGCTGCGCATCAAGCAGGGCAAGGGCCAGCCGATCCGCGACGACGGCCCGAAATCGCACCTGTCGAAGAGGGGCACGCCTACCATGGGCGGGCTGATGATCCTGTCCGGCATCCTGTTCTCTACGCTGCTGTGGGCCAACCTCGCCAATCCGTACGTGTGGATCGTGCTCGCGGTCACCGTCAGCTTCGGATTGATCGGCTTCTACGACGACTACCTGAAGGTCACCAAGCAAACGACCGGCGGCTTCTCCGGCAAGCTCCGGCTCGGTGCCGAGCTCGCCGTTGCGGCGGTCGCCACCTATGCGCTGATGCGCTACGCGACGCCGCAGTTCGCGAGTTCGCTCGCCGTCCCGTTCTTCAAGAACGTGCTGATCGACCTCGGGCCGTTCTTCATTCTATTCGGCCTGATCGTCATCGCCGGCGCCGGCAATGCCGTGAACCTCACCGACGGCCTCGACGGCCTCGCCATCGTGCCGGTGATGATCGCCGCTGCAACCTTCGGCCTGATCGCCTACCTGTCTGGCCGCGCCGACTTCGCCCGCTACCTGCAGATCCACTACGTGCCGGGCACTGGTGAACTCGCCATCATCTGCGGCGCGGTGATCGGCGCCGGCCTCGGCTTCCTGTGGTTCAACGCCCCGCCCGCCATGATCTTCATGGGCGACACAGGGTCGCTCGCGCTCGGCGGCACGCTCGGCGCCATCGCGGTCGCAACCAAGCACGAGTTCGTGCTGGCGATCGTCGGCGGCCTGTTCGTGCTGGAGACACTGTCTGTCATCATCCAGGTGACCAGCTTCAAGCTCACCGGCAAGCGTGTCTTTCGAATGGCCCCGCTGCATCACCATTTCGAGCAGAAGGGCTGGGCTGAAGCGACCGTCGTCGTCCGCTTCTGGATCATCTCGGTGGTGCTGGCGCTGGTCGGGCTGGCGACGCTGAAGCTGCGGTAACTGTGTAGCGGCGCGTGACGGCAGTTTGCGCTAGAATTGCGAAATGATTCCCGTCACCACATTCGCCGAGCGGCGCGTTGCCGTGTTCGGCCTCGGCCGGTCGGGCAATGCGACCGCGCTTGCGCTCGCAGCCGGCGGCGCAGACGTGGCGGCCTGGGACGATACGCCCGCTGCGCGCGAGGCCGCCGTCACGGCTGGCGTATCAGTGGTCGATCTCACGACGGCCGACTGGTCGACGTTCAGTGCGCTGGTGCTGGCCCCCGGCGTGCCGCTGACGCACCCAAAGCCGCACTGGACCGTGCAGAAGGCCCGCGCCGCCGGCATCGAGGTGATCGGCGACATCGAACTGTTCTTCCGCGAGCGGGCGGCGCATGCTCCCGGTGCACTGGTCGTGGCCATCACTGGCACCAACGGCAAGTCGACCACCACGGCGCTCGTGTCGCATGTGCTCGCTGGTGCCGGCCGAGACGTGCAGATGGGCGGCAACATCGGCGTCGCCGTGCTCGACCTCGCCCCGTTCGCCGCTGGTCGCGTGCACGTGCTGGAACTCTCGTCGTTCCAGATCGACCTGACGCCCTCGCTCGCGCCGAGCGTCGGCTTGCTCCTGAACATTACGCCCGACCATCTCGACCGGCATGGCCCGGCCGACGATTTGCCAGCCGCGATGCGCTCCTACGCCGGCCTCAAGCAGCGCCTCGTCGTGGCGGCGGACACAGCCATCGTCGGCATCGACGACGCATTGTGTTCAGCAATGTTCGACCGGCTGAACAGCGGGGCAAAGAGGGTGCTGTCGATCTCGGCGGCCGGCCCCGCCGATGTCGCGTTCGCAGGCGGGCGACTTCTGCACGGTGGCGCGACGATCGCCGATCTCGCCGGCATTGCGACGCTGCGTGGCGCCCACAACGGACAGAACGCCGCCGCCGCCATGGCCGTCGCACTCGCACTCGGCGTCGCGCCTGCAACCGCTGCTGCGACGTTCGCGAGCTTCCCTGGCCTCGCCCACCGCATGGAGGAGGTCGGCCGCCTCGCGAAGGCACAACCCAGTCCGGGCGGCCACGTGCTATTCATCAACGACAGCAAGGCGACCAACGCCGACAGCACCGACAAGGCGCTGGCGAGCTTTGCCGGCGACATCTTCTGGATTCTCGGCGGCAAGGCCAAGGAGGGCGGCATCGAGAGCCTCGCCCAGTTCTTCCCGCGCATCGCCCGCGCCTATCTGATCGGCGCTTCCACGCCGATGTTCTCTGCAACGCTTGCCGGCAAGGTCGACACGGTAGAGGCCGGCACGCTGGACGCGGCGTTGGCGCTCGCCACCCGCGATGCGCTGGCGTCCGCCGCTGCCGAACCCGTCGTGCTGCTGTCGCCGGCTTGCGCCTCCTACGACCAGTTCAAGAGCTTCGAGCACCGTGGCGACGCGTTCCGCGCGGGCGTCGCGGCCATCCCCGGCATCTTGCGGCCGGGCTCCCCTGGCCCCGGCACCGGAGGCGCGCCGTGAGGCTCTCGCGCGCCGACGACAGCCTCGTCGCGGTGTGGTGGTTCACCATCGACCGCACGCTGGTGACGCTCGTGCTGACGCTGGTCGGCATCGGGCTCCTCGTCTCGCTGGCCGCGAGCCCCGCCGTCGCCGAGGCCAAGCACCTTCCGCGCTACTACTTCGTCGAGCGGCATGTCGCCTTCGCGGCGCTGGGCCTCGTCGTGATTCTGACATTGTCGCTGCTGTCGCCGCGCATGATCCGCCTGCTGGCGCTCGCCGGCTTCGTCGTATCGATCGGCCTGCTGGTGGCGGTGCTCGTCGTCGGCGAAGAGATCAACGGCGCGCGCCGCTGGCTCCGCATCGCCGGCTTCTCGCTGCAGCCGTCCGAGTTCGCCAAACCCTGCTTTGTCGTGCTCGCGGCCTGGGCATTCGCACAGAGCCGGCTGCGGAACGACATGCCGGCACTGCCGATCGCGACCGCCCTGTTCGTGGTGCTCGCCGTCCTGCTCGCCGTCGAACCCGATGTCGGCCAGACGCTCTTGGTCGCTGCAGTGTGGACCTGCCTGTTCGTCATCGCCGGCCTGTCGCTTGCCTGGATCGGCGGGCTTCTGGCGCTCGGCGCGGCTGGCCTCGGTGTCGCCTACATGTCGCTGCCCTACGTCGCCATGCGTATCGACCGCTTCCTCGCCGCCGAGCCGTTCAAGACGTCGGGCGCCCTTTCGCAGGCAGACCGAGCGCTGCAATCCTTCATGCAGGGCGGATTTCTCGGTCGTGGGCCGGGCGAAGGGACCATCAAGCTCGTGCTGCCGGACGCACACACCGATTACATCTTCGCCGTCATCGCCGAGGAGTACGGCATCATTGCCTGTATCGGGCTCGCGGTGCTGTTCGCGCTGATCGTCGTGCGCGCGTTCCAGCGGGCGTTCGGCGAGCAGGATCTCGCCGTTCGTTATGGAATCAAGGGACTGGCCCTGCTGGTCGGCCTGCAGGCGGCGATCAACATGGGGGTTAATGTCGGCCTGCTGCCCGCCAAGGGCATGACGCTGCCGATGATCTCGGCCGGTGGTTCCTCGATGCTGGCGACCGCCGTGACATTCGGGATGCTGCTGGCGCTCGCTCGTCGCCGGCCGGGCGAAGCACGCTTGAAATTGCCCACATTGGTCGTCACACCCGGTGACGTGCCGGGCGACCTGGAAGCCCTTTCATCTGGAAACTTGTCGCAAGTCAAAGTGGGATCAGCCGACTCGTGATCGACAGACCCGTACTGCTCGCGGCCGGCGGCACCGGCGGCCACCTGTTCCCGGCCTATGCGCTTGCCGAGGAACTCGCCCGGCGCGGCATCGCCGTCGATCTCGCGACCGACCCGCGCGGCGATCGCTACGGCACCGGCTTTCCGGCCCGTGCGGTGCACAAGATTTCCTCGGCGACCGTTGCCGGCCGCTCGCCCATATCCCTTGCGAAAACCAGCCTCGCACTCACGCGCGGCATCGCGCAGGCCTACGCGCTGCTCGGGCGACTGAAGCCCGCCGTCGTCGTCGGGTTCGGCGGCTATCCGAGCTTCCCGCCGCTTGTCGCCGCCCGCCTCCGGGGCATCCCGACGATTTTGCACGAGCAGAACGCCGTGCTCGGCCGCGCCAATCGGATGCTGGCCGCCCGCGTCACGCGCATCGCGACCTCGTTTCCGAAGGTGCGCCTGATCGACGGCGCTGCGTCCGGCAAGGTCGCCTTCACCGGCAATCCGGTGCGCGGCCAGGTGCTGGCGCTTGCTGGCCAGCCTTACGAGGCCGCGCTCGCCGATGGCGCTTTCCATCTGCTGGTGTTCGGTGGCAGCCAGGGTGCGCGCTACTTCTCCGACACCGTGCCGCCCGCCCTTGCGCTGCTGCCGGCCGAGGCGAGGGCGCGGCTGCGCGTTACGCAGCAGGCCCGCCAGGAAGACCTCGAACGGGTGACCTCCGCTTATCGCGACCTTGGGATCGCCGCTGACGTCGCGCCGTTCTTCAAGGACTTGCCGGAGCGGATGGCAGCCAGCCACCTCGTTATCGCGCGCGCAGGCGCCTCCTCCGTCGCCGAACTGGCCGTACTCGGACGCCCGTCGATTTTGGTGCCGCTGCCGCACGCGCTTGACAACGATCAGTTGCAGAATGCAACCAGACTTGCCGAATCGGGGGGCGGCTGGTGTATCGAGCAGAAGGATTTGGCGGCTCAGCGTCTCGCCGCCGAGATCGGCGCGTTGATGTCGGCGCCTGAACGTTTGACTGCTGCAGCGCGCGCGGCACGGGGGGAGGGGCGCCCCGATGCCGTTGTGAGGCTCGCTGATCTCGTCGAGGAGATCGCGGCACGCGCATGATGGCTCGATGATGGGCCTGAGACCGGTGGGGACACGTTCCCGATGGGGACATGATCCCGGTGGGGACCGGGGGGACGAGGGACACGACCATGGAAATGCCTCGCGGGATCGGCACGATCCACATCATCGGCATCGGCGGCATCGGCATGAGCGCCATCGCCGAGATCCTCGCGGCCAAGGGCTTCACCGTCCAGGGCAGCGACCAGAAGGAGAGCGCCAACGTCAAGCGGTTGCGCGGCAAGGGCATCCGCGTGTTCGTCGGCCACGACGCGGTGAATTTGGTTGGCGCCCGCTTCGTCGTCATCTCGACGGCGGTCAAGGACGCCAATCCCGAACTCGCCGCCGCCCGCGCCAAGGGCCTGCCGATCATCCGCCGCGCCGAGATGCTGGCCGAGCTGATGCGTCTGTACGCTACGGTGTCCGTCACCGGCACCCACGGCAAGACGACCACGACCTCGCTCATTTCGCACATTTTCGCCGAGGCGAGCCTCGATCCGACCGTCATCACCGGCGGCATCATCAACGCGTGGGGCACCAACGCGCGGCTCGGCAAGAGCCGCTGGATGATCGTCGAGGCGGACGAGAGCGACGGCACCTTCGTCAAGATCCCCTCCGAGATAGGCGTTGTCACCAACATCGACCCCGAGCACCTCGACTACTTCGTCACGGTCGAGCGCATGCATGCCGATTACGCGGCCTTCTACCGCAACATCCCGTTCTATGGCCTCGCCGTCACCTGCACCGACCACCCCGTCGTCGCTGAGATGATCGAGCAGCTCGGTCTGCGCCGCGATGGCCGCCGCCTTGTCACCTACGGGCGCCGGGCGGACGCCGACATGGTGCTGACGTCGGTCGACGTCGAACCTGGCGCGACGGTGTTCTCGGCCACGCTTGGCGAGCGTGTCGCCGGAGGCGCGCGGCGGGTCGAGGGCTGGCGCCTGCCGCTCATCGGCGATCACAACGCTCTCAACGCGCTGGCAGCAATAGCCGTCGCAGCCGAGGCCGGCATTCCCGATGATATGATCCGCGCCGGCCTCGCCTCGTTCTCAGGCGTGAAGCGGCGCTTCCAGGCGACCGGCACGTGGAATGGCGTCACCATCTTCGACGACTACGGCCACCACCCAGTCGAGATTGCAGCTGTTCTGAAAGCCGCCAAGGCTGGCGCCAAGGGGCGCGTGTTCGCCATTGTCGAGCCGCATCGCTACACCCGCGTGCGAGACTTGATGGGTGAGTTCGCCGCCGCCTTCGAGGCGGCCGACTGCGTTGTCGTCGCCCCGCTCTACGCCGCTGGTGAACAGCCGATCGCCGGGGTCAGCTCGGAGTCGCTTGCCGCCGCCATTCGGGCCACCGGACATGCCTCGGCCGTTGCGATCGATACGTCGCAAGCGATCGCGCCGTTCGTCCACCGCTTCGCGCAAGCTGGCGACATGGTCATCCTTCTCGGCGCCGGCAACTCGACCGATTGGGCTTATGCGCTGCCTGCGGAGCTAGCCGCCCTGTCGCCTGCGACGTCACCGCAACCCCCGTCGTCGCCTGTGGTCGCGTCAGGCGGTTATGGCGCGGGGCTGCCAGCACTCGCCGCGCGGAGCACGCGATGAGCGCCGCTGCTGCAGCCGACGCACCGCTCGCTGGGCTCGCCGCCGAAATCATGGCGGCAGCGCCCGCGCTCAAGGGCCGCCTCACCGCGAACGCGCTGCTCGCCGACCTCACTTGGTTCCGCGTCGGCGGGCCGGCCGAAGTGCTGTTCACACCGGCCGACGAAGCCGACCTCGCCTATTTCCTGCAATCCGTTCCGGCCGAGGTGGCAGTCACCGTCGTTGGCCTCGGCTCCAACCTGCTGGTGCGCGATGGCGGCGTCCGTGGCGTCGTCATCCGCCTTGGCCGTGGCTTCACAGGCATGGCCGCCGAGCCCGGTGCCCGGTTGCGCGTCGGGGCGGCGCTCCCCGATGTGCGTGCAGCGCGCGCGGCGGCCGACGCCGGCATCGCGCGGCTCGCGTTCTATCGCGGTATTCCGGGCTCGATCGGCGGCGCGCTGCGGATGAACGCCGGCGCGCATGGCACCGAGACCAAGGACGTGCTCGCCGAAGTGCGCGCTCTCGATCGCGCCGGCACCCTGCACGTGCTGTCGAATGCCGACATGGGTTTCACCTATCGCCATTGCGGTATCGATCCCACGTGGATTTTCACCGAGGCCCTCTATCAGGGCGAGCCAGGCGATCAGGCCCTGATCCTGAAGGCCATGGACGAGGTCGCGACCTATCGCGAGCAGAACCAGCCGATCAAAGACCGCACCGGCGGCTCGACCTTCAAGAACCCGCCCGATCACAGCGCCTGGAAGCTGGTCGATGCTGCTGGCTGCCGTGGCCTGCGCATCGGCGGTGCCAAGGTGTCCGAGATGCACTGCAACTTCCTCATCAACGATGCCGGTGCCACCGCCGAGGATATCGAGCGCCTCGGCGAGACGGTCAGGGCGCGTGTGAAGGCCCGCAGCGGCATCGAGTTGCATTGGGAGATCATCCGTCTCGGGGTGGCGTTACCAAATCATGAAACCGGCCCGGCCCTTGCAGTCCACTGACGGCGTTGCGCCGGCGTTCATGATTGACACACCGTTAATCAACCCTTCCCTCAGAAGTTAGCGAGTGTCGGCGCAACACCCAAATTCCCTTTGAAGCCGTCGCTTCCCCCCTCGAACGATGGAGCCGCCGATGGTCATGCAACCGAAACCACCCGGCCAGCGCCGCTACCATCATGTCGCTGTGTTGATGGGTGGCTGGTCGGCGGAACGTGAGGTGTCGCTCAACTCCGGCGAAGGGTGCGCTGTCGCGCTCGAGGGCGAAGGCTACCGCGTCAGCCGCGTCGATGTCGGCCGCGACATCGCCTTCCGCCTAGCCGAGCTGAAACCGGACGTCTGCTTCAACGCCCTGCACGGCCCTTACGGCGAAGATGGCACGATCCAGGGCCTGCTCGAGGTCATCGGAATCCCCTACACGCACTCGGGCGTGCTGGCATCGGCGCTCGCCATGCACAAGAGCCGCGCCAAGGACGTCATGCGGGCGGCAGGCGTGCCGGTGCCCGGTGGCCGTCTTGTGCCCCGCGCCGAGGCGGCTCGCGCGCACGTCCTGCCTCGCCCCTATGTTCTGAAGCCGAACTCCGAGGGCTCGTCAGTCGGCGTGTTCATCGTGCGCAAGGATCACGAGCATCCTCCTCAGGAATTGTCGGACCCCGCGTGGGCATTCGGCGAGGAGTTACTCGCCGAGCCCTACATCGCCGGCCGCGAATTGACGGCCGCCGTGATGGGGGATCGCACGGTTGGCCTCATCGAGATCAAGCCGTCTGCCGCGCTGCAATTCTACAATTACGAAGCGAAATATGCGCCAGGTGGATCAATTCACGTGTATCCGGACGACCTTTTACCGGAAATTTACGATTCTATACGGACATTCACCTTGATGGCGCATCGAGCGCTCGGCTGCCGAGGCGTGTCGCGGGCGGACTTCCGCTACGACGACACACCGGGCGGTTCGGGTGAACTGGTATGCCTCGAAGTGAACACGCAACCCGGCATGACGGCCACGTCGCTGGTGCCGGAGCTTGCAGCCCAGGTCGGCGTCTCGTTCGGCGAGCTCGTCAGTTGGATGGTGGAGGATGGGAGTTGCAATCGGTGAGGGAGGGGCGGCGCTTCTGGTGGCGGGGTACGACCCCGACCGCCCACGTGCCGTTGACCCTGCCCCCGCTCACCCTCGCCGTCGATCCTGCCGACCGCCGCCAGTCGCCGGGTCACAATCCACTTGATCGCTTGCCACCGACGCCATCGTTGGCGCCGGACCAGAAGCCCGCGTCCGCATTTGCCACCACGCTATTCGGCTCGGCGCCATCGACTACACGGGATGCTCGCCTCACTTCGGCCGGTGATGCGCCAAGGCAGCCCCGCGGTCGCACGGCACGGGGCATTGCAGGCCGCGCATCGCTGTTCGTGACGCTGGCCGGCATTGCCGTATTCGCTCTGGCGTCTCTCGGTGGCACGCGTCTCGCCCCGCCCGGCTCGCTCGCCGTCGACCTCGACCGGCTCGCCGCGGCAGCCGGCCTTGCGATCCGCGATATTGCCGTCACTGGCCACGAGAATACCCGGGACAGCGAGGTGTTCGCTGCCCTCGACGGTCTGCGGGCGCGTTCGCTGATCGGCTTCGATACCCGCCTCGCGCGGCTCGCCGTCGAGCGCCTCGCTTGGGTCGACGCGGCGAGCGTCACACGCGCCTGGCCTGACCGGATCGTCGTCGAAATCCGTGAGCGCCGCCCCGCCGCCATCTGGCACGGTGATGGCGGCGAGTGGCTGATCGACGCCACCGGCCACCGGCTGGCGCGCCTCGCCGTGGGAGTTGCAGCTGGACTTCCAATCGTCGCCGGCAAAGGCGCGCCACAGGCAGCCGGCGATCTTCTTGCCGAACTCGCCACCC
>Ga0247831_1007489_pt1 | contig 12155 bp, 11 predicted proteins | sample LaCruzMarch2015__9_FD_192406 | JGI IMG/M metagenome (GOLD analysis project Ga0247831, IMG submission 192406) | Freshwater microbial communities from meromictic Lake La Cruz, Castile-La Mancha, Spain - LaCruzMarch2015_1m | ecosystem: Environmental > Aquatic > Freshwater > Lake | place: Spain...
CAAGCGGGTGGCGAGCACGATTGCGTTCCGCTGGAATGCGGCGTTCCGGGTGGCTGCGGCGAACACCGTGATGGCTCGGGCCGCGCTCGACTGAGCCTTGCGCAGGCCGGGGGCGGCAATCGTGATGCTGTCGCCGCTCGCGGGGTTCGCCCCGGCGAAGCTGACGCTGGTCACCACATACTTGTTGGTATCGTTGGCGAGGGTGATGATGTCACCTTCCGCAACCACGCCGGTTCCGGCCGTGGCCAGAGGAAGGACGGTCTGCCCGACAGTGAGGGCGGCGGCGCTGGTGGTCGCGCTGGCCATCGCCCCGGCGGCAGGTGTCTGCACCTGGGCCGACTCACGGATGTCCATACCGAAGAGATTTCCGAGGATGCCCTGGCGAAGGAGCGAAGCGTCGCCCGCCTCGTTCACCTTCTGAAGCTGGGACGTGCTGCGCAGAGCAACACCGGCAGTTGTATCAATGACCGAGTGCCGGTCAGTGACAGGTGCGCCGTTGTCGTCGAGGATCTTCTTGGCCTGCGCCCAGTCGGTGACCAGCGGAGCGGTCCCGGCGGTTGCGCCGAACGCACGCGAGCTTCCTTTGTAGGCGGCAACCGCAACGTCGGCCTCCATCTCGTTGACGGCGGCGCGCATGGCCTGGGCGATCTGATCCTGCTTGATCGTCAGATATCCGGGGCCGGCATCCATGCTGCGCTGTTCCTCGCCGGTCCAGGAGAACGGGAAAAACCGTGCCTTAGAAAGGGTAACGCTTTTATTCGTGATGGTTTGGTCCGCCGCGCTTGGCAGAGCCATGGCCGGGGTGACGTTCCCACCAGCGGTATTCGCCGGGGTAACCGAAACGCGCAGCGTCTGGTTGGATGCGAGGCGATCCGCAGACGCATCGCGTGCGACAGCGGGGATGAACCCAGTCAGTTCACGCGACACCACGTCGAGCGCAGCGTAAACATCAGGGATTAGCGAGGTCAGGGTGTTGGCCATATTGTTTTTTTAGTTTTGGGTTATTCGGTGATTTTGCCGCCGCGCCGGAAGTGTTCCGACTTGGCATAAGGTGAAAGGGAATTGAACTCCGCGAGAGTCAGCGTCTTGGAAGTTTCCGGCTTCACAGCCGGCACGACGGCGGCGGGAGCGAGCCCTTTGGATTTTTCCAAGTTAGAAAGAGCGGTCGAAACCTGATCCAGAGCCGCTTCCGCTGCAACGGCCCGAGCCTCGGCGGAAATCACACGCGTGTTGAGCGCCGTGATCTGGCTGGTCAAAGCCACGACATCCACCTTGGCAGATGGTGCGGGCATCTCCGGTGCCTCGGGAGTTTCAGGAGCCGGGGCTTCCGGTGTTTCAGGAACCTTGGGAGCTTCGGGGGTCACTTCCGGCGCGGTCGGTTCAACCGGCGCCACGGGTGCCTCGGGAGTTTCGGGAGTTTCGGGAGCTTCAGGAGTGGGTTCCGTGTTTTCGGACATGCACTTCTTGAGCATGTCAAATTTTGCACGCGCTTTCTCCGGGGTCATGCTGGCCGCCGCCTGCACGCCGTCTTCGATCCCATCGATGAATCCCAGCGCCGCCGCCTCTGTCGCGCCCATCCATGTCTCCTCCGACATGAGTGACGCAATCTCGTCCTCGGTCTTGCCGGTCTTCTTAACGTAGGCCCGGACAAGCGCCGCCTTCATCGTGTCGAGCAAATCGGCGGATTTCCGCAACTCCTCGCTCGTGCCAGCCGCGAAAGTGTACGGGTCATGGATCATCATCAGCGCGTTGTCGGCCATGAAGATCGGGCTCCCAGCCATGGCAATCACGCTGGCCATGCTGGCCGCCATCGCATCGATGTGGACCGTCAGCCCGCCTTGGTGGCGCAGGAGGGCGTTGTAGATTGCCGTCCCTTCGATGACCTCGCCGCCTGGTGAGTTGATCCGCAAATGAACGTGCTTTCCGGCGTGGGTTCGAAGTTCGGCCATGAACTCCTTCGCGCCAACGCCCCAGAAACCGATTTCATCGTAGAGGTAGACTTCAACCTCGGTTTCGGTGGCGTTACGAAAAGCATACCAGCGGCGATCATTCTTCGGGCTCGCCGCGCTTGGGTGGGTCGTCTTGCTCATTATCCTGCTGAGCTTTTGTCAAAACCTGAGCCGAGCCCGGCGCCGGCGGGAAGACCTCCTGCTCAGTGAGCGCGACCCCTTCCTCGGCGGCGATCCGTTCGATCGCTTTCTTCCGCCTGGCCGCATCCCGGATGATGTCCTCAGTCTGCTGTTCTGAGTCTTGGCCCAACTCATTGAAGTATTGCCGCCGCGAAAGTAACCCGGCGCGCACCAACTCCAACCGGAGCCGGCCATCCCTCCCGGAATCCACGGTCAGCTTTTGCGGTCCGACCCATGCGCAGCGGTGCCAGTCATCCCCGGGCCAGTCCAACTCGCCGGACTTGATCCCCTGCCAGATCGCGTAGCGCCAGAAGCGGGAGCAGAAGCGGGTTTCCAGAAGCAATCGGATGCTGCCAAAAAACACGTCGGCATCGATCAGGGCTTGCCGCGAGGCCGTGCCACCGAGCCCGGCCATCGACCAGATGATTTCCGGCGACACCCCGACCGAGTACGCACATTCCCGCGAGAGCATTTCGATGAACGCTTGGAAGTTGGCATTCGGGCGGTTGAACTCGTGCGCCTTGAGGCTTTCCCCCTTGCCGAGCTTCATCATCCCGGCGCCGGGGAACAATTCCTCAACCTTCACCTTGCTGCCGTCCGGGAGCGTCCGCTCGATCAGGCCGCCAAGCCCGACATTCCCAGTGTCGCTTTCCACCGTGAATCCGACCTTTTGATTCAAGCGCACTGCGCCAATCTCGAGTTCGAACATTTCCCGCATCGCCTGGAATCGGTTCACGGCCGTACCAAGCCAGCTCACCCCACGGATGGCACCGATCCGGTGCGGGCGAAAAATATGGATCACGTCATCCGCAGGGACGGTCGCCGGTTTCCCGTCAGCCCCGGAAAACATGTAAGCAATCGGGCGGCCCGACTGGTCGAGCTTCACCCCGTCGATAACATTCTCCTCGAGGCGATAATCTCCGCGAACGGAATCAGCGGTCACAAACCGGACCATCGGAGATCCGGCGGCGCTCTTCACGAGCTGAGCGAAAACCTCGCCATCGGTCAGCATTGATTCCACTAATGCCGCCTGCGCTGTGTAGAAATCAAACTGCCCGGCGCGGTCGAACGCCCAGGGCGCATTCGCGAATTTGTCCTCAAACCACATTTCCGCAGCGCGGTTCCATTCGTGGTTTTGAGATTGAGCCTGCGGAACCAACCCGTTCCCGATGGCAAACCTGGACGTTCCACGCACGATCCGCGAGGCCATGCCGTGATTGTTGACCGACCACCGGCCGGCTTCCATCAGGAGGATTCGATCCCATGGCGTGACTTCCTTTTTCGGCTCAAGGCTGGTCATGTAAACCCGGCCAACGTTGTCGGTCGTCCGCGCCGTCTCAAAGCTGGCGTTCTGGACTTTGGGCTTCCGTCCGGCTCCCGCCCGCCGCCCGCCTCGATTTGATTTCGGTTTGATTTCCTCCATGCGGAGGGCCGCACTTGTCAACCTCCCGCAGGGAAGACGACCGGAACAAATGCCTGCCGGGCTTCAACAACAGGGGATTCCTCGTCGGCATCCAGCGCCGTTAGGCACGCCATCAGCGTCTCGATCAGGGATTCCGTGTTCCCGGACAACTCGCCGGCCGAGGATCCACCCTCGAAAGAAAGCGAGGTCACAACCACACCGGCAGCATGATTTGCCAGCGCCTTATCCAGCGCGGCTTCAAGTTGGACTTTTGAATATCTGCGAAGGTAAGCGGAGATGATTGTCGGGTTGACCATGCCCCTCGGCGGGGTTGTCAACCTTCCCCGAGGTTCCGGGCAAGGATCCAATGGGCGACGAGGTGCAGCTTTGTGCAGTCCCCGTAGTGGTCGCCGGCAACCTTCCGCCATTCTTTGATTTTCCCCGTCTTGCTGGGAACCAGCCGCTGCCCCATGTGCCCGCGCAAAAAGTCTTCCGTGGCATCCATTGGGAAATGCAGGCGAGGGGGCTTGAGGAGGGCGATCCTCTCGATGTAGACCGACACCTTTGCCGCTCGGTCAATGTAGGTGTAAAGCATCAGCCCGCCGCGCTCCTTCAATTCCGTTTGCGTCCACGTCCCGAACGTCCCGCCGGATCCCTTTGATGGGAAGAGCACCCCCCGCGACGCCGCGCAGACATCGTAGATCCGTTCCGTGAAATCCCCCGAGTCCACAAGCCCGGCCTGGATAAACGCCTGCCCATCCTTTCCGGCCACCGGCCACCCACGAGCGGCGAGCGTCAACAAATCCTCCGGTGCCAGGCATTCGCCATAATCGAAAACCCAGATCTCCCCGGACCTGGTGTGCGCGGCCACGCTCCAATGCGTCTGCGCCTGCCCCGGATCCGAGCACAGCGTCACGAACCACGGATCAGTCAGCGGGCAGACCCCGGTCCGGTAATCGCTGCGCACCTTCAGCACCTCCTCATCTTTCGCCCCGCCGCCCTGGTCCTCCCAAGGTTGCGCCAGCCGCTTCTGCTTGAATTGCCTCAGCGGGTCCGTGTTCCCCCGCTTCTCCTCGGCGTTCGCCTTCACCCATTCCTCGACCAGCGTCGCCCATGGGATCCACCAAACTGCCATCGCCGGGTACGTGAACGCCTTCCGACCGTTCATGCCGCGGGCGATCATCACGTATTCCCCGGATGCCGCCATAGCCCGTCGAACTTCCGGCTTGTCCGCAAACTCTGCCCCGCAATCGCACGCGATCCGCACGCTCTCGGCCAGCCGCTTCCAATCAACCTGACCGTCCGCGAGCAATCCGAGATCGTACTTCACCGCTCCCCAGCGCCACGGCTGCCGGGCCCCGCACGTCGGGCAACACCATTGGAACTCCCACCTGTCCGCAGACTCGTAGGCTTTTGAAAATTCGTCTTCAGCCTCGCCGGCCTGCCCGACAAAGATCCGCTTCGAGTTCCAGCGGTCATGCGTGCGGCGCCGGAACTCCTCAACGAGCCCAGGCTTCCAGAGCCAAACCTCGTCCCCGATGCACCACCGGAGCGATTTGCTTTGCAGGTTGTTGATGTTCGCTCCGTTCACAAAGAGCGGCATGTGGGGAAACAGGATCGCAGCCTTTCGCTTCTGGTGCCGGTTCTTTGGCCAGAGCGGAGCGATCGGGGGGCACGACTCGAGCACCCGGTGCAACCTCGTCTCTGCCCAGTCGGTTGCGTCCGTGTCCGATTGCAGGACAAACATCGCGCCGCCCGGTTCCCGTGCCACGATCCAGCACGCCAGCGCCTCAAACATCGTCGTCTTCCCGCTCCCGACCGGAGCCATCAACAGGATCTCCCGCGTGTCCGCGTCGGTCGCAGCTTCCAAGGGACCGTTCAGCCAGGGAGCTTGCTGGCGGGAAAACCGTTTCGCCCGGTCGCTGTGCGGGAATTGGACGTGGCGCTCGGCCCAGTCCAGAATCCCGGAGTTGTCGGTCTGTCGCAGCGCGACAACCGCACCGTCAAGCAATGGTCTCAAGGCGTTCACTCAGATCCTTCAACATTCGCTCCCCGTGCCCGGCCAGCACGGTTCGCATTTCTTTTGCCGTCAACCCTTCAAGCAGTGGAGGAAGCTGGACCTCCTGCGAGACAATCGCCTGCCGCAGCACCGAGAACGCCGCAATCGAATCCTCCCGAACTTTCGCCGCCGGCACATGGTCGCGCTTCAGGATCGCCAGCTTTTCGCTGAGCACCTCGACTTCCTTCACAAGCTTTGCCAGCCGGGCGGACTCGATGTCGTGCAGGTTGTCCACCTTCACCCCTCGTTTCATCATCCGCTCGGCCGTCCGCTTCGAGGTGTTCAGCTTCCGGGCAATCGAATCGGTGACCGTGTTCCTCGGCCGCCCGACACCGCGCTTTCCCGGCTTTGATTTTTTTGATTTGATGCTCATTCGCTTACAGTCAATTTTCCGACAGCCCAAAATCTCCGCTCACGCAGAAACGCCGAGAGACTACACAACCGCAGGCGTGGCCCCTGAAAAAGATTCCTTACCGGGGGAGGGTGCCCGCTCGAAGACCTCGACCTCCGTCCGCTCGTCGGCTTTCAGGCATCTAGCGTTGAGATGTCGTTTTATCATGTGTTCGCTTCAATAACCACTCCTTGCGGCGATAAAGCGAACGCAAGGAATCTGCCAATGTCCCCCGCTGCGTTTCAGTTTTCATTTTGTTTTTCAGTACGAGTTTTGAATCGAAGTTCCAATGAATGATTTTCCGTTTTCCGGGGCACTACTACGTAGGTGCCCCCGGAAAACCGGAAATCTCATCATTTTCCGGGATGTTTTCCGGGCGGATTTCCGGGCGGAAATGTCCCCGGAAGTTGATAGGTTTTTACGCATATTTTAGAACTCCGATTTAGGGTTTTCCGGCTCCGGTTTCGTATAGATCGGGTTGTATTTATTGAGCCTTCCGCGAATGATTGCGCGTGATTTTTCGGCCTTGGAAAGTGTCTCGTATGCCACCGATTTCCCGCACCCGGTGAGGTTTTTAATCTTCTCAAGGAGCTCGGTCCGGGTGATTTTGTCCTCGAAAAGATCGGCGACATCCTCGCATGAAAGGCATGCTTTTTTGTTCGCTGGCCCCTTCTTTTCGAGGCCGACATTCTGGCGAAATTCCTCGGGATCGAAGTCAGGATTGATCCGATAGACCCCGGAATTATCATCGAGCATCACGCCAATTTCCTGGAAGTGGGCGCCGTTGTTGTTCTTCCCGCACGCCATGATAAGGAGGTTCGGATTGTCCGGATCTTGGGGAGCGAGGTTGATTTGAGCGCGGGTCCAGGCGTAGAGGGATTTTGAGTTGCGTCCGTAGCTGCCCTTGTCCCACCCGACCGCCTTTGCCGCGCCAATTTTGCCCGTGAGGCTATGGTGAATGACCACGGGCACCCTTTGGGGGTTCCCATGCTTTACGACGCGGGAGAGGAGCGTTACGACCGCCTTCATGTCCTTGTCATTGTTGAGTTCCAAGGACGTGAACGTGTTGAGCGGGTCGAAGGCGACAAAATCAGGGTTGAACTCGTCGATTGCCGCTTGGATCTCTGCGAGTTCGCTCGGGTTTTCGAGGTCGAGAAACGTGTCCTCGTCCTTTTCGATCGTGTGAACCCGGAAGCAATCGTTGATCAGCAAAACGTCCTCTTTCTGGAAATTCATGGCCCGGATCATCTTCGCGATGTCCGCCTTGATTCGCCGGTTTGAGTTTTCCGTCTGGAAGATCAGCCACTTTTTCCCACTGGCGTGCGTTTCGATGTCGAGGAAAGTTCGGCCGGTGATCATGCAAAACGCGAGCTGGGTCAGGAGTCGGCTTTTCCCGATCCCGCCCGGCCCGAGGATCGTTAGGGGTTGGCTTGCGGCGATCACCCGATCCCCGAAATAATTGTCCGAGTCGTCAAATTCCATGTGCATCAGCTCTGTGATCGTCCGGAATGACAGGCGGCTTTTCTTTTTCGTCCTGGCCGATGAGGAATGCGCTTTGAAGTCAGCGGCGATCGTCGAGGGATCTTGGCCCGTGGTGATCGCTTCTTGAACGCTGGCGAGCACGCGCTGGTTGTGCGCCCGGATGTGATGGTTCTTGACCGTCTCGCAGTACCCTTCAAAAACCGCAGGGATCGCCGACATGCCCTCGTTGATGAGCGCCTCGGCCAGAGCGCAGGAGAGTTCCCCAGGCGCATCCGCAAACACGCTGGCGATGGAGAGGTAATCGAACGGATCGCCATTTTCCTTCCGCTTGGCGAGTTCCTGAAAAATCTTCCGGTAATTCCCGGAGACGAATGACGCCGAGGAAATATCGTACTGATCGCCGATTTCCCAAAGATCCTTCCCAGTGAGGAGCCCGGAAATAATGCCCAACTCTGCCGCTTGAGTAGGCCAGTTGTTCATTTCTTGGCCTTGGGAACGATGTATTTCGCGGCGTAGTCCGAGAGGTGCTGTCTCGCCCTCTCGGCATCGATCCTGCCCTCCGGGGTGTCAGGGAAGTTAAATTCCTTGATGGGAAGCGGGACCGCTCTTTCGAGCCGGTGCCCGGCTGGGCCGTGTGGGGTCCAGAGTTGGAGTCTGATTTCGATGGTCATAAGATTTTATATCCGAGGGTTTTGTAAACCTTCCGGCGTGCGCGGGATTGCGCCTGCAAAAAGGGGTGTTGAGTGTCGTTGAAATCAAAGATTGTCCCGTGAGTTTTGCCCGGTGCCGGCCTTAGTACCCTGCCCGCGCGTTGCTCTACCCGGTTCGCAGCGCGTCCACCCGCGGCGAGGATGAGCGTTGACGCGCACGGGGCATCAAAGCCCTCGTCTGCGAGGCTGGTTGCGATCAGGAGCGAATACTTCTGGTCCCGGAAATCCTGGACGATGCCCTTGCGTCGGCGGGTCTTGGAGTGGACAAAAGCAATTTCCCCGATGTCCACCCCGGAAACCTTTGCCATCACGGAAACCGAAGAAAGCAGCCCGTCGCCGTGTTCAATGGATCCGACCAGCATCAGCGCCGGGGATGAATAGGAGGCGTTACGGATCGCAATATCCGTGATTGCAGCGTTGCGCGCCGTGAATGTTTCAATCCCTATCGACTTCGCGAACCGATAGCGGCAGCGGTTCAGAAGCTCCTTTTTCGGGATGCTCGGGAATCTGCGGTGCTGTGTTTCAAACTCGGCCTTTGCCAGTCGTTCGATTTGATCGTACACGTCCCCGGTGATTTCTGTGAATTTCACAATTCCCGGAACGATGGCCCCGGCCCTGCGAAGGGTGTCCTGGTCGATTTGGTAGATCACGTTTCCGATCAGGTTGAAGATTTCGGACGTGAGTTCGTCGTTGCGGAACGGGGTCGCCGTGAATCCCCAGCGGGCGCGCTGGCAGTCATCTAGCGATGCGGCCCACGAGTCGGCTGGAACGTGATGGCAGTTGTGAACTAAGATCCCGTTGGCGAAATAGTTGTTGTTTCCTTCAACCTCGAAGTTATAGACCGGACGACCTCCTGAGGCGTTTCCATGATTTGCCGGTTCGAGAACCTCAACACGGTCCACCCGGAGGCTTCTAAGAACTCCTGCTTTCTCCGGTCCGCTGCCTGAACTGAAAGCGCCGTGTGCGTCATCCCGTCCACTTCCACCGCAAGCATTCGTGAAGGAAACGCCAGGTCGATCTTGAAGCACGTCGGGAATCCCTGCCCTCGTTTGCGGTTCGTCTTCACGACAAATTCCGGTGCCCACGTCGGCCCGAGCAACCCGAAAAGCGTCAACTGAGGCACCGTCATTCCGTGCCCGTTCCCTCCCTGAATGCATGGCTTGTGACCGATCCGCCTTAGCGTCTCCGAGAGCTTTTCCCGCGTTGCATCCAGCCTCATCGGGTTCCGTTCCAGCATTCGCTTTGATGCATGGATCCGATTCGTCCGCGCCATTATTTCGCTCGAAACCTTTTTCTTGAACTGCGTCGAGCATGCCTTTTCGCAATAGACATTCCCTCCGCTCCTCGCCTGCTGAATTTGGTGTCTGGTGATTGGGGCAAATGATTTGCCGCACCATTTGCACGTTGCTTGCAGTGTTTTCATAAATGGTCATTCCCTCGATAATTGAGGCGGGCTGATAGCCTTCCTCGGCGGTGAAAAACGGATGATTTGCCGTGCACTCAATGCTGGTCCCGTTGGAAAGGTGAAGACGCACGAGGGCATTAGATTCCTGTTTGAAAAGCCGGACAACCGGCCGCGGTTCAATTTTCCCGGTCGAGTGGTTGAAGCTCGAAACGATGTCTCCCGGCTTGATTTCCTCGATGGGGATTCCGTCAATCAGCGTCCCGGCTGGGAAACATTCGTCGATGACAGCGAGGTCCGGGTTTCTGATTCTCCAAATCTTCCCAGGGCACCCGATTTCAATGTCCGCGTGGTCGAAGAGGTTGAAAATGTTTAGCGCGACTCTGGCCTGGTCACATTGGTCCGTGGTCCCGGCGATCCAGCGGATTTTCGCCCTCGGGACGTTCAGTTCTTTCCGTGCCCTTAGTACCCGTTCGATCGCGGAAGCGGCCACGATGGTTTTTCCGCCGCCTGCGGGAATCACGACGATTCCGCGCCGGTGCCTGGTGAGCATAGCGGCGGCTTTGTCTTGGTAGTCGCGGAGGGTGATCATGATTTCCTTGCGCTAATAGTTAGTCCTATTTTCGTGAGCTTCCTGCGCACCTCCCGGACCGAATCAAAATCCCTGATAACGATCTCTGTCGCGGCACCTGATGACTCGTCAATGTCGATGATTCTTCGCATCACTCGGCCAGTTACGCACGGGTCATGCGCTGCCATGAAATCTCTACGTGCGCGATCCTGTTCCCATCTCGCGTTTGCCATCCGCCTTCCCCTGGCGGATTTGGCTTTCATTATTTTTCGTTGCCTGAAAGTCATTTGCGAGGATTAGGCATCTGTCCTTGGTTGCATATCTGCTTGTTCGCAGAATTAAGCATCTTTGCGACTCCATCCTTTTGCTTTGATCGCCGTCTCCGCAAATAGCCTAAGCCTGTCGGGAGTCATCCATCCCTTCCCGCACAAGTGAATCATCCAGTCAGTCAGCGCGGCCCAGCTTTTAATGCGTCGCAGATCCACGATGTATCCTGAGCGATTCCACTCCATGACGATACATTTGTTTTTTACGGAGATGAGTTTTTCGTCTTTTTCTATTTCCTGCATGACTTGCCCAAGGTCCACGAAGGCTGGTTGCGGTGTTTTCATAAAATAAATAATGCGAACAGGCGCATGCACCTAACCCCTACAGGCTGGCACTTTCGATGCGAAGCGGGTTTCGACTTCATACGTCCCCCTTTGTGTCGGCATCCGGCGTGCCAGCCTTCCGGGGCAGGTGATGCGGGACGTTCGGCAAACAAATATGCGTGACCCACGATCTACGCGCTTTGAATCAGTGGCACACTTCGCGGTTGTGTCATTGCTGACAGTGTCAATTACATCAAATGCAATTCTCTTTCTTGGTGGTTCACGTTTTGGCTTTTCAGAGATTACAGGCATTTTCATTCTTCTCGCATTCGCGTCTTGGTTGATCCTTGCCCTGGCCACACTAATCTTGAATATTGCTGGCAGTGCCCATCGCCGCTTTTCACTTCATGCCTTCCTCGCTGCATTATTAGGGCTACTTATTAGCGGATTTGCAATGCCTGCTGTCACATAATTACAGATATATGCTTATCGGTTTTACTTCCCAGGAACGATGACTGCCAATCAACAAAATAGGCCGAACGGGCTCGTCCAGCTAATCGCTGGCCGTCATCACTTTCGAGCGACGGCTACCGTGATTAGGCGCTCAGGCACAGGGCCTGCTGACAGAAGAGCAGGCCGAGTGCCTTCGCTCCCATTTTCTGCGATCAACCTTTTCCGCCAGCCAGCGATACCTGACGAGGGACGTTCGCCAGAAAATTATGCCTCCGGCGACAGCCCATTTTGAAAGCCACGCCGACCGCCAAGGAATATGGCGTGAAGCGATGCGGAGGCGGACCTCGGAGGCCCTGCAGCCGGAATATCCAGAGGCCGAGATTACTACGACCGCAGCTACGGACCGCCACGATTTCCACCAAAGCACAAATATTCCAGGCAAGCAGAGATTGTCACCCTCACATCCCATAACCTCGCTTACACAATGTCACTGATTGCAGAATCATTTATAGCACTTCTCGGGCTTTTACTGCGAGTTGTTTTCTCTTTGCTTTTATGCTGTCTTTTTCTTCCGATCTGCTTGGTTTTCTTCACTCCTTACTTAGTTATAGGGGCATTGTTTTCAGAGGAGTCATACCTTGATGCATTGAGATCGGGATACTATAATGTGTATTCATTCTGGAGAGATTATATTGTAGGTTGCTGGCCATTATGATAGTTGCAGAAAAATATGCGAACAGACCGATGCACCTAACCCCTACCCGCTGTCACGCCAGATGCTTGGTCGCTTCGCTCCCGGCATCTGCCGCGCCAGCGGTCCGGGGCAGGTGATCGGGGACGTTCGCAGAATTAAGCATCTTTGCGACTCCATCCTTTTGCTTTGATCGCCGTCTCCGCAAATAGCCTAAGCCTGTCGGGAGTCATCCATCCCTTCCCGCACAAGTGAATCATCCAGTCAGTCAGCGC
>Ga0247831_1007490_pt1 | contig 12154 bp, 12 predicted proteins | sample LaCruzMarch2015__9_FD_192406 | JGI IMG/M metagenome (GOLD analysis project Ga0247831, IMG submission 192406) | Freshwater microbial communities from meromictic Lake La Cruz, Castile-La Mancha, Spain - LaCruzMarch2015_1m | ecosystem: Environmental > Aquatic > Freshwater > Lake | place: Spain...
GGCCGGAGCAGCCTTCTTGGCCGGAGCAGCCTTCTTGGCCGGAGCAGCCTTCTTGGCCGGAGCAGCCTTCTTGGCCGGAGCAGCCTTCTTGGCCGGAGCGGCCTTCTTGGCCGGAGCGGCCTTCTTCGTTGCAGCCATGATGTGTGGTCCTTCCTTGATGTCCTGGGTCACTTCTTCTTGGGGTTGAGTGCAGCCTTGAGCGTGGAGCTCGAGGTGAACTTCATGCGGGTCGCGGCGGCGATCTTCACCGGTTCGCCGGTCTGCGGGTTGCGGCCCGTGCGGGCCTTGGACTTCGAGGTGCTGAACGAGCCGAAGCCCGGCCACGCGACCTTGTCGCCCTTCTTCGCCGACTTGGTGACCGTGTCGAAGAACGCGCTGATCGTGCGATCGGCATCAGCCTTCGACACGTCCGCTGCCTTCGCCACCGCTTCGATCAATTCTGCTTTGGTCATGTTCGTGGATACCTCTTCGTATCGGTTTCGCTGAGTAACGGTGCGTTACGTACGCGTATCGAACAAGGTTCGACGCGCAATAGCAAGCACCCTCGTTGTTGCAAATGCAACAAGTGATCGAGATGCCCCGGTCTGGCACGCGATGCAGTGCCTCGGCGATGCCGTCGCGCGATGATCGGCCGATGAGCGTGCCGCGTGTCCCACCCATCACCGACCCATCGGCGGAAGTGCTCGAGCTCTACGACCGCGGTGGTATGCGAGCACCCGACGGCTCGACGCTGAACATCTTCGCCACGCTCGCGCACCATCCGGCGCTGTTGAAACGGTGGATGGTGTTTGCCGCGCACGTCATGTCGAAGAACACACTCACCCCGCGCGACCGCGAGCTCCTCATCCTGCGAGTCGGCGTCCGATGCGCGTCGGCGTACGAGTTCGCACAACACCACGTCATCGCGCAGCGCTGTGACATCACCGTCGACGAGATCGAGCACGTGCAGGACGGCCCCGACCATCCGTCGTGGTCGCCGTACGACGCCGCACTGCTGCGCGCCGCCGACGAACTCCACGACCAGAGCCACATCAGCGACGCCACCTGGGCGGTGTTGGCCGAGCGACTCGGCACCGAGCAATTGCTCGACGTCGTGTTCACCGTCGGCAACTACCACCTCGTGTCGTTCGCGCTGAACACGTTCGGGGTGGAGATCGACGAGGGGATCCCCGACACACTGAGGCGTTGATGCCCTGATGCCCTGATGCCCTGATGCCCTGATGAACGAAGCGTGAACGCTTGCGGTGCATCCACCCGCGCACCGCACGGCGTGCGATATGAACACAACGGCAGCATCTCCTTCACCCAGCACTCGTTGCCGCACACGCGTTACCCCACCAACGATCGTCGACCAAAGGAGTGGCGTTGACCGACGTCCTGGCCCCCGTCTCATCGAACGGAGCAGCGGAGGGAGGTGTGCGGACCCGACTCGTGTTGGACACCAGCGTGCTCGTGGCCGACCCCGGCTGCCTCCACAGCTTCGGTGACGTCGACGTCGTCATCCCGCTCACCGTCATCGAGGAGCTCGACTCGCTGAAGACTCGGCTCGACGACGTGGGGCGCGCCGCCCGCACGGCGCTGCGCACGATCGAGGACCTCAGGGTGGGGGCAGGCGGATCGCTCGCCACTGCGGTGCCGCTGGCGGGCCACGACGGCGCCGGCACGCTCCAGATCGAGATCAACGGGGTGCAGCGCCACCTCCTGGTCGAGCACGGCCTCGACCCCCAGGTGCCCGACAACCGGATCATCGGGGCGGCGCTCGGCCAGGCGCTCATCGCGCCGACGACGATGGTGTCGAACGACGCAGCGCTCCGCATCAAGGCGGCACACCTCGGCGTCCAGGCGGCCGAGCACCAGCCGGTCGGTCGGTCGGCGCACACCCGCGACACCGGATGGCAGACGATTCCGGCCGAGCACGAGAGCGTCGACGCGCTGTACGCAGCCGGGGCGATCGGCATCGAGCTGGTGTCCGGCTCGTCCGTCCTGCACGAGAACGGCTTCGCCGTGCTGCGCGCTGGCTCGCAGTCGGCGCTCGTGCGCCGCGTCGACGACGAGCTGATCCTCCTCCCCCACCAGCCCCCCGAAGCATGGGGCCTGCGGTCTCGATCGAAAGAGCAGCGGTTCGCGCTCGAGTTGCTGCTCGACCCGACCGTCAGCGTGGTGGCACTCGACGGGCGGGCCGGCACGGGCAAGACCGTGATGGCGATTGCTGCCGGACTCGAGCAGGTGGTCGAGAGTCGCACGTACGAGAAGCTCGCGATCTACCGGCCACTCGTGCCGGTCGGCCGCGCCGACGTGGGCTTCCTGCCCGGCGGGCTCGACGAGAAGCTCGACCCGTGGATGTCGGCGATCCACGATGCGATCGTGGCGCTCACCGACCAGCGCAGCTCGCACGACGCCGCACGCCTGATCGACGAGCTGACCACACGCAACCAGCTCTCGCTCGAGAGCGTGACGTTCCTGCGGGGGCGGTCACTCCACCGCCAGATCGTGGTGGTCGACGAGGCGCAGAACCTCGAGCCGACCACGCTGAAGACGATCCTCACGCGTATCGGTGAGGGCACCAAGGTGGTGTTCACCGGCGACACCAGCCAGATCGACGCCCCGTACCTCGGCGAGTCGAACAACGCGCTCGCCGTGCTGATCCATGCGTTCGGCGGCCAGCCGTGCTTCGGGCACATCACCCTCGCCGCCTGCGAGCGGAGCGCCGTGGCGAGCCTCGCCGCCGAACTGCTCTGACGCTCGGCGACCCACGAATCGGATCGGAAAGAATTAGTGCGAAATCAGTTGTGCGGTCACCCACTGGAGGTTTAGTATTAATTCACGTTGGAGTGAACCGAGGGATACATGGTTGCGATCGAGGCGATGCAGTGGGACTTGCCGTTCGGTGAGTCGTGGCGTGAACACGCGGTGTGCAAGGGTCGCACCGGTCTGTTCTTCCCGCCGAAGGCCGAACGCCCGCAGGCGCGTGCCCGCCGCGAAGCACAGGCTCGGCTGCTGTGCAGTGGCTGCCCCGTGCAGAGCCAGTGCCAGGAGTTCGCCCGAGCCAACCACGAGTACGGTTTCTGGGGTTGCGAGAGCGAAGAGGACCGGCATCTCGCCGGCTACACCGTCGCCGCCCCCATCGGCGTTCGCGCCCGCAGTTACGCCATCTGACGTCTCGGCGCCGCCGGTCGCACGCCGGCCGGGCGCGGTGCGTCGATGATGCTTCCCCAGGGCTGCGTAGCACCCCGCGCGTACGATGACCCTGTGACGCTCGCCGACGACCACTCCGTGCGCTTCGCCGTCGTCGACGTCGAGACGTCCGGGCTCTCGCTCGACCGTGACCACGTGCTCCAGGTGGGTGTCGTGGTGGTCGACGGTGGCGGCACCGTGCTCCATCGGTGGGCAAGCCTCGTCCGCCCCCGTCGCCGCGTGTTCTACCGGGTCGGCCCCACCCGGCTGCATGGCATCCACCGGCGCGACGTCAGGTCGGCTCCACCGCTCACCGAGGTGATGGGCCAGCTCGTGCAGCACCTCGACGGTGCCGTGTTCGTGGCCCACAACGCCTCGTTCGATCTCGGTTTCCTGCGCAAGGCGGCACACCAGGCCGGGGTGTCGCTGCCGGTCGATCGCTCGCTGTGCACCCTGCGGTTGTCCCGTGCGCTCGATCCCGGCCGCACGATGTCGCATCGGCTCGGCGCCATCTGCGAACGGTTCGAGGTCGAGTTGGTGCGCCCCCACGATGCGCTGGCCGACGCCGACGCCACCGCTGCCGTGCTCCTCCACCTCCTCGCTGCGCACGGGATCACCACGGTCGACCAGGTGACCGAGCAACTGGCAGCGGTGTAGCGCCGTCAGGAAGCCGAACGCTCAGGCCTGGGCCGCATAGCGAGCTGCCAGCACCTCGCGTGCTGCGTGGGCAGCGAGGTCGCGCCACTCCGGCGGATCGAGCACCTCGGCGTTCGTCCCGAGACGCAACAGCAACTCGCGCAGCCATCGCTCGCTCGCCACCGACAGCACGGCGACGATCCGGTCGGGCGCGTCGGTGACATCGCGCACCGGGAACCGCTCGATCACCCAGCGTCCCGCCGGCTCGAGCGCCAGCGTCACCGTCACCGCATCGGCTGCGTCGTCGAACCAGTCGTCGCCGCTCGGCACCGTCACCTGGCGGGGCTCGACCACTCCGTCGGCAGGGCGCCACTCGATGATCCGGTCGATGCGGAATCGCCGTTCGTCACCGGAACGGTCGTCGTCGGCAACGACATACCAGCGGCCACGATCGGCGAAGACCGCGCGCGGTGTGATCGTCCGTTCGGTCACCTCGTCGGCCGACGCCGACCAGTAGCTGATCGTCAGCCGGCGCCGCTCGTCGATCGCAGCGATGATCGGCGCAGTGGCCTCGGGCTCGGCGAGGTCGACGACCACACCTCCGGTGCCGAGCACCGCTTCGAGCTTGTCGATCGCACGGGCCAGCGGACCGGTCGGGTCGGCGCCGGGCAACGCCAGCGCGGCACGGCCGGCAGTGATGAGGGTGAAGCCCTCGGGAGCCGTGAGCCGCAACGGCTTGGTGAAGAAGCGGGGCACGCCGACGTAGGCAACACCTTCGTCGATGAACAGGTCGACGACCTCGTCGAGGTACGGGGGCAGGCCGCACATCGCCGCCTGCTCGAGGTCGGACACGAGGTCACGCTCGCTGACCTGGAACCGCTCGCACATCTCGGCAAGGGTGGCGCTGCCTCGCTCCATCAGCCAGGGCAGCATCACGAGCAGCCGGCGCATCCGGTCCTTCAGCGGCTGGGGGCCGCGGCGCCCGTTCATCGAGCGGCTCCGGCGAGGCCGCGCAGCCATGCGACCACGTCGGCGCGCACCTCGGGCGGGCCGAGCACCTCGGCGTGGACCCCGAGACCGAGCACCCACGAGCGAAACGCGTCGAGGTTGGTGCAGGTCACCTCGAAGACGGTGGCGCCGGCCGGTACGCCGGACGCGATGCCGGTCGTGACCGCTGCGTCGCCGAGGTCGCGCCGAACGATCTCGGCGGTCGGCCCGAACACGGCGACGAGCGCCGTCCGGTGCTCACCCACGTCACCGAGTGCCTTGGCATCGGCCGGGAACACCGCTCGGGCGTCGAAGTCGGAGGGACGATCGAACGACGATCCGTCGATCGGGGTCACATCGCCCTCGATCCGGTCGACGCGATAGGTGCGCACCTGGTCGTGGCCGTGGTCGTGGCCCATCACGTACCAGAAGCCCTCGCGGAGCAGCAGGCCGTAGGGGTCGAGGGTGCGTTCGACCGCGTGATAGGTGAACCGCACCGACCGCCGCTCGGCCACTGCCGACCGCAGCGCCGGCAGTGACGGCAACTGGACGACGTTGGCCACCACCGTCGACGTCGGCACCGCCGTGCCGCCGAGCTTCCACACCGCGTCCTGGCCGATCTCGGACCGCAGGGTGGCGACCGCCATCTGCAGGGCGTGGCGCTCGTCGTCGTCGAGCTCGAGGCCGCGCAGCTCGTAGCGGTCACGGTTGATGGAGTACGCGGTCTCGCCGGCCTGATCGCCGCCGAGCACCGTGGTGTCGATCGGCACCCCGATGTCGCGCAGCAGCGCCTTGTCTCGCTCGAACGCTCCGCGCAGCGCCACCTGGCCCGCCGGGTAGCCCTCGATCGAGGTGCTGATCTGGCGCAGGGTGACCGGGAGACGCGTCTCCAACAGCAGGGTGAGCAGATTGGTGATGCGCTCGACCGGCGAGATGGCCATGGGCCGAGCGTACGGGATCAGTGCTGGCTCGCGCCGATGACCTCGCGCATCATGGCGACCACCTCGTCGGCAGTGGCGCCGGGCGTGAGGACGCCGGCGACGCCGACCTCCTTGAGCTTCGGCACGTCGCGCTCGGGGATGATCCCGCCGACCACCACGGGGATGTCGACACCCTTCTCGCGCAGCTTGGCGACCACGAGCGGGGCCAGGGTCATGTGCGCCCCGCTGAGCATCGACAGGCCGACGGCGTCGACGTCCTCGTCGATCGCCGCGGCAGCGACCTTCTCGGGCGTCTGGAACAGTCCGGTGTAGATGACCTCGAAACCGGCATCACGCAGAATGCGGGCGACGACCTTGACACCGCGGTCGTGGCCGTCGAGGCCCACCTTGGCCACCAGTACTCGATCAGACATCGGAGCCCACCTTCTTCACCAGTTCGACGTCGAGGCGCACGAGGCCACGAAGCATGAAGCTCGGGTGATAGCGCAGGTCGTTGCTCTCGAGCAATTCGATGCGGTCGAGCCGGCGGGCGAGCTGCTCGAACGCAGCATTCAGCTCGAGTCGCGACAAGGGCGCGCCGAGGCAGAAGTGGATCCCCTTGCCGAAGGCCAGGTGCTCTTTGATGTTCGGGCGGTCGGGGTCGAAGCGGTCGGGATCGTCGCCCCACACGCTGGGGTCACGGTTGGCCGCCGCATAGACGACGACCAGGCGGGCACCCTTCGGGATCTGGACCCCGGCGAGCTCGGTGTCCTTCGTGACCAGCCGGAACATGCCCTGGGTGGGCGTCGAGAGGCGCAGGACCTCCTCGGTCACGAGCGGGGCGTAGCCGGCCGGGTCGGCCTTGAGCTTCTCCCACACCTCGGGGTGCTGGGCGAGCAGCATCGCTCCCTCGGTGAGCGACTTGGTGGTCGTCTCGTTGCCCGCCACGAGGAGCTGCTGCACGATCGAGAGCATCTCAGCCATCTCGAGCGCACGCTTCGGGCCGGGCGTGCCGTCGGGCAACGGGTCGGTGTCGATCTGGGCGTTGACGAGGTCGGTCAGCAGGTCGTCGGCCGGCTCGGTGCGGCGGCGCTCGAGCTGCGCTGCGAAGTACTGCTGGAACTCGACGATGCCGCGGTACGCCTCGACGCGACGGTCGTCGGTGATGACCGTGCCGATGTTGGCGATCGAGTCGTCGCTCCACCGCTTGAAGTCGTCCATCCGGTCGGAGGGCACGTTGAGCACCTGGGCGATCGCCTCGATCGGCAGCGGCACGGCGAACGCCGTGACGAAGTTGCACGGGCCCTCGGGTAGCTGATCGATGAGGCGCGTGACGATCGCCTCGACCGGCTCGCGCAGCTCGGCCATGCGCCGCGGGGTGAAGTACGGGGCGACCGTGCCGCGATACCGGGTGTGGTACGGCGGGTCGATCGTGAGCATGGTGGGCACCTGCGGCCAACCGTCGGCGAGCACCTCCTTGATCCGCTCGACCACCTCGGCGTTCGGCGGCTCGCCGGCACTGCCGAACCGGTTGCTGAAGGTCTGGGTGTCGCGCAGGATCGGCACCACCATCTCGTTCTTGGTGATCATGTACAGGTCGGTGCCCTCAGGGTGGAACACCGGGGCCTGCTGCTGCATGAGCCGGTAGTAGAGGTGCGGGCACTGCTGCGCAGCGGGGCTGAACGGGTTGAAGCCGTCGAGGGTGAGTGCGTCGGGCTGGGCGGTGTCGGCCATGCCCCACAGTCTCTCCCACGGGGAGCGCCGCGCACGACCCGGCGCGACCCGCCGGGTCGGCCAGACTGGACGGATGCGCCCGATCTCTCGTCGTCTGTTCCTCGCCGGTTCCGCCGCCGTGGTCGTCACCGCCTGCAGCGGGGACAGCGATGCATCGTCGCCGAGCTCGCCGACCGGTGCTGACGAGTCCGTGCCGGTCACCGTGCCGGCCACCGAGGCGCCCAACGCGACTGCCACGCCGACGACCACCGAGCCGCGGGTCACCCCCGCCGAGGCGCCGCCGCTCGACGTGACCGCCGATCCGTTCACCCTGGGGGTGGCGAGCGGCGACCCGTCGGTGGGCGGCGTGGTGCTCTGGACCCGGCTGGCACCCGACCCGCTGGCCGGTGGCGGCATGCCCGACGCCGACGTCGACGTCGCCTGGGACATCGCCCGCGACGACACGTTCACCGACCTCTGGGCGTCAGGCACCGTCACCGCATTGGCCGCCCACGGCCACAGCATCCACCTGCAGGCCGAGATGCAGCCGGGCTGGTGGTACTACCGCTTCCGTGCCGGCGAGTGGACGAGCCCGGCGGGCCGCACCCAGCCGGCGCCGGCGATGAACGCCGAACCCACGGAGGTGCGCTTCGCCAGCGCCAGCTGCCAGAACTACCAGGACGGCTTCTACACGGCGCATGCCGACATCGCCGCCCAGCAGCCCGACTTCGTCGCATTCCTGGGCGACTACATCTACGAGAGCGGGCCGTACCCGGTGGGCGAGAACGGCGTCGTGCGCAGCCACGAGGGCCCGGAGCCGAAGGACCTCGTCGCCTACCGCAACCGCTACGCGCTGTACAGGAGCGACCCGCAGCTCCAGGCCGCGCACGCCGCATGCCCGTGGTTCGTCATCTGGGACGACCACGAGGTCGAGAACAACTACGCAGGCCTGGTGCCGCAGGACCCGGCAGACAGCAACGGCTTCGCCGAGCGACGCCAGCAGGCGTACCAGGCGTGGTGGGAGCATCAACCGGTGGCCCTGCCCCCGCCGGACGCCCAGGGCGAGTACCGGATCCACCGCGCCGCCCGGTGGGGGTCGTTGCTCGACATCGCGCTGCTCGACGGGCGCCAGTACCGCAGCGACCAGGCCTGTGGCGACGTCAGCCTGAACCTCGACCCACCGTGCCCCGAGACGTTCGACGAGGCCCGCACGATGATCGGCGACGAGCAGGAGCAGTGGCTCCTCGATCAGCTCGGCGGGCACACGGCGACGTGGAGCGTGATCGCGCAGCAGACGATCTTCGGTGACACCACCCTCGGCGACGCGATCCTGAACTACGACCAGTGGGACGGCTACCCGGCCGACCGCACCCGCATCGTGAACGCGCTCGACCCGGCGCGGAACACGGTCGTGCTCACCGGCGACATCCACTTCGCAGGCGTGGGCACCATCCGCCAGGGCGAGCGGGTCACCGGCACCGCCGTCGGGGTCGAGTTCGTCGCCACGTCGATCTCGTCGGGCGGCAACGTCGACCCGGCCATCACCGACGTCGTGAAGAGCATCCCCGACATCCTCGACGTCGAGCTGGCGCACCGCGGCTACATCCTCCACACGGTCACACCCGACGAATGGCTCGCCGAGTACCGGATGGTCGACACCGTGAAGGTGCCCGACGCGCCGATACTCGTCCACGCGACCTACCGGGTCGCAGCCGGAGACAACACCGTCGCCTTCGTCTGACGGGTCGGGTGCGCCGTACGCTCCCGCGCCATGAGCAACCGATACGAAGGCAAGGTCGCAGTCATCACGGGTGGCGCGAGCGGACTGGGTGAGGCCACGGCCCGCCTGCTGGTGGCCGAGGGCGGCAAGGTCGTCATCGCCGACTACGACGCACAGCGCGGGCAGGCAGTCGCCGACTCGCTGGGCGACGCAGCGATCTTCTCGCGCTGCGACGTCACGGTCGAGGACGATGTCGCTGCGGCGATCGATGCGGCGGTGAACCAGTGGGGCCGACTCGACGGCGCGTTCGCCAACGCCGGCATCGTCGGCGTGGCCGGTCCGATCGCCGACACCCCGATGGACGACTTCGACCGGACCCTCGCCGTGCTGCTGCGCGGTGTGTTCATGACGGTGAAGCACGCGGCCCGCGCCATGCAGGCATGCGGCAACGGCGGCTGCATCGTGATGACCTCGTCGGTCGCCGGTGTGCAGGGCGGCCTCGGGCCCCACGCCTACAGCGTCGCCAAGACCGGCGTCGTGGGCCTCGCTCGCTCGGCAGCGTCCGAGCTCGCTGCGCACAAGATCCGCGTGAACGCTGTGGCGCCGGGCAGCATCCCGACCGCCATGACCGCGCACGTCACGACCGGCGACCCCGACAACCTCGAGAAGGTGACGGCGCACGTGGCCGCCACCTCGCCGCTCGGCCGCGCAGGCATGCCGAACGACATCGCCGAAGCCGTCCTCTACTTCATGAGCGACGGCGGCAGCTACGTCACCGGCCAGACGATCGTGGTCGATGCCGGGCTCACCAGCGGGGCGAAGATGAGCCCCACCTGGTCGGGCACCCGCATGGTCGTCGCTCGGTCCTGAGCCGGCCGCCGGGCCCGATCAGCCGCGCTGGGCCCGGTACCACTCGATCAGCGCAGTGGTGCTGCTGTCGTGGGTCGGCAGGGCGTCACTCGTCAGCTCCGGGGTGATCCGGTTGGCGAGCGCCTTGCCGAGCTCGACCCCCCACTGGTCGAAGCTGTTCACGTCCCACACGCAGCCCTGCACGAACACGATGTGCTCGTACAGCGCGATCAGCTGACCGAGCACGTGCGGGGTGAGCTGCGGCGCCACGATCGTGGTGCTCGGCCGGTTCCCCTCGAACACGCGATGCGCCTGCTGATGCTCGGGGACACCCTCGGCGCGCACCTCGTCGAGGGTCTTGCCGAACGCCAACGCCTCGCCCTGTGCGAACAGGTTCGCGATCAGCAGATCGTGCTGCTGCTGCAGCGGGTGGTTCGGCCGGGCGAAGCCGATGAAGTCGATCGGCACCAGCCGGGTGCCCTGGTGGAGCAGTTGGTAGAACGCGTGCTGACCGTTGGTGCCGGGCTCGCCCCACACGATCGGGCCGGTGTCGACGGTGACCGTCGAGCCGTCGAGGCGGACGTGCTTGCCGTTGCTCTCCATGTCGAGCTGCTGCAGGTACGCGGGGAACCGGCGGAGCTCGTGCGCGTACGGGAGCACCGCCTTGGTCTCGGCGCCGAGGACGTTCGAGTACCAGATGCCGATCGCCGCCATCAGCACCGGCACGTTCTCCTCGAGCGGCGCGCCGACGAGGTGGCGGTCAATCGTGTCGAACCCGTCGAGGAACGAGCGGAACCCGTCGGGGCCGATCGAGATCATGAGCGACAGGCCGATCGCCGAGTCGACCGAGTACCGGCCGCCGACCCAGTCCCAGAAGCCGAACATGTTCGCCGTGTCGATGCCGAACCCGGCGACCTCGGCGGCGTTGGTGCTGACCGCGACGAAGTGGCTCGCCACCGCAGCGTCGCCGAGGGCGGCAACCAGCCAGTCGCGGGCGGTCTGGGCGTTGGTGATCGTCTCGATCGTGGTGAAGGTCTTCGAGCTGATGACGAACAGCGTCGTGGCCGGGTCGAGATCAGCGAGGTTCTGGTGGATGTCGGCACCGTCGACGTTGCTGACGAACCGGCACGTGAGCCCCGGCTGCGCGAACGCCTGGGTGGCGAGGTATGCCATCGCCGGGCCGAGGTCGCTGCCGCCGATGCCGATGTTGACGACGGTCGCGATGCGCTGACCGGTTGTGCCCACCCACGCGCCGCTGCGGACCCGGTCGGCGAAGCCGCCCATCCGGTCGAGGACGTCGTGGACATCGGCAACGACGTCGCGGCCGCCGACCTCGAGGTGACTGCCTGCCGGGGCGCGCAGCGCCGTGTGCAGCACGGCGCGCTGCTCGGTGGTGTTGATCGGGTCACCGCGGAACATCGCATCGCGCCGCTCGACGAACGAGCTCGCGCGCACCACCGCCAGCAGGTTGGCGAGGACCGTGTCGTCGATCAGGTTCTTCGATGCGTCGACCCGCAGGTCCCCGGCTTGCCACGTGTACCGCGCCGCACGGTTCGGGTCGGCGGCGAAGAGCTCGCGCAGGTGGGGCGGGCGGGGGGTGTCGAGCAGGGTCGTCCACTCGGGGGTGGTGGCGATGTCCATCCCGGCGACCCTACCCCTCGGCCGGTTGGCCGCTCGCCGCACCGTCGAGCACGACCACGGTGTCGGTTCGGCGGACGCGCTGGATCGGGAGCGGGTTCGGGTTCGGGTTCGGGTCCGGGTCCGGGATCGGGTCCGGGTCCGGGTCCGGGATCGGGATCGACGAGTCACCGGCCAGCCACCGCTCGACCATCGGCGCCTTGCCCGCCCCGGTGACGAGCACCAACCGCATCCGGGCGCGGTTCACGGTGCCCGGCGTGAGGGTCATCCGAACGCGGCCGTTGAACTCGCCGCTGATGTCGACCCGTCGGGCCGAGTCGATCACCGGGTCACCGGGTGGCCACGACGCCGTGTGCCCGTCGTCCCCCATCCCGAGGTGGACGATGTCGAACTGCTCCGGCAGGCTCGCCGCGTACCGAGCGGCCGCCGCGCCGAGGTCGGTCGATGTCACCGGCATGGCACGGAGCACCGCGGTCCGACACTGCCCGACATCGCCCTGCCCTGAATCGCCGTGCCA
>Ga0247831_1007493_pt1 | contig 12151 bp, 7 predicted proteins | sample LaCruzMarch2015__9_FD_192406 | JGI IMG/M metagenome (GOLD analysis project Ga0247831, IMG submission 192406) | Freshwater microbial communities from meromictic Lake La Cruz, Castile-La Mancha, Spain - LaCruzMarch2015_1m | ecosystem: Environmental > Aquatic > Freshwater > Lake | place: Spain...
CGAATTTTCCGATGCCCTCGATGAAAGCCGCCGCCACCGCCGGATGGTGGGCGAGGCCGAGGTAGTCGTTCGAGGCGAAGTTCCAGAGCTCGCGGCCATCTACGGTAACTCTCGTACCTGTGACCGGGAAGGTGGTGATGCTCCGGAGAAGTTTCCGCTCCGCGAGATCGTCGAGCTGTTCGCGTGGAGTCATTCCGCGGTCGGTCGTTCAAGGGACCAGCGGAGCAGTTTTTCGGAATCCGACCAGATGTTCGGCGTGTTGGATTTCAGGACTACGCAGACCACGGAGCGCCCGTTGAGGCTGCCGGTGGAAATGAGGCAACGCCCGGATGCGTTGGTGGTGCCGGTTTTCATGCCATCGACGTAGGGCAGGGTCTTGAGCAGCTTGTTGGTGTTCTCGATTTGGCGCGTGCGCCCGTCGTTGTAGGTGAAGGTGAAGGATTCCGTGGCGGCGTAGGAGCGCAGCAGCGGGCTGCGGTAGGCGACTCGCGCGGCGATGGCCATGTCGCGGGCGGTGGAATACTGGTTGACTTCGGTGAGGCCGTGCGGGTTCACGAAGTTTGAGTTGCGCATGCCGAGCTGCCGGCACTTGTTGTTCATTAGCGCGGAAAAACCCTCCACGCTGCCGCCGATGTCGCGGGCCAGCGCGCGGGCCACGTCGTTCGCGCTTTTTATCATTAGCACCTTCAGCAGCTCGCGGCGGGTGTAGCGGTCGCCGGGCTTGAGGTAGAGCTTGGTCGGCTCGCACGCGGTGTCATAGGCGGAAATGACAACGGGCTTGTCGATGTTGCCCGCGTCCAGCACGCACAGGGCGGTGATGATTTTCTGCGTGGACGCCACGGGGCGCACGCTGTCGGCGTTCTTCGCGTAAAGGTTCCGCCCGCTGGCGAGATCCACCACGAGGACGCTCTCGGCGGCCACCGGCGGCGGGGGGGTGCGCGGGATGGCGGCGACCCGTATCGCTTCCCCGACATTCTGGCGGTTGCCGGACGGGCGCGGCGGTGGGTTTCCCCCGCAGGAGGTGATGGAAAGGATGGCGAACAGGCCAAGTGCGAGCGGTCGCAGAAAAATCATTCCCGGAAGATGCGGGCGAAGGGGTTTGCGGTCAAACACGAAGACGGGGGGGCACCGCCCACCATTGCGCGGGGCGAAGGCCTTTCGCGCTCAACCCAGAGTCGGGAGAAATATGAAATAGCTGATCCTGACCACAAGGGAAGTTGATTCTGCGGAGGACCTGTAGAACATGGAATCTGCTTCAAAATGAATGGCCTGCACCATCCTCCGCTCAGGGGCAGCTATCGCTTGCCCCTCGTGGTGAGTTTTCTTCAAAGTGCCTCTTGGCGAAAGCCCTGCCGGAGCCGCTGTTGAGGTATCGCTCGAAGTTCCGCGCCAAGTTTTGCGTTTCGAAAGCGAAATAGCTTTGGAGCTTCCAAGGCGCGAATTTCGCGGTGTGGGGCGAGCCGCCTTCGTTGTGCTTTTGGAGGCGGGATCTGAGATCGGAGGTGAGGCCGATGTAGGTTTTGTCGGGGTGTCCGATGCTTCGCAGGAGATAGACGTAGTGCATTAGGGTGCGTAGGAGTTTTCCGGGTGGTTTGGACGCGGAAGCCCTCCTTCGCCCTGCGGGCTTCCGCCTGCGTTGAAACTCCGGACGGACATGTCGGCGGGCAGCCTTCGCCAAGGCTACGTCAGCCAAGCTTGTTGGCTTGCCAGCCGTAGCCTTGGCGAAGGCTGGTGGAGGCGAGGGGAGTCGAACCCCTGTCCGGAACGCCATCTACGCAGGCTTCTACACGTTTAGCGGATCATCTGGTGTTTCGGAATGGCTGGGCCGACCCGCCGCGTTGCTTTTCCTAGGATCCTGTTTTTTCTCGACCGGATGCCCGTTTCCCCGGCTCCCGATCCAGTCTGCTAAGTTTCGCCGCCTCCCTTAACAGACATCAGGGATTTGGCGTGACCGTCAATTAAGCGGCCAATGCGAGCTCGTTGGAGTCTGCATTTATTTGTTTTGAACGGCTTTTTAGGAGGCCAGCCGATCAACCTCCACGTGCAGCCAGCGCTTCAGACATTCCGTCGAAACCAGAACGCCCCCTTCGCAAAGCGGTGGCGAGAGTAACGCGGGTGTGGTTTTATTCAAAGGGAAATTTTCATAAACAAAAGTTCGCTCAGGGTGCTCCGATATGGGCGCGGATCGTCGCCCGGAGTTTCAGCCGATATGCCCTAGGTGTGGTGCTTTGCTCTTCGCGGAAGCGTTTTCCGAAATCGCTGGCATCATGGAACCCGCAGCGCCAAGCGATCTCGGAAAGTGGCAGGTCGGTGCGGGCGAGAAGATCTTTGGCCGTCTCAATCCTTTGCTTCAAAATATAGCGGCGCGGCGGCATGCCCATTATGCCACGGAAAACGCGGTTGAACTGGCTTTGCGAGTAGTGGCAGGATGCCGCCAATTCAGCGGTGGAAATGTTCCTTGGCTCATCAGAATGAATCCGCTTCAGTGCGGGTTCGATCCTTGCGAAGGGTTCCGTTATACCCGCTGCGCCAGAAATCTCATACATCACCCCGGCGACACCGCAGATGCTGCCGTCGCTGCCGCGCACCGGTGTCTTGCGCGAAACCCACCAGCGTAGAATTCCCTTCGCACCGGGCACCATCCAGGTGCGGTTCGGCGTCGGCGCGCCGGTTTTCATCACCTCCATGTCCTCGGCGCGGTACTGCTCAGCGATCCCCGCGTCGTGCAGGTCGTGGTCGCTGAGTCCCAATGCGCCGCCGGGCGGAAGGCCGTGGAATTCCTCGAAACGGCGGTTGCAGCGGATGAAGATCCCCTCCGCGTCCTTGGTATAGAAGACAAGCATCGGCAGATCATCGAAAAGCGCGGCGATGGCGTTTTCGGGGTGGGTGAGAGCCTTTTTCCTCATGCGCGGATGTTACCATAAATTGGCGGATACGGCATGGAAAATCAGTGCGATCCCGGCGTAAGGTGATGCGATGCGTTTCTCCCTGACAATCATCGCCTCCCTGGTGCCCGCGCTGGTCTCGGCCGAAAAGGTCGATTTCAACACCCAGATCCAGCCCATCCTTTCGGAAAACTGCTATGCCTGCCACGGCCCCGACGAGGCGACGGTGGAGGGTGGGCTTAGTTTCGACGACCGCACGCTCGCGCTGAAAGGCGGCGACAGCGGCAAGGCTATCGTCCCGGGCGATCCGGCGAAATCCCTGATCATGGAGCGCATCCTCCATAGCGACCCCGACGAGGTCATGCCGCCCCCGGATAAAAAGGAGCGCCTGAAACCCGAGCAGGTCGCGCTGATCAAAAGGTGGATCGAGGAGGGCGCGGAGTGGGGCGTGCATTGGGCTTTCATCACACCACAGCGCCCGCCCGTGCCCGCCGTGAAGAATGCCAAGTGGGTGAAAAATCCCATCGATCATTTCGTCCTCGCGAAGTTGGAGTCACAGAAACTCGCACCCTCGCCGGAATCCGACGCCGCCACACTTCTACGCCGCCTCTCGTTGGATCTAATAGGTCTGCCGCCGACCCCGGAGGAGCTTGCCGCGCCCTTCCATTACACCAAGGAAACCGAGCGCCTCATTTCCAGCCCCCGCTTCGGTGAGCGCTGGGCGCGGGAGTGGCTCGACGCGGCGCGTTACGCCGACTCCGCGGGCTACGAGAAAGACCTGCCGCGCTACCACCATTTCTACCGGGATTGGGTGGTGGACGCGATGAACGCGAACATGCCCTACGACGAGTTCATCATCAAGCAGCTCGCCGGTGATCTGCTGCCCGGCGCCACGCAGGACGACCGCATCGCCACCGGTTTCCTACGAAACTCCATGACGAATGAGGAGGGCGGCGCGAAGCCCGAGCAGTTCCGCATCGAGGGCATCTTCGACCGCATTGATGCCATCGGTAAATCCGTGATCGGCCTCACCGCCCAGTGCGCGCAATGCCACACGCACAAATACGATCCGCTCACCCACGACGAATACTTCGGCATGTATGCGTTCCTAAACACCATCGAGGAAACCTCCATCCCGGCGCTGTCTAAGGAGGATAGGCTTACCACCGATGAGATCCTCGCGAAGATCGCTGCCATCGACACCTCGCTCCGGGAGAAAGCGCCGGAGGCGGAGGTCGCGTTCGTGAAATGGCAGCAGGAAATGCTAGCCCTGCCGCGTACGCAGTGGCACGCGCTGGAACTTTATCAGCTCGGCGATTCCGGCCAGAAATACTGGAACCTGCCCGACAAGTCCGTGATCAACATGGGCTACGCGGCGACAAGGGGAGGGGAGTCGTTCACTTCATCCCTGGAGATTCCGGAAATCCGCTCCGCGCGGCTCGAGGTCATGACCGACCCCTACCTGCCTATGAACGGACCCGGGCGCTCCTCGCGCGGCACGGGAGCGCTCACCGAGTTCGTCCTCAAGGCTGGCACCGATCCCGCGAAGCTCACCAAGCTCGCTTTCAACAAGGCCACCGCCAGCGTCAGTCCGCCGGTCACGCCTCTCGATCCGATGCGTTTCCCCGCCAACGCCGACCGCAAGCCCGACGACCGCACCACCGGCCCCGCCGCGTTCGCGCTGGACGGCAACCCCAAGACCGCATGGACGAACGAGCGCGACGCCGCCCGCAACAACGATCCCGCCGTCCTCACCTTCGAGCTGCCCGAACCGTTCAAGGGCGGCGGCACAGTCCACTTCGACTACAACCTCTCCATGAACCACGGCGGCTTCAACTCCGACGACACCCAGACCTACAACCTCGGCCGCATCCGCGTCTCTGTCGCCGCAACGTTGCCGAACGCCCTCGACAACCTCCCGCCGCTCGTTCGCGAGGCGCTGGAAACGCCCGCCGGGAAACGCACCTCGGATCAGTCCGCACGGCTCTTCGCACACTGGCGGGAAAGCAACCCGGCCTTCGCTGCCGAGACCGCTGATATCGAGAAACTCTACGCGAAAGTCCCGCAGCCGACATGGGCGCTCGTCGCCGCCGAGACGAACCACGAACGCGAGACCCGCCTCTTCGAGCGCGGTGAGCAGACACATCCGAAGCACGTCGTGAAACCCCACGTCCCCGCCTTCCTCCACCCGCTCCCGCCCGGCGATCCCGAGTCGCGCCTGACCTTCGCGAAATGGCTGGTTGATCCGAAATCGCCCACCACCGCGCGCCGCATGGTGAACAGCCTGTGGCAGGCGTATTTCGGCATCGGACTACTAGAAACATCCGAGGACTTCGGCCACCAGGCCGCGCGGCCTTCGCATCCGGAGCTGTTGGATTGGCTCGCCGTGGAGTTCATGGAAAGCGGCTGGGACATGAAACACATCCACCGCCTCATCGTGCAGAGCGCGACCTATCGCCAGGCATCCCCCGCGTCCCCGGCGCTGCGCGAAATGGATCCCAAGAACCGCCTCCTTGCCCGCGGGGCACGGATGCGCGTCCCGGCGGAAACCGTCCGCGACATCCAGCTTGCGACTAGCGGTTTGCTGGATGGGAAAATGGGAGGACGCAGCGTGTTCCCGCCCGCACCCGGCTACCTTTTCCAACGACCCGTCTCCTACGGTCCGAAGACCTGGGATGTGGAAACCGACTCGAACCGCTACCGCCGCGCCCTCTACACCTTCCGTTTCCGCTCCGTTCCCTACCCGATGCTCGTCGCCTTCGACGCGCCCTCCGGAGCCATTTCCTGCGCCCGCCGCAGTATCTCCACCAGCCCAATGCAGGCGTTGTTAACACTGAATGAGCAGGTCTCCGTGGAGGCCGCGCTCGGTTTCGCACATCTCATTCTAACAGATATCGGGACTGTGGAGGAAAGGTTGTCCCGCGCCTTCATTCGCTGTACCTCCCGCGTGCCGGAGGCGGAGGAAATCGCCGCGCTGAAATCCATTTATGAGACCACTCTTGCCGCTGATCCCTCCGAGGCGAAACTTCTCCTAGAAAACCACAACCCCGTCACCCTCGATCTCTCCGCCCACCCCTTGCCCGATCTCGCCGCCGCCACCGCCGTCGCCCGCGTCCTCCTCAACCTCGACGAAACGATCACGAAGAACTAACTTTCAAAAATTCAAATTTCAAATCTCAAGGAAGAGATGGATTCTTCCACCGCTCACTGATCACCGCTCACCCGGCACTCTTATGCTACCACCCTCCACGCTCCACGACATCCAGCGTTCCTACTCGCGCCGCTGGTTCATGAAGGAATGCGGCCTCAGCCTCGGCTCGGTCGCGCTGGCCTCGATGCTCGGGAAAAGCCACGCCGCCACCGCGCCCGCCATCAACCCGCAGGCTCCGAAAGCCCCGCCGTTTCCCGCGAAGGCGAAGAACGTCATCTTCCTCTTCATGGGCGGCGCGCCCAGCCACATCGATCTCTTCGACAACAAGCCGGTGCTACGCGAAATGGATGGGAAAACCCCGCCCGCCGAGCTTCTAAAAGGTTACCGCTCTGCCTTCATACGCCCCGAGAACAAGCTTTTAGGGTCGAAGTTTCCTTTTAAACATTACGGCAAATGTGGCATGGAAATGGCGGAAATCTTGCCGCACATCGGCTCGCACGCGGATGATATCGCGCTGATCCGCTCGATGCACACCGACGCGTTCAACCACGCCCCCGCGCAGATCCTCATGGCCACCGGCTCCCAGCAGTTCGGGCGGCCATCGCTCGGCTCGTGGGTTTCCTACGGGCTGGGTTCGGAAAATTCGAACCTGCCCGGCTTCGTGGTGATGTCCTCCGGCCTCAAAGGCCCTTCGGCAGGTAACTCAAACTGGTCTTCCGGTTTCCTGCCCTCCGTCCACGATGGCGTCACTTTTAACTCCACCGGCGATCCCGTGCTCTACCTTTCCAATCCGAAAGGCATCACCCGCGAGGCGCAACGCCGAACGATCGAAGCCGTGAATTTCCTCAACCACAAGCGCTTTGAAACTATCGGCGATCCCGAGATCAACTCGCGCGTCGCCGCGTTCGAAATGGCCTTCCGCATGCAGGACGTCGCGCCGGAGGTGACAGATATCTCGCTGGAGCCGGAGAGTGTGCGGGAAATGTACGGCGCGAAGCCGGGTGAGCGCTCCTTCGCGAACAACTGCCTACTCGCCCGCCGCCTCGTCGAGCGCGGTGTCCGCTTCGTCGAGCTTTTCCACGAGTCATGGGATCAACACGGCAACCTCACCGCCGACCTGAAAAAAAACTGCCTCGACGTGGATAAAGCCTGCGCCGCCCTTATGGCGGATCTCAAACAGCGCGGCCTGCTCGATGAGACGCTTATCGTCTGGGGCGGCGAGTTCGGCCGCACGCCCATGGTGCAGGGCGGCAACGACGGCCGCGACCACCACCCCAACGCCTTCACCATGTGGATGGCCGGCGGCGGCGTGAAAGGTGGTGTCGAGCTAGGTAAAACCGATGAGCTCGGCTTCAACGCCGTAGAGGACAAGGTCCATGTCCACGATCTAAACGCTACTATCCTGCACCTGTTGGGATTCGACCACACCAAGCTCACCTATCGCGCTCAGGGAAGGGACTTCCGGCTCACGGATGTGCATGGACATGTCGTGAAAAAGGTATTGGCATAACACGGAGAAGGACGCCTCCGGCTCCTTTGCGGAGAATCGGGAACGTTTCTATCGTCTTGGGGAGAAGGAGCAGGAGGCGTCCTTCTCCATATTCACAACGGGAGCTTAGGATTGACCGCCCGCAGGTTTTCCAATATATACGATTTGTTTCTTAATTCATCCCAACACGCCTCTCCCATGTCCCACACTCCCGAATGGCCGCCCACACCGGAGGCCATGAACTCCCTCCTGCCCGCATTCAAATTCACCTCGATGGTCACTTCGAGCGATCTCGGATCCGTCTTTTTCGCGAACCAGACCTCGCTTGACAGGCAGGTCGCGCTGAAAGTTTTCTCGCCCTCGCTCGCCGCGGATCCGGAGTTCCAGAAGGCCTTCGCCAATTCCTCGAAGCTTGCGGCCGGCCTCCGCCATACGAACCTAATCGGCATCCTCGATTCCGGCGAGGTGGGCGGCATGCCTTACCTCGTCATGGAGTTCGTCCCGGGGAAATCCCTCGCCCGATCCACCCTGGGACACGTCGTCGAGTTCGACCAATCGCTGACCATCATCGACGCCGTTGCCGAGGGTCTCGCCCACGCCCACGACGCGGGCCTCGTCCACGGCCACCTCGACAACCTCAGCATCCTGCTCAACCAGAACGCCCTCCCCAAGATCGGGAATTTCGGCTTCGGCCGCGCCGTACACACCGATCTGGAGGTGAATACGTCGTTGCATTTCACCGCCCCCGAGCTGCTCGCGAACCCCTCCGCCGCGACCAAGGCTTCCGACGTGTATTCCATCGCCGCCGTTTTCTACGGGCTGATCACCGGAAGCCCTTTCTCGCCGGATGCGCCCGCGCCCTCCTCCGTTTGCGGTTGCCGCCCGGCGGTGGACGCCGTCATCAAGCGCGCCACCGATCCCGATCCGCTCAAGCGCTATTCCGATGCCCGCGCTTTCCAGGCAGCACTCACCCAAGCCGCCGCGAAACCCGCCGCGAAATCCGCCGCCACCCCGGCGCGCGCTGCCACGGTTCCCAGGCCTACTCCCACCATGGCCCTTCCCAAGGCGGCTTCCGAATCGAAGCTGGCGGTCAAAATCGCCATTATTATCGCCCTCTTGGTCGCGATCTTTTTTACTTTGGAGTTCAAGAAAAAATTTGTGGCGGGTCGCGAAAAGGAGAACAAGGAGATCGCCGAGCGGCAAAAGCTCGCCAAGGAACAGGCCGCCGCGCTCGCCGCCGCGCAACAGGCCTTGGAGGAAAAGAAACTCCGCACCATCCAACCGGCGCACATCCCCAGGCCTACCAAGATCGAGGAGCGTCCCATGGATTCCCTCGACCGTCTGCGCCGCGCCCTCGTGGATGGAAGGCGCTCGGAAATGCCCGTGGGCAGCGTCAAAAAGGGCGACAGCACCTATTTCCTCGTCGAGGAAAAGATGCAATGGGCGGACGCCTTCCGTTTCGCCGAGGAACACGGCGCTTTCCTCGCCGATCCCGGCGCCGGGCTCGATCCGTCGCTCACAAAGGGGCGTCCATGCTGGCTCGGAGCGGCCCGCAGCGGCGCCGACTCATGGGTGCTCAGCGACGGAAAGCCCTGGTCCCCGTCCTCCCCTCCCGAGGGCAACGGCCTTTTCCTCATCGCCGGGAAAAACGGCGGCTTCGCCACCGCGAACGCCGACGAATCGCACTCCTTCGTCATCGAGTGGCGCGGCGATGGCTCCAACCCCGGCTCGCTCGACAACCTTCTTGCCGCCACCCGCGCCTCACTCGGTGGGGGGGCTCCCGTTTATCCTCCAGGCACCGTCATTTCCGGTGAGCGACGCTACCTGTTCGTCAAACGTCCCGTAACATGGGCGGACGCCGATGAAATGTCCAAAAGCGGCGGCGGCCACCTGCTCGTCGCCGCCACATCCGAGGAGATCGCGGATGTCGCAAGGATCACCGACCGCATCAAGGCAAAGGAAGGCATCTGGCTCGGTGGCTCCCTGGAAGACGACCTCTGGCAATGGGTCACTGGGGAAACCTGGCAAGCCGCCAAATGGGCCGATGATTCCGAAGCCTCCGAGGAAGGCGCGGCCCTGCTCCTCACACCCCGCGAGGGCTGGACGGCCGTGGATCGCGGCGATACGGCCGATGGTTTCCTCATCGAATGGAGTGCGGACGAAAAGGCGCCCAAAACCGGCACCGCTTCGCCCTCCGCGAACGGCAAGGTTGCCGAACTCGATGCCAAGGTCAAGGAACTCATCCTCGCCGCCGTCAAGAAACGCGAGGACGAGCACGCCGCCAACATCAAGAGGCTCCACTGGGATCTCGACGCCTATCTCAGGAACCTCAGCAGCAGCGGCAAGGATCAGTTCGGTTCCAGCGTCGCCGCACTCAAGGAACTCGTCGAGGACAACCGCATCCTGATCGACGAGATAAGGAATCAATCCGATAAGGGTAGGAACGATGAGGACGAGGACGAGGACGCCGATGAGGACGAGAACGGGGACGAGGACGGGGACGAGGACGGGGACGAGGACGGGGACGAGGACGGGTACGCCGATGAGGACGAGAACGCCGACGAGGACACCGATGTGATTAGGAACCGACCCGCCGATGGTAGGATCATTGCCTCCATGGAGATGCTGAAACTCGTTAATTACTATTGCGATAAGCAGATCCAGATCGACGCCCAGGCCAAGGTTGGCATCGGGAAAATCCGTGATGCTTACGTCACCAAGGTCACTGCTATCATGGAAGAGGCGAAGGCGGCCGGCCAGTTGAAAGTCGCCGCCGACATCGAGGACGCCATCGAAGACGCCGAGAATCTGGATTCCTGGGCCAAGTCCTTCGGGGTTGAAGGGGAGTGACATACCGGAGCCTCTGCATAGAAAGCAATGGACAGGGGAGGTGTAATACCAAAGATTTCTAGCTTTTAGACTTTAACTCTGAGGAGTATTGTGAGACTCTTCGCGCATGGCCCGCACACTGCCCAAACTGGGAGAAGATCTTGCCCAGCAAATCGAACACGCATGGAACCAGACCCATCCCGACTGGATTCGCAAACGCCTGCTGGTGGTTCGCCTCATCGCTCAACACCAGCACACTGTCGCCGAGATCATGCGCATCGCCGGCGTGTCGCGTCAGACTGTTTTCACCTATCGCGACAAGCTGGTTGACGAGGGTCTCGATGCCCTGCTCAAACGCAGTTGGGCCGGAGCGCGGAAGGCCGCCGTTGATGGCGATTTGGCCGAAAAATTCATCGGAGAGCTCAAAGCAGGAACATTCCGTCAGGCACGCGATGCCCAGAAATGGATCGAAAAGCGTACCCGCAAAAAACTCACCGAAGGCGGCGTGCGCACACTCATCCGCCGCTTGGGCGGTAAGCTCAATGTGCCGCGCAAAAGCCACCGCAAGAAAGACCAAGCCGCATCGGATGCCTTTCGCGCCGAACTGCCGCAACGTCTCACCGAAGTGGTTGGCGAGAGTCCCGATAGACCCGTGCGCCTTTGGGTTCTCGACGAACACCGCTACGGACTACTGCCGGTCATCCGCCGGGTCTGGTCGTTTCGCGGTGTGCGGGTCCTCGCCCCCTACGCCACCACCTACAAGTGGGGCTACCTGCACGAAGCATTGGAGATCGACGGTGTTCATGACTGCCAACTGCTTTTCACTCCGGCCATCAATCAGGACATCCATGCGATCTTCCTCCAACAGATCGCCGAGAGCGATCCCGGCTCACTGCACGTGGTCATCGCCGACCAGGCCGGCTTCCACCTACGCACCGGCGACGGGCGAATCCCAGCCAACGTCCGCTTGCTGCCACTACCCGCCTATTGTCCGGAACTCAACCCCGTGGAGGGGTTCGGGCGGCTGCTCAAAGCACCGACGGCCAACCGGCTCTATCGCAACCTGCGGCGGCTGGAGAACCACCTAATCGCCATCGCCAAGGAGTGGACCACGCCCGAGAAAATCCATTCGCTCATCCACGGCTGGATGCGAGATCTAGCAAACACTGGCGCTCCAATCTAAAGTCTAATTTCTAGAGAGCTTTCGTATTAGTGGTTCGCAAAGCTCTCAATTCGTTCAAATCTCAAATCTCAACCTTCAAGGAAGAGGAAGAGTTTGCGAAACACCCGCTTCATACGAAGCGGGTGTTTTCGTTTATGGAGAGCACTACCGGAGAGCCGCGCCTCCGGCCGGCTTGGCAAAGCGAATGAGGACACGGAAGACGATGCTTTCCCCCAAATAAGGAGAAGGATGCCTCCGGCTCCTTTGTTTGGCTGTATTCCGTGCTTCCATGCCATGCCCATTTGCGGCCATAGGATCATTCCCTGAGATTCTTTCTTTGTGCCGGGTTGGAATCCGGCTAGAAATGCGCATGGGTTTCGGGGATGACGATGCATGGAACACGGCGGATTACCCGCCGATGAGCCATCCAAGCGCGGATGTGGCGGTGAACGCGGCGGTGGCCAGGGCGGCGGGGCTTGGTGCGCCGGAACCGGCGGGATCGAGGATTATGGAGATCGGTTGCGGGGAGGGGCATCACCTGCTCTCGCTCGCGAACCGCTGGCCGGGGGCGCAATGCGTGGGGCTGGATGTTTCCGCCAAGGCGATCCGCCGCGCCCGCCGCCGGGCGTTGCAGG
>Ga0247831_1007494_pt1 | contig 12147 bp, 14 predicted proteins | sample LaCruzMarch2015__9_FD_192406 | JGI IMG/M metagenome (GOLD analysis project Ga0247831, IMG submission 192406) | Freshwater microbial communities from meromictic Lake La Cruz, Castile-La Mancha, Spain - LaCruzMarch2015_1m | ecosystem: Environmental > Aquatic > Freshwater > Lake | place: Spain...
GACGCCGGCCAAGTGGTGTTTCACCGCGACTATTGGGACGCGGCCGAGGAGCTCTATGAAAAGCTGCCCGGTGTGGGCGCCTTGATGCGCTGGCTCAAGCGCCAAGCCAATCGTTGAATCAGCGCGGCAGCGATTCCACAAAGCTGGACCTGGCCATCAGCTTGTCCTGCAGCTTGGCCAAGTTGGCGTGCGCGGCGCGCCAGTCGATGTGGGCAAAGCGCAGGTCCATGTAGCCCAAGGCGCAGCCCACGGCCACGTCCGACAGGCTGAAATGCACACCGCTGCAAAAAGCCTTGTCGGCCAAACCCGTGGACATGGCTTTGAGCACCAGGTGCACCTTGGACATTTGTCGGTCTATCCAGGATTGGCTGCGCTCGCTGTCGGCGCGGCCTGACCAGGTCGCTTCCATGCGGGCCAGCACGCAGGCGTCAAGCAGACCGTCGGACAAGGCCTCCCAGGTTTTGACCTCGGCACGCTCGCGGCCAGAGCTCGGAATGAGCTTGCCCACCGGCGACAGCGTGTCCAGGTACTCCACGATCACCCTCGAATCGAAGACGGCCTCGCCACCTTCCATCACCAAGCAGGGCACCTTGCCCAGCGGGTTGGCCTGGGCCATGGTGGTGTCTGCGGACCAGACGTCTTCCAACACGAATTGGTAATCCAGCTTTTTCTCGGCCATCACGATGCGCACCTTGCGCACATAGGGGCTGGTTTCGGATTCAATGAGTTTCATGGTTCAGGTCATCAAGGCGTTGAAAGAATTGTGTGTTGATTCTATCGATTCGCTTGCCTGACCCCTGCCTCGCGCCAGAACCCCGTCATAAGCCCAGACTTACAATAAGGACATGAGTTTGTCCACTGTGAATGCCCTGTCGCCGCTGGATGGCCGTTATGCCTCCAAGCTTGAAGATCTGCGTCCGCTCATGTCTGAGCAGGGCTATATGCACCGCCGGGTGCAGGTGGAAGTGGCCTGGTTTGTCGCTTTGTCAGACGCCGGCTTTGCCGAGTTCAAGCCTTTGTCGACCGGTGCTCGCAGTTACCTGCAGGGCCTGGTCCAACACTTTGGCGAGGCCGATGCCCTGGCCATCAAGGCCATTGAAAAAATCACCAACCACGACGTCAAGGCGGTGGAGTATTGGATCAAGTCCAAGTTCGAAGCCAGGCCCGAATTGCTGGCCGTTGCCGAGTTTGTGCACTTTGCCTGCACCAGTGAGGACATCAACAACACCAGCCATGCGCTGCAGCTCAAAAGCAGCCGCGAGCAGGTGATCTTGCCTACGCTGGACAAAGTGATTGCCATGCTGCGCAGCATGGCGCACCAGCATGCGACCGTGTCCATGCTCAGCCGCACGCACGGCCAAACCGCCAGCCCCACCACCGTGGGCAAAGAAATGGCCAACGTGGTCATGCGCTTGGCCCAGGCTAGGCAAAAAATCGCTGACGTTCAGCTTCTGGGCAAGATGAATGGCGCGGTAGGCAACTACAACGCCCACCTGTCGGCTTGGCCGGAGTTTGACTGGGAGGCCTTCAGTCGCCGCGTGATTGAGACCCCCGAGCCACAGGGCCTGGGCCTGAGCTTTCAGCCCTACAGCATCCAAATTGAGCCGCACGACTACATGGCCGAGCTCTTTGATGCGGTGGCCCGCAGCAACACCATCTTGATTGATTTGTCGCGCGACATTTGGGGTTATGTGAGCCTGGGTTACTTCAAGCAGCGTTTGAAGGAGGGCGAAATCGGCTCTTCCACCATGCCGCACAAGGTCAACCCCATTGATTTTGAAAATGCCGAGGGCAATTTGGGCCTGGCCAACGCCTTGCTCAAGCACCTGAGCGAAAAGCTGCCCATCAGCCGCTGGCAGCGCGACCTCACCGACTCCACTGTGTTGCGCAACATCGGCGTGGCCTTTGGTTACACGGTGCTGGCTTGGCGCTCGCTCAGCGTGGGCTTGGGCAAGCTCGAGCTCAACCAAGAGGCCTTGGACGAGGACCTGAACGCCGCCTGGGAAGTGCTGGCCGAGCCCATACAGACCGTGATGCGCCGCTACGGCGTGCAAGGCGCTTATGAGCAGCTCAAAGAAGTCACGCGCGGCAAAACCGTCACGGCCCAGGCTTTGCACGGGCTGATCCGCAGCTTGGACATTCCTGCGGCCGAAAAAACGCGCTTGCTGGCCCTGACGCCGGCCAGTTATGTGGGCAAGGCGGCCGAGTTGGCCCGCCGCGTCTGAGCGCGGCTGCCTGGCCTGTCCCCGCGGGACTGGGCCGGGCAGGATTGCGCTTTAGGCCTTCAAAGAGGGCGGTTTTCCACCGCCCGGTCCGCATAGCGGCCAAAACGCCAGGACGTGCTTTCAAGAGTGATACGCCGCCAAGTGGCGCGCTTGGCCCCTGGGCTCATTTCGGGCCAGCGCTGCACTTCTTCAAAGCTGCGACCGCAGCCCTTGCAGTGATCGTCCCCCTGGCTGGTGGAGCAAATGGCAATACAAGGCGTGTCGGGGGTGGTGTCGTACCAGCCGCGCCAGGCCGCCAAAGCCTGGGCGGGAAAGCTCGCTTCGTCGGCTTCTTCCTCGTGGTAGTACACCAGCAAGGCGTACACCTCGGCCAGCGCTCTCAATTCGGGCGCCAGCGTGATGCCGTCGGGTGAAGGCTTTTTCGCGCGCCAATGGTTGATGGCGGCTTCAATGTCGGTGATGTGAATGCAGGACACGGTGTCCAAGGGGTGGGTGAGCGCAGGTTGGCGGGAGGCAGATTATGGATCTGGTCGCTTGGCCACGCGTGTTCGGTTTGCGCATGGCCAGTTTTTGTTGTCCAATAGTTACCTTTGAAGGGGAGTAACTCCCACGTCTGTGCCAGCCGTGCGCTTTTCGCGCACTGCGGTCAGACCGATCAGCAAGTCGTCATTACGGAGCTTTCGCTTCCGGCTTGTTGGGCCACCTGACATTTGTCAGGCGGTCGAGCCAGACCTTCGATTAAAACCTGCACAGGTTTGGTCGAAGCACGGTTTTTTCTGACGCTCCGATCTGGCTTGTGCTGGCCTGAGGGCGCTTTTGAGCGCTGCGCATTCACAACACATCGAATCGGAGAACGATCATGGAACTTTTTTCATCTGCATGGTTTTCGGCCCTGCTGGCCATTATTTTGATTGACTTGGTGCTCGCCGGCGACAACGCCATCGTTATTGCCCTGGCTGCCCGCAATCTGCCCCCCGAACTTCAAAAGAAAGCCATCATCTGGGGCACGGTGGGTGCCATCGTGGTGCGCACCGTCATGACCGTGGGCGTGGTGTGGCTGCTCAAAGTGCCAGGTTTGATGCTGGTGGGTGGCCTGGGCTTGGTCTGGATTGCCTACAAATTGCTGGTCGACCAAGGCGGTGATGAGCATGACGGGCCTGTGGTCACCACCTTCTGGGGCGCCATGAAAACCATTGTGATCGCCGACGCGCTGATGGGCGTAGACAACGTGCTGGGTGTGGCCGGTGCCGCCCACGGCGCGTTCGACCTGGTGGTCATTGGCCTGCTGATCAGCGTGCCGATCGTGGTGTTTGGCAGCTCCGTGGTGCTCAAGTTGGTGGAGCGTTTTCCCATCATCATTCAACTGGGCGCGGCGGTGCTGGCCTTCACTGCCGCCAAAATGATTGTCAGCGAGCCTCTGTTGGTGGACTTTTATGGCGGTAAAAACGCCTGGGCTGAAGGCCAGACCATGAAAGTGGCGGCCCAGTGGGCCACCTACGTGGTGGCTGTGGCGGTCGTGCTCGGAGGCGGCTGGCTGGCCACCCGTCGCTCGGCAACGAGCGATCAGGACACGCAGGCCCACTGAAGGGCTGCAGACCCAGACAGAGCCTGCGCGTGCTGAGCGCATGCACGGTCTGTGAGGTGGTTTTCCCTTTGTTTTGAAAGGTGTTCGATGAATCGGCTGATTGTGTATGTGGACGACGCCACCCACGCCTGAGGCGTGCTTCAAGCCCTGAGAAACACGCTGGACGCATCTGCGCCCAGGCAATGGATCTTGGTGGCATGCGCGCCGCGCGTGACCCAGCATGTGAGCAAATGGGTGACCCACCGCGCACGGGAAAGCTGGCGTGGCAAGTGGACAGACAAACTGTTTGCCCAATTGCTCCCGCACATGGAAGGCGACGGCCATGAGGTGCTGGCTTGCGTGGCCAAAAACAACTTGGCCCTGCAAACCGAGGACTTGATCCGTGCGCACGGCCCGGCCCAGGTGATTGATGCGCGCCGCCCCAAGCAGTCTGCCGCGCCATGGGCGCCAGGCGCTGCAAGCCCCAAGCCAAGCGGGTTGTTTGGCATGTGGTTGGGCCTGGCGGGCACGGGGCTGTGTTTGTCTGAGTAAGGCTTTTTAGGATGGCTCAAAGCCTGGATGGCGCTGGCTGGAGGGCTACTTCAGCCAGCCGCGTCGGCGGAAATACCACATGGGCAACACCGCGCTGGCCGCCATCAGCGTCAGGGCATAGGGGTAGCCCCAGGTTTGCGCGAGCTCGGGCATGTACTGAAAATTCATGCCGTACAAGCTGGCAATCAAGGTGGGCGGCAGCAGTGCCACGCTGGCCACAGAGAAGATCTTGATGATCTTGTTTTGATTGATGTTGATGAAACCCACGGTGGCGTCCATCAAAAAGTTGATCTTTTCAAACAAAAACGCCGTGTGCGAGTCCAGCGAGTCGATGTCGCGCAAAATTTGCCTGGCGTCCTCGAACTGATCGGCATGCAGCATTTTGCTGCGCATCATGAAAGACAAGGCCCGCCGGGTGTCCATCATGTTGCGCCGGATCCGGCCTGACAAATCTTCATGGCGCGCAATGGCCGCCAGCACCTCACCGGCTTTGGCGTCGGTCACATCGGCCGACAACACCTTGGTGCTGACCTTTTCAAGGTCCACGTAAATACCCTCTATGGTGTCGGCCGAGTACTCGGCATCGGCATCAAAGAGCTTGAGCAGCACGTCTTTGGCGTCGTCAATCAGCCCCACCGCGCGCCTGGCGCGCATGCGCACCAAGCGGAAAACCGGCACGTCTTCGTCGTGGATGGAAAATAGCACCCCCTTGCTCTTGAGGTCCTCGTTCATCATGTTCAAGATGAAGGCCACTCGCACCGTGTGGGGCTCATCGGCGTCGGCGATCAAAAAGTCCGAGCGAATGTGCAATTCGCCGTTGTCTTCTTCGTAAAAGCGGGCCGACTCCTCGATGTCTTCGTCCATCGCGTCATCAGGAATCAGCAGGCCAAAGTACTGCTTGACCCAGCGCTTTTCTTCCAGCGTGGGTGATTCGAGGTCCACCCAGATGGGCTGAAATTTGGAGAGCTCTTCCAGGGATTCGATTTCTTCCTGGAAAAGTCGTCCGTTGACAAGCGTGAAAACATTGAGCATGGCGGCTGGGCTCCCGGGGTCCTATGGGGGGTGATCAAGAGCGGCCTGTGCACGGCAGCCCTTGGGCGGGGGGTGGGTTGTCGCTTCCAACCCCCGCAGCCTGTGCCGGCGTTGAAAGCTAGCGACTCGGGCTGCTTTCCATGGATTTCTCCGTCGTTCAAACGTTTTGATTATGGCATTGCCCATGGGGGTCCCAGGCCTTGCCAAGCGGCCAGAAAGAACAAGGCCGGCTCTCAAAGGGGCGCCGCTTGCCAAGCCGTGCAGACAGGCGCATCATTGGTTTAAGTGTGTTTCGGCGGTTGTTACGGTTGGCCCCGTTGACAGCCATTTTCGTTCTCGTCCTCACAAGGAGCTCCCTATGAACCTGACGATCAGCGGCCATCACCTGGAAGTCACACCCGCCTTGCGCGGCTATGTGACCAGCAAGCTCGATCGAATTGCCCGTCATTTCGACCAAGTGGTCGATGTCAAGGTCCTGCTGACCATTGACAACATGAAAGAAAAAGAGCGCAGGCAACGAGCAGAATGCAATATCCACGTCAAAGGCCGTGATCTGTTTGCCGAAAGTTCCCACGCCGACCTGTATGCCGCAGTCGATGAATTGGCCGACAAACTCGACCGGCAGGTGGGCCGCTACAAGACTCGCGTGCAGGACCATCACCACGAAACCCATCGCAGGCAAGCGGACAGCACCGCCCTGGACAGCTGAGCCTAGCCCCCAGCCCTGTGCCAGTCCAGGCTCTGTGGGCTGGCCAGGCGTGACAGCTGGCCAAGGTGCTGACGCCTGTCCTTGGAGCGCCGCCCTGACACAGCCGCTCCTCGAGCGATTTTTTTGTGTTTGATCGGCCTGAGCGTGGTCTGACGGCGTGCATAATCCGGCTCACTCGACCGTCATGAACCGTCTTTCTCAGATCTTGCCCCCTGCCCAAGTCTTGGTCAGCGTGGACGCCACCAGCAAAAAACGCGCTTTTGAAGAGGCGGGTTTGTTGTTTGAAAACGCGCATGGCCTCAACCGCGCACTGATCACCGACAGCCTGTTTGCTCGCGAACGCCTGGGCTCCACAGGCCTGGGGCACGGCGTGGCCATTCCGCATGGCCGCATCAAAGGCCTGAAAGCGCCCATGGCCGCTGTCTTTCAGCTCAGCTCACCCATAGGCTTTGACGCCCCGGACGAGCAGGCCGTGAATTTGCTCATCTTTCTGCTGGTGCCCGAAGCGGCGACCCAAAAGCATCTCGAAATCCTCTCCGAGATTGCCGAGCTCTTGAGCGATGCGGCGCTTCGCGGACAGCTCCAGGCCAGTGTGGATGCGGGCGCACTGCACCAGCTGATCGCCTCATGGCAGTCCACCCACGTCCGCCCGTGAGCCTGCTGGGCCAGCGCCATCCCGCATGAAACCCACGGTGGTCAGCGCCGACGTCCTGTTTGAGGACCACAGGCTTGCCCTGAAGTGGCAGTGGGTCGCCGGCCTGGGTGCCTCTGAGCGGCGATTTGACGAGGTGGCCGTGCGCGCCGCCCGCTCTGGCGCCGATTTGGTCGGCTACCTCAACTACATCCATCCTTACCGGGTGCAAATTTTGGGTGAGCGCGAGGTCGCTTACCTCTCTACAGGCAACGTAGAAGATTGCAGCCGCCGCATCAACCGCATCATCACCTTGGAGCCGCCAGTGCTGGTGGTGGCCGATGGTCAGGTGGTGCCAGACATGCTGGTGTCCATGTGCGAGCGCGGCAACCTCCCCATGTTCGCCACGCCCGAGTCGGCCGCCTTTGTGATCGATGTCTTGCGGGCTTACTTGTCCAAGCACTTTGCCGACCGCACCTCCATGCACGGCGTGTTCATGGACATTTTGGGCATGGGCGTGATGATCACGGGCGAGTCTGGCCTGGGCAAAAGCGAGCTGGGGCTTGAACTCATCTCTCGCGGCCACGGTCTGGTGGCCGACGATGCGGTGGACCTGTACCGCATCAACCAAACCACCATCGAAGGCCGCTGCCCGGATTTGCTGCAAAACCTCTTAGAGGTTCGAGGCATTGGCCTGTTGGATATCAAGGCTATTTTTGGCGAGACGGCCGTGCGCCGAAAAATGCGACTCAAACTGATCGTGCATTTGGTGCGTCGTGAAACCCTGGAGCGCGATTACGAGCGCATTCCTTATGAGCCACTCATGCAGGATATCTTGGGCATTCCAGTGCGCAAAGTCATCATCCAGGTGGAGGCGGGACGCAACATTGCGGTGTTGGTGGAGGCCGCCGTGCGCAATGCCATTTTGCAGCTGCGCGGCATCAACACCTACGAAGACTTTGTAGAGCGCCACCGCCGCGACATGCAGCAGGGCGACTGAACCCGCTTGCGGCGCTCAGTGGCGGTTGCCTGTCAGCCCTGCGTGGCGAGGGGCCTGCCCCCGGTGCGGGCAGGCCGATTTGCTGCAGTGGGCGTAAATCGACAAGGCGTGGTCGGCAATCTCAAAACCTTTGGACTTGGCGACCTGGTGCTGGCGCTGCTCAATCTCAGCGTCGTAGAACTCCTCCACCCGGCCGCAGTCAAGGCACACCAGGTGGTCGTGGTGCTGGCCTTCGTTGATTTCGTAGACCGCCTTGCCCGACTCAAAGTTGCTGCGAATCAGCAAGCCCGCTTGCTCAAACTGCATGAGCACGCGGTACACCGTGGCCAGGCCAATGTCCGAGCGGTCTTCCAGCAGCACGCGGAACACGTCCTCGGCGGTCATGTGGCGTTGCTTGCCCGTCTGGAAAATCTCAAGGATTTTTAGGCGGGGCAAGGTGGCCTTCAGGCCAGTGCTTTTCAGCTCGTCGATGTTGCTCATGGTGGTGTTGAACGTCGTGTCCGTGAAAAGCAGGGGGCGCTCTCAGATCTGAGTCAGCGCGCAGCCAGCGTGCAGCTCAGGGGCTGTGAACAGGTCTGCGGACAGACCATGGCCATTACAATGCAATTATCATATCGTCTTGGCCCTTGACCATGTTTGCACGCTTTCGTCTTGTGCTCTTCACTGTTTTTGCCTTGGGCCTGTCGGTTTTGCTGGGCGCCTGCGGCTCCAACAAAACGCTGTCGCAGCCTGCCACCTGGCTCACGCCGTACCGGCCGGACGTGGTGCAGGGCAACTTCATTTCCAGCGAGCAGGTGGCTTTGCTCAATCCAGGCCTGTCGCGCTTGCAGGTGCGCAACCTGCTGGGCACGCCCTTGGTGTCCAGCTTGTTCCATGCCGACCGTTGGGACTACGTGTTTAGCATGCAGCGCCGCGTGGGTGAGTCGCGCATTTACCGCTATGCGGTGTTTTTCAAAGGCGACGAGCTGACCCGTTTTGAAGGCGACCGCATGCCCAGCGAGGCCGAATTCATCGCTCAGCTCGATGTGCGCCGTGAGTTGGGCAAGGTGCCCCCTTTAGAAGCCACCGCCGAGCAACTGAAGGCTGCCGAGGACAAGGCTCCGCGCAGGACGCCAGAGGCTGTGGCACCTGTGGCAGCTTCGGCGCCCGGTGCAGCCACCACCTACCCCCCCCTTGAAGGACGCCGCCCGTGAGCCCCGCCAACAACCCCCTGACTGCGCCACGCCTGAAGATCGCGGTGGCCGGCGCCAGCGGCCGCATGGGTCAAATGCTGGTGCAAGCCGTGCTGGGCTCGAGCGACCTGCGCTTGAGCGGTGCCCTCGACATCCCGGCCAGCCCGCAACTGGGCCAGGACGCGGCGGCCCTGCTGGGCCAGCAGTCTGGTGCCCTCATCACCGCCGACCTGCGGCAGGGTTTGGCGGGCGCCGATGTACTGATCGACTTCACCCGACCCGAAGGCACGCTGGCCCATTTGGCCGTTTGCCGGGAGCTCGGTGTCAAATTGGTGATTGGCACCACGGGCTTTAGCGAGGCGCAAAAAGAAGAAATCGCCTTGGCGGGCCAAGACATCGCCATCGTGATGGCGCCCAACATGAGCGTGGGCGTGAATGTCACGCTCAAGCTGCTGGAGATGGCCGCCAAGGCCTTGGCCACTGGCTACGACATTGAGATCATTGAGGCCCACCACCGCCACAAGGTGGACGCACCCTCGGGCACGGCGCTCAAAATGGGCGAGGTGATGGCCAGCGCCATAGGGCGCGATTTGAATGAGTGTGCGGTGTATGAGCGCTTTGGTCACACCGGCGAGCGCGACCCCTCGACCATAGGCTTTTCCACCATACGTGGCGGCGACATCGTCGGCGACCACACGGTGCTGTTTGCCGGCACGGGTGAGCGCATCGAGGTCACTCACAAGTCGTCGAGCCGCACCACCTACGCCCAAGGCAGTTTGCGTGCGGCTCGCTTCCTGGCCGGCCGTGCCGGCGGCTTGTACGACATGTTCGACGTGCTCGAACTGCGCTGAAGCGCCATGTTCTCGCTGCTGACCGAGGGCGATGCTGTGGGTCGTGCGGTGGCGCTGGCGCTGCTGATCATGTCGGTGGCCACCTGGGTCCTGATTCTTTGGAAAACCAGCTTGCTCTGGCGGGCCAGCCGCAGCCTGCCGCGCAGCTTGGCAGCTTTTTGGCAAGCGGCCGACTTGGACGAAGCCGAGCAACGATTGCAAGTGTTTGATTCCACCACTTTGCTGTTGCCCCTTGTGCGCGCTGCGCGCTTGGCTGAGCAGCAGCCACCAGCCTCGCTGGGCGCACAAGGCGACGCGGTCGCACGCTGCACCCGCTTGCTTCGCGATGCCTTGCAAAGCGTATTGGTCCGTTTGCAACACGGCCAAATGGTCTTGGCCAGCGTGGGGGCGGTCGCGCCTTTTGTGGGTTTGCTGGGCACGGTGTGGGCCATTTACCTGGCCCTGGTCGGTCTGGGTGGCCAGGGCGGTGCGGCTCAAGTCGGCATTGAGCAAATTTCCGGTCCGGTGGGCGAGGCCTTGGTCATCACCGCCGCCGGTTTGGCCGTGGCCATTCCGGCTGTGCTCGCCTACAACGCCTTGGGCAGGCGCATTGAGCACATTGAAGCCGAGCTCGAAGGCTTTGCCCACGACCTGCGCGAGCTGGTGCTGCAGCACGCGGGCGCAGCCCAGGGCCAGCCATGAGCTTTGGCCGCCTGTCGCGCCCCCGGTCCCCAAGTTCGGCCCTGGGGCTTGTGAAAGCGCCCATGAGCCAAATCAACGTCACGCCCTTGGTGGACGTGATGCTGGTGCTGTTGGTTATCTTCATGCTCACGGCCCCTTTGCTCACCAGCGCGCTCAAGCTCGACCTGCCCCGCGCTGCGGCTCCGGCGGCCGCCGCCCCTGCCGCCAGCCTCAAGCTGGAGATTGACAAAACAGGCCAGGCCTTTTTGCAGGGCCAAGCGCTGGACGCGGCCCAACTGGCTCAGCGCCTGGCCCTGGCTGCGGCGGCTCAGCCGGAAGTCGAATTGCAGCTGCATGCCGACCAGGCCGTGCCTTATGGCCGGGTGCTCGAGCTGATTGCCCTGGCCCAGCAGGCTGGCTTGTCGCGCATTGGCTTTGTGGCCGTGGCCGCCTCTTCACCGTCATCTTCGCGCGCCAAACCTTAAGTTGGGCTGGCCCTCCGGTGGTCCCAAGGGCTGCGGCCTAAAATCGCATTTTCGGCCTGTTGTGCCCCTCACCCCTTCAACCTGTGGCCTGGTGCCCAGGTCCCCAGCCCGCCCCCATGCAAGACACCACCTACGACCACCAGAAGATCGAAGGCGCCGCTCAGGCGCATTGGCAGGCCGCTGACGCCTACCGCGTTGGCGAGCACAGCGACAAGCCCCTGGGCAAGTACTACGCCTGCTCCATGCTGCCCTACCCCAGCGGCAAGCTGCACATGGGCCATGTGCGCAACTACACCATCAACGACATGCTGACGCGGCAGCTGCGCATGAAGGGCCACAACGTGCTCATGCCCATGGGCTGGGACGCCTTTGGCCTGCCGGCCGAAAACGCCGCGATCAAAAACAAAGTGCCACCGGCCAAGTGGACCTTTGACAACATCGCTTACATGAAAAAGCAGATGCAGGCCATGGGCTTGGCCATCGACTGGTCGCGCGAGGTCGCCACCTGCGAGCCCAGCTACTACAAGTGGAACCAGTGGCTGTTTTTGAAGATGCTGGACAAAGGCATTGCTTACCGCAAGACCCAGGTGGTCAACTGGGACCCGGTGGACCAAACCGTGCTTGCCAACGAGCAGGTGATAGACGGCAAAGGCTGGCGCACCGGCGCCCTGGTGGAAAAGCGCGAGATCCCAGGCTACTACCTCAAGATCACCGACTACGCGCAAGAGCTGCTCGACCATGTGCAGTTGGGCAATGACAAGGCCACCCTCCACGGCTGGCCAGACCGCGTGCGCCTGATGCAAGAAAACTGGATAGGCAAAAGCGAAGGCGTTCGCTTTGCCTTCACGCATGGCATCCTGGGTGCAGACGGCGCCCCCATTGCAGACGGCAACATGCATGTGTTCACCACGCGCGCCGACACCATCATGGGCGTGACTTTCTGCGCGGTGGCTCCCGAGCACCCCTTGGCCGTGCATGCCGCACAGTCCAACCCGGCCTTGGCCGCCTTCATTGAAGAGTGCAAAGCCGGTGGCACGACCGAGGCCGAGCTGGCTGTCAAAGACAAACTGGGCATGGCCACGGGCCTGCAGGTAAAGCACCCGATCACAAACCGCCTGATTGATGTGTGGGTCGGCAACTACGTGCTCATGGGCTATGGCGACGGCGCGGTGATGGGCGTGCCTGCCCACGATGAGCGCGACTTTGCCTTTGCCAAAAAATATGGCATCCTCATCCAAGACGTGGTGCGCATCGAAGGCCTGAGCT
>Ga0247831_1007499_pt1 | contig 12141 bp, 14 predicted proteins | sample LaCruzMarch2015__9_FD_192406 | JGI IMG/M metagenome (GOLD analysis project Ga0247831, IMG submission 192406) | Freshwater microbial communities from meromictic Lake La Cruz, Castile-La Mancha, Spain - LaCruzMarch2015_1m | ecosystem: Environmental > Aquatic > Freshwater > Lake | place: Spain...
TGGCAGTCTTTCTCCGTTCCGCTGGTAGCTCCGATTCTTAATTCTTAAAACTTCCGCATGTATTTCGCCGTCCTTCTTTGGAGCCTTGTGATTTTTGCCTCGTTCTGGGGTTACGGCGAAGCCCTTAGCCGCGCGGTGGAGAGGGGCTTCCGAATCACTCCAGCTTGATCAAACGCGCGTTGCCGGCTTGGGAGATTGTGTTGTTTTTTGCGATTGCGTCCATGTTGTCCATGAAATCGACGCTCACATTTTTTGCCCACTCCTTGTATTCGGGCCGCTGGTGATTGGACATAGCTTGCCGTGAGTAGAGGAAGACGGCGTTATTGAAATCCACGCAAAGAGCATATTTATAACCTAAATCCAGAAGATACTTTTTAAGAGCTTCCGGTCCCTTTCCGAAGGGCATCCCGGGCGGGACGGTCGCAAAACCGATCATATCCACATTGTGGATAGTATTGCGTTTGTAATCCAAAAGATACGGGGCATCGACCACTGCAAAAATTTTCTCGCTCCTCGGCACTCGCTCCTGAAGTTCTTTGTAAAATGGTTCCAGTTGAGCAACTTGAAATTTAAACCCCTCGTTCAGTTTCCCTAAGACCTGCCATTGGACTTGCACTTCCTTTGCGGCGGGAACGAGTTGCGTTGACCAGAAAACCAAAAGCGCGACGCCCGCCAGCGCCGGGTGTCGAAACCACTTTCCGCCGGGCTTCATTTCGACAAATTTTGCCAGAACCCAGTAGAAAGCATAAGCATAAAAAGGAAAGCTAAATCTATAGATATCCAACATCCATGAAGAAGCAGTTCCTGCAATTTTATAAGTTAATAAAAAAACTAAAATTATTGAGATAACTATGACGGATATACAAAGACGCCGATCTTTTTCAAAAAGAAAAAAGGCCAAAAGGAAACCCAATGACATTACAACCATTTCGGGGGACAGCATAAAACCCAAGGCTATCTTTGCGTCCTGAAGGGCTCCCTTGCCGGATTCGAAAAACAAATACTTTTCAACAGCATTACCATGGAAAAATGGAAACATTGGCGTCCGCGAGGATTCCCAACTCGTAATCATGAGTGGAATCAGCAAAGCGAAGGTTAGCACGCCAGTCTGGATCAACGGACTGAGCCGTGTCATCCGATCATTAGGGGGAGGAGAAACCGTGCGCCAGAGAATGTAAAAGATTAAAATTCCACCCCCAGCCATAGCGAAGGTCGGACGCAGGCTGGAGACCCCTGCCAAAACCAAGGCTGGCACCAAAGAACGTCGCCACGACCAAGTTTTTAAATCCTGCAGTTTGCTGACTACTAAAGCAAAAGCCAAAATCAACGCGATCCCGAGCTGACTGCTTCCTGTATTAATGCGAGGAACCGAAGCCGTCACTGCAGCAAGAATGACGAGGGTGCGAAGCCATTGCCAACTCGGATTCGTTTGCCGCGTTGCCTCGACGAGCAAGCCAAACAATAACACCACACCGAATCCGCGGTCAAGCAAGTGCGCACTTTCGGGCGGGGCAACAATCATGATCTGGGCTAAAGGGATCGATTGGCCGCAGAGTCCGTTGATCCGCCGCTGGCTGAACGGCTCAATGAGCGTCCCGGTTTGCAGTAGAATTTCAGGAAAACTCAGGTAGCCGATCCAATCATCGTTCGGATCATATTGCAGAGGCCAATAGATAGAAGTAGCAAAAGCAAGTGCCGCGAACGCTGCCGGGATTAGAAGGAAAAGCCAACCAAGGTCTGGCTTCTCTTGCACGGCTTTTTTTCCTTTAACCGGTTTTTTCTCAGAAAGAAGAGCCTTGGAAATTTTATCGAAAATGTAAAACGCGCCGAAGCAAAAGCCCACCAGCGCCAGCGCCATCAATCCAGCAGTGTTGGCAAGTCGGAAAACCATCAGCGCGGAGCCGAGGAGCACGCTGGCGCACATTCCCAAGGCGGTGCGAGCAGCCCAACCAAGCTCCGAAAATTCCGACCGGCTCAGCACAGTCAAGATCAAACCGCCCCAACCGTAATAACCGATCGAAAGAAAAGCGGCCCACAGCAGAATTTGAAAGAAATTCGCCTCCATCTCACTCAGGGCCGCCGAGGCGCGTCATATTTGCCGAAAACCGTGCGCACCATTTCCCAAAAAGCCATGAAATTCTGGCGGAATCCGACAACTTTCGTAGGCACTTGACCGCTATCTGGATACACCCGGCTCACAGGAATTTCTACCACCCGGTATTTCAACTTCGGCGCGATGTAGGAAAGGAAGTATTGGATATTGAAGTGGCTGAAGCATTCGCGGAACGGCTCCACACGAGGGTCCTCCAGCAAGCGGCGGCTGTAGGCTCGGAACCCGTTGGTGCCATCAGTATACCAAAAGCCCCCGCCGATCCAAAGCAATGGTGCCATGATCCACCGGATGCCCCACTTCCTCAATAGCGGCGTGTTTTTTTCAACTCCGCCGAGACAGAACCGCGTGCCTTGGATAAAATCCCAGCCCTCATCAAGCTTTTGCAGGTAATCCGGTAGTGCTTCCACACCATCCTTGTTGTGGCCATCTGACAAAACAAACCCCTCGTAACCTTGCTCTAGCGCATACCAAAATCCCATTCGGATCGCCGTCGCGCCCCCCTTAGCTTTAGTCAACAGGAGCGTTCTCACTCCGTGTTGCTTCAAAAAATCCGGATCCACACATCCATCATCACTTTCCCGAGCTGCAACAATAATATCCGCCAACCCTGCCCGCTTGGACATCCGCCGCAACTGCGTGCGGAAGCGTTCGCCTTCGTTGTAAACAATCGGAATAAAACAGTATTTAGTGGACCGCTGCTTGAATTCGAGTGTTTCAAAAAGAGGTATCTCTTGAAATTTAAATTTAGACAAATTCATTTAAAAAGTTTTGGGTAAAATATACTTAAATTCATTTTCATTGGAAACATAGTTTGGCTTTTTTGTAATTAGCCTCGCATTCCATCCACACGCCTTCCAAGCGGTGTATTGGAATAGCCTTCCGAATTTTAGTATAAAAAATAAGGGGAGAAGTATCGGTGAAAAAATCAAGGCTAAAATATTAAAATCATTGGATGAATGAATCTCAACTAAGCCAAAAGACTTTGCCAATCGATACAAGGATTGCGAGGACCATGGGCGCCCGAAATGTGTAGGATCGTCAAAAAAGGACAATGAAAAAAAACCTTCTCTGCAAAAAGGGAATCCAGGAAGCCAAAGTGATTTTTCAGATGGAGCCTCTAAGCTTATCCATCCATTTGGCTTGCATACTCTTATGCACTCAGAAAAAAGCTTCAACGGATCTCTTACATGTTCAATAACATGACAAGCTACCACCATATCAAAAAAATCATTTTCAAACGGGAAGGTTTCTTTTTCGATATCGCAGCTTTGGAATGTAAAACCATCTGGGATGTTTCCGATAGCGGAATTAGGATGGTCAATACCAAAGTGTTGAATGTCCGCCCGCCCATTGAGAATACTGATATGCCGTTGCCTAAAACCAGAGCACCCCACATCCAGAATTTTAGCGTTAGCTTCCAAAGATTTGATAACTTTAATCGATGGTGGGTTGTGCAAAACTTTAGAAATCCCCTTGGGAGCATGCATCAACTTGTCACAGAATGCGTCCACTGTATTCATTGTAATTTTTTAGATAAAGACAAAATCTAATCTGTAGAGTTTTTGATCGATAAGAGATTCCATATTATAAAAATGCCGGATAACTCAAACCTTTAATCGCTGTTTCATTTTTAATTCTGGTTGGCTCGCTTGGGCAATGTAGGCACAGAGAAAGATTGCTGCTATAGTGGGAGTCAATTACGTAAACTGCCCATAGTTGTCTTTGTCAATCACGACGGGCGATGGAATCGGCACGATGAACTTTCCGCCGCTCATGATGTAGTCTTTTTTCTTCGGGAGAAATTCCTTCAGAAAATTCCAGGCCAAGATCAGGTAGGCATCCGGCAAATCCGTTTCCCTTTCGTCGAGGATCGGCAACCGGGCACCAGGAATGTATTTTCCGATTTTCAGAGGATTCACTTCCACCGCGCATTGGACGAGATCCGTGGTGATGTGGAAGGAATTGAGCAAAGTGGCCCCTTTGGCCGGCGCGCCGAAGGCATAGACCTTTTTTCCCTTCGCTTGGTAATCGCGCAGGATTGCCATGAGATCTTTTTCAATCTGCCAGACACGCTCGGCGAATTTTTTGTAGGTTTCGATTTTGTCGCAGCCGAGTTCTTTTTCCTCGGCGCGCATTTTTTCAACGGAGGCATCCACTCTTTGGGTGCCGCGCGGTGCGACCAACAGTTCCATGGATCCGCCATGGATGGGCAGCATGTCGGCGGAGAAAATTTCAAGACCGTATTGGGCAAAGAGACGGTCCAACGAATGCACAGTCCAATAAGTCAGGTGCTCGTGGTAAACTTGGTCAAACTGCGAGTAGCGCAACATGCTTGCCAGCGAAATCGCCTGCACGCAGAAGACACCACCGTCGCGAATCAACTCGGCGATGCCCTCGGTAACGCTGTGCAATTCCTCGAGATGAAAAAACACGCCCGCCGCGGTGACCAATTTGGCGCGGCCCTTTTCGGCAATGATGTCCCGCGCCACCCCGACATTGAAAAAGCGTGCCCATGTTTCGATGCCGCGCTTGTTTGCCATATCCGCGAGGTTTTTGGCTCCGTCCACCCCCAGCGTGCGTAGGCCGTATTTTTCGTAGCACGCCAGCCAGGTGCCGTCGTTGCTGCCGATGTCCACGACGAGGTCGCCTTTTTGCAAACCGAGACGCGCCACGAGGCGATCGCTGCTGTTTTGGAAATGCTCGCACAACATCCGAGTCGTGCCAGAGACATACAGGTATTCCTCGAACATCGTTTCCTTTGGCACGGTGTAACTGATTTGAACGGCGGTGCAGTCGTGGCAAAAGCAGACCTGCAGGGGATAAAACGGTTCCTTGCGCCCGAGGTCTTCCGGTCGCAGGAGGCTGTCGCAATGAGGCTGGTCGCCGAGATCAAGAAATTGTTCGAGCTTCTGGCTGTGGCAAACGCGGCAGGTCATGGGTCAGGTGTGGATGGGTTGGGGTGGGAGTGATTGGTAGTAGCGGATGGTCTCGGCTAGCGCACTGCGGATGTCGGTGAATTCAAAATCGGGGAACAGACGCTGGATTTTTTCCGTGTTGAAAACCTTCTTGGAAACGCCCGACCACTTGGTGGTGTCGTAGATGATCTTTCCGGGATCGTAACCGACAATCTCGCAAATCATCCCAGCGTATTCGCGGATGCTGTGGCCGCAGCCGCTGCCGAGGTTAAGGATGTCGTTCGGGCAGTGGTCCACAGCGAGGCTGATGAGCTTGATGGCGTCGTCGATGTAAATCAGCTCGCGGATTTGGCTGCCATCGCCCCAGAGGGACACTGGCACGCCCTGCGTTTTGCCGGCGACAATTTTTTTGATGAGATCGAAAATGAAGTGCGTGTCTTCGCGGTCGAAATTCGGACCAAACAGCGTCGAGGGCATCAAGTGGCGGAACTGCATTTGATATTGATGGTTCAGCGCGAGCTGCCCGACATACAGCATGCGCTTGGTCATCGCGTAGGTATAGAGATCGCGGTCCGGCTCGCCTACCATGTAGTTCTCTTCCCTCAATTCGAGTTCCGGCGGATACGCGCAACCGGTGCCCATCGAAATCATCACGGCCTCGGGTTGGAAAGCATGCCAAAACCAAAGGATGTTCGTGTTGATCTGCTGGTTGATGATCCACTGCTCACCCTTGTGATAGAGACAGAAATCGCCCGCCTTGGTCCACGCCGCGAGGTGGTAAATTCGGTCGAACTTCGTGTCTTGGAACTGCAAGAGGTTTTCCTTTTCCACGAGATTGCAGTTCTTGGAATTGATGATCGTGACTTCGGCGCCTTGGCGTTCCAAATCCGGCACCAAATGCCGCCCCAAAAATCCTGTGCCGCCTGTGACTAAAACTTTCATAATTCTGGTAATTCAATCGTGCGCCGCTCGCGATGGGACTGCGCCGCAGCGTCCATCAAGAATTGCATCCGAAGCAGGTCGTTTTCGAAATTCAATTCGCTCGCTGCGCAGCTTGGGATGTTCGCGCAGAAGGCCTCGATCATCAATTCGAACTGGTCGGCGGGTGCGGTGGTGATTTTTGCTATTCCGCCTGCCGTTTCCAAAGTGATCGTTACCGGCATGTCTGGCAGCACGGAGAAGGCGCGCTCCGTTTCGATGCGCCCGAGGCTGCCCGAGATGGCGTAGCGTGAGCGGTAATGCAGGCCGAACGCGACAAAAAGTTGAGCGGTTTCGCCCCCAGCAAAATGAACCATCAAGGCGAAGGAATCGTCCACGCCTGTGGCCGCATCGCGGCCCTGCAGGCAACTCACAGCGACGGGCCTACTCGGGATGTGCATGAGCGCGGCCGCCAAGGGATACGCCGCCGAGTCGTGGAATACGCCGCCGTCCAGTTCGGGGTTGAGCCGAATGTCGTTTTCCGGAGGCCGAGGATAGGTGAATTCCGCTTGAAAAAACTTGGGTGCGCCAATACGACCGGAAGCGACAAGCGAGCGAATTTGCGCATGCTGCGGGTGGTATTTGAAAACATAGTTTTCAAACAACCGCACACCATGCCTGCGGCATGTTTCCACGGCCTCGCGGGCTTGGTCGGAATTGAGGAACGCAGGCTTTTCACACAAAATGTGTTTCTTCGCCGCCGCCGCCTTACTCACCCACTCCAAGCGAAGAGTGGCAGGCGTGGAAAGATAAACGGCATCGACCTGCGGGTCGCTCAGAACATCTTCGTAGTTGCCGTGCCGCGCCACGGAAAATTCGCAGGCCAACTCTGCCGCCGTCTCTGGGTTGCGGCTTCCAATGCAGACGGCCTGCGCGCTCGAAATCCGCTTGAGCGCTGGAAGAAAACGCCGGCGCGCAATGCTGGAGCACGCAATAAGGCCAAATCGAACAGCATCCATGCGAGCTTACTTGGCGTGGCGAGCGTCTTTGTTTTGGAACTCGTGGAACGCGCTTTTCGGATCGCCGTGGTCCCCCTCGCCCATACCAAGGTTTTCATGGACGATCGGGCGTTCGCAGTCGTCCCAGCGCTTGGTGAGAAAGGAAACCGACTGGCAATCGGTCACGGCCAGAAAGACATGGTAGGTGTTGCGAGGAATAAAAATGCACTCACCCTTGTTCATGTAGATGAAATTTTCCTCGCGGGTCTCAACGTCCACTTCGACTTCTACGCCGACCCCGTCCACCAGCAGGATGTATTCGTCAAATTCCGGGTGGCAGTGGTTGCCGCGAATCTTCCCTGCCTTGATGAACTGGTGCGTCCATTCCATGATCGGCGCGTCGGGCACAAAGGAAAAGATGGCACCCCGGCCATCACGGATCGTGGCCAGATTGCAACTCGGTTTAAAGGATTTCATTTTCATAGTTTGAAAGGGATCGGGTGCGGCCGGGCTGCCGCAGCATTGAAAATAACCTCTGAGCCGGGGACGCCGATTTCGACATCGAGGGCATGAAAGCCTGTGAAGGCTTCCTTTAAATCACCATGGCGGTCGGGGGGCGCTAGTAAGAGCAGGAAACCGCCACCGCCCGCACCGAGAATTTTCCCGCCATAGGCGCCGTGGCGTTTTCCGAGTTCATACAGGCGGTCGATAGATTCGTTGGAGACGGATTCAGAGAGGCTTTTTTTGCGTTGCCACGATTCGTCCAAAAGCGCACCAATCGCGGCGACATCGAGCGGGCCCGTTGCCTCGAAAATCCCAAGCGCTTCGCGACAGCACTCATGGATCTGGCGGAGAGCCGGAGCACGGTTGCGCATGGCCTGCAGCTTGGTTTTCTCGATCTCCTGCGCACGGCGCTTGATGTTTGTGAAGACAAGGAGCATGTGGCTTTGGAGGAAAAGAAGGTTTTCCAAACCGATGCGAACATGGCTCACGCGCGGCATTTCGTCGCCGGCAAACTCGATGAAACAAAACCCGCCGTGCGCCGCCATCAACTGGTCCTGAACTCCCACACATTCGCCGAGGACCTCGCGCTCGATGTGGATCGCCTCGCTGGCCAGCGTGGATGCGGTCACCCGGTCTCCGCGGAAGGCGTGTAGCGCATGAAGAAGGCTCACGGTGAATGCCGAAGAGGATCCCAAGCCGGTAAACGCTGGCATGTCGAGGATCGCATGGAGTTCAATATCCGACGAAATGCCCACGCTCTCCAAACAGGCGCGAAAGACAGGGTGCTCGATGTCTTTAGGGGATTTTACCAGCTCGCCGCGGCTGTAGGAAACGCGAATCGAGTAGTCGAAAAGGCTCGAGGGAAACTGGCTCGCATTGATGTAGCAATAGCGGTTCACCGAAGTGGCGAGGACAGCTCCGCCATTTTCAGAATAGTATTCCGGAAAATCCGTCCCACCGCCGAAGAAACTGATTCGAAGGGGTGTGCGGGTGATGATCATTCGGTAGAGACTTTTTAATTAAATGAGATATTGCGCAGACCTTGGCGAGATTTGATTTCGTAAGATTACTAAAAAAATGGGTTCGCTTTAAGAGGATGAGAGTTTGATTTTGATTCAAGAACGCAAAAGAAATTGCACTTGACACTATCTAGGATGTTCGTTGCTTTTGCGTGCTGGGAAAAGAACCCCAAAAGGGGTTTGCGAACCAGATGTCTCCATTCCGAGAACTTGAAGCAAGTTTGAGAAAAAGGCTTTATTGGGTTCCGCAAGAAAATCGTTGTTGATAACTACACCACCCAACTTTTCGTCAGGAGCAAGCGCGGCAAGAGACTCCTGAAGTTCCTTTCCGTCAAAAGAAAAGCCATCTCCTGTCGGAAAAGCAATTCCCTTGCGCTGCGCATAGTAGAGGGCGTTCGGATTCCAGTTCAGGCTTAAAATCAACATTATTTTTCCCACAGGCACTGCTTGCTGAATTGGGTTTGTCCAAACCTCTGCCAATCTGTTTCGGTCAGGAATGTTTTGGAGAATGGGCAGAAACTTTGAGTGCCAAGCTGCAAAGCCCGCAATGCAAAGCACGGCGCAAAGCGCAGCGACGGTGTATTGCGGCCAGACTTCCTTCGGGCGGAATTCCGAGATCGAGGCCAGGGCCACACCGAGCGCCAAGACGAGCCACGTGCCGTTAGCAACCCAGTAATAGTTGTGTTCGAAATACAGGTTTGTGAAAATCAGCGGCCCAGCTGCGAAGCCGACGAGAAAAATCAACAAAAGCGGCAAGCGTTTGGGATTCGCCAGCACGCCGGCAATCAGAATGAGAGGAACGAGCCAATGACCAAAAAACGGCACGGGAGCGGCAAGTTGATCCCCAACATGGTGGCCGATGTGCTCCCACACGGCAGGGTTAGTTTTTTGTTCCCATGTGCCGAAATTCCATGCGGCCTGCTTGGCGGAACTAGAGTTGATCATTTGGCTCGCAAAAGGATTTTCAGCTTTCACGGAATCGCCGTGGACGAGCCAGAGTTTTCCGGGAACGATCGGTAGAACGGCCACCGCTCCGGCAAGCAGGAGCCAGGCGAGGTTTTGGCGCTTCGGCAATCCCTCCGAAAAGAGCACGAGCAGCCCCGCCACGCCGCAGGCTACCGCCCAAGTGGTGATTTTGCAGAGCGCGGCGAGGATTCCAAAAGCGAGGCCCACAGCCAGCCAGCGCCAGTTTTTATTCCGGTATCCGGCGAAGATGCAGGCGACCATCGAAAGCGACAGGAACAATCCCATCGTTTCGATGAGGAACGACCGCCCCCAATACAGGTGCAGCGGCATCGAAAGGAAAATGGCCAGCGTCAGAAAGCGCAGGGGGGGGGTATTGTATACGTATAACCCCAAGGAGTTTCCACAAAGGCCAGAGACAAGCGAAGAGAAAGGCGATGGAGACGAGTTTGCCGCTTTGGTCGAGTCCCATGCCGGTCGAATCATGCCAGCGGGCAACGACCCACTGGTAGAAGGGAACCTCAAGCGGAATCCGCCACGGCTTGCCGAGGACGGGTGTCGTGTAGTCGAGGAAAACGCCGGGATTTCCCACCATGTAATAGGTGGAGATGGCTGTCTGCGTTTGTCGGAAAGAATGGAGGTCGAGCAATGGCTTGTCCCATTCCCTCGTGAGAGCCCAGGCGGCACACAAGACGAACAGAGCCGCGAGAACCGCGCAGGCATAGGTGAAGTTTTTGGAGGATGCGGGTTGCGATTTTTCAACCGCTGGCTTGCGTCGGCGACTCATATCTCTCCCATCATGAGGAACTGTTGGTTGGCATCTTTCACAGGAAGGGGGCGAGCAGGGGGATCGCGTGCCGGCGGTTGCGGCGGTAAACCAGAAAATCCCTGTCCAGCGTGAGCACGACGGATTGCGGGGTTGTTTCGCTCATCCGGACCAAGCACGCGTCGGCCAACGATGTGGGTAGGCTTTCGTATTTTTGCAGCAATTTGCGAACCGCTTGGAATTCATCCCGCAACCGGAATGAGGGCCGCAAGACATCGCGCTCGATCATTTCAAAAAGAGGATCGGGTGCGAGGCCGGCCCTTTTGAGCAGGAACAGGACTTCGGAAAGCACGGGCTCGCAGGTTTCGAGCGGAGTGGTCAGGCTTTTGAATTGTTCCACAACCCAATCGTGGTCGGAACTGCTGCGGTCGAAAAATGCAACGAGCGGCCCTGTATCGACGACGACCGAGGTCACGCGCCGTAGCCTTTCATGTGTTTGGCGTTTGTGGCGAGGTCCGGGATGCTGCTTTTTCCCTTGCCGCAGAGGTCGCGTGTTCGCTCGAAAAGCGAGAGGGCTTCGGGAGCGGGCGGCAGGCTTGCATCGATCGCATCCCGCACGACCGCGGAAACCGAGCGGCCGGAAATCCGCGCAGTGGATTCGAGTTTTTGCCGGAGGGATTCGGGCAATTTGATCGTGAGCGATGGCATTGGGACGAAGGTAAGACGATTGGGTGGAAAGGCAAGACGCATGTCTAGGTTGCCGGAGGGACAGGGTGCGGAAACTGATCTTGTCCTCTCCCTCACCTAGAGCGACGGAAACTTTTACCACAGGCAGGCCGCACAATCCAAGGGTTGCTTCCACTTCCGGAGGTGATGGAAAAGACCTCGACGAATTTGCCTTGGACACCGTGAAGATGTTCGCTCGTGACTCGGAGGCGGCGGGCTACAGGCTTTCGCAGCGGCGCCTCGATGGTGGAGGTGCTCGATGGTGGAGGTGCTCGATGGTGGAGGTGCTCGATGGTGGAGGTGCTGCAGCCCTCCTCGTTCCGCGCAGGCATGACAATCGAGAGCAGCGAGAGCGGGCGGGCAGGCTTCGTTTCAGGCGGGGCGGGCAATTTTATTCCAGCCGATTCCAAACGGGGAGGCTGGCGGCGCGGGCGAGGTTGGCGTCGATAAAAAGATGCAAACGGCGGAACATTTTGTGATTACGATGCCGTGGGTGGGCAAAGTGAGACCTGCCGCAGTAATTTGCGTGGAATGGATTCAAAGTGCGGGTCACGGTGAACGAGAGCCATATTGTGAAATGACGCCGTCGCGGCAATGAGCGAATCCACTGTGGGCAGCCGGTCACTGCATGCACGACGAATTTCCACAGCCCGGCCAACGATATGAAGATCCAGCGAGCATGTTGTGAGAAGATTCGAGAGTTCCGGCCAATCGATCCGGAACTGGGCTTCCGCTCCGAGCGATTTCAATCTGGCCCAAAACTCCAACTCGGTAACACAGCAAATAGAGGGAGGATTTTTTGTGTCCGCCAGAAGGGTCTGGACCTGATCGGCACCATCCTCCTCGAAGGAGTAGGCCAACACGGCGGAGTATCCAAAAGCTGCGTCATGGCGCAGGCGGGTTAGACTTCCTTGGAGCGCTCCTCGATCAAATCGGCTACGGCGCTGCGACCTTTCGACAAAAACTTTTTTCCCCGTCCGCGAAGGGATTTGACGACCTGCTCCAACGGTGGGAGTGGCTTGGCTCGCAGCTCACCGTTTTTTGCAAGCGACCAGTCAAGCCGAAAGCCTGCGGCAATGCCGGCTTGAGCGACAAGGGCCGCTGGCAAGGTGACTTGGTTTTTCATTGTGATGGTCGTAGTCATTGCAAAAAACTATTGCAAGGAACATGACGCTTCAAGTGGAAAACATTGGCGATGGATTTCGTGCAAATGTCTAGG
>Ga0247831_1007501_pt1 | contig 12139 bp, 10 predicted proteins | sample LaCruzMarch2015__9_FD_192406 | JGI IMG/M metagenome (GOLD analysis project Ga0247831, IMG submission 192406) | Freshwater microbial communities from meromictic Lake La Cruz, Castile-La Mancha, Spain - LaCruzMarch2015_1m | ecosystem: Environmental > Aquatic > Freshwater > Lake | place: Spain...
AGTGCGAAGTATCTGCGGCGCGAAGGTTGGTGCAACGGATGGAAATGACGGGAAACACACGAAAGGCGGCATCGATTATGATCGCCGAAACCTCATAAGGGGTGGCTCTGTAGTCGGGTACCGGTCAGAAATGGCTTTGCGTTTGCGCAATCCCTGCGAAGCGAAGCACATCGAGACACATGTCAGCGCGCTTGCTATCAATGTCTTCGATCCTATCGAAATCGCTTCATCGATCCTCTGCTCGATTGGCGGACTGGAATGGCACTCATCCGCACGATGGTTGCGCATGGCGAAACAGCGATGGGTCTTGATGGTGATTGGCAGGCGGCTGACGACCTGCGCTCCGTGCCGCAACTGGCGCGTCAGTCTGCGAAATTGTTCGGAAAGTTACTGCGCGAAAGCGACCGGTGTCCTTTGCCAGATGAGGTCCAACACGCGGCTGATACTGCGTGGCTTGGTGCGCAGGGAATGCTTCTCAATGGAAAGGAAACTGCGCTCGTGGTGACCCATCCGTTATGGAATGCCACTGATATGCGAAGGCCGTGTCGATTCTCGAAGTTTGTCGAGAGCGTTCGCCAAGCTGGATTTGAACCGTACTTCATGGATTACTTCAATCTTCAAGCGCGACCAGCATGGGTTGAGATTCAAGCTCGCAACAGAAACGAGGCAGCACAATGACGCTCCCGATCGAACTTCCAGTCTACGGAACGTCTCTTCACAGAGAATTTTATGGGAGCCCTTCATCGTTCATTCGGGCGAGCGAGTGCCCACTTCGAGAACTCATCACGGGCGAACTTCCATCGCTTCCGACACCCCCGTGGAATGTCCATGGAACAGTCATCCACGAACTGATCGAACATCCACTGGCGGACGGCGAAACGATGGATGAGGCGTACGACCTGCGACTCCGAAAACATATCAAGGATGCGCAGGACGCCCGTGCTGCCGGAGATCGCAAGTCATGGCTGCCAGATTTTTCAGAAACTGACCGAGTACTGTTTCTCGACATTCATAACTTTGCAAGTAGGCGAGAGCAAGGCTTGGCATTGGCGGCTCGATACCAATCGCAAATGACCGTCGATACTGCCCGCTTGGGCAGCAGCGGTCTTGGTGATGGCGCGTTGACACTTGGACCTGAGCGGCCGATCGTCGACTTAGAAACCGGCATAAAGGGGAAGATCGACCTACTGGAACGCGGTGAAGATGGGCTTGTGATTGTCGACTTCAAGACGGGGCAACTTCAGGAGGAGGGCGCAGATGATCTCGAAGTCAAGCCAGAGTACGAGCAACAATTGCTTATCTACGCAGCAATGATTTTTCGGAATCACAAGGAATGGCCTGTGAAATGGCGTCTTGAGAGCCAGTCCGGGCAGACCATCGAGAAGGCCATCGCTCCCGCAGATGCTTTGAAGGCATTCGAAGCACTCGTCAAACTGAAACGAGAAACGGATTCAAAGTTAAAGGAGCACGATTTCGAAGGGCTGGCGAGGGGAATCACGAATGGGGCGTGCAGAAAGTGTCAATGGCGACACCGCTGCCCTGCTTCACGCAAACAACTTGCCACGGAAGGCTGGGTCAGTTTCTCAACGCCATCAGTAAAGAACTCACTCGTCGACATTCAAGGCAAAGTCGTCGGTGTGGGGACCGGACACGCAGCCTGGCTCGATGTCCAACTTGTGAATGGTGCCACGGTTCGCGTCCACCGCCTACAGATCGCTGCGCAGTTCAAGGATCGAAGTCCAATACCAACCGTGGGCGATTTGGTGGCCTTGTTCAGTACTCGAACAACCATCACAGAACCGGTCGATGGTGCAACGCCACAAGCACCGTCACGCGTTGAGTGTGACAAGACGTCATATTGCCTGACCCTCTGATGGCAACGGCAGGGGGAACCGTTGTACGTGGAGTTACGATTCTCGCCGCCACTACTCCGTGCTCATGGACGCTCATCTCGGAATGTTTGTCGCGTCGCACTGTTCTGACTGGTATTCCCACCGCTTTGGTGTGACTCCTTTGCGTGAATTGCGGGGTTGAAGGGCTCTAGGTTCGAATACACAGTGGAGTTGTCATCGAACACACGTCGATCCATAACGCCACTGAACAAGTCATACCCATAAAGCAAATCGGCATTTACATCAGTGACACTGAAAGACGGAAGGGGTTGTGGAGAAACTTCACTCCGACCGCCAATCTGCTGACTCAACTTCCCGCTCGTTCGCAAGATTTGTAATCCTGACTTGCCGCTACCGTCCGCTACTTGTCCCTTGCGGGCTGCCGCGTGCCGACCGAACCAGACATGGCCGCCGCGATTGAGGCTGTATCCATTTTTTTTGACGGCGCGGGGATATCGGAGATGCACCACTGGTCGTTGACTCTCGTGCCAAAGATTGACACGAGAAACCAAATCTATTACGTGTTCCTTGTAGACAGAACCAATATTCGCTGGATCTGGATATCCATCAAACGACCTCTGAAAGAGTTCACTCGACGAACCGTTCTCGTTCACCAAGTGTGCTCTAGTGACGCGGCAATGGCCAAGCCCAAGGGGCTTTCCGCCACCGAGGCGCCAATCAACGCTGCAAGCAAGTACCAGCAACGAAAGTTCTCGCTGCGTCAGCGAGCGGAAGGAAATTCTCAATGTTCCATCCTCTCCTTCTGGCAATAGTTCGCACGACTTATTGGATCTTTGTTTCGAATCAAGAGGCTCGCCTTTCTTCCCGTAACTGCCCTGCGTTTCAAACTTCCAAGGCGCAGCCGATCCCCGCTCTAACGTGTTGCGATACACCTTGTAGCCGCGAAGTTTGCTCTCTCGACCCGCCTTACCATCGCTATCAACATCCCTATAAAAAGCCACGCAACCTGGGTGAGGCGCCGATAGCGGCGCTAGTGCAACCATGTTGACTGACGATCGCTTGTCGAAAAATACTAAGTTCTCAGGCCTTATCCGAGCTGCGAAGGGACCGGCGGCGGACGGTGACACCGGAACCTGACCAAACAAATCCGATATCTCGTCTACATTTCCATCGTCATTGAGGCTGTCTGGAAACACTGCCTTGTGGTGGCGGAGAATGCACTTTTCTAACTGCTCCCCAGTTCGCCCCCATCGGGCCCACTGCAGTCCCAAAATTTGGTCGGGTCGTTCGATACGCTCTATGTCAACGTCGTTTGGGTCAAGCCAAACCAGATCTCCGTTCCGAAGCTGGGGATGATCGCCGTGCCTATGCCTCCCTTGGTATTCACTCCAATAGAACGCAGGTAGCTCGAACTCCGGGCCGTCTCCTAAGAAAGCACCCTCGCGCTTGCCCTGGTCCTTCGTGTCGACCGGACGCCCAGACAACTTCAGGCGCCAAGAGTGCTTCGTATCCATTCGGGTACTAAAGCTCAGAACACGGCTGTGCATTCCGGTTTGGTCTAACACATCATCTTGGAGCTCCGCCCAAAGTGGTACTTCTTTGACCCCTGGCTCTGGGCGCGGCAACTCCCGTCCGTAACTTAACGCGGCTTCGTTCGCCTTGATGAGTCGTGTCTGCCCCAGACGCACCCGTCCGGCGCGAGTGCTACTACCAGCCTCAACTACCTCGGCAAGAAACACCCGACGCGGGGTGCCCGAAGGGCTCTTCTTACCCGCTGGACCAAGGTTGTTGTCCCTGCCTTGAGTGAGAAAAATCTCGCTATCGATATAACCAAGCGTGCCGCCGGTAATGATGGTCATGAGTGTCCGTAGTGCGCCCCGTATTCCACTTGCCGGAACTATGACATCCTGACCGATTGCCAACACGGAGAACTGTTTGTGATCGCGTTCCTGGGGATTTTTCGCCTTAGGCGAACATGTCAAAAGTGGAGACATCGTTCGCACATCAAGAACCAGAACACCGCTTACGCGGTCTAACTCAATCTCATCGATGGTGAGTGGTGTGTGGCGCCCGCGCTTTGGATGTTCGCCGAACGGAATGAATGTGTATGGATTATGAAACGATTCTCCTAGTGCACTTGCCGGTGCAATAGATTCCCCCATTCTGAAACTACCTGACCGCGCCGGCGAAGTTGGAGGCGCGACCACCGCTGTGGACATTGCCGACACATTTGCAGCGTCAGCAAGTTGGCTAGTGTTTGCATCAATTTGATCCGCGAGCCGCTTGGCCAGATTCTGCTGCTCCGCTGTCAATTCTTGAAACTTCGCACCGGCCATCCAATCTCGGTAACTCTTCTGTTCTAGAGTCGAGAGATTTTTGTTTCCAAGTTTGGAAACGGTTTGGTGAATTTTCGGAACCTTTGAGCCAACTACTCGATCTTCAGAACTTAAACCAAGGGCGTTGTATGGATCAGGCTTCTTGGAATCTTGATGATCTCTGTTCGAAAACTTTGCCATGGCTTACTTAACCTCCACCGGTTGTAGGACGTCTTTAAAGCGCTCAGAATGCCGCCCCGACGCGATCGGCGGACTCTGAATACATAAGCGACCCGATGACTTGCTGCTTCCGACCCGAAGTAGACCCATGTCCAGCGCCCTCAAGGAGCTCAATAGCCAATCGGCCTCTTGTTCAGTTGGGCTATCGACAGTGATCTGAACGCAGAACCGTGCATTGCCGGTGATAGCTTCATGGCTGAACAAAAACCCGTCGTTCGCACCCCCGCTGAATCGATCAATTGATACATGCATGCGGGATTGCCCATCACCGACCTTTGATGTTGAGTCGCTGAAGTGAATGCGACCTTTGGAATAGGCACTGCCGAACAACCTCATGACCGGGCAAGTGATTCGGCTTGGATCCACTTGCAAGCGGCGACGCTCTGCTTCGTCTTCAATGAACCCCCAAGCAAGATCACGCCCGGAGCGCTTTGGCGAGCCCCCCAACACCGCCCTTTCTGCCAGTTCTCTGTCGACACTATCTGCGACCGGCCAACGATCACGCGCAGCGAGCCGAGCAATCCACCCCCTAAAGATACCGCGCAACGCAGAACCCGGGATTCGCCAAAGCCGAATGCCATGAACATCAACAACAGCCTGGGGCTCGACGGTGTGATCAAGCCCATCGCCATCACCAACACAAAGGTCTTGGCCACGCGGAATTCCGAACGTGACAGTCAACGACAACTGCGTTTGCGGCGAAATCCCCGCGAGTGGCTGGCCAACAAGCGGTTTTCCCCAGCACACATCAAGAAAGGCTGCATGATCCTCAATGCGCGACAGGTCGTACGCACGATGCACGGTCGAATGAACGACTACTCGACCAATTCCCCGTGCTGAGCGCCCGCCCAATTGAATTCCCGACTCTAAAATCCCGCTAATCTGCCGCAGGAATTCCTCGCCGCCGCCACCACTGACATCTGTGAGCGTAAGGAGAACCGCGCCGGTGGTTCCAGGCGGGAAGGACTCCAAACTAAACAGACCCCCGTGTATGGCGGCGCCAGTATGGCGATCTATGGCATTGTGGGTACGAATGGCCTTTCCGGCCAACCCTACATCGAGCAAGGTGTCCGCAACAATCAGACGACTGTCCGATTGATCCTTTCGATCACTGAACGCTAAGCCGAACCACTTTGATACATTCGCCCCGTCCTTCTTGGATTCCCCCATCGAACGGGCATAGGCGGACCGCAGGGCGCCGCACAAGGAACTACCGCGCAAGACCGGTCGACCACTTCCGTCGGTGGACACCGTCAGTAAATTTCCGGACTGTCCATCTCCGGGCGACAAGCCAGAGGGAAATGAAAGACTGAACTTCAGATGGTGTACCAAACTCATATTGTCCTCTCACGCTTTGACTCGCGATGAATGATGGCCAAATCCTGCCATGCCCTAAAGGCCCTACAAACGACCGATTTTTCCTTGGCGAGCAGGTTTGCCAGTTCTGAAGCAACGGACCGCCAGACATCTGCGGACCCAGCTGGCCGCTCCTTCTGTTGAACCCGGAGGTATTCGGACGCCTTCGCCAAATCGAGTCCTTGTGCGGCCTTAGCAGCAAGTGCGCCAATCTGGCTCGGCGTTGGCCCTCGCCCCTGCGCCACCGACAATCGATGCAAGTTCAACGCCCACTTTCCAGCCTCATCAGTTGATTTAACCACTGGAATCCTCAACTCACGCTCAAACTTAGATGTCGCCACACCTGGGTGCGGCAAGATCGAACCAAATCCTCGATCGCGGCCGGCACCGATACCCTTGAGTAGAACCATTTCCAAATCTCTCACCGGTGACTCCAAAACAAACACGGACCCAGGCGAGATCACACGGGTTGCTCGCAGGCGCTGCGTCTGTCCAATGTGGGCTGTGGCAACTGACCGATTCCAACCAAACACCACACGAGCCGATGCATGGGCTTCGACGACAGTGCCTAATCCACTGGCCTGAACCAACTGCGAAAGCATGTCGTTTGCACACGATGGCAGGGGACCATCAGGGAGAGCCAGCGGCGATTGCACTACAAATACCTGGCCAGCCCCGCGCGGCGCCGGCGCCCAAGAATCAAAGGCCGAAGCCTCGATCCGGCGCAATTCAATACGCCCGCCACCGCGCACCGAGCGCGACTTCCCAACTGAAAGATACGAGTCAGAATGAAACATCTTCTCTATGGTTTCTGCGGCTGCTTCGGGGACTGCCATGAATCCGCTGTAGACCATTTGGGCAAGACTCTCCATCGAATACAGATTCCTGCCGCCAGCGTGTACGCCGTGCGCAGTCACGATTCGAGGCATCTCGGCTGTACGCCAAACCTTCACGCGGCCAGTTGCCTCGCGAAGCAGTACGCCATCACTCCCCTTCATCGAAGAGCCCCGCCGAACATCCGTCCATAGGTATGGCTCGATCGCCTCGTCCAAATACAAGTGGCGGCCTTCAACATCTCGAAGTTTGCTAATCCGATGCGTCAGAGAAACACGAACCGCATACGGGATAATCTGCTGGCTCACATCGGAAGTTGCAGGAAGCAGCGGCCAGCATCGAAACTGAGCACTTGCAAAGCATGCCGAAGCCAATCCCGGTGCAACGGAATTGAGCCGAGTTAGCACAGCCCCCTGGACGGCGCTTGAGGGCACCGCGATTCCACTGCTCAAGTGGTTCACCCCGACAACGGGTGTTTCCGGACAACAGACCGGGCCATCCGCACGAAACACAACCGCGTACCAGACGGCGCTCGACCCGGAGAGTGCAACTGCGGTAACTGGTGCCCCTTGGTCCTTCGGTTTCCACTTACCGATCAACCGATCGAGTTCTACGAGCAACTCCCCAGGGGAACGCAACTCGCCGGCGATGTCAATACGGCAGGCACCGCTTCCACGATTGCGCCCTCCCCCGACCGCCGAGATGAGTTTCAACCCAAGCCGAGCGGCGACATCCTCTGCTGCGCCAACGTCAGCATCACAATGCAGCGTCCCGTTGAATGTAGAAGTGGCCGCAATTGCTTCAGATGTCCGTAGCGAACCTGCCTCGGCAGTACCCGATTCACGGATCGAAGTACGCGAAATAGTACGAATACCAATATCAGCGGTCGGAACTGCATCACCCATCCGCGCAGAGCCTTGCAATGTTCCCTCGGCACCGAGAACAGCATCAAGCAACCCACGGTTCCAAGAACGCAGTACAAATACTCTTTCGAGATGCTCCCGCATAAGCCCCTTCAGATGCGAGGCTGGCACATATGCATTCCCATTTGAATCACGCGGAACCAAATCATTCACGGTCTCAGTCCCGAGGCCAGTTCCAAGTTCCGAATCACTTATCAGCGTCACTGTGAAGGAAATACTCAACATTAGAAGCCGTGCCCTTTCTCGCGGTCCATGCGGCCAGACTCTTCCCAAATTAGTGCCGCGTCAAGAATGTCGGTTCGGCGCCCGGCGTTGCTTAGCGACCAACGGCTCCCCGAGGGGATAGCTTTCTCCCCCTCACTCAGCGCAATCTGCAGCAATGCTGAATTTTTCCCCAGCCGCGCCGAGAACACTTGACGATCCCAGAATGCGGCGCGCAGACCATCATGAAGCGAATGAATCAGGGATTTCGGGAGCTCAGACAGCCCGTCTTCCCCTTCTATCCAATCTCTAAGCTCGCGAAATCCGGCCATGGTGTACGGCCTGCAAGTGAGAGTTACTTCCTGCCCACAAAGATCCTCGTCAGCAAATCGAAGCTCCCGATTACGCCGATCAGAGGGTGTGTCAAGCAGACTCTCTGTTGCATGTTCCCAATCAATCGACGCTGGCGATGGCGCGCCCGCAATCGGGTCCATGCGACCTCGCCACTTTGCACTCGCAAGAAGTAACTCGGCGTACGGCAACGCGAGATGCAGCGGCAACTTCGTTGACGCGAACAGAACCCCCGCACTTATGGAGATGCGCCCTCCAGTAGCGGGCCAAAGTTCCTTTCCCTGATGCTTGCGCGCGTAGGACTGTGCCCACACCGCACTTTCGCGTTCAAACGCCCTCGTGGCAGCTTCTACAAAGTCAAATGCGTAGCGAGCATGACACAGAACCACCAAATCATCTCCACCAACCACCAGCGGTCGAACAGGAATGACGTGCTGACGGCCGTGCGCGGCAGAAGTGTGATTCTGATCGCGCGTATCAGCGAACCAAGTTCGTACCACCGTTTCAATGCCGGCCTGCGCAGCTTTGAAGGAACAGGCGTCAAGTGCTTCACTCATCGGACCGACCCAGTCCTTCAGGTCGCCTGCTGACCGTTTGCTGAGGAACTGGCTACCGATGTCGTTCCCGTCCATAGCGATAACAGCCCAACGATTTTGCCCACCGAGCGCCACTGCTCCCGCATAACCATCTTCGTCAGACTCATCAACGTTAGAAAGAAACGCAATGTTGTCCAGCTTCAACTCGGGCCCCAAGTCAAGTCCAACAAACAATCGATCCTCAAACCGTCGCGACATCTTGTCGCCACGATCGAAAATTCGCCGCATAACTGTCGGGTGAATAGAACTCGCCTTGCCACTAACCATGGCTGCGGGCGAAACCGGATAGCAACCGCTCATGTCGCAAGGCTGCCCGTCCAATTCAGACTCGCTCGGAAGAAATGGATAGAGATCCGTAGCGGCTCGCGAGGCTTCGCTGTAGTCGATACTGCATCCAAATCGGATGTCCAAACCGAACCGATGCGCTTCTTGACACACGAGATCCCTTAGTAGTGAAACCTTTGACGCATCTGAAACTTCAAAAGTTCCGCGACCCCCGCCCGCAAACAAGCACTGCACGCCCGGCACGTCCAAATTACGAGCGAAGTCTCTGTCAAATCGATCTACGATGGCGCTTCCGCCAATGATGTATTTCAACTTCGGGATACGAAAAATGAACGACTGAATGCCTCTGATGTCATAGCAAACATACATAGTCATGCGTCTACCCCTTCTTTGAGACGTACAATCGTTACCGAAGCGCTAACCGCCGGGAAATACATACCAGATCAGGCTGATACGCTAGCAAAGCTGCGAATGTCTTGCACGCAATTGGGCCTTTCGCTTGCGTTGTTAGTAATTGGTGCGGAAACTCGACGGAGCACCACCAATGACAATCAATAGTTTCGCGACCGCTGGAACGCCGCCTCTCTGCAAACGGTCAACGTAAATTCAATGACTACCCTCATATCATTCATCGGTCGAACCGAATCAAATCGAAACTATAAAGTCGCCACTTACCGGTTTGAAGATGGGTTTGAATTCACCACAACCTACTTTGGCTCTGCCGTACTTAACCACATGAGGTGGCAGAGTTTACATGGACGCAGTACTCTCGTTCCAAGCCGTTGGGTCATCATCGGCACTCCGACAAGCGGATGGGATCAACTCCTCGACTTTGTTGCCCAAACCGATCCAAACTCTGCGGAAGCAGCGCTAACTTGGGCAGGAAAAGTTGAAAAAACGCTGCAAACGGGTCCAATCACAAGCGACTTGCTTCGCGAATTTGAACAGAACTTTGCAATCGCGCTAGGGGTAGACGTCCGACTCTATGCAGTCGCGAACGATGCCGATGCCATCTTCGAAGCGATCCGGGAATCTGTTGCCCCACAAAGTGAGGTCGTACTCGACATAACGCACGGCTACCGCACGATGCCGATGCACGCCCTGTTGGCCCTCGGCGCGCTTCGCTGGATTAATGACATTGAAATCACAGGGATCCTGTACGGGGCATTCGATCAGGCCAACAGCGATGGCAGTAAACCTGCGCAATCGCTGGAGAACAGCGCACGACTGGCCAAATTGACTCCTGCGCTGGCGCAATTGCAACTGATGGACGATGTTGGACACATTGCTGAAATTTTTGCTTCGTCCAATACCGAACTCAAACAGCGCCTTGAGCGAACGCAGCACTTCGAATCCATCATGCAGTACGGAAAGTCTTCTGCACCGCGCGGTCAAGCGTTGGGAATGCTGCGAAGGTTTCAATCCACATCGGCTATTGAAACAGTCTGCGCAAAGGCGGTTGAAGAAGCGCTCACCCGAATCACAGCGGACGGGGACGCATTCGGACTACGAGCACGCTCGCAAGTCGCGTGCAAGCGCCGCGATTACCTCCGAGCCCTCAGCCTCGCCAATGAAGCGCTGCTACGCCTGGTTGTGGACTTGCACGGACTACGGAGCGAAGCCGAACTTGCGATCACGAATGGACAGCGCGACAGCCTCTACGAAGTGTTGACCCAACTGGCAAACAATGCCCTCCGGGACGAGTGCAACAAGTCCGGCGCGCCCCTCAATGGCAACAAGTCCGCATACAACTCGTTGAAGGCTCTGAAGTACTCGCGAAATTCTGTAATGCACCCCGGAGATGGTGTTGCCGGACAAGTTGCTCCGAATGTGCTGTCAGATGAGGACGAGATCAAGGCACTACTCGAGTGGTCATTTAAAATGTTTGACTTCATAAAGCGTGGACGAGATGGCTGACAAATTCCCCGACATGTCAGTACCAGAGCCAACGCACCCAGTGAGGGAGGCTCGGTTCATCACGCTGGTCACCGAATGGCGCGACATCGCTACCGGTAAGGTTTCCTTCGGAAGCGGAAGCCCCATCGAGCAGGCGAACTCTTTTTATCGCAAGAACCTGCTGCCGCTGGTCGCGCAGGTGTTGAGCAATACGCTCACGCATGAACTGCGCAATCCACCGGCCTTTGGGCTGATTAGCCTCGTCGGAAGCTCTCCTCAGACGACAATTCTGACTGCGGAGGCTTTACGGCCGCGCCACCTACTTCTCATTGCAACTGCAGGGGTTAGTGAGTCCGTCGACTTGATTCGCGATTGGTTTACCAATCATCACGGCGGCTGGCCGGTTCCTGCTGTGATCGCTGTCGTATGTGACCCTACTGATGTGAAGTCGATGGACCAAGCTGTTGGGACTTGGCTCGAAGCACTCAGCCAGCAGCGGCCGAGCACACCCCGAATTTTCATCGATGCATCGGGCGGCAAGAAGAGCATGAGCGTTGCTGCCGGAATGATCGCCCTCCATCGAAAGATTGAGGTGCTCTACATCGATTCGAAATTTGACGCGTCACTTCGCCTGCCGGAGCCAGGTTCTGAAGTGATTGTGGGCTTATCTTTCCTGACCGATTCTGATTCGTTGCCTTAGTGACTTGAGTTCGAGTGAACGGGGAATTGCGGCGCCGTCGGTATGCCCGCCATCGGCCAACGGCTATCTAGGATCCTTTGGCAATGCTCCCCGCCTGTCAGTCCCATCCGGGCACGGATGGGCTGAATCCCATGCTTGCGAACCCTGAAGCCAAGAACTCAAAGGGCTCGCAATCCTCTCCGGGCGAGGATGGGTTGCAACCTGTTACAACGGAAGATGAGTCCGACTTTTGAAACTAGGTCTCAATCCTCTCCGGGCGAGGATGGGTTGCAACCTCCAAGCAGAGTTCAACGGTGTAACCGATCACCTCGACCTGTCTCAATCCTCTCCGGGCGAGGATGGGTTGCAACACACGAACGAAGCGGACTTCAACAACAACGCATTCCGCAGGTCTCAATCCTCTCCGGGCGAGGATGGGTTGCAACTCTGACAATGACACCGCGTACAACCATGGTTGGATCGACTCAATCCTCTCCGGGCGAGGATGGGTTGCAACCCAAGAGCACATCAGCAAGCGCCTCGATAAATTTGAGAAGACTCAATCCTCTCCGGGCGAGGATGGGTTGCAACGCCGAGCGGTGCAAGCAGA
>Ga0247831_1007502_pt1 | contig 12137 bp, 10 predicted proteins | sample LaCruzMarch2015__9_FD_192406 | JGI IMG/M metagenome (GOLD analysis project Ga0247831, IMG submission 192406) | Freshwater microbial communities from meromictic Lake La Cruz, Castile-La Mancha, Spain - LaCruzMarch2015_1m | ecosystem: Environmental > Aquatic > Freshwater > Lake | place: Spain...
GTTTGTAAAGGTGTTTGGCGGCATCGACCCTGTATTCTTTGGCAGACCGAGCATTGGAAGTGGGCAATTGAGGTTTGACAGGCTCAGCGGGAAGCGCAATGGGCGCCGCTGGTTTGACAGGCGCGGGTGCTGGTGGCGTTGCTATTTTTTGTGGCGGCGTTGGTGGCGGTGTACTACAACCAGTCAGCCACAAAGCCAGAAGGCAAGCAGCGCAAGCCAAGAGTGAAGATTTTAGAAAATGGGCAATGGCATGAGTCATGGGTCTATGGCCTTCAAAACAACATGTGCCATTCTGTCACTGTACAGTCTGGTTTAGAAGCATTGAATTGAAAGTAGAAGCAGGTGCATTGGTTTTCAGAATTGACATTGAAGTTGGCGCAGATGCCAGCCATTTGGATCACGGTGCAACAAGCCCAGGGCTCAGTGCCGCGGGGAGCAGGCACTGTCATGGCTGTTTTTACCGATGAGTTTTTGGGCACGATTGGTGGCGGGCACCTTGAATTTGAAGCCATTGCCGAGGCCAGGCGCTACTTGCTTCAGCCTGCAATGCCTAGTTCATTACCGCTTGAAAAAAGATTTGCGCTTGGGCCCAGTTTGGGGCAGTGTTGTGGTGGCGCCTTGGTCTTGAAGTTTGAGTACGTGACGGTAGCTGACCAAGGTCGACTTCAGGCCATTTTGAATGCGCAAACAGCCGAACGATTTCTGCCTCTGGCCTTGTTTGGCGGCGGTCATGTAGGCAAGGCCTTAGTCAAAGTTTTGGCACCCTTGCCATTTCATGTGAGATGGGTCGACAGCCGAGACGAAATTTTTCCAAGCGATGTAGCACCCCAAGTTGTGTGTGAACATTCCAACCCGGTGCATGCTGCCGTACTCGACTTGGTGCCAAACAGCCGCGTTCTGATCATGAGTTTCAGCCATGCTGAGGACTTGGATGTGGTGGCGGCCTGTTTGCAACGCCAGCGAGATCAAAAAGACCTGCCCTACATTGGCCTCATTGGCAGTGCCACCAAGTGGGCCACATTTAGGCGACGCCTTGCAGAGCGGGGCTTTTCAGAAGCTGAATTGCAACAAGTGACATGCCCCATCGGTGTTCCAGGCATTGAGGGCAAAGAGCCTGAAGTGATTGCGGTTGCCGTAGCGGCACAGCTTTTGCAAGCCTAAAAATTGTATACACTTCGGTAAACAGTTTGGAGCCTTATCGATGGAAGCCTATTTGCTAGATTGGGTTAATTTGCTACTGCGGTGGGTCCATGTGATTACCGCGATTGCGTGGATAGGCTCGTCTTTTTACTTTGTTTTCCTAGACAACAACCTTCAGAAGCCCAACTCGCCCGATTTGCTTGAAAAAGGGGTAGATGGCGCAATGTGGGCCATTCATGGCGGTGGTTTTTACAACCCCCAAAAGTACATGGTGGCGCCCAAGAAAATTCACACCAAGTTGCACTGGTTTTATTGGGAAAGCTATTCCACTTGGATCAGTGGCTTTGCCTTGTTCACGGTGATGTATCTGTGGAATGCCAGCACCTACCTCATTGACAAATCACTGATGGACTGGTCGCCTGCTGTAGCCATCACGGCAGCGCTGAGTTTCTTCGTGGTTTTTTGGTTCGTTTACGACGCCATTTGCCGCGTATTTGGATTTCGCAAAAACGGTGAATTGATTGTGGCCACACTCATGTTGTGTGTGGTGGCATTTGCCTCATGGTTGGCCTGTCAATTGTTTGCCGGCAGGGCCGCCTTCTTGTTGGTGGGCGCCATGATTGCCACGGCCATGAGTGCCAATGTGTTTGTTTGGATCATTTCTGGCCAACGCAAAGTGGTAGCCGCCATGACCTCTGGCGAAAAGTACGATGCCATGTCCTTGGCCATACACGGCAAGCGCGGTAAGCAACGCAGCGTGCACAACACCTATTTCACGCTGCCTGTGATTTTTGCCATGCTAAGCAACCATTACAGTTTCTTGTACACGCATCCACAGCGCTGGCTGATCTTGTTTGTCATGATGTTTGCGGGTGCCTTGATTCGCCAGTTCTTTGTGCAACGGCATGGCTACCATTTAGGCCGCGCTCGCAACCCTTGGCCTTTTGCGGCAGTGGGTATCGTTTTGATCGTGGCAGTCATTGTGGCCATGGCACCTTGGGGCGCAAAGAGTGTTGCCAAGAATGAGCCGTCTCAAGCTGCTACTTTTGTGCAAGTCAAATCAGTGATAGACCAGCACTGCCTTAGTTGCCACGGCGCGCAAGTTCAAATGAAAAATGTTCGTTTGGATACCCCAGCAAACATCAAGCTCAATGCTCAAAACGTTTACCAGCAAGTGAGTGTGACGCAGCAGATGCCCATGAACAATGCCACAGGCATTACGCCCGAAGAAAGACAACTTGTAGCCAGTTGGTATTTGGCCGGCGCCAAAGTTGAGCCGTAACTTAGCTCAGTAATTGAGTTCAGTGATTTAGTTCAGTGACCTAAGGCCAGTTGAACGGCAAACTTGTTGTGGCGTTCAATCACATTGCCAAGATCTAAGCTGGCCAACTGCCCCTCACTGACCACCACACGGCCATTGACTACGGTATAGGCGGCGAGCGCACTGGCACACAGCATCAAACTTCCAACGGCATCGTGCACAGCACCACCCGCAAAACTCAAACTGCGCAAATCAAACAAGGCCAAGTCGGCGCAAAATCCAACACTCAGCTGACCGATGTCTTTGCGGCCCAATACCTCAGCACCACCACGCGTCGCCAAACGCAAGGCATCGCGCGCAGTCATTTCCATGGGCGCTGTGTCGCAACCAAAAATGGTTTTGCCTTCTGCATTCACTTGCGGACCCTCAAGTGATTTTCTAAGCCGTGCTAACAACATGGCTTGACGCGCTTCGTTCACCATGTGGGCTGCATCGTTGCTGGCGCTGCCGTCAACTCCCAAGCCCACTGGTACGCCTGCTTCAATCATTTTGCGAATCGGTGCAATGCCACTGGCCAAGCGCATGTTGCTGCATGGGCAATGTGCAATGCCCGTGCGAGTGGCCGCAAAAAGCGAGATGCCTTCATCGTCCAATTTGACGCAATGGGCGTGCCATACATCGTGGCCTAGCCATCCTAGGTCTTCTGCATATTGCGTGGGTGTGCGATTGAATTTCTCTAAGCTGTAGGCAATGTCATGGTCATTTTCTGCCAAGTGGGTGTGCAGGCGCACGCCATAGTGTCTGGCCATCTCTGCTGACAAACGCATGAGGTCTTGGCTGACGCTGAAGGGTGAACAGGGGGCTACGGCCACTTGCGTCATAGCACCATGCGATGCGTCGTGGTAGCGTTCGATCAAGCGCTGCGTGTCTTTCAAAATAGCATCTTCTTGTTCCACCACGCGATCTGGCGGCAGGCCGCCCTTGGATTGGCCCACGCTCATGCTGCCGCGTGTGGCCACATAACGCATGCCAATTTCTTGGGCTGCCGCAATGCAATCGTCTAATTTGACGCCGTTGGGGTAGATGTACAAGTGGTCACTGCTGGTGGTGCAACCCGATAACAACAATTCGGCCATGGCGGTTTGAGTGCTGGCGTAAATCATGTCGGGTTGAAGGCCAGCCCAGATGGGATAAAGACCTTGCAGCCAGCTAAAAAGTTCGGCGTTTTGAACAGCGGGTATGGCGCGCGTCAAGCTTTGCGACATGTGATGGTGCGTGTTGACCATGCCAGGAATGACCACGTGGTGTTCGGCATTGATCACGCGATCGGCTGTTTGGGGCAATTGGGCGGCAGGGCCAATGGCCTCGATGCAGTTGTCTCTGACAAAGACCGAGGCATTGCGAAGTTCATCGCCGGCATCGTTCAGCGTTGCAAGGGTGTGAGCGTTGTGGATCAGCAAGGTAGTCATGGGTCATGATTCTGCACGAAGAAATTGCGTGTGTCATGGTCAAGCACTACACTCTGACACCATGAGTTCTAAGCCCCACCTGCACAGCGATATTCAGCAAAACCCCCGAGCCTTTCTCAGACAGTTGTTTGATCAGGCAGTTCAACGGGCACTGCCGCTTCACAACACGCCAGCTTTTTTACCCAAACCACCCAAGGGCCGAACCCTGGTGTTGGGGGCGGGTAAGGCCGCCGGAGCCATGGCCCACGCGGTAGAAGCTTTGTGGCCATTAGATGCCCCTTTGTCTGGCATGGTGGTAACGCGTTATGGGCATACGCCTGCCAGGCCTGAAGGGGTGCCTGAGCGCCTGAGAATTGTGGAAGCATCTCACCCTGTACCTGATGCAGCAGGTTTGGCCGCTGCCGAAGAAATTCTGTCCCTCACCCAAGGTCTGACGCAGGACGATTTGGTTTTGTGCCTCATTTCAGGTGGCGGCTCAGCCTTACTGACCTTGCCAGCAGATGGTTTGAGCTTGGCAGAAAAACAAGCCATCAATCAAGCCTTGCTGAAAAGTGGCGCCAACATTGGTGAAATGAACTGCGTTCGAAAGCATTTGTCACGCATCAAAGGCGGGCGACTTGCAGCCGCTTGTGCGCCTGCGCAAGTGGTGACACTGGCCATCAGTGATGTGCCTGGCGATGACCCTTCAGTCATTGCCAGTGGCCCCACGGTGCCCGATGTCACAACGTGCGCTGATGCTTTGCAAATGTTGAAGCGCTATCAAATTGACATTTCAAACGATGTGCTTACTGCAATTCAAAATTCACAATGGGAGTCACCCAAGCCCAACGACGCTGCTTTTTTACGCAGCTCTGTGCATCTGATTGCCACACCTCAGCAATCGCTGTTGGCCGCGGCCAGTTTCGCAGAGTCCAAAGGATTGCGAGCCTATGTGCTAAGCGATGAATTAGAAGGTGAATCGCGCGAAGTAGGCAAGGTTCATGCTGCGCTTGCGCGAGCCAGTGCAAAAGGCCATGGCCCCTTTCTCAAGCCCTGTGTCATCTTGAGTGGCGGCGAGACCACTGTGACCATTCGGGCCTCAAAGGCAGACTCTAAGAAGCGCGAAGGTCGAGGCGGCAGAGCGGGAGAGTTTTGCATGGGCCTGGCGCAAGCATTGCAGGGTCAAGAAAATGTATGGGCCCTCGCAGCCGACACAGACGGTATCGACGGCATCGAAGACAACGCTGGGGCGCTGGTCACGCCAGATACCTTGGCCAGAGGCGCACACGCGGGCTTAAGCTTAGACGAGCATCTGGCGTGCAATGATGCTTATGGCTACTTTCAGGCCTTGAACGATTTGGTTTTCACTGGACCAACGCACACCAATGTGAATGATTTCCGCGCCATTTTGGTGTTGTGACAATGTATTGATGTGCGTCAACACGGGCGGCTCAAGCCTCTGGCAAATTGGAGCCCATGTTGAATCTTGTTCTCACCCCTGTTCCTGCGCCAGTTGAAGAAGTCCCATGCGGCACAGTGCTTTTGCGCCGTGGCCAGGTTGCCAACCAAGCACTTCACCTTTTAAGTGGTCGCGTGGCATTCGGTGTCATCGAGCAGGGGGTACTGGTTCACCAATTGGGCGCTGTTGAAGGGCCATTTTGGTTGGAGGCTGCGGCGGCCATGTTGGGATTGCCCCATGCGGTGGATGCTTTGACAGAAAGCCCAGTCACGCTTCAAACCATGCCGCTTCGGCAGTTCAAAAGTTATCTCAAAAACCTGCCTGAACCTGTTCACACCCTCATGCTTGATTTGGCCAAGGCCCAAAGACAACAAATTGAGGTGGCCGTGAGTCGTTTGGCCAAAGATGCAGACGCTCGTTTTGCAGAGTGGCTCTTAAGGCATGCGGAGCCTGCAGACGCTCAGGGAAGTTTGGCGGTCATTTTGCACGACAGAAAACGGCTGATTGCGGCACAACTGGGCATTGCCCCAGAAACCTTATCGCGCGTCCTGAAACATTTGCGAGACCGCAAGCTCATCAGTGGCGGTGGGCGGGTTTTGAACTTGCTAGATCCAAGCGGATTAAGGTCTTTGGCAGGTATTTAGGTCCATTAGCCTCAGAGAGGCGCAAAGACGACTCAAAGCTCGATAGAATTTGTCGAAATTTGAGAATTCCATGTCGTCCAAAGAGCCATTGCGCCTGTCACTTTCAAACATCACCAAGCGTTATCCCGGTGTGGTGGCCAATCGCGCGGTTTCTTTGTCTGTCAAGCCCGGCGAGGCGCATGCGGTTTTAGGTGAAAACGGCGCAGGCAAATCCACCCTCATGAAAATCATCTATGGCGCGGTCAAGCCAGATGAAGGCGATATTCAATACAACGGTCAAGCCGTTCAAATTCGAAATCCACAGCAAGCCCGCGCCTTGGGCATCAGCATGGTGTTTCAGCACTTTAGTTTGTTTGACACACTCAGTGTGGCTGAAAACGTTTGGTTGGGCTTAGATCCTTCTTTAACTCTGGCGCAAGTTTCTGCGCGCATTGCAGCCAAAGCTGCTGAGTATGGCCTTGACATTGACCCTTCTAGGCCTGTTCACACCTTGAGTGTGGGCGAGATGCAGCGGGTTGAAATTATCCGTGCCTTGCTCACAGAACCCAAGCTGCTTATCTTGGACGAGCCAACATCTGTTCTAACACCGCAAGCGGTCGACAAGTTGTTTGTTGTTTTGAAAAAATTGGTGAGCCAAGGTTGTAGCTTGTTGTACATCAGTCACAAGCTGCATGAAATTCGTGAACTTTGCTCTGCTTGTACAGTGCTTCGGGGTGGTGAAGTCACAGGTGTTTGTGATCCCCGAGAAGAATCCAACGCGTCGCTCAGCCGCATGATGATTGGCTCAGAGCCGCCAGCCCTGAAGCACCAAGATCGCACGCCGGGTGCTGTGATGTTTGAAGCGCGCCATTTGTCCTTGAACAAAGAAGACCAATTTGGCGTTAACTTGGTCGACATCAATCTGCAAGTTTGCGCAGGCGAGGTAGTGGGCATTGCAGGTGTGTCTGGCAATGGCCAACGCGAACTTCTCTATGCCTTGTCTGGTGAAGACACGCGAGCTTTAGCCGACTCTGTGCTTTTGGACGGACATGCTGTCGGTCATGTGGGGCCTCAAGAACGTCGCCAATCAGGTCTGCATTTTGTGCCCGAAGAAAGGTTGGGGCGAGGCGCTGTGCCCTCGCTCAGTCTTTCGCACAACCTGCTGCTCACCAGAAGCGAGGCCATTTCATCGAGTGGCTGGATTGACACCCAAGCACTGCAAACGCAAGCTCAAAAAATCATTCAAAAATTCAATGTCAAAGCCAATGGTGCGCAAGCACCTGCGCAGTCTTTGTCGGGCGGCAATTTGCAAAAATTCTTGGTGGGTCGCGAGATCGATGCCAAACCTAAAGTGTTGCTCGTGTCGCAACCTACGTGGGGCGTCGATGTCGGTGCTGCGGCGCAAATTCGCAGCGAGCTCTTGGCTTTGCGTGATGCGGGCTGTGCCGTTCTTGTGGTGAGCGAAGAGTTAGACGAATTGTTTGAAATTTCTGATCGCCTGTATGTCATGGCCAACGGCCAAATTTCCCCCTCTGTTCAACGCAAAGATGCTACGGTGGCTCAAATTGGCGAATGGATGAGCGGTTTGTGGAGCGCGCATGCTTAAGCTAGAACGGCGCCCTGAAGCCTCTGAGCTTTGGCGCTATGGCTCGCCGCTGCTGGCCTTGCTCATCACGGTTGCTTTGGGTATCGGCTTGTTTGTGTTGCTTGGCAAAGATCCTGTACGTGGTCTGCAAATGTTTTTTTGGGAGCCCCTGAAGTCTGCCTACGCTTTGGGCGAACTGATGGTGAAGGCAACGCCCTTGTTGATCATTGCCTTGGGCTTGGCTGTTTGTTTTCGCTCCAATGTTTGGAACATTGGTGCTGAAGGGCAGTTTGTCATTGGCGCTGTGGCGGCCGGCGGTGTGGCATTGTTGGCCGACAAAGAAACGGGTCGCTGGATTTTGGTGGTTGTGGTTTTGGCGGGTGTTGCAGGGGGCATGTTTTGGGCAGCCATCACGGCTTGGCTCAAAGACAAATTTCACGCCAACGAAATTTTGGTCAGCCTGATGCTGGTCTATGTGGCCGACATGGTGTTGGGGTATTTGGTGTATGGCCCATGGAAAGACCCTGCGGGCTATAACTTTCCGCAAACCAAATCCTTTGAAGCTGTCACCCAAATTCCACGCCTGATGAGCGGCTCACGTGTTTCGGTAGGGCTGATATTGGCTTTGTTCGGTGTTGCCGCAGTTTGGATCTTTTTATTTCGAACTCGCTCAGGCTTTGCGCAGCAGGTAGGAGGCTTGGCACCCTCTGCAGCGCGCTATGCGGGTTTTTCTTCGCGCAAAGCTTTGTGGTTGGCGCTGCTGACATCGGGTGGGGCTGCAGGCCTGGCAGGTGCTTTGGAAGTAGCGGGGCCCATTGGACAACTGACACCTTACATTCCTTCTGGCTATGGTTTTGCGGCCATCATCGTGGCCTACGTGGGGCGCTTGCATCCGGTTGGCATTGTGTTTTCAGCTGTCCTCATGAGCATGTTCTACATTGGCGGTGAGTTGGCGCAATCGCGCATGGGTCTGCCTAAGTCCATCACGGGCGTGTTTCAGGGCTTGTTGTTGTTCAGCTTGTTGGCATGCGACACCTTGGTGGCATACCGATTGCGTTGGCAGAGTGGGAGGACCTGATGGAGTCGTATGCATTGCTCATCGCAGCTACTTTGAATGCAGGCACTGTGCTGGCCATCGCCGCCTTGGGTTTGCTCATCAATGAAAAAGTCGGTGTCGTTAACTTAGGCGCTGAGGGCATGATGTTGTGCGCTGCCATTGCTGGTTTTGCCGCAGTGGTGCACACCGGCAGCGACATGGTGGGCTTCTTGGCAGGCATGGGAGCTGGCGCCTTGCTGGGTGCCATTTTTGGGGTCATGGTGATTTACCTTGGCACCAATCAGTACGCCACAGGCTTGGCATTGAGTTTGTTTGGGGTGGGCTTTTCAGCCTTTGTGGGCATTGCGTACGTGCAAGAAAAACTGCCCCCGCGGCCTCAGTTTGAAATCCCTTTCTTGGCTGATATTCCGCTTGTAGGTTCAGCTTTCTTCAAGCAGCACCCGCTGGTTTATGGGGTGATTGCTTTTGTTTTCGCACTCATTTGGTTTTTGTACAAAACGCGCACAGGTTTGGTGCTGCGTTCGGTCGGTGAATCTCCCGAATCGGCGCATGCGCTTGGTTATTCAGTCCGCCGAATTCGGTTTTTGGCCGTCATGGTGGGCGGTGCTTTGTGTGGCCTGTCGGGTGCCTACATCTCGGTTGTCTACACGCCCTTGTGGGTAGAAGGCATGGTGGCCGGTAAGGGCTGGATTGCCTTGGCTTTGACCACTTTTGCAACCTGGCGACCCGCACGAATATTGCTCGGTGCTTACCTGTTTGGCGGGGTGACCATGCTGCAGTTTCATTTGCAGGGTTTGGGTGTGCAAGTGCCTAGCCAGTTGCTTTCAGCCTTGCCTTATTTGGCGACCATTGTGGTGTTGGCCTTGATCTCACGTAATCCTGCTTGGATTCGGGTCAATATGCCCGCATCTCTAGGCAAACCCTTTCATCCCAGTTCATAATGCTTTTTTCGTCCAACCCAGTCCATCCAACAAAGGAAATTTCATGACAGTTCTGAACAAGCGATCGATTCTCAAAATCGCCGCCATTTCTTTGGTCACTGCTGCCGCTCTCGTGGCTTGTGGCAAAAAAGAAGAAGCAAAACCTGCAGCAGCACCTAAAGCTGAGCCCCTTAAAGTGGCCTTTGTCTATGTTGGCCCAGTGGGCGACGGTGGCTGGACATTTGCACACGACAACGCGCGCAAAGAACTAGAAAAACAATTTGGCGACAAGATCGTCACCACCTTTGTTGAAAAAGTGCCAGAAAGCGCCGATGCCGAGCGCAACTTCCGCGACTTGGCCAGCCAAGGCAACAAAGTGATCTTCGGCACCACATTTGGCTACATGGATCCCATGCTCAAAGTGGCCGCAGACAACAAAGAAATCAAGTTTGAACATGCCACAGGTTACAAAACAGCTGACAACATGCGCACCTACGACAGCCGTACCTATGAAGGTGCTTACATGGCTGGCGTGATTGCGGGCAAGATGACCAAAACAAACACCTTGGGTGTTGTGGCTTCCATTCCAATTCCTGAAGTCATTCGCAACATCAACACCTTCACAATGGGTGCGCAATCTGTCAACCCGAAAGTGAAGACCAAAGTGGTTTGGATCAACGAGTGGTTCAATCCCCCAAAGGAAACAGAAGCGGCTACAGCCCTCATCAATGGTGGCGCTGACGTGTTGATGCAAAACACCGACTCTTCTGCTGTGTTGCAAACTGCCGAAAAAATGGGCAAGCGCGCTTTCGGTTGGGACTCTGACATGACAGCCTATGGTCCTAAGGCTCACTTGGGTTCGGCTGTGATCAACTGGGCTCCTTACTACATCAAGTCCGTGGGTGAAGCCCTTGATGGCAAATGGACGACAGGACAAAGTTGGTGGGGCGTGAAAGAAGGCGCCATCGACATGGTCAATGTGGCAACCGATGTGCCTGACGACATCAAAAAACGCGTTGATGAAATCAAGGCTGGCCTGAAAGACGGTAGCTTCGCAATCTGGAAAGGTCCTATCGTGGGCCAAGACGGCAAAGAAGTACTGGCCAAAGATGTTGTCGCCGATGACCAGTTCTTGGGTGGTATCAAGTTCTATGTTAAAGGCGTTGAAGGCAAAGTGCCTAACTGACTTACTGCAGCTTAGAGCTGCTTAAAGTCAAAAGCCGCGCTTCGAAAGAAGAGCGGCTTTTTTGACGGGGTTAAGCTTTACAGTTTGTGTTCGGTTTACTTTTTAGCAGTCGCCGCAAAATCTCCTGCATACACATTGAAAAACTTGGAAGGGTCGAAAGTCTTGCGAATGGCTGTGTTCACTTCTTCTAAAGTAGTTGCTTCAATTTGAGCGTCCACTTTTTCAACAAAGGCCAGCGTTCGGTTGGCTGCAGTTTGCGCCACATGGCCCGCCGCTAAGGCGCGATCTTGCGCACGGCTTATTTTGCGTTCTTCTTGCCACCCCTTTTTGGCATCTGTCAGCTCCTCAGCGGTGATGCCGTCTTTGACAAACTTGGCCAATTCTTCTTGCACACCCGCCTTTAATTTAGCCAGATTTTGCGGTGCATAAATGGCATACAGCACCCACATGCCTGAGGGCTCAAAGGAGCTAGCGCTGAGTTGGCTGCCAGCGCCGTAGCTCAAGCCATCCTTTTGGCGCAAGCGGTCAAGCAGGCGCGATTTGACGCCGCCGCCCAATACGCGGTTGGCCAACTGCAAGGGCACAAAGTCTGCTTGTGTGTCTTGCAGTGACAAAGGCAAGCCAGCCAAAAAGAAAGAATTGGCTTTGTCAGGCGCTTCCAATTGAGTGTCGCCTGGCTTGGCTACTTTGCTTTCAGCCTTCAAGCGAGTGTAGGCTTTAGGGCTTTTCCAGTCACCAAAGAGTTGCGTGATTTGCGACTTGACTGCGTCGCTGTCAAAGTCGCCTACCAAGGCGAACTCACTGTGGCTGGCGCCGTAATAGCTGCTGTGAAACTGTTTGACTTGTTCAAGCTTGGCCGATTTAAGTGCAGCAATGGACTCATCCAAACTGCGGGCAGCGCGTATGTCGCCCTTCTTGTAAACGTCCAGTGCCAGAGCCATTGCTTGCGAGCCCATCGCATTGGGTTCGCTGCGTTGGCTTTCAAGGCTAGCAGTGCTCTCTTGAACCAACAACTCAAATTCTTTTTCCGCCAAGATGGGCTTGCGCAAAATATCTCGAATTAAATTGAGTACTTCAGGCAAGTTTTTTCGCAGTGAATCAAACCGAACCGTGACGGTTTGTCCGCCACCACTGACTTCAATTTGGGTTTTGAGTTCGTCTAATTTGGCTGAAATTTCAGCGCGCTGTAAATTTCCTGCACCTCGCATGAGCAAGCTGGCTGTGAGGTTAGAGGTGGTGGCTTGGTTAAACAGGCTTGCTTCATCGCCGAAGCGCAAAGTAAAGACGCCGCTGACAGTTTCGCCACGCGTTTTCTTAGGTGTCAAAATGAGCTTCATGCCACTGGCTAAAGCCAAACGTTGCGTGCGCTTTTCGATGTTGGCAGGGCTGATGTCAAACACTTCGCCTTCACTGGCAGCTGCTTTCCCTTTGTAATCTGCCACCAGTTTGGCCACGTCT
>Ga0247831_1007507_pt1 | contig 12131 bp, 12 predicted proteins | sample LaCruzMarch2015__9_FD_192406 | JGI IMG/M metagenome (GOLD analysis project Ga0247831, IMG submission 192406) | Freshwater microbial communities from meromictic Lake La Cruz, Castile-La Mancha, Spain - LaCruzMarch2015_1m | ecosystem: Environmental > Aquatic > Freshwater > Lake | place: Spain...
GCCCGACCGCGTCAAAGTCGCCGGAGAGCGTCACTGGTAACTTCCCCCACGAGCCCAAACACAGATTGCTCCGAGATTCCCGGGGCGGTTCACTATCTTCAAAAGCGCCTCGCGATAATGCTGCACCGCTCGAAATGCTCCACATTGCTTTCTTTGGCGTCGGCTGCAGACCAGGATACGTCCTTTGAATCATCTTCCGCGTATGTTCTTCCAACGCGGTTTGGCCACCCCCTCGCCCTTGCCAGCAGCCCAAGTCTTCGCATGTTGGAACGCAGAACATGAGGTCGTCATACGCGAAATGTCCGTCCGCGAAGCCAACCAGAACTTTTCGCAGGGCATCGCCGCCGCCGAGGCAGGCGAAACGATCATGATCACAAAGAACGGCTCACCCGTCGCTAGGATTACGCCGCAAGCGGCTGATCGCGCTGCCGATCCAACGTGGGCCAATGCGCACAAGGCGCTGGCCCAAAGCCTGAGCAGGCCGCGGGCGCCAGTTTCGGTCGGCGACATCACGGAAGATGATCTCGGGTCGCGGTAGATAAGGATGGGGCCTTGCGTAGCCGCCTTCAAATGACTAGTTATTTGACTGGTTTGGAGGCCCTCATGAAGTCCTGGCCAGTTCAAGACGCCAAAGCCCGTTTCAGCGAGATGCTGGACAGCTGCCTGAAGGAAGGGCCACAGGTTGTCACCCGGCGCGGGGTTGAAGCCGCTGTGCTGGTGCCTGCGGACGCTTGGCGTCGCCTGCAGCAGGCGGCGCGGCCGAGCTTGAAGGAACTGCTGCTGACAGACGATTGGCGGGGCGACGTCCCAGTCATTTCCCGCGGCGCCCGACGCCGCCGCGCGCCGGAAGCGATCGATTAGATCGCATTGCGCGATGTATCTCCTTGACACGATGGTGATCTCCGAATTGCGCCGCCAGCGGCCCCATGGCGCGGTGCTGGCGTGGCTGAAAAGTGTGGACGACGGCGATCTGCGGCTGTCGGCCGTCACGCTTGGGGAAATCCAGGCCGGCATAGAAATGACGCGCAAGCAGAACCCGGCGCGGGCGGGTGAGCTTGAGGCGTGGCTCGATGCCGTTGCGGCAAGCTGGAACGTATTGCCGATGGACGGCGCGATCTTCCGCCGATGGGCGCAGCTGATGCACGGGCGCAGCGACGATCTGATCGAAGACGCAATGATCGCCGCCACAGCAGCCGTGCATGGACTGACGGTCGTGACGCGCAACGTGCGAGACTTCCGGCATTTCGGCGTGAAGACGCTGGACCCGTTCAAAGCTGGGTGAGTGTCTCAGCCCCGCTTTGCACGCCTGCCAACGCGCCCATCAACCCCACTCGATCGTTTCGCGAAGACGTATCCGGCTGGTTCTACGTGGTTTTATGGGCGGCGCCGGAGAAACCACCAACATTTCCTCCGTCGCGCATTTCCGATTGCTGGCGAATGTTGGCGGACGACGGCGACCGACGCCGCGAACAAACGACACCACATCCTATACGCTCTTGCCTGCATGGCATCTGTTCGCTGACCGCCATCGTGCCCGGCGGCGTCAAGGCACGTTTCGCTTTTCACCTGACGCGCCCTGCTCGGGCCGAAGTCGAACATGGGAGCATTGGGCTACCGAGAGCCCGCCGTTGGAATAATGCGCTGTGCCTAATAGGCGCGAAGTCCCAGATGCGCGTGCATCGGTTCGAAATCGCGATCCTGGTGCAAGATCTGATAACCCCGCCGGATACAGAACGCGCCGATGATGACGTCAATGGTTTTGCGCGGCGTCTGGCCCAAGCCGCGCAAGGTCCGATAAAGCCGGGCCGCTTCGACGGCCGCTTGATCGTCCAGCAGCGCTTCAATTTGGAAGACGCGAAGCGCGGATTCGATCTGCGCGGCGTGCGCCTCATCGCGCGCGCCCTGCAGACATTCAAGCAAGATCAGATCGCCGACGACGATGTCGTTCGGAGGGGCAATCGCCCGCAATTTCGTGACCGCCGCACTGGGCTCATTGCGAAAATGCGCAATCCAGACCGAGCTATCGACAACGATCACGAAGCCCGCGCGCCGCTATCGCGCCGCATCGTCTCCAGATCGCCGTCCCATCCGATGCCCGCCGTCGATCGAATGGCCTCCCGGCGCCGCTTCTGATCGACCACCTGACGCAACGCCTCCTCCACTGTCGCCTTCTTGGTGGAAAGCCCCGTGGCGGCCATCGCCTCGTCGAGGAGATCGTCGTCAATTTCGATGTTGGTTCGCATGATCAACGGCCTGATGTGTATGACTTGCCACATTTATACACATAGCCGGCGAATGCAAGTGGGCTGTCTATATTTCGTTCTGCGACGCTGCGGCTTGCCGAACCCGGCAAATTGGCTATCGTTCTCAACTTGAGGTAATATATTACCGTCACCCCCAATTGAGCACAAGGCGGACGTTCGTGCGCGGCAACCAACAGGAAGCTACGCCGGAATCGGTCATCGCCTTCTCGTTCGTCAATGTCGGCATTGGGGCGCAACTTCTCTGCTCGCGAACGCCAGAGCCAATTCACAGAGTATCGCCATTTGCGAAATTCAAGGCTTCCACTTCGGTTGCGGGTCAAAACTTGGCGAAACTCGAAGAATGCTGTTTCCAAGGGCGACGGAAACCTTAAAGCCAAATTCTTACCTCAACGGTCGCGGGTCTGCGTTCTAATGATTTCCGGCCAGAAAAAACTGCTGAACGCGGTCGCGGTATCGGTCGCGATGACCACAGCGCCCGCCGCAAGCAGCGCCCGATATTCAGAGACGTCGCCATCCTCGGCGTAGCGGTCATCCAGGCGTCGGCTGGTGCGTTCAGTTTGCCGAGCCGCCGATATCCTCATGTTAGGTGCAAGGCCTGCAAGCGCTTGGGTGATATCAGACGATGATCTGATCAGCACGAGGCGGTCGGCCGATCTACAATCAGTTACGGCGATGGCGCCAATTGAACCTGAACCACCCCAAGGACGGGCTCGTGATCCGAAAGGCGGTTCAAGCCCGCCGATGAAGGCGAATGCGCGTTTTGCAAGGCGAGGCCCTGACCCAATCGTGATGCGATGAGATGATCGACCCCGCCGGTGGTTGATGAAATCACTTGCACAGCGGATTGCCGCGCCCCGAGCGCTTCCGCCCAAAAGGAATCTGTATCTGACCAAACGCGGTTGAAATCACCGGCGATCAGCCACGCCTCATGCGCGCCTTCCCGCGCTTCGATCCAAGAACGCAGCGCCGGCGCCTGGGAGAACAAGGCGATGCAGCTTGGCTTGGCGTCCGCCGCCTCGCGCGAGCAGCCGCTGGTGAGGTGCACGGACAAAATCCGCACGGATCCCGTCTCAAGACGAACGGCGACGTCAACGCCATGGGGTTCTTCGTTTGGGCCAAAGGCTGTGTCACCCAGGGCGGCAAGCTCTGAGTGCGCCTCGACATCGAGATCGACGCGAACAGCAAACCCGGTGCGCATATGGCCCATCGTCCGCGTGTGGTCCTGCCGGCATTGCGGCTGGGGCTGGTCATAGACCCGGCGCGACGCGAAGATGTGCCATTCACCGGGCGGAAAAATGGCCTCCGCCGCAGATTGCGACGCCACCTCCTGAAACGACACAACATCGACGTTGAGCGTGCGCACATAGTCGCGAATCGCGGCGATCTGATCGTCTGTGCGCGGAACGCAGCCTTCTCCGGGCAAGCCGAAGTGTTCGATATTCCAGGTCGCGATTCGTATTGATTCTGGCAGCGTATCACCTCGCACTGGCGTGGCGCAGGCAACCAAGCCGAACACCGCGGCAAAAGCAGCGAACTGCCGCCGCCAATGTTGAACAAGAGATACGTCCATCACCAATACTTTCTCAGGGAGGCGAAAACATATCGCCCGTTGATGCCAATCGGGCGGGCGTAGCCATAAGGGAAATTACCGTAATAGGACTCCACGCCCTCAGTTTCGTCCGGGTACGAATCAAGCAAGTTTTCAACGCCAACCCGCGCTTCAATCCCGTCCATCGGACGCCAAGTGATTGCCGCGTCGTGGCGCCAATCCGGCGCGAACACCTGGACGTTAGGCGGCGCGCCGCGGCGCGGTTCCTCGGATCGGCCAAAGCGCATCGACCGCCAGGACAAGTCCCAGCTCTCGCCGCGATAGCTCACCTGCAGATCAAAATGAGAGGACGGAACATTGCCAAACTCGGCGTTGAGCGCGGTCCAATTCAATGTTGGCGCAAGGCTGCGCAACCGTTCGGGGATCGGCGCGATGGCCTCGATCCGGGTTTCCACCAGCGATAGCGTAGCGCGCAGGTCGACCTCGCCTTCCCATACTTGCCATCGGGTTGACGCCACGACATCGAGACCAAGTGTCTGTGTGTCGTAGCGATTGATCGGGAAGCGGATACTCTCGACAGGTCCGCCGATGACCTCGCCTGCGGCCGCGACCGCGGCTTGGGCTGAGATCAAGGGCGTTGATCCGATCCGATCAGCAATCGCGATCACATAGGCGTCCGCCGTGATTTGGAGTCCGCCGGACTGGAAGCCCGCCCCAAAGGTCCAATTCGTTGATGTCTCGGCCTTCAAGCCGTCAAAACCAAAAGCCCGAAGGACAGGGTTGGCCCCGCCAAGGTTCAATTGCTGCACCAGCCGCAGGTCTTCACTGTAATCGGTATTGGTGACGCGGTAATTCAGCTGGCCGAGATGGGGCGCGCGATAGTTCCGCGACCCTGAGGCGCGCAACATGAACGCCCCGAGCGCCCAATTGGCGCCGAGCCGGCCGGTAAAGGCGGTGTCATCATCGCCGGCGCTGTCCACCCGCGCGGCGGCAATGATCGCGAGGGTTTCACTCGCCTGCATTTCCAGGGCCGCGAACACGCTTAGGCTTGTCCGTGATCGTTCGCTTTCATCCGCTGGCGTGATCACGCCGCCGCCCTGCGCGCCGATTTCACGGCCGACAAACGGGCCTACCTGGAAGGCGGCGGGATCGGCCGCGGTGGTGCTGTGGTGTTCGAAGCGCGCCTCTGTGCCGAGGGTGATGGAGACTGCTTCGGTGGGTTCAAAAACGCCCGTCACCTGCACCCCGGTTTGCTGGTAGGCCAAAGCGCCGATGCGAAACGATGTGGGCGATGCGGGCCCGAGGGACGCGTTCAGCGTGGTGTCGAGCCGGTTCTCGAAGTAGTTGGCCCCATGCGAGCCCACGATCTCCAGGCTCCAATCCGCCATCGCGCGGCGCAGGCCCAGGGCGGTGGATAGATCGACATTGTGACCGACCGCGAGCGGCCGAAAGCCATTGGGATAGAGCGCATCATCGGTGCTGGCCGTGCCCGGATAGCGGAAGAAATAAGCGCTTTCGGCGCTGCGCAGGCCGACAGTCGCATGGCCGAAAACAGCGGCCCGATAGCCGCGTGCGCCGCTGTCAAAGGTCGCGTAGAGGTTGAGATTGGCGAGTTCGCCGTCGCCCAAACGATAGTTGCGGGCGCCGCGCAGCGGAGACGCCGGTGGCAGCTGTACGAACGGCGGGATTTGATCAAAGCCGGCGCGGTTGGTTTCGCCCCGCGCGGTGATTTCCCCGCCAAGCCGCAACGCCCCATGCGCCCCGAGGCGAAAGCCCTGATCGGCGGCGATCACCAGGCTCGCGCCATCGGTGACGGTCTCGCCCAGCACCGGAACGTGCGTGACATGGGCGCCGAACGTGGCGTTGATTTCGCCGCCCTCGGGCTGGTCCTTGAGGATGAAGTTGATCACGCCGGTGACCGCGTCGGAGCCGTATTGCGCGGCCGCGCCGTCGCGCAGCACCTCGATGCGCGCAATGGCGATCTGGGGAATGGCGTTGATGTCGGCGCCGGCCGCGCCGCGGTAAATGCTGGAGGCATGGACAACGGCGCTGGTGTGGCGCCGCTGGCCATTCACCAAAACCAAAACCTGATCCGGATTGAGTCCGCGAAAACGAATATTGCGCACCGCTTCTGGCGTGCCGTTCAAAGTTGATCGTGGTGCGTCGATCGAAGGCGCCAAGGTGGCCAGGGTGGTGACCAGCTCACCACTTGTGTTGGCCGCCGGGACCGTGTCGCCGCCGATCACATCAACACCGGCGACGCTGGTGAATGACGTGATGTTCTGGCGACGTGTGCCGGTGACGATGATTTCGGCTTCCGCGTCCGTGGGTGAAGCGGCGGGCGCCGGCGTGGGTTCAGGACTGCGGTTGCGCAAACGTGGGCTTGGCGTTCCGAAAGCCGCGAAGCGAACGGCGTAAGTCTGCGCATCGATCCGGTCGTGACGAAGGCCAGTGCCTGCAAGTAACTGCTGGATCGCCTGATCCGGATTCATGCGGCCATCTATCGCGCGCGACGTTGGCAGGTTGCTGTCGGGGGGGGCAGTAAAAACGACCGTGACGCTGGCTTGACGGCCGAAAACGAGCAGCGCTTGGTTCACGGGCAGCGCCGGGATGTCAAAGCGGAGCGCGCCGCCGCGCGCTTGATCGGCGGTCTCCCCGGCCTGCGGCGCTTGTGCGAAAGCTTGGGCCGCGCCCACCAGTTGAAAGGCCGCCAACGGCAGACACGCCAGGATCAGTTTTGCGTCCCTGTGCATGACTGCCCCGCCTCCAGCGCCAACGCTTAGCGACTTTCTGGACGTTGCTCTACGGGGAGCGGCATGGGGCGACGGCGGATGAAGCCGTCTTCGAAGCGCACCGTATAGTCAGACAGGCGCCGATCCGGGATCGGATAATCGGTTGCGATCAGTTGCGCCCCGGAGGCGAAGGCGGCGTCGCGACCGCGTGTGTCGTTCCGACGTGCGGGATCGGTCCGCCAGTCGGCGTAGGTGATCACCACCTGCCCGCTAGCGGCGAGTTCTGCTATGTCTGCGGCGGCGGGGTCGTTGCGGCTGACAAAGGCGGCGAGCGGGGCTTGCGCGTCAGACAGCGCTGGAAACATCAGGTGCGTGCGTCCAGCGGCCAAGGCGCTCGCATAAGACTGCGTGTCCGCCGCACTGCCGTTCAGCACGAAGATGAATTGCCCGCGCAGCGCCGCAAACCGCGGCCACCGGCCTGCGAGCGCCGCGGCTCGGAGTTGGTCTGGACGTTCGGCGAGATCTTCGGGGCGATACATACGCTGCTCAGGCACGGCGGCCAGAAGGTCGCTCTCAAGTGCCGCCCAGGAGCGCAGCCCGTCGCCATCATTGTCCAGCAAGTCTTTCGGCTCGATCTGGATGATCACTGGCCCGGCTTCGGGATTTTCGTCCAGCCATGCGCCAAGTTCCGCAAGACATTCGACCAGCAAGAGACACGTGCTGCGCATGTCAGTCAGCGTGTGAAACACCTTTGTCCCAGGCAGAAGCAAGCGGCCATCGGCGTCGAACGGAGCGTCGGGCGCAAGCCCCACGTCGCGCATCGGCGCCAGAAAACCATCCGCCGAGTAACGACCACCCTCAGGGTCTAGATGCACGTCCAGCTCAAAGAAGCGGATGCCGAGCGTGGCCTGCGCCGAAAGCGGCAGGTGCGTGTACATTAGGGTTTCATGCGAACGTTCGCCAGCCGCAGCGGAGCGTTGCCACACCACCCGCAGCGCCGCGTCTGGCTCGATGTGATAGGCGTTGTGCGTGCCGATGAACTGCATCTGGTCAAGTCGTACCCTCAGGTGTTCCGGGTGCGGTTCAGGAACACGATGCACGCAGCCCATCAGGGCGAGCGCAAGGATAAGGCTTCGAATTGCGAACGGCATTGGCGCTCCCAAAACGCGCTTGCCGACGGAGACAAAGGCGTCTCCGTCGGCTGGTTTGCGTCCCACAGTTGTAATCAGAAGGCGTATCTGGCGCGGAGGTAGTAATAAGCGCCGTTATAGCCCAGCGGGACCGTGAAGTCGTACGGCAGGCTGCCGAAGTAGTTGTCGGCCGGGAAGGCCTGTTCTGGGTAGGCGTCGAACACGTTGTTGCCGCCCGCGGCAACGCTGAAGCCACTGTCGAAGGTGTATTCGGCTTCCAGGTCGAGCGACCAATCGCCTTCCCATTCGTGCCGGCGATTGCGCGTGGCGTCACGACTGGAACGGGTCACGCGGCCAAATCGGGTGGCGGTGGCGCGCAGGGCCCAATCAATGTTGCTCCAGTCCGCGGAAAAGATGCTGCGGCTCAGCGGCGCGGCGTCAAACACCGTCAGCCCACTAATCGTGAACAGATTGATGGTCGGATCGATGGCTGCGAGAGCGGCTGGAAGCGGATCGTTGCCTTCAAACTCCGTGCGGTTGTAGTTGTAGGCGGCCGACACATTGAGCTCCCCACCCGCCAGCGGCGTTGTGTAGGCCGCGACGAGGTCAAAGCCTTCGGTCTTGGTCTCGCTGACATTGGTGAAGTACTGCACGCGGTCGATGTTGGTCAGGCCGAAGTTGGTCTGAATGAACGTACGAACCGCTGCGCTGTTGATTTGCTGGGATATCTGGATGCGGTCGTCCACGTCGATGCGGTAGGCGTCGAGCGTGATCGTCAGCGCGTCCATTGGCCTGAAGCTAAGCCCGACCGAATAGTTGGTCGAGGTTTCCTGGTCCAAAGGCTCCGCGCCCAGTGCCTGCGCCACAGCTGAAGTGGTCGGCAGTATGCGACGATCGACGAGTTGCTGAGTTCCGGTTGATGAGAACACCTGATCCGTCGCCCCAAAACCCTGCTGGGCCAGTGTAGGCGCGCGCACGCTGGTGCTGGCGGAAGCGCGCAGGTTCAGATTCTCAAGGATGGAGAACCGCGCCGCGACCTTGCCGGTCACTGCATCGCCGAAGTCGCTATAATTCTCATACCGGATCGCGCCGCCAATCAGCAGCCGTTCGGTCACATCCGCTTCGAGGTCGAGATAGGCCGAGAAAATCGAACGATCGAGGTCAGCCGCGTCTTGCGGCCGCAGCACGACACCGCCCTGCGCGCCAATCGAATTCGTGCGCACGGGTCCGGCCTGGTATGCGGCTGCATCACCCGGCGTCGAGGACCATCCCTCCCAGCGATATTCCCCGCCAAAGGCAACGTTTAGGTGAGAAGCAAACGCCGCAACAGGCACGCGACGCACCGCGTCGAAATTGAGGGAAAGTTGATCGAGCTCAAACAGCGCGGTCTGGAATGACGTGGGGCTCGCCTCGCCCAACGACGGATTGAGGGTGTTCTCGCCGCCATAGTCGAATTCATTGCGGGCAAACCGGGCGCTCAGGTCCCAATCCCAGACGTCGCCGGACGACCGCACACCGGCCACCAGGGCGTAGTCATTGTTCTGCGCGGTTGTTCGCGGCAGATACCCATTCGGGAACACTGTGGTCGCCAAGTTCTCGTCGCGCAAACCTGAGCTGCCAAAGGGATAGCGATAAAACGCCGTGCCTGTGGTGTCGCGCAGACTCAGCGTACCGAACGCGTAGGCTTCAGTGCCGCCTAGCGGCAGCTCCGCATTAAAGTATCCGTTCCACTCATTGGCTTCCCCTTGGCCGCTAGCGAAGTTGATCCGTCCGGCCAGCCCCGCAACGCTGATATTGCGCGCATCTTCGAAGGAAGCGACGGCATCAAAGCCCGAGCGGTTGGTCGGCTGACGATCGCGATAGGACAAACCCACCCGCAAAAAACCGTCTGCGCCCAGCGCGAACCCATAGTCGGCGGCCACTTGCAGGGTTTCACCGTCGTTTATTTCGCGCTGCGTCGGCTCAAACTGCGTGCGGTAGGCGCCATACGAAGCGGAAACCTCGCCGTCGCCAGCGCCGTCTTTGAGCACCACATTGATCACGCCGGCGATCGCGTCAGAGCCGTATTGCGCGCCCGCGCCGTCGCGCAGCACTTCAATCCGTTCGATGGCGTTGCCAGGGATGGCGTTGAAGTCGATCGGCGAGGTACCGGCGGCATAGTTGCCTTCATTAAGGAGCACCGCTGACTGGTGCCGCCGCTTGCCGTTGATCAACACAAGCACTTGGTCCGGGTACAGACCACGCATCCGCGGCGCTCTGATGTTGTCCGCTGATCCCACCGCCGACAGGAGTGGCAGATTGAAGGACGGGACAATCGCCTCAATCGCGTCGCCGAGATCGCCAGCCCCGTTGGACGAACGCAGCGCATCGCCACTAATGACGTCGACAGGGACCGCGCTGTCAAAAGCGGTTCGCTCCCGCGTGCGGGTGCCGGTGACGATGATTTCTGCTTCTGCCTGAGCCTCCGCAGCGCCTCCAGCTTCTTGGGCACGCGCCTGCGATCCCCCCGCCAAGCACAGCGCCATGGCCAGCACTGACGCGACATCGCGCGCCGCATCCCGTTTCACAAAAGACATGAGATCCCCTCGTGTGTCAGTTCGGCGCGCCATCCGCACGCCACACCGACGAACACGGCGGTAGGCCTGCCCACCTCAGGCAATTCATAAAAATTTCACGCTTCTCGCGTGCCAAGTTCAGCTACGCGTCCGGCCGCTTCGCTCCGGTCAAGGTCGTGCAAACAGAGATATATGCTTGTGCCCGAGGATAAGAGCGACCCGCTATACTTGCTTGTCGTGCGCGTCAGGCCCGAGCTGCTTGCGTATTTCTTAAGGCGCGTGCTTTCGCTGGCTGAGGCTGAAGATCTGACGCAAGAGACATTACTGCGGTTTGTACGGGCCAGCTACGATCCAAGCGCCGCCGACGCTGCCCCGAAGATGTTCCGGATCGCCAAGAACCAATGGATCGATTTTTTGCGCGCCGCCTCCGGCGGAAAAGCTGGGGCGCCGCCCAGCAACGCCGTACTCAGTGATGAAGCCCTCGACGAAGCGCCGGACCCGGAACCCCTGATCGAAGTTCAGATTTCAGATCGTCAGGACTTGGAGAGAGTGTTGCGCGCAATCCGGATGCTGCCCCGCAAGTGCCGGATCGCGTTTGAGTATTCCAGGTTTGACGGGCTTTCCTACAGCGAGATCGCCGAGACAATGAAAATAAGCAAGAGCGCCGTGGAAAAGCACATCAGCGAGGCTATCAAGCGGATATCCCAGGCGATTGAGGGAGGCCCGCGGTGACCGACGAACGCACGCCGCCCTCTAGACCTGAGCCCAAAGATGGCGCGACCTGGGTTGCGCGCCTGATGTCTGGCGAAGCGACGGCGTCGGACCATGTCGCCTGCGCGCGGTGGCGGTCGCTGGCGGCGGAGAATGAGGCGGATTACCAGAAGGCCCGCTTGGCATGGCGTTCGGCCGGTGCGGTAAAGCAAAACATTCGGACCCGTCCTGCGCGCTGGCGGTCCTATGGGGCGGCGGCGGCGGCGGCCTTGGCTTTGTGTGTAACGCTCCTGGCGTTGGTCCCAGCGTTGCGACCCGACGCTCCGCACAAGCGCGCCATCGCCGCCAATGCTCTTGAAATGCGATCGATTGCACTGCGCCACGGGGATGTGGTGGCGCTCAATGTCAATTCTGAACTGTCGGTGATTGAGAACGGCGAACGCACGAGCGTCCTTTTGGACCGTGGGGAAGCGTATTTCTCTGTTCAGCCAGGCCAGCGACGCACCTTCGTGGTCGAAGCCGGCGCGATGCAGGTCACGGTGACCGGCACTGCGTTTGAAGTGGCGCGCTTTGAGAAAAACGCGATTGTGGCGGTCGAGCGCGGTTCGGTTCAGGTCCGGGTTGGGCAAGCACCCGTACGCGCGCTGCGCGGCGGCGACCGGCTCTTGATCACAGCAGACGGCAACGTGAGGGCTTTAAGCCCAATCCCGCCCGAGCTCGTTGCTGCCTGGCAGGATGGTCAATTGATCTTTATGGAGGAGCCGCTTTCTCTGGTTTTCGAGCGCATTCAACTATACACGCCGAACCGCATTAGATTAGCCGCGAGCGTCAATGCAGACCTTTTGGTCAGCGCCACATTTGCTAATGAGGACTTTGCCAGTGTCCTTGACGGCCTGGACCAGACCCTCCCTGTCTCCATCGAACGATCGGCCGCCGGGGACATCCAGGTGGTGGCTGACTGACCGCCGAGCTGACACGCCAGCACATAGTGGGCGTGTCTTGCTGACGAAGGGAGAAAAGTGCCTCGACAACGAAACTGACAAAACCGGTCTGCGCGTCGGCTTTCCGGCGCAGACCCGACATTCAAGCGCACGACGGACGAGCGGCAGCTTGGGCCCATCGATAGCCGGATTGCCACAAGCGCCGAACGGCTCGCTCGCTCCACAGCCGCCGTTTGATCTGACGCGCAA
>Ga0247831_1007512_pt1 | contig 12123 bp, 8 predicted proteins | sample LaCruzMarch2015__9_FD_192406 | JGI IMG/M metagenome (GOLD analysis project Ga0247831, IMG submission 192406) | Freshwater microbial communities from meromictic Lake La Cruz, Castile-La Mancha, Spain - LaCruzMarch2015_1m | ecosystem: Environmental > Aquatic > Freshwater > Lake | place: Spain...
CCGGTAGCAAGCTGTATTCGGAACCCCACAACTTTGAAGAGGCTGTTCTCACAATTATTCATCCACAAAGAAATGTCGTGTCCGCTCCTCGCGTTGGCCGACGTGGCATGCAGCAGCAATTCGTCTAGTGAGGACGATGCGTTGATCGGTGTGGATACTCCTGCTCCCCAGTCTCCTCCCCGGGAGTCTCCTCGCGCCGGAACGAAGACGAAGAAGAAGAGCAAAGACGAAAAATCGTCAGTCATGAAGAAGAGGCCCTCGATCGCCGCCGATGACAATGTGGAGGAAATGAAAACCCAACGCACCACCGCGTGTATGGTCAGCCGTCGTATTACTCTTCAGCCATCCTTCCCCGTCGTACTCATGGGGATCATCAGCGCTCCGGCAAATGCTGAGCATATCGCCTTCCTTTCCGATGACATGAGTTTCATCATTATCCATCCCGATGAGATGGCAAAGATCATCCCAGCTCATTTTGAAGGAAGTGATGTGAAATCGTATGATGACTTTCTACATTTACTGGCTGTGTGGTGAGTCACAATGATATCATTCATCATATCATTATTTTTTTGAACCCCAACCTTATCCTTTGGATACAACATATGTCCTCATGAAATTATTTCTGTCTCAAATATTGCTACGTTTCTAGGGGATTCGAGGTTGTCAAAGACCCTCGTTATCCGTCAGTGAATGTCTACCGACATCCCATGTTCATCAAAGGTGATTGGGAGGCGTGCTTGCGTATTCCCAATGTATCTGCGAGTAGCAACTATGATCTTGCAACGGCTCCAGCCCCTTCCACTGCTGCTTTGATGGTCGCGAACATCGATGTTGCAACTAGATCAGCGGCCAAACTTTTGGCCCAGTCGGCTTCTCTTGAGCAAAGGATCAGGGCGACGGCCGCATCGAGAATAATCCTTTCTCAAATCACAGGTATTACCAACCCAAATGACAAGTCTTCTCTTTTCGAGAACATGTTAGCATCTCGTCGTCGTCCAGAATTGCATGACGTGCTTAACCGCAAAGCAATTCAGCAGAGCATGTCCACGAGCCCAACTCGAAGAGCTACACTCCCATCGAATCCGGAACTACTCCAAATAACAAGCGGAGTTGTACACGCCGCCAAGGCAGTGTTGCATGAAGGTGGGCAGGAGCTTAATCTACGAAGCCGTGATGATTCCTCGCTATCAAATTTGAATGCCATGACAGAAGCCTTTATACTACAGAGTAACATGAGGAGGATGCAATCTCGTCCTGCGTGTCTCACCCGTCACAGATTGAGTATGAGCCTTAGCTCTCATCGCCGCGGGAGTATTTAGCTTCAATCAACTTATTCTCATTGATATCACAATGTACATCTAAATATATATATATATATATAAACGACCATTATCACACTTGACTTAGTCTGTCTTCTTTCTTTCATCGTCCTCATTTTGGCGGGTCTTACTTGGGGTTGGGGGATGTACGAAGTGTCCTCCCTCTTCCTCTGGGTGGTAGCAATATGGGTGATGATAATCGCTATACAGAATCTAGTCCACTGACAATCAACCCATCCGCTGACACCGCCGAGAGAGGCCTTGTCGGTACACCTGATATCTCACCCACAACAATTACCACGTCAACGTCGGCGTTTAACAAAGAACATCTTCGTCACTTTAGTTCCAATAATCCATACCTACCAACTGCAACGACAAATACATCCAGCGTCCTCCTACCTACCAAGGCAACGACGGGAGTGCGTCGTCGTAGTAGATCAGTTGAGTCGGGGCATGTATTAACTGTAACAGCGAAGCAAACGAAGACGCGTCAACGTAAGAATGTGGGTGCCTTCCGTCGTGCGAGGCAGGATTATGCCACATGGAAAGGTCGCGTGGGTGTACATGTCGAGTATGATGAATTTGATTTGAAGAAATTAGTTGGGGACATATATCAGACATTACCAACGAATTGGGAATTGGTAGATTGCTACGATGTTGTCCGACTTTGGCTTCCCATTGACTCTATGCACTTTAGTGGGGGGGAAGAGGATGTGCCGGTGGGGGAAGGGGCTTATGCAGATGGAGAAGGTGAGATTCATGCATCGATGGAGGAGGTTTTTGTATTTGGATTTGGAGCAGTCGTATTCTGGAATTTCAAGGACATTGAGGCCGAGAAGCAGTGGATGGAGCAGTACCTTTTCCCACTCACTGAGGTGCTAGGCTTAAAGCATAATGTGGAGAGCATCGAAAGTGCCTGTGATGAGATGGGCTTTTGTTACAGCGAGAAATTTAGCTGGCATCGCGATGTAGTACAACTTCACACGAGAGATGCGGGCGAGAAGATGGCGGTGAGCTTCGCATTTGCCAAGAGTGCCAATTTGTCAATCTATGAATGGAGACTTGAACAAGCAATTGTGAGAAATGCACACATTCCCGAGGATCTTGCGGAGCACGGTGAACTTCATTTGAATAGAAGAGAAATTAATGTTGAGATTGGGCGGCTTTACTTGTTGAATAATGCCATAAACTTGGAAACGAATATGCTTGACACTCCCGAGGAATTCTGGGATGATGACCGATTCCAGCCAGAGTATGACAAATCGACTAAGTATCTTGATGTGGATGCAAGAATCAATCTGTTGAATAGAAGATTGGAAGTATTGAAGGACCTTAACGGAATCTTAATGGATGCGGCTCATAACCAGCACGCTTCCTCGTTAGAATGGATTGTGATCGCGTTAATTGTCGCGGAGGTTGCTGTCGAGGTTTACCGTGGTTGGCTTGTTAAGGATTAATTGACGAAGATGGCAGCAGGTTTGTTCAAAGTGTATGTGTTAGTAAGTATTTGTTAAGTTTGTAGACAAAGAGACGTAAGTCCCTCGATTGCTATATTAACGCCATCATCATCTACATCCATATGAGTAACCAATCGAAACAATTTTCCACCATAACTATACCCGCCAAGTATCTTTACACCATATTGATCATACATACGAGGGGGCAATTCCTCTTTCGTCAGTCTACAATTCTGTGGTAGAGCAAAGAACACAATGTTTGTATCGACAACACCATCTCGAGGCAACCAGAACCCTCTACTTTGAAGCTCAGTTCCCAGTTTCTGTGCTCTGACATGGTCCTCCTCCAGTCTTACCACATTATTTTGCAATGCATACATCCCCATCGCTGCCATTACTCCTGCCTGTCTCATGCCCCCACCCAATCGCTTCCTTGCGCGACGTGCTAAACGTATAAATTCTGTGTCGCCAACAAGAATGGATCCCATGGGTGTTCCGAGTCCTTTCGACAGGCAGATTGATACTGAGTCGGCTCCAGCACACAACTCAGATGGGGAAATATTTTGGGATATGACTGCGTTGAATATGCGAGCTCCATCAATATGAACTTTCATCCTGTGTTCCTTCCATTCATCGTGAACAAGATTTCCAATAGAATTGATATATGTGGATGGCAAACTCACACCTCCGAGCATGTTGTGTGTATTCTCCAAACAAATTACTGTCGATTTTGCATAATGATCATCATTATCAGAATGGAATGCATTCCTAATATCATCAAGTGAGAACATTGCATCCTCATCCTCATTAATCTGCTTGCTGCTCACACCTGCAAGATTGGCATACCCCCCACCCTCGTAAAGATTAATGTGTGACTTCTTCCCTATCATTATCTCTGCCGACTTGTTGTAATGACAGTGTGCCATAATGGCACAAAGATTACCCATCGTTCCAGTGGGGACGAATAGAGCACGTTCTTTACCGAATAAATTGGCAATATATTCTTCTAACTTGTTCACTGTTGGGTCCTCACCCATGACATCATCTCCAGTTGCAGCCTGAGTCGCGGCGCGGAGCATGGAGACGGTAGGTTGGGTAACCGTATCACTTCGCAGATCAACGATGCGCCTACTGCTGCAAGATGATGATGAAGAGTATGATTGGATGAACCACCTTGTCGTGGAATGCATCCTACGCCGGATATAGACGCAAGCCATGTTCCCTCGCCGCAGAAGTAAGAATATGCGTGTGGGAGAGTTGATGAGTCACCACCACACCTCTCATCTGAAGTTCTCGGCCAAAAAATGTATGAAATGTTGGGGGAGAGACAGACGGAACCTATTCGACCAGTGGGGAATAATACTCTTGTTGTTTCCCCAGCGCTGCGAGGAGCTCAAATCATCAATCAAATCTAGTGGTGTAACAGATGGTCATCCAGAGAATGTACCACATTTCCAAAGAAAAATTGTTGAACTTTACATCTATTTATTTTTTCACAACTATCTAACAATTCATCATATCTTGACTAATCTGAAATATAAACTTCGTTCATGTACCTTTCATCATTATCAACATCATCATCTACATGAAGTTCTCGTCGCGCCAAAATTTATAAAATGAATGTTGAGAAGACAACGTCCTGCTTCCTTTCAGTCCGATTCCATGTCTTGCATTCAACCAAGAATAAATGTTACTACTAGCTGTGTTTTGGGGTCGAAGTTTCTGTGTTGATTGTGTCTCCAGCGCTGCGACGACACCATACATGAATTCACAAGTGGTGCAACAACTAGAAAAAAGAAGGATGAAGACATTTACCACGTTTCCAAAAGGAATCAATTGCTGTACTTTACTCCTACATCTACTAATTTTGTTACACAGACTAACGATGTCTTGAAATAACCTGAACTGACAAACTCCGCCCGTGTACCTTACATCATCATCATCATCATCATCATCTACAAGCATGAGGTACCAGTGCACCAGGTATCCTAGCATATCTTGGCTTCAAGTTTTGAACGGCAGGTGAGAGATGTCATTAGCTCGAGAAGCTTGAGCAGCTCACATTCATTCATTATAATGTTGAATCCTGGGACTTAGCTGAGTTTCGACGTAATGGGTCGAAACAGTACTTGTTTGTCGAATACATGAATTGGATAGTTGTTCATTTCAGATCGTAGGATAGGTCGTATCCTAGGAATAGGACGAAACACTCGCTTGTTGATGACAAGACTTGTTTCATCATCCTTGGAAATCGCAAAGCTTGGTAGGAAAGGTGGCAAGGGGCAATTCTCGTCAAAAATGACGGGCTTGTACGCTGCCGCCAGTGGCGGTGGTGGAGGAGACAGAGTGGGCGTTAAAGGATCAAACGTTGGGATTGGAGTTTGGCAGAGCTCGTGCATTTTCAACAAAAGGTCGACTGCAGAACAAATATGAAATCGTCGTCGTGCACCATGATACATTGATCTCCCAAGACGCCTCTCTCTCTGCAGTCTTCCGTTCACGATTTATTGAGTCCTCTGAGACGTGCACAAAATTACGAGCTTAAAATCAAATTATATTTGTATGTCCATACAAATACCGAACAAACCCGTAATTTTTCAACAAAATTGAGTCACAACCAAGATTCCGGCGAAGGACTACGAACGTACATGTCCTTCGAACAACTTGGAACGGGGTGGCTTCCCTCTGTGTCTAATCTGAATGGGTAGCGTTCATTCCAAGCTAAGCCGCGCTTTCTCATCACAACAGTTGAAGTGTACATTCCAACGTTCATGATTCATGAAACTTCATTGCCCATAGGTTCCATTTGCAATCAAAATGAGCCCATCTACACCTTTTCAAGTGAAGTATCCTCCTTACTTCGATGATGTAAGCAACAGTTCGGTTGACGATGTTGATCTATCTGATAATTCAGTAAACACATCGTCCAAGGATGGTAGAAACGATATCCATTTGGCTGAACGCACATCTGAAATATTACAAAACTACAGAGCCTTCCTTCAAGAGTATGATCTAGAAACTTCATCGACTCAAATTAATCCATCCGATGACAATTTGCGTAACCTTCAGTATCATGATCATAGAATTAGCACTCACGGTACTGTTACTAATAACGATGTGAGTATGCTAAGAGACTTTTCCATGCCCATCGATCATCTGCGTTCGAGTGACAACGATCGAGTTGAAGAACGAAGAGCTAGGCGTACAGTACGACCCTTTCTCAGCTCAAAAGGTGTAAAATATGGCGTACTCTTGGGTTTGGCAATGCTTGCTGTCATTGTGGTGGTGATACTCTCTCCAGAAAAGAGTTCAACCAAGAACCAGAACCACATGAAAGAGGCTGAATATATCTTGGAACACGAAGACGTTAACGAGGGCGAATCACTCCTAGCCTCCACCAATGATTCCCCTGTATTAGCATCCTCGTTAGCCACTGGCAACGCAGCACTTGTTACCGTGAGTCCTACATTCAATCCCACTGTGATTCCGACAAGCTTCACAGATGTGCCCACGTACGAGCCATCGTCAGTTTCGAGTTCGGCGAAGGATCTCGAACCTATCGAAAACAATGGCAACAGTGAAAATATAGCTGCCGAGGTCCCAAGTGAAATTCTCCAGATGGTGCATGACAAATTCATGCCTCTATGGCTTAGTTCGGAAGAAGGTTGGAATGGTGGTGCAATGCTAGACGCTGTGGAATTCTGTATGAATATCGGTAGAGAACTGTGTCCATATTCGATTATGTGTCCAAATGGACCAGGCCAATCTGTAATGGATGGTCGGAGAGAGGAAGATTCCATAGAAGGAGAAGAGGGTGAACAATATGCCCCTGTTGCTATTGTCAAGAGTGGTGCATGGGTCAGGATTAATGGAGATGAGACCTGCACTCCTCATCCTCCCAGTTTGAGCATGGACGTATCATATTATGAAATGAAGAAGCACATCATGTGCTGCACTCCAAATGTACTTTAGATGAAAATGAAAATAGAATTGCGTTGTCGTAAGTGTCGTATTGAAATTCTTGTTTTTAAACTGTTAATAGTCTCTTAATCCTTTCGTTCTGAGAATGCAATTGATGCTTAAAATGATCTCTCCATCGTATTTACTCCAGAATTTGTTGCGTTGCTCTAATTTAAGGTTTTCACTTGCAACCTCCGGTGACCACATTAATTTACGACGACTTGAGCCGTGCAATGAGCTCATCCTTCTTTCCGCTTACTTTCAACCCCTTATCCTTCAGTAACTCCTTCAGTTGAGGCACGGTCATTTTTGAGTAATCCGTATCAGATCCTCCAGAAAGAGCATTATTATTTATAGAATCGCCCTTGGTTGGTGTTGGCTGAGGTGGCTCCTCATCGTCCCAGATATCATCATCCCACTTTGCACGTGCACTCTTTTTCTCAACCTTCTTTAACTTCATCTCCTCCTCGTATTTCCTAACAGCCTCCCTTGCTGCACGTCCTAATGCAGCCTCATCCTCCTTCGATAGACTATCGAATTCGTTCCGTAAAAGTTCATCCCCAATTTCATCACCCGCGTCCCCAGCAATCGACTCCAATAGAGCGGACGGGATTCCTTGTAGTTCGTTAGCAAGACGAACTGATGCCTCCCAATCCTCATCACTAATTTCATCATCGAAGATTATGTCATCGTCATCATCATCGTTCATCAATGCATCCATTACGCGCACGGCCTCCCGTGCCGCCTCAGCCTCTTCCTCTAACCGACGTTGTTCTTCCTCCTGTGCAATCTTTGCCATCTCGAATTTTGCTGCAGCCTTGGAGGCTTCTTCTGCGAGTAGAATCTCCTTTGCAACTCTCGCCGCTTCAGCCTCTTCGGCAGCCTTGGCCTCTACTGCCGCGATTGCTTGAGCAGCCTCTTCCGCGACTCGCATCTCCTCTGCAACAATCCTTGATGCCTCAGCTTCTGCCGCTGCAAATTTTACCAAACGTACAAGCTCTGTTTGTCTAATTTGTGCCGCAAGTCTAGATCTCTGAAATGTCTCCTCTTTCATCGACCTTGCCTTAGCTGCCTCTTCTTCAGCAAGTTGCAAATTCATTGCAATCCTAGCTTCCTCGACCTTCGCCGCGGCCTTCTCCTCAGCGACAAGTCGCATTTCTTCCGCGACCCTTTTTGCCTCGGCATCTGCTTCTGCTTTCGTCTCTTCTTCGGCAAATCGCCTTTCTTCCGCTGCCTTTATTGCCTTGGCTTCTGCTACCACCTTGGCTTTAGCCGTCACTTCTTCGGTAGCAATACGCATTTTTTCCACAGCTTTCATCTCTGCAGCAGCAGCTGCTAATGCTGCCGCTGCTGCCTCCTCTTCTGCCAATTTCATAGCTTTTTGATCGGCCATCATTTGTGCGAGTCGTTCCTCCTCCGCTTTTCTAGCCAACGTCTTGGCCTCTTCCTCAACCTTCACCCTCGTCTGTGCCAATTCTTCCATGGCTATCAATACCTTCTTCTCCTCTTCCTCCTTTTTCGCCGCCATCCTCTTCTTTTCCTCCTTCTCTTCTTTCATTTTTGCTCGTTCCTCTGTAGAGGGGAGTCGTCCACTTGATATACGTAATTCCTCCATCCTTGTAGATATTATATCGGTCGTTTCGACAGTTGCACGCCCCAGCCCACGTAATATATCCCCAGCTATACCGGTCGTAATACTAACATAGCTAGCGAATATGGCAACACTTGCACTTATGGTCAATGTTGCCAATGATAGTAGTGATGCAGGACCAAAGAGTAACGACGAGGCAATTAGTGATAATGTAAAGCCATGTATGGCTGCACCAGAAATTGTCGAGGATGGGATATTTTTAATAATTGTTGGATTTAATAATGGTATGAGTATATCATCAAGTATAAAATTCTTCTTCCGTTGTTGTGTGGAGGATGATGAGGCAGACGATGCATGAGCTATTTTATCAGCAACACGTAGATAATAATTACTAGAAATGGGTGGTGGTGATTGTGGGGGTGTTGGTGGTAGGATAGGCCATGATTTCCCTTCTCCATCTTCGCCCTCTGCCTCATCAATGAGACTTTCTAGATCCTTAATAGCACGGAGGATGGGTAATGGTGCTCGTCGGAATAATCCACGACGATGTAATATTCCAATCGATGACGATGAAGATGATGAAGATGATGACGATGATGACGAAGGCGTGAGGCGTCGAGGTGAATGGAGGGATAGAGCCACGATACCCGATGGCGATAATGCCACAGCCGTCGTCGCGGCCGCAGCAAGGGTGGAGCAGTACGTCTTTGTCATAAACGGAAGTATCGCACCAACTGGTACGACGACGACGACGACGCGGACGAACTTGAAGCAGATGGGCGAGGGGACGGCGGACAGACCTTGTGAGTTTGTTTGCACTTGGTATCGTACGATATTCCCTTGTTTGCACCATGCCGTTGCTCGTCTACCTTCTGCTCCTATTCCTTCCATCATCCAGCGCATTTCTCGTCGCCAGGCCTTTCACTACAAGCAATGATGCTAGCAATCGGGTGATATCGTCGTTTGTTCCCGGTGGTGGCAGGACCCAACCATACATATCTTCTTCCGTGTCCATGTTGTCATCAGTCGACGATTCATCAGTATTAACTGAGTTTGCTGGATTTGATTCTACCGGATTTGTAATATTGGCCGGTGGGACAGGATCACGTATGAAAGCCAATATGCCAAAACAATTCATGATACTTAATTCACGTCCAGTTTTACATTACTCATTACATCTCTTTCTAGAGAAGTTACCCACCTGCTGCATAAATAACAATCTATCACCACCACGACATGTCGTCCTTGTTATAGATCCCAAGTATCAATCTGAGTATCAATCTATCGTTACTGCCTATCAAGGCAAATTGTCATTTGCCAATCCTGGTATAGAAAGACAGGGAAGTGTACAGAATGGATTGAATGAACTTGTTAATTCGACGAATGGTGAATGTACCTATGTAGCAATACATGATTCAGCACGTCCACTAGTTACTATACAAGAGGTATGTAATGTAGTACATGATGCACACATCACTGGTGCTGCAGTACTAGGTGTACCATGTAAGGCAACAATTAAAGAAAGTATCGATGGCGGCATACTAGTATCAAGGACATTAGATCGTAGTAAATTATGGGAGGTGCACACTCCCCAGGTTGTACGTGTTGAGGCATTGTTACGTGGTTTTGACAAAGTTGAGAAAGAAAGGTTGGAGGTTACGGATGATGTTAGTATCATTGAGGCGCTTAATGAGCCTGTGAAGTTGACTCGGGGGGAATACACAAATTTGAAGATTACTACACCTGAGGACATGGATGTAGCTAGTGCAATATTGTTGGATCGGGGAGAGGAAGACATAAATTTGGCAGGAGCAGCTGGAGGGGTTGACGGTAATGGTGGTATATCGCCATCATCATCATCATCATCGCCGGCAATTGGAGGACGACGTACTCAACTCGCACGTCCCTTCGAGGATCAGTCATGGTCATCACGAGTAGACAGAAGTGATGACAATGACGTATATTTGGGTGAAAGAGGAAAAGATGGAGGCAGTGATAGAACTTCTTCGATGATGAAAGCGACGAGTGCGACGATTAGAAAAAATCCATTCTCGGACATTCCACGTGCAGGACATTTGCGTGAACGGGAGTACAATACCCTCCGTGAGGTCCAATTGACCGATATGGATTACGTCACTGGACGATCATACCCACAGAGGCCCACGCCCTCACGGTGGCATGAGTGAATGTTCTCTGATGCTCTAATTATAACCGGCTATTTAGTTGGGACCATTTGCTGATATTATAATTAGCATGTTGTCTGAAGTGGCAGAGAAACCAGGCCTCTTCTCTGCAAGTCGACAGCCGTTGGCACGTTGGCACGTTTTTCGTCCCATATCGTGTACCAAGCTTCTGAGGACAAACAATCAACGGGGCGGAGCCCCTATTCAAGTTCCCGCCCTCAACACTCGCCTAGCCTTTCCCTTTTAATTGTCATAGAAGATTGTCATACTCACCGTAGCGTTTGCCGATACTACTTGTCGCTCCCCCCATCAAGGTATCTCTCATTCATCAACCGTGTGTTGAGGGTATCATCCGTCGTGTTTATTATATCGCACCGGTCCTCTAGAAGATGATGCAAATTGACGATGACCCGCTGCAACAGCGCCGACAAGACGTCGACGATGATGACAATGCGGCTATCGAGTCTGACGCGTCCGACGCCGAAGATAACGAGCAAGAGAACAACCCTCTCGTACTCACGCTCGACGACCTCGAGTCACGTATAGTAACCGCACTCAACGAATTCAAATCCCATCCAGGCCGTGCGACGAATCCAGAGATGAATGTACATGATGAATTAGCGAGTGTATTACGAACAGTCGTGGAAGTGTCGGCACATTCTGGTCCTGCCTCGGCACGGATGCTTGCTAGTAATTACCCAGGATTACTCACCGTGGAGGAGTGTGTTGATGAGATATACGATCGGATTAATTCAGCATTAGTACTGCCTGTGATATTAGAAAGTGCACAAAGTGATATGGTCCCCGCAAAGCGAGCAGCTAGTTTGGCATGTTTCCATGCATTACATGTCGAATGGCAAAGGGGGGGAAGCTACCTCGATACTACGGGGGGCGTGCTCTCTCTCGCTGGTCCGTACGGAGCCGGTGCAACTGTATCTTCATCTTCTTCATCCTTCTCGGCTCCACAATTGAGTGCGTTGGAAATATCACGTCGGAATCAAATGCGTGCTGCTCGACGGTCCGAACTGCTTCGGCGGTGGGTACAGGCATCACTCCCAAACCTTGCACCGGGTACATTCTCATCGGCATCATCAGACGCAGCAGCTGCCAGTCGCGGTGTGTTGAGTGCATCTGCGTCATTAAAGCCATGTCTGCGATATATGGCCGACCGTATTGGAAATGCTGACGATGCCGGGGCATTACGACTATTTTTACCTGTTATGCGAATGATATCTGGCGTACTTGGTCGGCTCTTCCTTGAACGTTCACGTAATGGGGGGAAGGAACTTGATTGGGCCGCGGGAGATGCATTACGAGCATCGTGTATCAAATTCCTTGAAATTGTGGTATTATGTTTCTCCAATCGAGCATTGCCTGGTGCGGCCGAGGGAAGTGCTGCGGCATTGCGGATGCAGAAGAAGGAAACACCTCGAGGAGCCAGTGCAACATCTGATTTCGCCCTCGAGGACCTTCCACCCGGACATCCCGTCATTACTCGTGAAGGATTGGAGGAGATTGGAGAATACTGCTTCTCAACTCTGAGGGGATTGGTTTTGCTAGGAGGGCAGGTTTGTATTGATTCCGATCAGTTGGCTGCGGCTCTTCAAACGTCG
>Ga0247831_1007519_pt1 | contig 12115 bp, 10 predicted proteins | sample LaCruzMarch2015__9_FD_192406 | JGI IMG/M metagenome (GOLD analysis project Ga0247831, IMG submission 192406) | Freshwater microbial communities from meromictic Lake La Cruz, Castile-La Mancha, Spain - LaCruzMarch2015_1m | ecosystem: Environmental > Aquatic > Freshwater > Lake | place: Spain...
TAAGCGAAATACGGAACCGATCCGCCAAGGGAGCCTCAAGATCCGATGAGGACAAATAAACCGTCTGCTCCTTGCCGTCGTAAAACCACGTGCCCGGTTGAAATTCGATTTCCGTACGGCCAAATCGCTCCGCCAGATTCTGCAAGGTATCCACCTCCATGACGGCCACCGGTTTTTTCGCGACCTGTGCCGAGAAGACAAAGCGAAATCCCTCGACCGCCTTCAATTCCGGCATGGGAACATCTCCCCGCATGAGCACCGAACCGGGAACGGCCGCGCGAATCACCGTGTCCTTTTCCAAATCACCTAAATCTTTGCGCAAGACATGTTCAAAATACTCGCCGGGCGCTATCGTCAGCGTGTCTCCGGATGCCAGCGCGTCAACGCCTTTCTGGATCGTGGCAAAGGCCGTGGCCGGAGTTCGTCCATCGGCAGAATCACTTCCCTTAACATCGACAAAGAATTCGACCGCCTGGAGCCGGCCGGAAACCGAAAGAATCGCAAGGCTAAGTGCTATCAGAATTGCCGGGGAAAAGTGGGCTGATCGATGCGTTGAGCGTGGGCTGAATTTCATCGTGTGGAATATCCGGGTCTAGAGCGTTGGAACGAAGTGAAACACTAATCCCTTGTCCAGCCTCCTCCGGTAGGGCAGTTCGTCGCCCGTCACGATGGACTTTCAATGTAACGGTTAACCCTTATTTCGCTGCTCACACATTCGGAGGCATGGGCCGAAAGTGCTTCCACGACCCAGGGCATGGTCACGTTGATCGAACCATCCGCGCAGGCCGCAAGCACCGCCCACGTCTCGTAAAGGATAAATCCATCGGCGCCACCAGCCAGCGTGTCCCGGATGACATAATCGAAAAACTCACGAGGCGCAGGGTGCCCGGTAAGCATGTTCATGCTTGGGTTGAAATGAACCTTACCGACGCCCGCAGCCCGCGCGTGCGCCGCGATCTCTTGGGCGAACGGACTTTCCATGCACCGGATGTTTTTTACGCAAACCTCATCGGCAAGGCCCTCGTCCAGCCATCGGCGCCAAGGAAAGAAGATCTCCAAATCGGAATCCTGATCCGCCTCTTGAAAACCTAATTCAATGTGCAGATGCATGGATTTCTCCGCCGCGTTGATCACACTGCGCGCCTCACGCAAAAAGTCCGTGTAGTACTCCCCGATGAGAATCCGCAGGTCCTTTCGATCAAACGGCTCGCTCAGAATATCGATGCCATGGCGCATGCGAAACGCCTCCACAATCGGACGATTGAAGCCATAAGCCTCCCAATGAAAGGTCCGATTATGAGAACTGACACGGAAGTCGACTCCATCCACTCCGGCCGCGAGGCACTGGTGAACCTGATCGATCCACCACTGGCGAACCTCGGGATAAACAGGACAAAGCGCTCCCTGGAGAAAGCGTTCAACTCCAATGGCCACGCCGAGCGGGCCACCGCCATCCATCCAGAAGATGTCATTGCCGCACCCGACGGCATCCATGACAAAACCGGTTTCGGTAAACTTTCTCCCAGGTGGATTCGGAACCGTCGAGAACGTCACCGGGAGGCGGTGACCCTCCGAGTCAAAGATCTGGATCAATTCATCGAATGTGTTTCCAAAAACCGGTTTTCCGGTTCCCTCATAAGTCACGGCAAAGAAACGCCGATCTTCGTTCAACCCTTTAATGATGAGACGGCCCTTTTCCCCGGTATCCCATCGGACACTTAGCGTATCGGCGGGTATTTGTGCATAGGCACCGTTGTCTTCACTCGTCCAGAAACGAAGGAGGGTTGGATCGATATTGGCCGCAAGACCGGCCTGCGCCGTCAGAACGATGGTCGCAATTTTCTTCCCGGCGAGATCCGGAGGAACGCCGGTCATGTTCCGTTCCAATCGCATGTTTGGATTCGCCGCGGCAAAATCCGTGGACCATCGATTCCAACCTCCAAGGCTGCGGATTCCGCCGTGCGAGTGTGCCTGATCAGGCGGTGTTGGCGTGGAATGGAACATCGCCGTCTCGAACGGCTTCAAAACCGCGATTACTTCGAGTCCCTCCGCCTTGGCAGCACGAACGGCCGCGGGAAGATAGTCGCCGACATTACGAAAGGTTTGATCGATGAATTCCTGATGCCCGGGGAATCTCGGGTTCTCACCGGCATGTTTCCACCAGCCTCCCTCGCGTCCGAAGTGATCCAAAAAGTAAACCCTGCGGAACCCGTTCTTTCGGAAATAAACCATGCACTGCCGAAAAGTCTCTTCCGTCCAAGCGCCGAAAATCAGGTCATCAAAAAAATCGATGCAGACCGAAAGATCGAGTTTGCGAACCGGAGTAATCGGGGCCGACGCCGGGACGAAGTTCTGCGCCTCCAATGTGAGCGAGGTAAACCGCGTTCCCTCCGGCAGATGCAACGCCAGCGCGCGCACGGGAAGCCTCGGACTGGGGTCGGGTACTTCGAGGATGATTCCGCCTGGGGCACTCATGCGGAGAACCCCTCCGTCCCGTTCGCAAAAGAACTCCCCCGGATTTTCTCCACGCACCATACCGAGCGCGGTCGCTGCGAGGACTCTGTTCGCAAGTTCGATTTTGAGCCCCGGAAGGCCTTCCCCACCGACCGTCAGAAAAACGTCATCCAACTCGACGCCGATTCTTTGCGGCCCCAGAAGTCCGTTGAAGCTAATGCGGACATCGAAAGAACCAGCCCCGCCAATCACGCATTCCATCCGGCATCCTGAGCGGATCACAACATCCGATCCATCGGCTTCCCACCTGCCGAACGTCTGGTTCCAGATCCCGGATCCCGTCGCGGAGGTCCATTGCGCAGAGAAAGAGTCAGCCATCAGATGGGGCTTCCTGAATTAATCGAGTCGGCGCTCTGGATGGGCGGGAGATTGCGAATGAGATACGCTTGGGTCTGGCCGGATTCGTCGGAATTGAAGAGCGCAATTTCGCCATCGGGAGAGAAGAAGGGATGAACATGGGCAGATTGCAGCCAGGAGGAACCGGAGGAGAAGAGATACGTAATGTTTCGCGCCGCATCCTCGCCAGGCTCGCCGAGATCCATCAGATAAATCGAATCCTTCATCGCCACGTCGGTGTCCCAACTCGGACGGTAATCCGCAATCAGCCTGCTGCCCCCGAGGTCGGTGGCAAAGTGATTGAAATGGGGATGCGAAAACTCGCGGCTAAGTCGATTCCGCACCGCATTGGACGCGCGCGCGCCGTCGTGTCCGTAATGCGAAACGGGCAGCGACTCCATCAGATGCAATTCACTTCGTTTCTCGCGGAGCGCGTCGTCATTACCCACCACGATCGAGGCAATGGCATAATTCGTTTTCCCTCGCCAGCACTGGTGTCCGGAGCAGCGTTCCCCGTCGACCTTTCCCCACGGCATATTGCGCAGATGCTGGCCGTCGTCCCTGATGACATGGATGTCCGCGCCCCGGCCCCAACCCCTGTGACTGGGCGTTCCGTCCGCCGCGATGAAATTCCCATGGTTCTCCTGAATGAGAATGTCATGTTTGTGGATCTCATCGGAGGAGCGGCAGTACTGGATGTGCATGTTCCAGAAACTGCGCCCGTGAAAGACCAGGTCGCACCCGCCCCTTTCGAGGTCAAAAACCAAAAGCCCGTAGGCGCCACCGGGGTGAATGCCGTCCCCAAGGAAGCAGTAAAGCGCCAGCGCTTTGCCGTCCGAACGAATGGTCGATAGATGCCCTGGCCGGGTGGCACGGAATTTCGTGCCCGGAATAGCCGAGTCCAGGACCACTAATGTCTCCGCATCGCTGCCGTCGATCTTTCTCCGCTTCAAGATTAACCGACCGCTTCCGGGAACGGTTTCATCAACGAAATAATAGAGATATCTTCCATCCGGAGAGACAACCGGAGCGACCACCCCGACTTCATCGGTGACGGGGAGTAGCTTTCCGGTCGCAACTTCGCACAGAAGCATTTGGTGCTGCGGCACCTTGTGATCGTAGCTCTGAACTCCGACCCCGTGATGCAGGACAAAGTATTTCGAATCGGGGGTGAATACCTGCGCCTCCATGGAAATGTGGCAGGCCGGAAGGCCGGGTGTGCTGGTGATCTGCCAAATCTCGATGCCGTCCGGTGACCGTTCGTCGAGGAGATCCTGTCGAGGAATCAACGTGCTTCGCCCCATCACGGAGAGCCCGCAGGGCGGAATTTGACTAGGTTCATCGTCATCTCTCTAAACGCAGCCTGAAAACGAATCCATCGCAAGAGAATGTAACAATTACCTTGTTTCGAGATGGTGTTGATAATCGCAGCGTGGACGTGCATCGTCAGAACTCTTTGTGCCTGTCTCGGCTACCATTCAGGCCACGATCGGACTGGGCTTGGGACAATAGGGGCTGTGGTCAGAAGACCTCGACCCCGTCCGCAAGCGTTCTCCACATCCCGCTGCCATACCCACTCAAAACAGCGAAGAGGCACAAACAGGCTCTTCGCTGAATTGAGTGGGTAAAAGCAGCAAGATGAGGAGCTTCAGAGTTGCAGCCTCTGCTGGCGCTGATTGTTGCGCTCCTTGCGGCGAACGGCGTTCTGCGCACCGCCGGTGTGCGATTCGTTAGCCCAGCCCAACGGGCTGGGTGGGAAACCAAAGGGGACTCCGGCCTGAAGGGACGGGATGGGTGGGGGCGTGGCGTGCGGCCCTACTCTTGCCCTGTCGCGGACTTTCAGCCCGCAGCTTCCGCCACTGCAAAAAACCCAGCCCTTACGAGCTGGGCTAAGGAATACCGGGCCGTCGGCCCTGGAACGCCGACCTTCGAGCAGAGCCTTGGGAAACTTCCCTTCAAAAGCCTGTTCCTGCCCACTCAGAACGTCGAGGAGCCGGAGTTTTTCTCCCGAAAGGCGAAAACGCTGCAAGTTTGGTGAAGAGTTCACGTTGGGTGGCCGTCTTCAACCCCACCAGCGGGAAGGGCAGTGTGGCCTGGATGGCAAAAACTCCGCCAAATGCGGAAAGTGCGTTCTACCTTGTTGATGCGCCGGGATCCTACCGCAAGACAGCCCTCCATTCCTTTGGCGAAACCATTATGCCGAAAGGCTTCGATGGAACATATCAGGTGGCAATCGGTTTCTTCTCTGCCTCGGAAAGTGACTGGGAACAACAGGCGCTGAAGCGGTTGGAAGAGTTGAAACGCGTCGGGGAGTAAACACAGGAATAATGCGGTTGATTCGTGAACGGCTTCAATGTTAACTCCTAACATGTCACGTGGCGTTTGGCCTTGTTGTTCAGCGGTTCGGACCGGTTGAAGGTTTCTAATGCGCTGGAGGATTCGACATCAACCGTCCCACGCGGCGTTCATCACCCGCCTTGCGTTGGCACGCGAAGTGCTTAATTGAGATTGCATGACTGACATGTCAACGGTATCATTTCAATCACGTCGCATGTCTCCGCGAAACTCTTTTACGATGCGCCATGGTTTCACTGTTTTGGAGCTATCGGTCGTGATTGCGATCCTAGGCGTCCTCGCGGTACTCCTGTTCCCCTCTTTGCAGCGCATGAGAGTTCGGGCCACCATTGCGCCGTGCATGGCGAATCAGCGCCAGATCGTTTCCGCGATGATGGCGTTTGCATCGGATAACCAAGGCAAACTGCCCGACGTGCTGGGATACGACGGAACCTCTTACTCCGGCCAGTGGTGGAATACGATCCGACCGTATCTCGACGTCCCTGCCAACAAAACGGTCGGGAAAGATTTTCTGCGCTGTCCGGCCGCCACAAAGACCGTCCAATTCCCGAATGCCAGTTATTGCAGCTATGGACTGAACTATGCTTCGGGAGACAGGAGGGTTTTCTCGTACTCATCCTCTTCTCCGACCCACCCAAATTGGAAGGGCTCACAGCCGTTGGCTAAACTCTCCCCATCCATGATCCTGATTGCCGACGCCTACGATCCGAACAATCCGGAGTCGACACTCTTCTATAGCCCCAGGGATCCCAATTACCCCTTGAACACGGATCGCGATGGTGACGGTGTGAACGATTCCTCGTCGAATCTTGCGTCGCCGAGAAAGTTCAACTGCATTGATCCGCGTCATGGGAACGCGTTTGTTGCCGCGCTGGCGGATGGATCCACCCGTCTATTGACCATCAAGGAGTGGGCGCAAACACCTGCATTTTGGGGCCCAAACGAATGAAATCAGTCTACCGCGCGATTTCTCACGTTCGTTCAACTTTTCCATCCAGTTTCTCCAGATGGCATAAGTTATGCTTTCCTGAAGTCGATTGTTGTCGACTACTGACATGTTAGATCGTAAAAGAAAAACCGGGCTGTAGAAAGCTCGCACCACCCAGTCCAAGCAACCATGAACAACACGACTCGTCTCCTCAGGTTCGCCATCCCGCTGATGGCCCTCGCAGCAACTTCTCCATTTGCGCTCGCCCAACTGCAGTGGGGCGCCGGCGGAGTCGGAGGCAGCGCAACATGGAATGCGGCCAACACCAACTGGTACAACGGTTCTACTAATGTGGTGTGGGACTCGGGAACGGCCGTGTTTGGAGGTACAGCAGGAACCGTGACCGTATCGGGGACGCAGAATGCGACCGGATTAACGTTCGGTACGGGGGGATACACGCTTTCAGGAGGGACGGTCAACCTCACGGGATCCCCAGTCATCAGCACATCTGCCGGAACGACCACGATCAACTCTGTTGTGAATGGATCGAGTGGCTTTACCTACACGGGTACAAACACGCTGGTTTTTGGCGGATCCGGTTCCACATTGAGCGGGACAGTCTCCCAAACCAACGGCGCAGGTGGTGCAACCATCCGTGTGACGCAGGGGACAGCACTTGGAACGGCGGCGCTTTCGTTCAATGGAGGTATCTTCCAGATCGTCTCGGGGACAAGCCAGACCGTAGCTAACAACATCTCAAGCACCGGGCTCCTGCAGATTAATGCACAATCCGGAAATCATACGATAACTGGTTCGATAACCCCCAGCGGTGGGGTTTTCTATGACATTACTTCGGGGGCGAACCTGACGCTTTCAGGCTCTGCCGGCCTTGCGCAAACGGGGCAAACGGTACAAAAGATTACTGGCACGGGCGGTTTGATCATCGATGCAAGCGGAGGCGCTAGTGCGGCGGCGTTTCTTCACCGGGCTGGCACGGTGCAGGTCAATAGTGTCAGTAATCCCTTCGGAATCGGCGGCAACGTACAAATCGGCGGGGTGAGCAGTCAGACGCCTGTTCTTGCCCTCAACGGAGCGAACTTGAATGTAACCACGTTTCTCCAGAGCCCCGCGACCAGTCGCGAGATATCGAACATCGCTGCGGGAGGTTCGACGGTAAGTGGAAACCTTAACTTCGAAAACACGACTTCCGTCATCCTCAGGAGCGCGGCCAACTCTTCTTTGACCGTCAACAACATCGTCGAGACCGGGGCGAGCGTCGGCACGATTACGATCGGTTCAGCTGTTGTGGCCAATGCTGGAACCGTGATCTTCAATGCGGCGACTGCTTACGAGGGAACGACCACGGTTTATGGCGGAACGCTATTGGCCAACGCTCCGACTTCCGGTAGCAATTCTGCCACTGGAACGGGTGCTGTTGTGGTTAACGCGGGTACCCTTGGAGGAACAGGTCAGATCAGCCCGACGGGTTCCAACGGAATTTCGGTTGCGAGTGGGGCATCGATCGCCCCGGGAGCGAGTATCGGAACGCTGACGGTCAACCTTGGCAACACGACGGGTCAGGTCACGATGGCAGACTCCTCCACGTTCACGTTTGAACTTGGCACGAGTGGGATTTCGCTGGCGGCACCGGGAACGAGCGATGTCTTGTCCATAACGGGAGCATCGGCCGGCGACTTCAACTTCGCGGTCGCCAACAACACGGTCAATTTTTCCGGAGGATCAAACGGATTTTACAAGCTCTTCAACACCGACCTCTCAAACGCGACCTTGGCTGGTGACACTTGGAATAATCTCACCTACGACCTCACCACGGGCTTGGTTTCCGATGGTTTGACTGCGGTCAATGCGGTTTTCTATGTGGGTACTGCATCCAATGCGGCGGGGCTCGCGAGTTCGGCAAACATTGGTGACATCTATGTCCAAGTCATCCCGGAACCCAGCACCTCGTTGCTCGTGGGACTGGGCGTCGTGGCAGGGTTCCTCGCCTACCGCCGCAGTCGTCGTTCGCTCTGCGCCTAACCGCTGGCCATGCGCCTATCCTCTCTCCCACCCCTGGCGCTCGCCGCAGGGATCGCTGCAATATCCATGTGCTCCGGCTTGGCGGAGACTGTGATCATCCGGCAGAGTTTTGATGATTTTGCGCCGGACGCCGCGGGTACGGTGGGCGTGGAGAAGGACGAGGGAGGGGCTTGGAAGGATTTCGGCAAACGGGAGTCCTCGCCAAAGGCTACGGATCAGGAGTTCGCCCAAGGTAAAGATGGTTCCAAGGGGAGGTCCATCCGGATCATTCGAGACGATGCCGCCGTGCAGACTCCCGATTTTTGGCTCCTCGGGTCATGGCTGGATCCCGTAGATACAGGAAAAGCCCGCATTAGTTTCCGCGTTCTACGCGACTCGCCTGATAGCGGCTTTAGCTTCCACATCGGCAACGCGGAAAAGAACGCCGGGGTGAACACCATCGCGTTGTCGATTGGAAATCACTCTACATCGTTGGAAAAGCTGGGAGTGATGACTGCGGATGGCAAGTGGGAAACCACTCAGACTCCGCTGCCGGTCGGGTCTTGGATGCAGATTGCACTGGATATCGACTTCTCCGCCTCCACCTACACGGTTTCAGTGGACGGACTCCCGGTCGGCGAGGCAATTCCTTTCGAACGAGACGGTGCCTTGCGGCGGATTTCATTTCTTCCGACCCATCCGAATGGGAACGTGAGTTACATTGACGATGTGGAAGTCGTGGCGCTGGACTGAGCGCTGGTGCCGTCGGCGTTTCGGACTTAGGCTCCAACCTGTGCGTCGCGCGGGTATTGGATTCCGACTGTGGACAGGTTGCGCGTGGCTCTTGTTGACCGCATTGCTCTCATTTCTCGGATGCTCAAAAAGGGCCCCGTCGACTGAACAAGCTCCCATTGTTCTACGGGTGATCACGGCTGGGGGACCCAATCGGGCGGTCGAGCAGGAGGCCGCCCGTCGGTTTTCTGCGAAGAATCCCGGAATCACGGTTGAGTTCATGGACGCTCCGGGGCGGGACTATTATGTGAAGGCCCTCGCCACCCTGGCTGCGGGTGGGGATCTCGATATCCTGTGGATGGGCAGCGGATTCGGCCTCTTCTCTTGGAGAGGAGCCCTGCTCCCCCTGGACCCTTTCATCGAATCCGATCAGGATTTTGTTCTGGAGAAATACGATCGGGCTGTCGTCGACTGGTATCGACACCAGGGCAAGCTGCTGGGGATCCCTTACGGCATTGATGTCCAGGCCATCGCCTACAATCGCACCGCGTTTGATGTGGCCGGAATTCCCTATCCTACGTCCGATTGGACCTTCGATGAGTACGTCAAGATTGCCGGATTGCTTAGCGCATTCGGAAAGGCGAATCCCGGGGCCTGCCGCTATGGGGCAGGGGTGGACAAAATCGCACCGTACTACTTCGGGTTAAGTCTGCTCGATGAAGTCGGCGCGCGCTCCGGTCTGCACGGACCTTCCGGGGAGGACTGGATACGCACGAATGTTGAACTCCTGCGTGGTGGGCGGACGTTTTTGAGAGTCGGCGCGCAGGGAACCCTGGACCGATTAAGCGAATTCCTGCAGGGGCGGGTGGCCATGGTTGAGGCCTACACGTGGGATATGGGAGAGTTGCGGGACCGCGCGCGGTTTCCGTGGGCGCTGGCGGTGAACCCGCTTGGCAAGGATGGGAAAAGGGCAGGCTGGGCATCGAGTTCCGGATTCTCCATTTCGGCACGGACCAAACATCCGCGGGAAGCTTGGCTATTGCTGAAGGAATTGGTCGGCGTGGAGGCGCAACGGAGCCTGATGTCCGCAACGATTCCGGCTCGAACCGATCTGCAACCGGAGTATCTGCAAATGAATGGTCTGACCCAATGCAATCTGAACGCGCTATTGGAAATGCTGCCGCACATGAAGCCAGTCGCTCGTGTACCGGAAAGCTTGGAGGTCTCGCAGGAGCTTGATTATTGGTTCGAACTCGCTTTGCAGGAGGGTGGCGGTGACGTCATGCCCCGGTTGAATCAAAGCATCGACCGCATTCTCTCCACCTCCCCCGCGCGGAACTAGATCACTGACATTCATGCGGCAAAAATTCTACACGCCCTGGCTTTTTTTGGCCCCGAGCTTTCTTGGGTTTCTGGCCTTTACCCTTGTGCCGATCGGATTCTCCTTAGTCCTCGCGTTTTGCACGTGGGACCTCTTCCGTTCGCCCCGTTGGGTGGGGCTGGATAACTTCCAGCAATTGCTGGGCTTTTCCGTCCGGGAGGCTCCAGGGATGCCGCCGCTCATTGCCCTTGGGCTGGTGTTTATGGGATCCGTTCTAGCGGTTGGTGCGATCCTGCGACTCCGCGGCGCCGGCCGTGTCTCTGCGGTGGTAATCCTTGTGGCACTGGAAATCCTCATCCTGCTGCAACTTCTGGAGCCGGTGAATCCCCGGTTTTGGTACTACACGGCGAATACATTTTACCTGCTGATGGGACTACCAATCTCCATGGCGTGCTCGCTGGGATTGGCAGTTTTATTGAACCAGAGCATTCCGGGTCGCAACATTTTCCGGTTGGCCTTTTTCTTGCCATCGATCGTCGGAGGGGTGGGTATCTATCTGCTGTGGAAATGGATTTTCAATACGGAATACGGGCTTATCAATTCGCTCATTTCCCTCATTCATCCGGCGGGTGGGCCTGCGTGGTTGGAATCCACGGCATGGGCGAAGAATGCCCTCATCATCATGAATATCTGGGCCACGGCGGGAGGTGCGAACATGGTGTTGTATCTGGCGGCCCTGCAGAATGTCGACCCGAGCCTACATGAGGCCGCCTGCATTGATGGTGCGGGGAAATGGCAGCAGTTTATCGCCATCACGTGGCCCATGGTCGCGCCCACCACGGCCTTCATCCTCACCATGGGACTCATTGGCGGGTTTCAGGGAGGGTTTGATGCGGCCTATGTGATGACCCGTGGCGGCCCCGCCGGAGCGACCACGACGCTTAGCTATTTCATTTACGAAAACGGGTTCCGCTATTTCTACATGGGACGCGCCGCGGCGGCGAGTTGGATCCTGTTTCTCATGGTGTTTACCCTCACCATGGTGAATTGGAAGTGGATGGCCAAGCGGATCACTTACTGACCACCGTGAATAAACCCATTCGGCCATTAGCAAAACTGCTGCTCCTCATTCTGCTCGTGGCTGTTGGAGTCACGATGCTTTACCCGTTGCTATGGATGCTGGGAACCGCGGTTAAGACTAACGATCCTGTGGCTCTGCTTCGCGAGGGAACGGGTGCGGGTATCTTTCCGGATAACAAAAACATTCTAGGCAACCTTTTCCCTCCCGTCTGGCACTGGGAGAATTTCGCCGAAGTGTTCCGCGTATCGGGCTTCGCACACTATTACCTAAACAGTACCGTCATCGCATTGGTCGTCACCGCCGGGCAGCTAGTGACGTCTTCGCTCGCCGCGTTTGCCTTCAGCCGATTGAAGTTTAGGGGTAGTGAGCCGCTGTTTTTCCTCTACCTGGCCACGTTAATGATTCCTGCGAGCGTGACCCTAATTCCCTTGTTCATCATGATGAGTCGGATAGGAGCGGTTGACAGCTATTTCGTCCTGCTGGTCCCTCCGATGTTTGGTGCCTACGGGACCTTTATGCTGCGCCAGTTCTTCAAAGGGATTCCCGAGGAATTGGATGAAGCGGCGTGCATTGATGGATGCAATGCCTTCGGGCGCTTTCTCCATGTGGTACTCCCACTTTCAGGCCCGGCACTCGCCACGTTGGGTATTTTCACTTTCTTGGGCAACTGGCAGAGCTTTCTTTATCCCCTGGTGATGGTGAGTAGTGATCGATTGAAGACCATCCCATTAGGTCTGCTGGATTTCGTGGATCTGAACTCCGCGAACTGGCCGTTGCTGATGGCTGCCAGCGTTTGGTCCATTCTGCCGGTCATCGGCATCTTCCTCTT
>Ga0247831_1007521_pt1 | contig 12113 bp, 8 predicted proteins | sample LaCruzMarch2015__9_FD_192406 | JGI IMG/M metagenome (GOLD analysis project Ga0247831, IMG submission 192406) | Freshwater microbial communities from meromictic Lake La Cruz, Castile-La Mancha, Spain - LaCruzMarch2015_1m | ecosystem: Environmental > Aquatic > Freshwater > Lake | place: Spain...
ATAAGATCAAAGGTAAAAGAAAAAAACTGGGTGGTGGAGACGTAGATGATGTTAAATCACATATCAAAGGTTGTAAAGGAAAGAAACCAAAAATGAAAGGCTTTTGGAAGGGAACGAAGACCAAGGGTGGGAAGAAAAGTAAAGCTTGGAAGAAGATTAAAGGGAGTGCCGACGAAGATGAATCAGACAATGATGACGAAACTGAGAAAGTCAGCGTGGGTGGAATAGAAAATGTCAGCTTTAACATACCCTCTGGGAAAACTGCCGCCCTTGTTGGCCGTAGTGGCAGTGGTAAGACTACAATCGTTCGATTGATTTTGAGAATGTATGATGTTGATATTGGATCGGTATTGGTCGATGGTATGAATGTCAAGTCTCTATTACTACATTCGTTACGGTCGAACATTGGTGTAGTCGCTCAAGATACAGTCTTGTTCCATTCATCTCTGCGGCACAATATCATTTATGGTAAAGAGGATGCAACAGACGAGGAGATCTGGGAGGCTGTTCGTATTTCTGCGTTGGAACAACTTGTTAAGTCTTTGCCTGATGGTTTAGATACAATTGTAGGCGAACGTGGGATGAAGCTATCAGGAGGTGAGAGGCAAAGAGTGGGTATGGCAAGGTGTATAATTAAAAGCCCCAAGTTAATATTACTCGATGAGGCAACGTCAGCCTTGGATAGCGGTACAGAGCGTGAGATTCAAAAGAATATCTTGACACAAGAAACAGCCGCGGCCCTATGTAAGGGACGAACGACACTAATTATTGCACACCGATTGAGCACGGCCATGAAAGCGGATACCATATTAGTGCTAGAGAAAGGAAGATTAGTCGAACAGGGGAATCATGAACAGCTAATAGCACTCGGTGTTGAGAACAGCATGTATGCTCGAATGTGGCGAGATCAAATGGATGCTGATGATTCAGACAATGATTAGATAGGAATGAAGTTGGCACCTGTCGTCTCTGCTCGTTGTTAATTATCCCGTCCAGGGATTAGGGCAGGCCTGGTCCAACACTTCCGTATAGATTATGTACAGGAAAATTAGATTTGGGAAGCAATTAATAGGATCTTTATTTCTTGGACAATTGTTTAAAAGTGAATAGTAGCACAAGCAGCAGGCTGATCATCCATGTATGTACTGGATGACGAACGATAACCTCGTTGTTTTGCTAGATTTCATTGTTGCTCTCAACAGACTCTTTTTTTCAACTTTCACCATCTAGTCTGATTCCCCGTAATCCCCTCCCCCGCTTTCTCTCTCCATCACACGTTCGCACATAGCTAAATTACATAGAGGCCTACTACTACTCAATAATGAATATAAGAGAAGCCCTTCTACAAGTTCTGAACAGCCCAAATCCCAAATGCAATCGTGGCAATTAGTCCACCAAAACTAAATATCAATATAGGTGCATCTCCACCATCCAATGTCGTCCCAACTCTATCACCGACCTTCTTGGCATATCGTCGACGTGGACCACTGCATTGGGGACAACGGAAACCGGCACCCTGTTCCTCAAAGTACATACCGGCACATTCAGCACTATATAATAATATATATATATATATATAGAATATGTACGCGAGTAAATATGAAAAGCAAAGGTGTGTGTGTGAGTATCTCGTCTCGGTGTGCCTTAAAATAATGTTATTATTTGGATTCTCGGACTTCCAAGAGATATATTTCCCAGTGAGCATGTATGTTTTTTCTTTTCGGACTCACCGATTGTATATGTATCCACAATCCTTACATACCCACTCGCCTGCCCAGTACAATGCAGCCTTGGCCTCCTCTTCGGCCTTTTGGGCTTCTGTTTTACGTTTACCGAATACAGAAAGAGACGTCGTCGTCGTCGTCGCGGCTGCTCCTCCTGTGATGGAGTCGGATGGTGATATTATGGAAGTAGAGAACGGAGAGGGGAACCCTCGTGACTGAGACGAGGATGACGTCGGAGTGCTGACGATGGCCCTGTGGGTTGTCGTCACCGGGGCAAATGCTAGTACCGATGACGTGAGGAGGTAGATTGTGGAAACGATGGCGAGGACGCTCTTCATGGTGCAGAAGAAGGAAGAATGACGCGACGTCACACAGCCGATAGGGGCTCCACATTGAAGATCCTCTACCCCATTCTCCAACATGGTGCCTTTGTCTTGTTGTCGTCGTCGTCGACGTCGACGAATCCCTTCAATCGCATACATTCTTCTCATCATCACGGTAACAAACTGCACTTCATTTACTTGCAGGACCTCATTTGCTACATCTATGAATATCGCGAAGCCAATACACGCCCCTGGTGTGCAACGAACAATAAGGATCGTTATTTCTCCAACAACAACAATACAAACGACAGCAGCAGCAACAACAACGCAATTGTATTTCTTTCATGACTTAGTCCTTGATGATGACGAAGATTTACGTACAGATATTGTTACAATCGATGAACAATCTGGCTTGGATATCTTCCTTAAACAGGATGAACGATTATGTGTCATAAAATTCTACGCACCATTTTGTAAAGCATGTAACATCTTTCGTAGTAAGTTTCGTAAACTTGCATTTGATCGAGGTGATCGACTCAATACAGCAGGGAATGTTGTACGAGATGGAGATGTACGATTTGCTGAAGTAGAGTATAGTAGCAATGTCAAGTTATGCAAATCATTATCGATTAAATCTTTTCCTTCAGTGCTTATATTTCGAGGTGGGGACGACACTACTTGCAGTATTAGTGGTGGCAATAGACTACCATTGAGTGAAATAGTATGTAAACAAACGGCGCTCGATGATATTATTGCTGAGATAAATCATTTGATAACATATCCAACAGTGGAGAGTAAAGTCAAGTACTCCTAAAAGAAAGAGATTGGGTCTTTATGAAAAAAGAATCTCATGTTAATTATATAGTATTTCCTTGATACAGATAAACGATGTTACATTGATTACACTTATAAAAAAACGGATCAATAAGAAGGGGGGTTGGTCGCAGCCTACTTTCAACCTCTTCTACGATGGAGCTAGGGTTAGGGTTAGCTACAACAATCGAGCCTTCGTAGGCTTCTTCTTGGGTGCCTTCGTAGGCTTCTTCTTGGGTGGAGCCGTCACAGGCTTCTTCGTGCAGCCGCTACTGCCATCACCCTTGCACGCGGGCTTTTTCGTAGCTGGCTTCTTCGATGGTGCCTTCGAAGGCTTCTTTTTGGGTGGAGCCACGGGCTTCTTCGTGCAGCCGCTACTGCCATCGCCCTTGCACGCGGGCTTCTTCGTAACGACAGGCTTCTTCGATGGTGCCTTCGAAGGCTTCTTCTTGGGTGGAGCCGTCACGGGCTTCTTCGTGCAGCCACTACTGCCATCGCCCTTGCACGCGGGCTTCTTCGTAGCTGGCTTCTTCGATGGTGCCTTTGAAGGCTTCTTCTTGGGTGGAGCCGTCACAGGCTTCTTCGTGCAGCCACTACTGCCATCGCCCTTGCACGCGGGCTTCTTCGTAACGACAGGCTTCTTCGATGCCTTCGTTGGCTCAGGAGATAGTGTTGGGCTGTCACTTGTTGGACTGTCACTCGTTGGACTGTCACTTGTTGTAACGACAGGTGTAGGAGCTGTGGTCTGCACAGACATCATCTTTCGTGCAGTCTTCTTCCTTTTACCACCACCACCAGCAGTACCAGAACTACCGACCATCATTTCATCATAACTCTCAGTGGGTGTATCATCTCCCTCATCATCAGTATCACCGTGAACATCGTCCTTGGTGGGAGCATACCCAACTCTTGACATCTTCCTATTCTTCATCATCGTCTTACTACCGCCACCCTCGGTTATCGCCGCCAACCTTTCACGTTCTTTCAATACACTTCCGAGTACTTTATTTACTTTCTTCCAGTCGACGTAGATATCCGGATCATGAATGAGCTTGGTGTTGAGGTATGGATCATACGTCTCATCAGAGAAAATCCCTGCTGCTGCTGCTGTGGTTCCATCAGAGACAATCAGCCCTGCTGCTGCGGTGGTTTCAAGATTGATTCCTGTGTAACAATACGAGCAAGAGATGTTAGTGCACGTCCAGGACCATGGAACCGATGAGCCACATAAGAACTTACCAGCTGCGGAACCACCGACGAGTAGAATGAGGAAGGTCGTAATAGAAATCCTCATGATGATAGCTGTTTGCGAGGAGTCAGATCAAAAATTATGAGGGTGTTGTTATTCCCGTTCACCTTGTTGGTGAGAAGCAGACCTGTTTGTTATCAGTTTTGATTCTCCGTGTTTTAATGTGTTGTACAGTCATTTTCAGTCATGCCCCACGTTACAATGACAACATGTGCGTCGCCAGGTAAAGATTGGAGAGTGGGTTTAGAAACTCATAGTTGTTGCGCTGGCACGGGTGGGTTCTATCTTCTCGACACATGAACTATGTGTCATAAAGTTCTACGCACCATTATTTTGTAAAGCTGTAACAACTTTCGTAGTAAGTTTCGTAAACTTGCATTTGAAGTTATGCAAATCATTATCGATTATAAAACTTTTCCGTCAGTGATTACATTTCGAGGAGGAGACGACACTAGTTGCAGTACTACCATTGAGCATGGAGTGAGATAGTTTGTAGTCAAACAGCGATCGAGATATTATTGCTGAGATAAATCATTTGATAACATTTTCAACATTGGAGAGTGTTACTCCTAAATTGAGGAAGTATATTTAACAGATTGAGTCTTCTGGAGAAATCCTATGCAGTTAATTTCTATTCTTTTTCTTAGGTTTGGTACTATGACCTCGAAGATCGTCGGTCCACATTCTACGTTTTTTTTAGCCAAACGTAATACTACTCCGACCTCCTGGTGGCTGCAGAACCCTCGATGTGGGGCGATCAGTCAACACATTCCCAACGTTTTGCGAGTTGCCATTTGCGAAAGAGTTGCTTGAGACACACTTAATTGGCGATTTCATCCCTTCCTTCGCAATAGCTTCATCAACATTACCACCACTAAGCTTCTCGTTTACGACCTGAGGAGTTTCTGTTGATGCTTTTGTGGTCTTCTCCTTCGGCGTCTGATCCCAACCCAAAGAGATGGATGACTTACCTCCAGGTGGAATTCTGGAGCCCCGAGATGTCGTTGCTGCAGTTGAATATGCCATCCAATTAGTGTTGCCCATGCCGGACATATTTGGTGAACTTTCGTGCTTTGTAAAATGAGAAAATTTTAGGAGAGTGAAAATTGGTGTGTGATCAGTCGGTAATCATCATTTACATACGATTTTAATTTTACAGAAATCCACAAGACAGAGAATGTGGGTCTCGGGCAAAGGGTATTATCACGGGCCATCCAAGTCAGCAAGTATAGAATCTATCTCTTGCTCGCTCATTATTCCTTCATTCACATTCTCATCTCTTTCATCTTCTTGTAAACTTTCACAACTCGCTCTATGGTGCACCAATCGTTCCGAATGATACTTATTCACAAGATCATCCACCGATACGGAATTACCAAAATCATCACGAGGGGTGGGTGGGTTTAACCAATAATTACCAGGAGTTGAAATAGCATCGAGCGATATGGGTTGTAGCAATTCACGTATATTGTCATTCCCGTATGTATCGATAACAGCATCACATAATGACATTGTCGATTCATCATCGTGAATCATAACGAGATGTTGTTGGCCGTTCGTCGTTGGATCATCCAATGATGGTTGTTGTTGTTGTTGCTGCTGCTGCTGTTCGAGATATATAATACGACATCCTGCCGCACGTGCCGCCGAGCAGCGATCTCTGCTAAGAGTACTCCTCTTGGTATTAACGATACGTTCTCTTTTTGTCTCTTCACCTTCCTCTTGAGGAGGAGGAGGAGTAGACGAAGACCAATCACCGGCAATGAATACTACAGTCCTTGCAGGCAAAGGACATCGACGTGGTTCCGTCCACTGTCCTCGACCAAAGCCTGAATGGCCACCAAAGCCACGGGGGTTGATTTGTACAGAATTAAGGGAGTCCAAAAGGAATGCCGGACTGGGCGACCTTCCATTGGCTTGAAGATTGTAAAATATTAATGATTCATCATCGTTGTCATCAGAATGGTTATTATAACCAGCTTCATTATTTGCTAACAACGTGTGTGTTAAAAATGTATGATTTAGACATCGAACGTGTATAGTGTTGCTGCAGTGTACAGTATCATCATCATTGTTGTACGCCTCTCGAAATATTGAAACAAGTCGATTGTTATAGTCATCATCGTTAATATTATCTTCACTGAGTAGTAATGATGCCGTGCCAACTTCGTTACATTCCTCCAATAGACGTTTGACGCCCGGACGTAGTAAACGTTGAATACTGCATTCCTTATTGTTTGCATTAGTAGCAACATGCGCTTCCATGATACTCTCTATTCCATAAAATACTATTGCCTCGGGTAGATCAACATTGCGAACCATGCATAACAACGTGGATGAACGATGGCGATGGTCATGCGGATGATGTATACTACTATGATTATTGCTGCGTGCTCTTTTTGACGTAGAAGCAGTAATTGATGATTGGTGAAATCCAAAACAACAAGACAACGATGACGACGCTACTATGACAATGATAATGGTAGTGACGAGAATAATCATACCACCACCAACAGCCTGGGATATGGCGGGTAGGGTGGTGCCGGACCCGCCAACAGACCAATCATTTCCCCAAGATTTGACGATGGTTACGACGAAGTTGGACGACGAGGAAGCGTCAGCTTCGGTCGCCGCATCATCATCCATCGTGTCATCCTCCTCCACAGACGAAGGAGGGATGGCGTCTACTAATTCACCACCCGGCAATGATGACGGCGGTAACGACGACATTTACGAAGCGGGTTCCTCGCGATTATTCCAACCTCACCGTTCGATAGGCCTGCTCGCCTCGACGGCACATCACATCAGCAATACCGCACGATCGTTATTTACGTGCGATTTGGGTAAATTCCATTTACAATCGCGCTCGACATCGAGCGACGAATCGTTCGTTACCGTACCCATCGGCGAACGATTTCAAATCGTTACTTTGTCGAAGTTAGTGCCCGTATTGGTATCGCGTGCCGTCCCACCCAGTGCCGCCAATCATTACCGACGTCGTCGTCGTCGTCATCGTGGTGAAGGAGGAGGAGGAGATGAAGAGGAGGTCCATCGTGCAATCTCCGACTCATCTTTGGCAGTCACGATCGTATCTCATGGTCCGTGCATCGTTGGACGCGCAGTATCGATTACACTATTTGCGAGAACTCGACCTATTACTACTCTTGATGCATTCCCCTTTCTTACGAGGAAGGATGGAAAGAAGAAGAAGTCGACGAAAGAGGGAGGTGTTGGAGGAGGAGGAAGGTGGGGTATCGTAGATATTATCGAATTGGGGAAACATCGTATTGTCATGACAGGAGAGAAGGATGGAAAGATGGAAAATGCACTACTATTTGCGTTCGTTTGTGCAAAGAGTTTGACATCATCGGATGGAAAGGAAGAGACTGTAACGAAAGATGATGATGACAAAATTCAAGTCGTTGGTGAGGATTCGTCGGACGATGACGAGTCGACATCATCAGATGATGGAAGCAAAATTGATGAGGTGGTTGAAGAGGACGAGGCGGACGACGGTAGTAAAAGTATTGACTCGTGGAATGACATGGATCGTCCTCCACCGGTAGACTGTCATGGTAGAGTCTTACTCGTACAAGCAACACGGACGTCGTTAACGATTATCAAGGTCATAGACTTGACTGGTATTGCATCAAACTTTTTACCCCAAGTTGGGATACATCCCGCAACGTACGTTAATAAGATTGTATTGGGTGGACGGCCCGTCCGTCGAGTAGGTGACAATCATGATGACGAGAGCAATGAAAAGCTGACAACTTCCATGGTACTTATCAATGTAAGGTCAGGAAAGATGATCCATTCATTCAAGTGTATGCAACAGCAGGTGTTGGAGAATGAGGCGAATAATGCTCACAACCACGAGAATATGTCAATTACCACCATGTCACAAAGTCCAGCAGTAGATACCATCGCAGTGGGCATGTCCAATGGGTCAGTTCATCTTGTCAACTTACTGCACGATGTGGAATTGTTCTCGCTCCGTCACAGCAGTAAGTCGAAAGCACTTAAGGGGAGAAAGAAGAATACATCATCATTATCGGTGAACAATGACGCAAGCATGACTGCCGTTTCGTCCATATCCTTCCGAACTGATGGCAACGCAACACGTATGGGCATTGCTCCACTTGCCGTGGGATGCGACGATGGCTCGGTGTCTATATGGGACCTAACACCAGTCGAGGATGAGATTACGGGAATTGTACGGCGAACGTTACTAACCAAAATGGACAGGACGCATTATGGTGGTGTATGTAAGCTGGAGTACCTCCCTGGCGAGCCTCTCCTATTGTCAACGGGTCGGGTATCTAATTCGATAGTACTGCATGTCTTTGACGCACCTGATCACTCTGGTCGGATATTACGACAACGTCGAGGACATACCTCTCCACCACGATTACTGCGGTATTTGCATCCGGGTATAAGTGGAGGTGGGATATTAGCTAATGCAGCCGATGGGACTGATGCATCCTCCTGTCAGATTCTTAGCTGTGGTGGACCTGGAGATCTTTCACTCCGACTCTTCAGTACAGCACGTAGCAACTTAGACAGGGAGTTCAGCCAAGGTCCTGGACTAGAGAAGAAGGCCAGGAAATTTGGCAAGATTGGACCCGAGGGTCGTGCCGAACTTCTACTACCGGAGGTCGTGGCACTGGCCACTAGCGAGGCACGCAGTCGTGATTGGGGTGATTTAGTAACCATCCATCGTGAACATGCCATGGCGTACGTATGGAGTACGAAACGTGGATCACAAACGGGTATGCCGATACTGCGGCAACCCGGATGGAATATTAGCGCGATGAAAGACCGACCACCAAAATCGGCAAGTGCCACATCTTTGGCAATTTCAGCTTGTGGAAACTTCTGTCTGGTCGGAACTCTAGGTGGAGTGATATATAAGTACAATTTGCAAAGTGGATTACCACGTGGGTCATTCCCTAGAGATGCCACATCACTCACGGCTGACGAAGAACGTCAACGGAAGAAGGGACTTAAATTTGCTGGTGATGTGGGTCGGACGATGCGCATGCTCGAGAAGAATGCGAGTCGGGGTGGGATATTGCCATCGGACATTGATCAGGCTGAAAGAGACCGATTGAATTACCTCGATGCCGAGGCGAAGAGAGTGGCGATGGTGGGACGTGCCACGCATGACGATGCTGTGGTTGGGATTGCAATTGACTCATTGAATAAGACAGTCGTTACAGCCGGCGTTGACTCGAAGCTTGTACTTTGGAACTTTGTTACGCACATGCCACACAAGAAAAGTCCAGTCCTTCTACCATCCCCGGCGACAAAGCTTACTCACGTTCGAGATTCGGACTTGGCAGCAATCGCGATGAGTGACTTTGGCGTGGCCGTCTTCGATTGCTCATCGTTGACTATTGTGCGCTATTTCGGTGGTAGTAGATGTAAGTCATCGTCCGTGACGGACAGTAGGATGATGAGTCACACGTCAACTATTTCTGATATGCAGTTCGGACCTGATGGTCGTAGATTGTTCACTTCTTCCTACGACAGGACAATTCGTGTTTGGGACGTCCCAACTGGCCAATGCGTTGATTGGCTCACATTCTCATCGCCCCCAACTTCATTAGCATTGAGCCCTACTGGTGAATTCCTTGCAACATCGCACGTGGGTCGGTTAGGAATCAGCCTTTGGTGCGACAAATCATTCTTCCGCATGGTCCTTCTTGATGGGAGTCCGCATCGACCCGCTAAAATGAATGAGCCCTGCCCAGTCGCTGAATGTGAACAAGAGAGTGCCAGCGACAACCACGCAATTCCATCCCTTCTGGCAAAGGCAGGGGGCGTGCGTAATGATGATTTATATTATGAAAACGATACACATAATGATCAGCCACCGCAAGCGAAGGATCATGGACTTATCACACTGAGTGGCCTCCCTCCTGCTCACTGGAAGAATTTGTTTCATCTTGAGCTGGTGAAAGAGAGAAACAAACCAACTGAGGCTCCTCAAAAGCCACCCCAGGCCCCTTTCTTTCTGCAATGGAGGAGTGGTCTAGAATCAGGCACGACGGATACTCCCACCGACGGCCCGACAGTTAGTAAAGAATCCGCTGATGGCTGGGACACTGTGTGGTCTGATGATGACGCAGAAGACGACAAGTTTGAGATTGAAGATGTGAAAGTTAACAAAATGAAACACAGCGATGAATCATCTGTACCCAACAAACGAAGGAAAGTGGCGCATGACCGGTCAAGGCTGGCAGATCTGTTACAAAGTTGCTTCGACGAAAGAGAAGTGCCGTCAATTGGCGACACATATTCTGAGATAACATCTTATCTAGCACAGATGGGACCATCCTCGATTGACGTTGAAATATCGTCACTCTGCTTTGGAGTGCACGATCTTGAGGAAGGTTTGCCATTGCTTAATATTGCATCACTATGGCTGTTAGAGGCGTGTGAGTCACACCAAAGTTTTGAGGCAGTGAATGCATACCTACACCGCTTCTTGCATGTACACGGAAATGTTATGACCAGGATGGACAGTATTTTACAAGAGGAAAATGAGTCTGAAGAAGTTCAGGACGGAGGAGATGATACACAAAGAATGAAGATGAAGGATTTCATAGAGACTATTGCTCAATTGAAAATGAAGCAACAAGATGCATCAAATAGGCTACAGGGGAAAATGCAAAATACCATTTGTTTACTACGTCACCTGTCTAGAATGGTTTGAAATAATGACAGCTTGAGTAGAGACTAACGCTTACTAATAATTGCCTTTAGACTGCACAAGAGGGCGTGAATACAATTGTACTCGGCATTTTGTAGACAAATCTCGAGTGATCACTTCGATAGTCCTCCTGAACTAATTGTGACCCGAGGGTCACCTCCATTCCCTTTCATGTGCATCATAGTGTATGGATTACTGTAGTATGGGGGGTTACCACTTCTCAAAGACATCTGGAAGTGCTGACATGTTTTAGTGTTTTGCCCATCTTTGTGACCAGGTGCAATTAGATGAGCAGCATGCTCAGTCTCATCCTCAATGTATACTGCAAACTCTTTGATAGGATTGTCACGTCTCTTGTTAATTTCATTGGGGTTGGGATTAAAATGTGTGTTGCGTCACCAATACGAATAGTAGAGTGTCTCCTACGAGTAAATGAAAGAGAGTGTCTATGAGTGTACGGGAAGACACGATGTAATCGATCTCCAAACGTGGTGTATCCATTGGCATGTAGGCCATAACAGTCTATTGTAGGGCCAGTAGTAGTGCCATTTACAATTTCATTAACGACAACATTCATGCTACCAATGGATACAGTCATGATTGCAATATCTGACTCTACATGCTGAAAATTGACCAGTACTAATGGCCTTCAATATCCCACCATGTACTTCATCAAATGCCATAGCAATCGCCTCGTCGGAATCAAGGTCGATAGGCCTATGACAATATTACAATACCATCGAACCTTAATCGCTAGTAGCAAACGTTCCATTCTTGAGAATTCGACAAGGAATAAAACATCCATGTCAATATCTTCAATCCGTATCCCTTACGCATGTAACTTAATAGTTTGGCAAAGACGATGGGATCCTGATCAAGGAATATCTCATCCTTATCTTCATTAGTGTCTGACGATTTCGACCAATTCTCGCTGAAATAAGAGGCGAAGTAGGTCGAGTTTGTCATTAGCGTTGACGCTGCGGTTAGGAATTTGGTACCACCGACGTCAATCTCGATGACCCGTTGATCCCATCCTTATAATGCCGGGTACATAGTAATACAGAACCAACCAATGCTTTGCGTTAGAATACAACAACTTCCTTCACCTCTGCCTTGTCTTCAGATCTCTTTTGTTTTGTCTCTTCCTCAACTTGTTCTTACAAGACGAAGCCCCTATCATGTCGTCGACAGTCTCACTCAGTTTGAGCTTTTTCTTTTGGAGGTACTCCTAAAGCCCGGCAGCCCTTAATGTTCTGTCTCTCTGTCTCTCTGTCTGTCACGCTCTC
>Ga0247831_1007527_pt1 | contig 12103 bp, 11 predicted proteins | sample LaCruzMarch2015__9_FD_192406 | JGI IMG/M metagenome (GOLD analysis project Ga0247831, IMG submission 192406) | Freshwater microbial communities from meromictic Lake La Cruz, Castile-La Mancha, Spain - LaCruzMarch2015_1m | ecosystem: Environmental > Aquatic > Freshwater > Lake | place: Spain...
GCGTGATTTTAGGAAAAAAGATGACCGATACAGCCATCAGGGTTGCGCAGATGAACTGTGCAGTCGCAAGGCCGGGATAGCGGCGAAGATAGGAAAAGACGCGGAGGACGGAATTCATGGGGCGGGTGACCCTTCGCGCAGGAAGTCCCGTTGTAAAGTCAAGCATGCAACGCGCGGATGGATCCCGTAAAAATTGATTATTTTGGTATTGCTGCCCCCGACTCCGGTCACCTAGGTTTTCCCAGACCCGGAGTCACACACCGAAAAAAAACCATGGCCAACATTTTAGGTATCTTCGCCGCTATCATCCTCGCAGTCTCTGCTTATTTAGCATTCAAAAACAATGCGCTCTTCGAGGAAGAAATCGCGAACCGCGCCACCGAGGAAGCGAGTCTCGCGCAAAGCCAAGAAAGGCTGAAGGACGCGCTCGCCGTGCTCAAGGCGTTGCCCATCGAGCGCGCAGAAGTGGATGCTGAGTTCGCAGCCCAAACGGAAATTGAAACCGCCTTAAATGAATCCAACGACGCTCTAACAGCGGATATTGAGGATAAGACACAACAGATCGAGACCAACAAGCAGGAACTCGATGCGTTCCGTGAAAAGATCGCGAAAATCGGTAACATCCGGGAATTGGCTCCCAAGATGCAAGCAATGCGCAGAGATCTTGAGGAGCTTACACAGAACATCTCCGACAACGAGGCGTCACTTGCCAATCTCACCGCCCAAGACGCAGCAACAGAAGAGGACGCGAAGAGACGCAAACAAAAGCTCGATACGTTGAGCCGCGGCGAGTCACTACCGACGGTTAACACCAGCATCCGCAGCATCTATCCAACCTGGGGCTTCGTCACACTTAACGCCGGTAATAACGCAGGCGTTGCCTCAAACTCCGCACTCGATGTAGTGCGCGATGGCGATACAATCGCCAAGCTGCTTGTCACCTCGGTGGAAAGCCGCAGCGCATCCGCCAGCATCGTCCCGGATTCTATGTCACAGGATGTCACACTCATGGTTGGCGACCGAGTCGTTACCGGTTCCAAAACCAAGGTAGCAGCTGAGAACTGATTTTTCCACCCAACAAAACCCCTTCACTGACCTTCATGAAATTCGTATTCCCCATCTTGGCCATCTTGGTTTGCGGTATCGCCGCTTACTTTAGCTTCACCCATTCCGAGAAATTCCAAAAATATCAAAATGCTCGCCTGGAAGCGATCTCCACAAACAAGAGTGTCACGGCCAGCGCCGACAAGGCGGACAGCGAGATAGAGAACGAGAAAGAACTCCTAGAGGAATCCAAGAAGAACCGCGATAAAGTGACCGCCAGCGTGCAAGCCCTTGAGTCCGACGCGACGCGCCTCAAGAACGAGTTGGTCAAGGTGGACGCCGACCTCACCGCCCAAAATGAGGAGAAGAAGCAGTTGCAAGATGCGCTTGAGGAAGTGAAGAAAATTTTCGCCGACATGAACCTCGGCGACGACGTGACCGAAGATAATCTTGCCGAGAAGATCGGCGAGATCGACGAAGACATTATAACCAAGCGTGCGAAGCGCGAGGAGCTTGAAGCGCTGATCGACGGGGCCAAGAAAAGCCTCGCCAAGAAGCAGGAAGAAGTTACCCGTCTTGTCGGCCGTGAAGACGCCCGCGACACACGCATCAGTGGCAATGCCATGGTGGCACGCGTCACCGCTGTTGACAGCGATTGGGGTTTCCTTGTGATCGGTGCCGGATCGAATTCCGGTTTCACCCCGCAGACGACCCTACTCGTAGAGCGCGACGGACGCTTGATCGGTAAAGTGAATCCTTCCGCGATCGATCCTACACAGACCATCGCCGAGATCGACTACAGGACCATTACGCCCGGTGTGCGCATCCAGCCTGGTGATAGCGTGATCCTCGCGAAACCAGCTGCAAACTGAGTTTAATCAACCGCTTCAGAAATGTGTCTAGCCCGAGCATCCTGCAAACTCATGAAACGATTTTCTCTACTCGCCCTAATAGGCATTATTTTACCCTCCTGCGCGGATGAAAAAACGAAGCCAGTTGGCCCTGTTTCGGAAAGCAGCCGGATCCCGTGGAACGTTCCGGTAGCGGGCCAGGGAGGCGGGCAGTTCAGCATGCTGCCACAGAATCAGCACCGCCGCTAAGCGCGGTGGATATTGCATCCTGTTGTTTTCAATCCCGCAGCTTCAATCCCGGTGGTAAGGGCTACCGGATTTGATGCAGGCGAGTCGGTAGAGTTGTTCTAGCAGGACGATCAGCGCGAGTTCGTGCTGCATGGTGAGCTTGGATAGCGCGAGAACCATATCGCAGGCATTGCGTAATTCCGGTGTGTGGCCATCTGCCGCGCCGATGAGGAAAGCAACCGTCTTCACTTCACCATTCATTTCCAACGCTTCCATCTTCCCTGCGAGCGAGCGGGTGTCGGGTGCTTCGCCCCGCTCGTCGAGGGCGATGCGGTGGCAGCCTTGGGAGGCTTCCAGAAGTCGCGCGGAGACGGATGCACTGTCACCCGCTTTGACCATGACGAGTTCGCAGCCGCCGTGCCGGACTATTCGTTTCAGGTAATCCGCTACGGCCGTTTTTGCGTAATTCAGCGCAGGCTTGCCCGCCACAACGATACGAAATCTCATATGCTCAGACTTGCAGAAGGCTGCCGCACGCTCCAGCCTCTTTCCTATCATGAAATACTTCATAATCCTACCGCTTGTCGCCCTTGCGGCGTGCGCCCCACAACCCGGCCCGGTGAAACGCCAGATGATCGGCCTTCTGGAAAAATTCGACCGGTGGGATTACAATGGTGACGGACAGCTTACGCTATCCGAACTCAAGGACGCCGAGGAGTTGAGCGGATTGCCTGCAGCGGATATCCTCGCGTTCTACGACACCGGCAAGAACGAAAGGATCTCTCTCGCCGAGGCTGAGGCGGGGATGTCCCGGATCGACGAGGCGAAGCTGACCGTGAAGGAAATCAAGAAACGGTCATGAGCGACATCTACGAAGATCCCGGAGTGCTCGCCGAGTATCTGCTGTTTCATTACGGGACGGCGGAGGAAATCCTACCGCCGGATGTAGCATGGCCAGAAGGCATGACAGAGGCGCTCGATTTCGCCGTCCGAACCACCCTCCATTTTTCAAAGCATAACGTAGGGCGTGGGCTTGACCTCGGTTGTGCCGTCGGAAGATCCACCTACGAGATGTCTAGTAGTTGCAGCCATGTTACCGGGATCGATTTCTCGCAGGCTTTCATCGATGCTGCGAACGCCCTGCGCGAGGGGAAAGCCGTAGGCTACGTCCGCCGTGACGAAGGCCATTTGGCCACCGGCCTCACGGCGAAATTACCGGAAGGCATCGACCCCTCGAAAGTGTCATTTTTACGGGGTGATGCCATGGCATTGCCTATTGATATCGGAGCCTTCGACCGGGTGCATGCGGCAAATCTGATCTGCCGCCTCACCGATCCCATCCTTTTGCTCGACCGTTTTCCCGAACTAGTGAATCCCGGCGGTGAGCTGGTGCTGGCCACGCCCTGCACCTGGCTGGAGAACTTCACGGCTCCCAAAAACTGGCCGCCGGGCGATACACTGGCTTGGCTGCAAGGTCATCTTGGCGGCGCTTTTGAACTTGTGAAACGCGCTGATGAGCCGTTCCTGATCCGCGAGACCGCGCGCAAGTTCCAGTGGACGCGCTCGATGCTTACGGTGTGGCGGCGGCGCTGATCATAAACGGGCGGATAAATGTCCCACCAGACAGACTGGGACTCAAAGTCCCAGCCACAGAGTATGATCAGGATTTTTTCTTCCGCAGGAAGGGTGGTAGGTCGAGATCCTCGCCATCAAAAACGTTGGGATTCTCTCCTTCGAATCGGCCTTTCGGTGCGCTATCGAACGGGAGTTCGCTTTGCGGGTTAGGGAATTTAGGATCGAGCTTCAATTGCGTGGCAGGAGCTTTTCTGGCGGGCGGGGAAGGTGGTGTGATGTCTTTCACGGAAGGATCGCTGTCTTCGGATCCGGCCTTGGAAGGTGGCCCAGATTTGCCCCAGAGCGGCTTGTCAGGTGCGCGGTGCTTTGGTTGATTCCCAAAAATGAATGGGTCGTGGGATACTTTCTCGTGCGGATCGGGTTCAGGCATGATCCCAACGGTGGATTCTGTCGTTGTGAACTCCGCGAACGGCCTATCCTCTTTTTTAGGCGTCTCGGGCTCGGATCGCGTAGGTTCGCTCCGCTCCGTTTGCTGAAAGAGGGCGGCTGTCTCGACACCGATCTCGGGGTTCGGCCCAGAACGCACTATCGTTTCCGCGAGTGGATCTGGATGATTTTCCGATCCATCGGTAGCGGAGGATGCTTCCTCCAGCGGCTGCTTCGGCGTCATGGTTTCAATGGCTGTGGGCGCTTCGGCATTCTGCTCGATCTCCTGGAATGCGGGCTCGATCACCAGAAGGGCCGGCTCCTTCGTTTCTGAGTTAGCGGTGGGTTCCGGGATTTGGCTGGTTGAAGCTCTGCTGCCGACGCTGAGCGAGTCTTCCGGTAGCGCACTGATCAGCGTGATGGAGAGGTTCTCGCCCATGGCAGGATCGATCGCAGCGCCGAAAAGGACGTGCGCCGTTTCCGGGACATGCTTCTGGAGGCTGCCCATCAGTAGCTCGATTTCAAACAGAGTGAGCGACTCGCCGCCGCAGAGATGGACGAGCACGGTCTGCGCTTCCTTGAGAAGCGCCCCTTGGTCAAGCAACGGGCTTGAAAGGGCGTTGCGGAGTGCTTTCGATGCGCGATCCTTGCCATCGGCGATCCCTGATCCGAAAAGGCAACGGGAGCGAGTGGTGCGCAGCGCAGACATCAGGTCGTCCAGTCCGACGTTGATAAGGCCCGGGCGGATCACGAGGCGGATCACCGCCTTGATTGACTCGGAGATCATCCTGTCTGCAGCGCCGAAAGCCTCATGGATGCCCTGCTTGGCTAGGACAAGCTCGCCCATGCGATTGTTGTCAAAAGTAACGAGCGCATTGGAAAGGACGGTGAGTTGATTGAGCGAGGTCTCCGCCTGTTCGCGGCGGCGGCGGCCTTCGAAGAAAAAGGGCATAGTCGCGAAGACGACAACAAACGCTCCTTCCTCGCGAGCGATGCGCGCTACGATCGGCGCCGCGCCGGAGCCAGTCCCGCCACCAAGCCCTGCGCAAAGAAAGACGATGCGCTGCCCCACGAGGGCGGCGCGGACAGCGTTTTCCGCCTCCAGCATCGCCTGGTGGCCGAGTTCTGGATCGCCGCCGGTGCCAAGGCCTTTGGTGAGGTTCACACCCAGCTGGATTTTATTCTTGGCAAGGCATGATGCCAGCGTGCGGACGTCTGTGTTAAGCGCCAGCAACTCAGCACCTTCCATGCTGTCGAGGGCGATGCGTTCGAGCATGTTCGCCCCTGCACCGCCGAGGCCGATGATCTTTACTGCAGAGGCGGGGATAGATTCGTGTGAGTCGCGGGAGTCGCGGGAGTAGGAAATCATTTCTCGTTGCGGGGTCGTGGGTTAGCGGCCAAACGGCCAGAAAAGGCGGAATAGCTTTCCGAGGCAGCCGGGCGGCTTGGTGTTTTCTGTCTCAAGAATCTGGGCATAGCGGATCAGCCCTATGGCCGTAGCGTAGCGAGGATCCCTGTATGAGGGGTGGTCGGAGTCGGGGTTACTGGAATTCTCGGGACGGTAGATGTCGCGACCGAATACATCGAAGGCCAGCTCGGAAAATCCGTTCATCAGGCTAGTACCACCGGTGAGGAAAACACCCGCACCAATATTTTCCACAGCTCCTTTCGGAAGGCGCTCGTGCACGAGCTTTAGGGTTTCCTCCAGTCGCTGGCGGATCACTTCGTTAAGGATCGCACGTTTCACCTCCACATCGGCGAAGCCGCTTTCGTCCGTCAATTTCGCATAACCGACCGAGAGCGAAGGATCCGACGATGCATTGCCTTCCGATATCTTGAGCTTCTCTGCCTTGGAAAACGGGAGCCCTGTGACGAGGTGTATGTCATTGGTGACGTGGTCGCCACCGACGGGTATGCATCCCGATGCGGCGATAGCACCGTCGAGGTAAAGCACGTAATCCGTTGTGCCGCCGCCGATGTCAATGAGTAGAGCTCCACGCTGCCGCTGTTCGCGGTCGAGTGCCATTTGTGCGGTGGCGATGGGAGCGAATACAATATCGTCGACTTCCATCGGGCACTCGCGGACGAGTTTGATCGAATTCTGGATGCGGTTGCCGATCCCGTGGACGACGTGAAAATCCGCCTCCACGATTTTGGCGAAAAGACCGACGGGAGAGGCGGATTGCTCGAGGCCGTCGACGAGATACTTCCGTATGATCGTGTGAAGGCAGACATGATCCTGCGGGTAGTGCACGTCTCGGGCGATGTTGCAGACCTCCGTAAGGTGCTCCGGAAGGATATTTGGCTGATTATCTGGCAGGCGGAAAGTGCCGCGGTTGTTCACACCCTGCATGTGGGAGCCTGTTACCGAGAGGTATACGGATCCGATCTCCACATCGCTCGCGTCCTCAGCTTTCGCCAGCGCATCCTTCAGGCATGCGCGGGCCTGCACGAAATCGGAGATACCTCCTTTGCGAATGCCGGCTGATTTCGTCACGCCGATTCCGAGGATCTTCACCGCGCTGTCTGGCTTTACCTCCCCGACGACAATACAGGTCTTGCTGGTGCCGATTTCCAATCCGACATGAATTTTCGTACGGCGTGCCATGGGCTTTCAGTTGCGGTTTAGGAGGGTTCGGAGATCGTCGGTTTGGCGGCGTGTGGGGGTATCTTCCAGCGCTTCTTCGGAAATCGGGATGGCACGCGGCGGTGGTGTGTCGACGCTGACTGTGATTGGAACATTTCGCCTCGGGATTAAATTGATCGTCCCGATTTCGTAACCTTTCCGCCGCGCGTGGTCGAGAGCGCGGCCGAGGTATCTGAGTTGCCGGGCATGATCACCCAAGCCGAAGGTAGCCGTCGTGCCGCCGCGTGTCACGAGGTTGAGGGACCAGGCGTTCGCCTGCGAGATGGTGTCAACAGCGCGAAACTCATCTGGCGACTGGGCAACCACCGACTTCAGAAGCCGCAGGGTTTCGGTGTATTGCGGATGATCGAGGATTTTCCCGGCACGAACCGGGTGATCCTCATTTTTAGAAAGGAAGAGTATGGGCAGTGATTGGTTCACATCCACCTGTCGCTCCGGGCAATGATAGGTGAAACCCTCTTGATCCACCAGTAGCGAGCCGGTGCGGCGGTTCGCGGGAAAGCCCTCTTCTGGACAGGCAATCCATGCCGTGGGCTTGCGCGTGGTGAGGCGGAAATCCAGTGTGCCCGGCAGGTTGCGCTCCACCCGGGCAGCGGCGATGGCGGGTTGCGTCATCAGTTTCGACTCCAACTCTTTGACATCAATATCAAAGATGTTGGCCGCAAGGTCAATTTCCAGCAGTTCCACAAGCTCCGCCTCGTCGAGCACATCGTTAGGGCTGAGGTTAATCGCCTTGAGCTGAAAATCCGGATTGCGATGGAAAGCATACTCAATGGCCTCCCGTATTCCGAAAGCGACGGCAACAAGTAGCCCAATGAACAAGGTGATTTTCGTGAGCGTGCGCAGGGCTCCGAGAAAATTGATCCAGGCAATGCGCGGCGACATCACTTCCGACTTCAGCACCTTCACTTGGTGCCGATGGCGTCGGGCTTTGGAGGTTCTTAGGCGCATGGAAGGCGAGGAGTAAAATGAGCGGAGGAACGCCGCGTGAACGCTCCTTCTGTCATGGCTATAACCATCACTGCGGGGAAACTATTAAAGGGAGCCTAAATGTCAACAATCCATGCGTTTCAATCCACGCGTTTTCCTCTCTGAGTAGTTCGAGAATCATGCATCCTTTGCTTTTGGCGACCACCATCGCCGTCAAGTGTATCCGATTGTAGCCTCTCGGGGTCAAAAAAGCTCGACCAGATACAACGCCATTATATCGCCGCCTTTGGAGACGACCCTGTAGATGCCGCGCTTGATGGGTTCCTCGGCTTCGAAAATGATGCCGTTGATCATGGCAATAGAGACGTATTTCACGGTGATCTCGGCGTTCGCCGTGAAAGACCTGACTGAGCGTGAAGAAAGTTTGTGAATATTCATCGTCTCGTCATCCGCGGATTTTGGGACATCCGCTCCGTAGCGAAACCACGCGTCGACATTCAACTATCCGAAGGGGAAAAGCCCTTTACCAGGGAGGACCCACGGCCGCGTATCGGTTACCACCGACCGGGCCTACCGTGCTGGAAACACGAGAGGTATGGGGCGCTCTTACTGATACGGACGAAGCCGGAACAAGGACAGCAGCACAAAGGGAAATTCATCGTATCGTTCCCCGCGTTTTTTAGAGCAACGCTGCGGGGAGGATATCCGCGAGTTTTTTGATTGCATCCGCTTGGTTACGGTTTGCGATGAGAATGGAATCTCCGGTTTTTACGACAATGAGATCCTCGACGCCGAGCAGCGCGATGTGGGTGCCGGGGGTGGCGTTAAAGACGATGTTGTTGCGTGAATCGATCTCCGATACCTTCTGGTTGAAACGATTTTCGTTGCCGGCGTCGTCGAGGTATTTCGCGATGGAGACCCACGATCCCACATCATCCCAATCGAAGGTGGCCTCGATATTTAGCACGCGGGCGGCGTTTTCCATAAGGGCGTAATCGATAGAGATGGGCGTGAGCTTGGGAAACTGCGCGGCGACGGTGGCGACGATGTCCTTGCTACGGCGGATTTCGGAAACAAAGGCGGCGAGTTCCGGAGCGTGGAGGGCGAGCTCTTCGATCACGGTGTGCAGCGACCAGACAAACATGCCCGCGTTCCATGAGAAACCGCCTTCCGCAAGGAACTGCTCGGCAAGCTTGGGATCGGGCTTTTCGCGGAAACGCTTTACCTCGAACGGAGCGTGGGCGCAGTTCGCGCCGGAGATGGCGGCCGATTCGCCGCGCTCGATGTAGCCGTAGGACGGGCAGGGCCATGTCGGACGGATGCCGATGGTGACAAGGCCATCGGATTTTTCCGCGACCTCCAGTGCATCCCTCATCACGGACTGGTAGGCGGCAGTGTCCTTGATGAGTTGGTCGGAGGGCAGCACCATCATCACTGCGTCCGGGTTGCGCGCGGCGACGAGTCCGATACCCAGCGCGACGGCGGGGGCAGTGTCGCGCTTGGCCGGCTCCGCGAAAATGTTTTCCGCTGGCAGCATGGAGGCAATTCCACGCACGGCATCGGCTTGGAGAGAGTTTGTCAGGATGAGTATGTTTTCGAAAGGCACAAGACCTTCAAGTCGGTTGATGGTTTGCTCCAGCAGAGTGCCATTGCCGAAAAGATCGAGGAGCTGTTTAGGTTTGTCGTTGCGACTTAGCGGCCAGAAACGGGTTCCCGAGCCGCCGGCAAGGATCAGTGCGTAGGTATCTTGAGAAGCTGGCATTCGCGTGGGACTATAGCTGTATGAATCGTTTCGGGAAGCCGGAAATGCTTCCCAGAATCGCAGGTTGGGCTTGGCGAGCAATGAATATGATTTGGATTTTCCCGCCGTCTTCCCCATCATCCCGCCCGTGAAGTCTGGATTTCTAGAGAAACTCGTAGCCCGCCTGGATAGGGTGGAGCCGGGGGAGATCCAGCAGATCGTGACACGGCTGATTCAGGAAAAAGGCTTTCTTGAGAACGTGTTCCAGGCCTTGCAAGAGGGTCTGATCATCTTGGATCCGGAATGGAAAATTCTGTTCCTCAATCAAGCCGCCTGCCGATTTTTTGGACTCGATGCGGCGGAAAATCTCGGTCAGCGCCTCGCCGAAAAAATCCGCGGAATCGATAGCATTTCCCTTAGCGGATCTTCCGTGGCCGTTTCCCGCGATATTGAGGTATTCTACCCCGATCATCGGAAACTCAATTTCTACCTCTCCCCCATCGACGACCCAAAGAACCACGAGCTACCCCTCGGCCATGTGATGCTAATCCGCGACCTGACCAGCAGCCTTGCCGAGACTCAGGAGACGCTGGAATCCGAGCGCCTCAACGCCTTGACCTTACTCGCTGCTGGCATCGCCCATGAGATTGGGAATCCTCTTAACTCCTTGGATATCCACCTCCAGCTCATGGAGCGGAAAATACGCCGACTCGCCCCCGCCGACCGCAAGGGGCTTTCCGAACACATGCACACCGCCCGCCAGGAAATCCAACGGCTCGACACCATCCTCAAACAGTTCCTTCACGCCGTCCGTCCCACCACCCCGCGCCGCGACCGTAGCGACCTCAATACCATACTCAGCCAGACCTTGACCTTACTCGAACCGGAAATTGTTTCCCGCGGCATCGCCGTGGATCTCGACCTTTCACCGAAGCTCCCCATGGCCTTGGTCGATCCCAGCCAGTTCCAGCAGGTTTTCTACAACCTCATCCGCAATGCCTACCAAGCCATCGCCGGGGAAAACGGCATGATTGGGGTCCGCACCCGCTCCACAGAAACCGATTTCCTCATCTCCATCACCGATAACGGCACCGGCATCCCGCCCGAGCAAATGGGTAGCCTCTTCGAGCCCTACCGCACCACGAAATCCTCCGGCACCGGCCTCGGTCTGCTCATCGTCCGCCGCATCATCCGCGAGCACGGCGGCGAAATCGAAATCCAGTCCCAGCCCGACCAAGGCACCCACATCCTCATCCATCTCCCCCACACCGCGCCAAGTCCGAGATTGCTGCCATCGCCTGTGATTGATGCGTGACATCCGGGTTTGAAGGTTGAATTTTGAGATTTGAATTTTGAAACTTCCCATGCTTCCCACCCTCCTCATCGTTGACGACGAACGCGCCACCCGCGAAGGGCTGCGTAGCGCGCTGGAAGAGGATTTCGATATCTATCTCGCCTCGAACAACGCTGAGGCGCTCGCGATCCTCAAAAGCGAGGATATCCAATTTTTGCTCACCGACCTACGACTCGGTGGTGACTCCGGAATGGATCTCATCGACACCGCCAAGAAACTCCCCTCCCCGCCCGTGATTCTGATGATGACCGCCTACGGCTCGGTAGATACCGCCGTGGAGGCCATGCGCCGGGGCGCGTTCCACTTCGTCACCAAGCCGCTGAACCTCGACGAGGTCGAGATGCTGCTTAAGCGCGCCCTCCGTTCCAAGACGCTGGAAACGGAAAACATCCAACTCACCAAGCAGGTGAAACAAAGCGCTAGTCTTTCCCGCCTGATAGGGAAATCCCCGGAAATCAAAAAAGTCACCGAGTTGATCGAACAGGTCGCGCCGACCCGCGCCACCATTCTCATCGAAGGGGAATCGGGAACCGGCAAGGAAGTCGTCGCTCACGCGATCCATCATCTCTCTGGTCGTCCTGCATCGAAACTGGTGATCGTAAATTGCGCCGCGCTTTCTCCGCAGCTCCTGGAGTCCGAGCTCTTCGGCCACGAAAAAGGCTCCTTCACCGGTGCCGCGCAGAAACGCATCGGGCGCTTCGAGCAGGCGGATGGCGGCACGCTTTTCCTAGACGAAATCGGCGAGATCGACGCCGCCACCCAGGTGAAACTCCTCCGCGCCCTTTCCGAGCGATCCATCGAGCGTGTCGGCTCGAATTCGCCGATCAAGGTCGATGTCCGCCTGATCGCGGCGACAAACAAAAACCTCCGACAACTGGTCGATACTGGAAGTTTTCGGGAGGATCTTTATTTCCGCCTCAATGTGGTCTCTGTAAAAATGCCCACCCTGCGGGAAAGACCGGAGGACATTATCCTCCTAGCCAGTTCCTTTCTCCGGGAGTTCGCCGAGGAAAACGGGCGCCCGGTGAAACCCCTCACCGACGAGGCGATCCACCGGCTCGTCAGCTATTCTTGGCCGGGAAATGTCCGGGAGCTCCGCACCGCCATCGAGCACGGCGTAGTCATGTCCAACGACGCATCGATCGGCGTGCGTCACTTTCCCGCTTTCCTAGAAGACACCCCACATATCCGAAAACCCGTTGAGCATTGTGAAAAAAACAACCCCAACGCGCCTGCCGTTCTAAACCTAGGCGAACTGGAAAAATTTACCATTCGCCGGGCGCTAGCTGAGTCTGCCGACAACCGGA
>Ga0247831_1007529_pt1 | contig 12101 bp, 8 predicted proteins | sample LaCruzMarch2015__9_FD_192406 | JGI IMG/M metagenome (GOLD analysis project Ga0247831, IMG submission 192406) | Freshwater microbial communities from meromictic Lake La Cruz, Castile-La Mancha, Spain - LaCruzMarch2015_1m | ecosystem: Environmental > Aquatic > Freshwater > Lake | place: Spain...
ACATCGATACCAAACTTCCCGCAATGTAGACAGCACCCACAACCCACTTGCTGGGGCATCCTGGCTTAGTACCGCCCACGGATGCTGGAGCTGCAGTTGATGGTGCAACAGTGCCAGAACAGGGCCCGACGACTTCCCAAGCATGCTGCCACGCGCCACCATATAGCTCTGAGAAGGGCTCATACCCTGCTTGATTGCAAAGCTTATCGAGGGTAGGCATTGCAGCTGTAGACTTGCACCTCAAGATTTGCGTGATCTGTCCATCATACATCGATACCAAACTTCCCGCAATGTAGACAGCACCCACAACCCACTTGCTGGGGCATCCTGGCTTAGTACCGCCCACGGATGCTGGAGCTGCAGTTGATGGTGCAACAGTGCCAGAACAGGGCCCCACGACTTCCCAAGCATGCTGCCACGCGCCACCGTATAGCTCTGAGAAGGGCTCATACCCTGCTTGATTGCAAAGCTTATCAAGGGTAGGCATTGCAGCCGTAGACTTGCACCGTAAGATCTGCCAATTCATGGAGGCATCTTTCATGGACACCACACTTCCTGCAACATAGACTGCACCCGCAACCCACTTGCTGGGGCATCCTGGCATAGAACCGCCTGATGTCGTCGGCGAATTACTCGGGCTTGTAGATGAACTTGCACTAGGACTGTCAGCGGAACATGCTCCCTCAAACCTTATGTTGCTCATGTGGATCAACTGGCTGCCTCCCAATTGAATACTTCCACAAAGGTACTGGAAAGAGAATGTTGTGATTGGGCCCACCAGAGAGATCTGCATATTTCCACCGGTGGAATTACTGCCGTAACTCAGCTGATTGCTGTTCATAAATGGTGATACGGCAGTGCCTGCTCCAGTAACGGTCGATCCAGCAGGTACTGATGAAGTATAAGTTGGTGGATTCGAAACAACAACACTGTCGGAAAATCCTGCACCGGCCTGACCATCACCTTCTAAACCATTGTCTATGTCAGTGATGAAAAATGACAAGCTGTAGATTGGAACAGAGAAAGTGAATGTGATATTCTGACCAGCGCCTGTGATTGGATTCTGGGCAAACGTAAGAGCATTGCCAGGAATACCACCAGTTGGACCCGGCTGAACTTTGCGATTGGCAGTAGGTAATGCTGAACTACCACCAAAGAATGTTGACGGGCTCAGTGTCATCGTGATGCCATCCACTGTAACATTGTTAACTGTTGAAAACAATGCAATGTCGGTCCAGTTGACTAAATATGTGCATCTTGGGCTTGCAGTAGGAGTGGCTGTCGTGGGCGAGTAAGTCGTGGGTGACGTACTGGGTTTGGCTGTCGTGGGCGATTTAGTTGGGAGTGCAGTAGGACTTTCAGTGGGTTTGAATGTCATGGGCGATGTACTAGGGCGTCCAGTAGTGGGAGTGGATGTTGTGGGTGACGCACTCGGGCTCGCAGTAGTGGGACTTTCAGTCGGATTGGTTGTCGTGGGCGATTTAGTTGGACGTGCAGTGGGACTTTCCGTGGGTTTGGATGTTGTTGGCGATCGGCTTGGGTGTGAAGTAGTGGGTTCGGATGTCGTTGGCGATGTACTCGGGCTTGCAGTAGTGGGACTTTCAGTCGGCTTGGTTGTCGTGGGCGATTCAGTTGGACGTGCAGTGGGACTTTCCGTGGGTTTGGATGTTGTCGGAGTTTCAGTGGGTTTGGCTGTCGTGGGCGATTTAGTTGGACGTGCAGTAGGACTTTCCGTGGGTTTGGATGTCGTTGGCGATCGGCTTGGGCGTGAAGTAGTGGGTTCGGATGTCGTTGGCGATGTACTCGGGCTTGCAGTAGTGGGAGTTTCAGTGGGTTTGGTTGTCGTGGGCGATTTAGTTGGACGTGCAGTGGGACTTTCCGTGGGTTTGGATGTTGTCGGAGTTTCAGTGGGTGTGGATGTCGTTGGCGATTGGCTTGGGCGTGAAGTAGTGGGTGTGGATGTCGTGGGCGATTTAGTCGGGCTTGCAGTTGGTCTTTCAGTGGGAGTACGAGTGGGACTTTCAGTGGGGCATTCTCCATCAAATTTGATGCTGCTCATGTGGATCCGCTGAGTGAATCCCTGTTCAATTGACCCACAGAGGTACTTCAGTGTGAACGTTGTCAGTGGACCTGCCATAGAGATCTCGAGGTTTCCACCGGGGGAATTGATATCGTAACTCAGCTGATTGCTGTTCATAAATGGTGATACGGCAGTGCCTGTTCCAGTAACTGTCGATCCAGTTGGTACTGATGAAGTATAAGTCGGCGGAATCAAAACAACAACGTTGTCGGAAAATCCCGCGCCGGCGAGACTACCATCACCTTGTAAACCATTGTCAATGTCGGTGATGATGAATGACAAGTTTTCCACTGGAGACGAGAAGGTGAATGTGATATTCTGACCAGCACCTGTGATAGGAGTCTGCTCAAACGTAAGAGCATTGCCAGCAATACCACCCGTTGGACCCGTCTGGACTATGTGATTAGCAACTAATGGGTCACTACCACCAGAGAACGCTGCCGGACTCAGTGTCATCGTGACGCCGCCACCCATGGCAGTGGTAAATGTTGAACCAGCTGCATAGTCATTCCAGCTGACCGTCCTGTTGCATAAAGCATCGACAGGAACAAGACGACGATCTGCCACTGCTATGGCGCTGATGAGCATCAACGGTTGGAACCTCATGATTGGGAGGATAAGTATCGGCTGACGATGGTTAGGAAGACGGAAGCGATGAATGAAGACTTTGTCGTGCCGGTGCTTTATGAGGTGATGAGATATCAAACTGAAGAGGAGTTGTGGACAGACCAGGCCAAGGCTTGGGGAGTTTGGAGGTTTCGCGTCAGAATAATTTTCTGTCGGGCTTATGTACTGCTTTTTGACTAGAGTTTAAAGTGAGTGTTGTTGCCCGAAAACGGGCAACTAGGGACGGGAGAGAAAATCGGAAAGACGCTTAAATGATTAAACACTTTATCAATATTTATTAGATATTATATAAATGTACTAATCTTGCGCTTCCGATTCCGTCGAAATATCATACCCATGCAAGTTAAGGGTTACATAGGGTTAGACCCTAATGGGGAGTTGGAGAAACACTATATTATACTTATGTAGATACTAAATTAAGAGAATATAATAACCTAGTCGGAAGCTGAGGCGTATCTTCTATTGGCGTTAGGAATAGTAATAATAATGACAATTTACATTGCAACTACTGTGGGATCGTCATCGTCGTCATCGTCGTCATCGTCGTCATCGTCGTCGTCATCGTCGTTGTCGTCGGCGTCATCACAGCTTAGGAGGAGAGAATTGCAATGGGATGGAGGTGGTGGGATTGGTAAAGAGATGGTAATGGAATTCGGTGAGGGAGCGAATGATGATGATTCTCCTGCTACTTCTGCTGCAATACCTTCAATATCGAATAATTATGGGACGGATTTAGGACAAGATACCGATGATGAGATACAATCTTATCGTGGCAGTGATTATATTGATTCCACTACAACTTCCTATGGTGGACAAACTAGCAGTGGGAATTATAATTCATACTCGTCTTACGGCAGTAGTAGCAGTAGTACCAGCAGCGGAGTAGGCGGCAGCCCTTACTCGTCGTCATATGGCAGTGGTTCATATGGCAGTGGAACCTCTTCCTATGGCAGTGGTGGATTATCATCAGCATCATCAACAACGATTCACACTAATACTAACATGCAAATACCTACAATTACAATATCAATCATACCAGCAATATTATTATTACTCTTCATTACCACCTCAGCTATGATAATTACTGCATATCAAATAGAACATACACCCGAAGGTACATTTGCTAACTGTTGTCGTGTATCACATCATACAATAAATTGTGTATATAAACTATTATACAACATATATCATTGTCGACTTGGTAATATACCCGAGATTCTACATCCACATGATGATGATACTGATTACACTGATGAAGAATTAGAACGTATGGGTCCCCGTCCAGGCATTGAACAATCATTAGAAAGAGAGCATCATAGAGCAATGAAGAAGGTGGGTATTGAAATGAGTAGTAAGAATAGTAATGAGCATAAGAAAAAAATGTCGTCAACAAAATTATCAAAAACGATGATGACACAAACATTATCAAATAAGACAAACAATAATAATTCAGTATTGTCAATTGAGAAAAACAAAAACAATTATGGAAGAGCAAAGACAAAAAGTACAACAACAAGATAAGCGCGGATGAAAAAAGGGGACTGATGATTAATATTAACTCCTAGTATAAACCATTTACTTGCTTGGATATTGATTCCTATACATTTAAAGAATTGTGTAAGGGGTTGTGTGTCCTCAATTCCTTGTCAGGGGGATACTGACCCACCATTTCTTACGTGCCGATGTTGTTGTGACATCATCATCAGCAACGACAATTGGGGAGTAAGGTAGATTGACCTCAATTTCACCTGACGAAACATCAACTTCATTCAATACATTGGAGGGAGCATCGTCTGTGATTGAAGGAGTTGGAGATCGCGATGATGGAGCAGTCTTTGTAACATCCTCATGATGCCCCTGTCTCTCAACGTATCCCTCAATATTGTTATTATAATCATTCGCATCCACGGCCTGAATCATTCCTTTCTTTCTACGTATTCTTCTCTTATATCGTACGTACATGGCAGCAAATGTTCCTGTACCTAATACAGCAACGAAGCAAACTAATAGTAGACCATATTTGCTCAGATTATTACTTCGTCCATCGTCCTCTTTGTTTGCCGCTTGTAGTACAGAAGCTGAGTCAATGCTTATGCTTTGTCCAATATTTGATACGGGTACATCTCCAGCACCAAGGAAAACTAATTGTACATCACGACCTTGCCACAAGGGGGGAAGAAAGGATCCATCCTCCATTCCATCCCATAATCGTAATATAACAGTCTGAATGACACCATATTCATTCATGCCAGAGTATGCCACATTGACCTGTCCACGGATGGAAGTGCATGTATATGATATTGATTGTTGTTGTTCCGCACATCCATCCAAATTTACATAATCCAACGGCATGTACGAAATGCCTAATAACCTTGTTTCGTCGTCGTCGTCGTATATATTACTTTCATCGCCAATTTCATCGATTTCAGTCGTAGAAGTATTATCACTCCTACCAATTATCAATCCTGTACAATTCTGAATATTGTTCCTACTATCATATCTCATATCATCATCTAGTAATGCATCTTTCCAAAATTGTGATATCATGTATATTTCTAATTCCTCTAACTTACCCTTAATGTTTTCACCCTCATCATTCTCATCATCATCATCATCATTATCACCATTGCCAAAGAGATTGCCAAAGAAGTTTTTTGTATTGTCATACCATCCACCGCCACCACCCTGCTCCACTAACCCTCCATTACTAATATCGCCCGAAATCGAAACGTCCTCGGTAGTATGATGTATTATTTCATAATCGAATAATATCCCAATTTCATAAACATCAACATTGGTCATAACGTACAATGTTTCATTCGTTATTGTATTGTAATATGATTCATTTTTGGCGGATGGAGGTGGAATACAGCTGTAATAATAATGATATGATGAGTGTATCATCGTAGCATCAGTAGTAGTATCATTCATTGTTGATGAATTATTTTAAAGATAATCTTGTTTCTCGCCTCCTCCTTATTAATGAAATTATTTGTAACAAAATCTAACAACCACCATCACTTTGCAAGGGTATTCCTTTTTTTTAACGTGAGAATTGGTGTAGTGTAGTACTCCTAAAATGGCAAAAAATGTCGACAAACAAACTAGATCTGAGATCTGGGATCAGGACAAACGTGCTTTGAGTTGAAGAACACCCCGCGTCAGGATTTGCAACTATTTCTTTGCAAGGTGTGTCGTACATGGTGGTGGTTGGGGTGGGAAAGGACGGGGGCGGACATCACGCCAGTGTCTCCAAACTGTGCTATGTGATGCGTTAGAGGTTGCTTACGCGTTTAGGGGGTTGATTGAGGAGGGGGGGGGAGGCCGCAGAAGCTTGGAGCTTTGATTTTTTGTCATCATGAACGAGAGGAGGCCATGGAGGGAAGAATGATGTCATTGAAAGCATTATCTAGGCCATGTGATGGCGTAGAACATTGAGAGCATTGTTGTTTTTTCGCTGTCGTAAAACAGCTTCTCAATTTTTCACTTGCCTCGCTCCTCTAACACCGTTTTTCTATTTCACCCCCCCTCTCACTTTTTTTTCAGCACATATACAAATAACAATGAAGTCGGTTATTGCACTTGCCCTTATCGGTTCTGCCGCTGCCTTTGCCCCCTCAACACAGGGACCCGTAAGTGCTTTGAATTTAATGTATCCTCACTTGTTGAATATTCTGTTTCATCTTATTAATTAAATCTCAATGAAAAAAACGTGAAAATATACATACTATAAATACATACATGCAGCGAGTATCTGCCCTTAGTGCTGCCAAGGGTGGACCTCTACTTAAATATGTCCCATGCATCTCCACCGATGACCTACCAGCACCCGGTTCAGCCACATCCGGCGTAGCTGGTGGACTTGCCATCTGTATTGCCGTGGATCAAAAAGGTGCCGTATATGCACTTGGGGATAAATGCCCCCCCGTCAATCAACCATTATCATTTGGTAAGGTCGAGGGCACGACTATCTCAGACCCTGTCCTTGGGACCAAGTTTGATCTTAAGACTGGTAAGGTCGTGGCATGGTGTCCTTCGGGATTGGGATTACTCGTGGGTGGACTCTTTGATCCCGTCGGTGTCCCAACCTACCCCGTGAAGGCAAAGGGGAAGGTTGTGGAGGTACAGGTCGATGTGAACTACAAGGCCAACTTTGAGGCAAACTATTGGTCGGGTGTACTAGATGCTCAAGGAAAGGCAAATGGAAAGTACTATTAAGCCGATAACGCAGCAAAAAAGAAAAGCTTTGTTAATATCTTTCGACTGACGTGTCAAAAACTAGCCTGGCTTTGTATACGGCGGGGAATATAAACTAGACTCATTAAATACTCGATTTTTGTCACTGTTTTAGTTAACAATTGATAGTGAGAGATGTAGGCACCACCCCCATGCAAAAAAAAGAATGGAGGTGTTATTTACGTGCAATCAAAATACTTTCAGCTTGTGTTTTAAAAACTCTCTTCCCCACTAAGCTGAACTAATGCACCACTACGTATTAAATGTTCCACATCCCCCCGTGGTAAATAATGCATACTCCCCACTTCTAATTCCACAGTCCCACACAATTCAGTTTCAATTTTACCTAATCCACTTTGTACTACACGTATTTGTATATAATTCTCTTCGGGAGGATACTGATCGGCATACAAATCAATATTTGACAATGGACCATGTAATCCAAAGTGTGAAACTAGTTTGTCATATTCATTATAGTAATCAATCTCGGCTTCACTTAGGACATGCTTAATGGATGAGGGGATTGTTCCTGATAATGTCTCCCAACGTAAAGCACGTAACTTATCGATACGGTATGCATGATAGGCTAATAGACAACGTTTGTTTCGTCTAATACTGGCATCATGCAGTATTAATGATGGACGATCTTCAATGGCAGGACCCTGCTGTTGTTGAGTCCTCTCTGAGGAGGAGGAGACTGTTCGATTGGCCGACGTAGCACGAACAAGGATTGTTAATTCTTCAGTATGTGCATTAATTTCTTGTAATGTCGCACGGACCGCATCCTCATTATATGCTGGAAGCCAATCTGATCGCTTCAGGTCTAGTAGAAGCTCGCGTCCGCGTTGTCCATAGTTCATGGTCGTTTTTATCACAACAAATAATAATAATGAGACATCGTAATTCGGCAATCCAAGTAAATGAAAAAATTAGGGGGGGGGACACTTCAAATTTTCGTGAGCACATCGCTCCGCAACAACCCCCCTGCCGGCCCCGCTACTATGCCCACCATTCAATCTCTCCTCGCCGACCTCCCCCCGTCAGTGCCCCCGTTGCCCCCGGTGGACGATGATGTCGCTGCTCCAGCGAACGGTAACGATGTTGCCGACGCCAACAACAACGAGGAGGTGGATGCCGCCACCACCACTACCAACAACGCGGTACGTAAATCCCCCCGCAGCGCCAATGGTAGTAGCACAAGCCCAAAACGCAGGAATAAGAAATTGCCCCTCACGCCACATGAGGCCGTTACCCAATACTGGAATCGAGGGATATATACCGATAATGTAACCGGAGATACCGAGACTGGCGAACTACGCTGTTCGTGTAATCACAAATGTTGTGATAAGTGGGATGCGTATGGGTATAGCCGACATTTTACATTCAAATGTCATTTAAAGTATGTGAATGAACAGTTGGATGAAGTGGAGATGACACGATTGAAGGTTGCACGTGATACTTTCCTATCAATCAATCCAGGAGGCGACAACAATGATATTCATCATGTTCGTAAACGTCATCGCAAGATTAGTGGTGGAGGAGTATGTGAACAACCGGCACCAATGACCGTGGAGGAATGTCGTATCCAAGAAATACATTGGATGGAAATGTGGAAGGATGCGAATGCACAATTAAAACAGTTACGTGCAGAGTTGAAGGATGAGGCGAATGATGTGGTACGAGCTGAGTTGTTAGTTGATATTGAAGGGTTGAAGAAAAGAAAGGGAGACATGGCGAAACTGCTTGGCATGACAAATGATGTTGGTGGAGATGAGTAAGTAAGGGGAGTGTGGTGTTGGGGGTTTAACGAATAATTGTTTGTATTCATTATATATTATTATAGTTATGCCGTGCAAAATAAACATATCAATGTGTTTGTTCACAGTAGATATTTACTCTCTTTAAACGACTTCAAGGGCTCTTACCCACTAACAATGATTTAAAATTGACTCCATACTTTCCCATTGATACAAACGTATGAGTTGGCGTTCCCTGTGCTGATGCTACACATACGTTGAAGAGGGTATCGGAAGCTCCCGCCCACCCTTTGAGTAACGGATTATTTTTTCAGTCGTGGAGTCGTTTTAAACTCAGCGTCTCAGCGGGAAGCCAAAAGAGGACAATCCACGAACCGGAAGGGAGAAATGAGTCGCGCTTCTCATCATAAGCAAAAAATAGTAAAAGAATCTAAACATCACTACCGTTAAGTATTTTTTGTCATTATTCGGACGAATCGTGTTTCTATTTGGACAAACAAACCAAACAAACTGTTCGGGCCTTCGGACGCTGTGTCCAAAACGACTCCGTGGTTCCAGGTTTCAGTCTGCTTCAGTCGGCGAGTTTCCCTTGGTTTCACAAAGCTCGCTCTTGCTCACACCTCTCGAGTGAACTTACCTTTACCCATACTTAATTCTCCTCTCGTAACCCACGATGCTCAACTATTTGCGAATTGTTTTTAACGATGTCGGCATTTCTGGCTATTCTGTTTTAGACGCATTCGTCATTTCTGCGCCCTTTGCTTTTGCTTTTTTAGTCATGGCCAGCAAGGTGTTTGCTTATCTCTACCCAGATGTTCTTCCACCTCCCTCGCAACCCACGATGCTCAATTATCACTGGCCAGAAGTTTCGCTGGGCACCACCGACATTGGGGGTGTCTTCATTGCGATGGCTATCACTTGTGTATTTATCTTGGCATTTGTCATCCGCCACTATTCTTCACTCAAACGCGTAATGGATAAGGCGGCTTTGGCCAAGGAAATTGATGACGAAGAATGGGAGTGGACGCTATACATCGGGAAGTTGACTAAGGATAAGGAAACTTTGGCCAAAGAAGTCGCTACTCTGAAGAATCGCATCGAAGAGGGAGACGAGGAGATCCGAAAGTTGACGATGGATAAGGAAACTTCGGCCAAGGAAGTCCATTGGATGGAAATGTGGAAGGATGCGAATGCACAATTAAAACAGTTACGTGCAGAGTTGAAGTGCTTGGTGGATGATGTGGTACGAGCTGAGTTGTTAGTTGATATTGAAGGGTTGAAGAAAAGAAAGGGAGACATGGCCAAATTGCTTGGCATGACAAAATAGGTGGAGACGACTAAGGTGTGAGAGCAATAGAGATGAAAATTACAAGTTGCTATTTGCGAATTTTTGATGTTATGTGTGAGAATTAGCAGTTACTTCAAATTCCACAATCCTAAATTTAGTATAATGGTGTTGATCAATCATTCCACTCAATTGCCACAGCCTCAACAATCCATTTAATTGTACGTGGACGTACCCATGACATTTCATTCGACCAAAGCAACGTGCATGAATTCTGCTTCGCGAATGCACCACTCACGTCCCCCCCGCCTCCACCACCGGTAACATGTCGATGTCGAAAACATGCATCAGCACTTCGCATCAACTTCTTATCCTCTAAACAGTTCACACTGCCTTTTAATATCGAAAAGTAGATATCTAAATCAATCGGTGTTATATCAAACTTCCATCGTAATACAACAGTCTCGTAGGATTCAATGTGTACTTGACCAAGCTCAAGTATAACATGTCCGATCATGCCTGCACCAATAACAAGTGAGGATGATTTGGTCCATAATGAACGTTCTTCATTATCATTACCACCCATACTACTATTACCACCCACCGAACTCGACGACGACGATGATGGATGGTGAAGAGTAGGACGTAATGGAGTATAGTCTACCAAAGGTGTTTGTGATGGCAAATTATCCTCTGACGATAGTAATGTACCATCACCACCACCACCTCGTTGTTGCTCGGACGCTGTTGATGATAAATGATACATCATCCCCTCTAATTCCTTCACCCGACCTTCTAATCCACGACATCGGTCCAATGTTAGTTGCTTACTTTCAGTACTTGCCAATGCCCACTCCTGCAATGCCACGACCTTCATTTCTAATCCCTCTACATACTCCTTATCACTCCGGGCAGCTTGTGCCACGACATATCCCTCGGCCGCACGTCGATTGGCATCGACGGCCGATTGTGTCACTAGATCGATTTCTAATTGCATTTCTGTTATATTGGCATCCTTGTCTTTTATAGTGCGCACGTGATGTTCAGTCTCCATCTTCGACATGCGTAATTCTAATTGTAAATTAGTTACCGTGTTACGAGTGGTTGTATTGTCAAGTAATAATGTTCGATTCTCGTGTTCGAGCGATGTCACGCGTTCTTGGAGCGTTGCAATAATACTATGAAGATGTGTAATAAGATCTTGCGATTCAGCAAGTTCTATCGTAAGGAGCGGATCAGAGGCCGCTCTCGATGACGATCGCTTCTCCGACGAAGACGATGACGAAGAAGAATTGATCATATTGTCATACATACTGGTCATTGATGTTGTAGTTTCCGCTGCATCTTCTCCCCCACTCTGTTGATTATTACTATTGTAATTCCTCGATAATATTCCTCCTCCTCCTATCCCCATGGACGATGCTGACAATAATGCACGATCAAAATTGGTTTCAAAGTCTGCCAATAAATCCATATGTGTCGGTCGATTGGCCAGTACCTCTAATCGTTTTTCTAACGCAGTGCAGTTATTCAACGCAGCTTCGTATGCTTTACGTACTGCTTCGAGTTCATTTTTGACATCACGCTGTGCCTTGGCAGACCGCCCTAATAGTGATTTGAGCTTGTTATTCTTTTCTTTGAGTGAATTGTTTTCGCGTAATATAGACTGGATTGCCATGACGGACGATTGGGGCAATGCGTGATTATGTAATAGTAAATTCGCAAGATCTTCATTCAATTCATCTACAGTTTTAACATTAGAGGCATCTCCACTAGGGGTAGTGGTAGGCGGCGGTGTCATCGTCGCTTGATGCATCATTGGCGATTGTGACATCGCCTCCTGCTGTTGCTGCATCACAGTCGACGAGTTTGATTTCGACTGCGGTGTATTCATCGTCGTTTGTTCAGGCAACACAGGCAGTGGAGGGGCAGCGGCCTCGGCGTTGCTCAAGCCGAGGAGAGAAGCGACGGGATCTTCCACCTCCCCACCACCGTCACCACCACAGACGTCTTCTTCGTCGTCGTCGAGGAAGTAGATGTTGTCGTCCATCATTAATTAATTTTCTCAGATGATGAGGATGACGAGTCGAGAGGCGAAACCCCCAGTTTTTATTTG
>Ga0247831_1007535_pt1 | contig 12079 bp, 8 predicted proteins | sample LaCruzMarch2015__9_FD_192406 | JGI IMG/M metagenome (GOLD analysis project Ga0247831, IMG submission 192406) | Freshwater microbial communities from meromictic Lake La Cruz, Castile-La Mancha, Spain - LaCruzMarch2015_1m | ecosystem: Environmental > Aquatic > Freshwater > Lake | place: Spain...
CCGACTTGCGTTACTTGAAAGAAAAAGTGGATGCAGGTGCGCATTATATTGTTACTCAACTGTTTTTCGACAACCAGAAATTCTTCAATTTCGTTGAAGAGTGCCGAAGCATTGGCATCAATGTTCCTATTATTCCAGGTATTAAGCCTATTACAACATTAAAACACATCGCCTTCTTGCCTAAAACATTTCATATCGACATGCCTGAAGCGCTTGCGGATGAATTAGAAAAATGCAAAAACAATCAGCAGGTTACTGAAGTTGGTGTCGAGTGGGGAATTCAACAAACAAAAGAGCTCATCGCCTACGGCGTTCCTTGTATCCATTACTATACAATGGGAAAATCGGAGGCCGTGAAAAAAATCGTAAAAACCTCCTATTAATAGGAAATCCGAACTAAAGCAGTGCCCTCTCTACCATCACCGATCAGATACAAAAATCGGATGTTGGAGATTGCTCCGCATTCTATTTGAACAGGCACTTCGTTCTCGAAAGATTTAACAGGAACACCTGCAAAATTCGAAACTAGCTTACTGTTTTCGGGGAAGTTGAATTTGGCCTCGCCTTTATCCTTCACGTTCAAGTTGTACAAAACACCAGTAGCTGTTTTCGATTCATGTAAATGGCAGGATAAATACACCCGATCATTCTCGATCAGATGTTGTTTTTTCTCGATCAGATGCGATTTTGAAACCAATCCAGCACTCGATATTGTTAGCAATACAGCGTTGTTAATGTAATAGTGCTGACTGCAAACCATCATGTTGGAGCGAAAATCTGTTTGGCAAATTTCTTCCGACGACTGTTGTTCAAGCAAAATAGAAATCGCTTGGTTATTGGATTTCTGCATTGTAGTCAATCGGATGTTTTCAAACAACTCATCAAAGCTTTGAGGCGAATTTTTCAAACCCTCCAACTTCATTAGATCTGAAAATGCCAGCATTTCTCGGGCTTCAATGAGCGTCTTTTCTCGATTGATGGTTAGGAAAAACAAACCTTCTGGAAGTTTTTCATCTACCCGATTTTTGTACAAACCTGATACTGCAATTAAGTCTTCGTTGATCGTTGCAAAACGAATATCCGACATCGACTTGTTCGGAATGTCGAGTGAATATTCTACAATCTCGTCGCTGAATACCGGAAATGCAAACAAGGAGTAACTGTGTTTTGGATTCTTTCCATCGCTAAACCAATCGATTAGCAATTCAACATTCCCACGATTGTCTATGGTAGTTTGGAGCACTTTAAACCGATATCCACTCGATGGAATCAGTTGATGGATTGTTTTTACTGGTTGAAGTTGCTCGTCGAATATTGTAAAATCAATTTGAAGCGAGTCCGACTTCAAAGGATAGCCTGCTGATAAGGCGAGCAATCGATCCCGTTTTTCGTTGCAAACCAATTGAAAACGTGCTTGAGAATTGCTGAAAAATGAGGCAGGAACACGCATCAATTCTTCGCCTTTGGCAGGTTTAAGTTCTGATTTCTCGAAGTCGGGAAGTTTGTATTTCAACACATTGCATTTCTGCTCTTTGTCGTAGCCTGAACCAAAAACCATCAGCTTTTTCCCAAACGACTTTACGCCTTCAGGAAAAAAATCAAGTTGATCGACATAGCATTTCTCAAATCGAGATTGTGAAACCCGATCCAAGGAAACGGTGTCGAACAGCTCAATCATGATATCCGATAAAAATTCAGTATCGTTGGCTTTGCCTTTCAATAAAGCAATTTTGCCTTCATAGAAACCAACCAGTTCGATAGGTTGATATTTCTGATCATCCTTTTCGGCCTTCCCGCGCTTGAATTCCTGCGCGCCCAAAATTGGCGGAACAGCAAAAATTAACAGCAGGATTAACCTTATCATACTTCTGCTTTTCGAATTACATTGGTAACCGTCTTGTTCTTGTTTGCCAATTGCCCGCAAGCTGCATCGATATCTTTGCCTCGGCTTCTTCGCACATTTACAATCACTCCTTTTTTCTCCAAGAATCCAACAAAAATATCTACTTGCGCTTCATCTGCTCGTTTGAAGTCGCCTTCTCCAATCGGGTTGTATTCAATAATATTAACCTTTGTAGGCACGCGGCGGGTGAATCTTTCGAGTTGCGCAGCATCTTCCAAAGAGTCGTTAAAATCTTTGAAAATGATGTATTCCAATGTTGGTCGAGTGCCTGTTTTATCATAAAAATAAAGCAAGGCATCGGCTAATTCGTCGAGGCTATTGCTCTCGTTGATGGGCATAATTTTACTGCGCTTCTCATCGTTTGCAGCATGCAGCGAAAGGGCTAAATTAAATTTCACCTCATCATCGCCGAGCTTTCTAATCATTTTCGAAATGCCAGCAGTTGAAACGGTAATTCGCTGAGGCGACATCCCCAATCCTTCGGGAGAGGTAATCTTCTCAATGCTTTCAATCACATTCTTATAATTCAGCAAGGGTTCACCCATGCCCATGTAAACGATATTTGAAAGTGGGATTGCATAATTCTGCTCACTTTGCTTTCTGATGTATGCTACTTGATCGTAAATCTCACCTGCATCGAGATTTCGAATCAACTTCATTTTCCCAGTTGCGCAAAACTTGCAAGTCAAAGAGCATCCCGCTTGTGAAGAAATACATGCAGTCATGCGTGATGATGTAGGAATCAACACGCCTTCTACAACTTGTCCATCGTACAACTTGAAAGCAGTTTTGATGGTTCTATCGGAGCTTTTTTGAGATTCGGCTGGAAGCAGCGGACGAAATGCAAAATGGTCTTTGAGCTGATTGCGTAAATCGAGGCTGATATTGGTCATCTGATCGAAATCGGTTGCCGATTTTTTCCAAAGCCATTCAAAAACTTGTTTCGCTCTAAACTTGGGATGTTTATGCAATTCGAACCATTCCTGCAATTCAGGAAAGCTCATTTTTCGGATATCAGGTTGTGTTTCAGCCATGCGCGGGTCAAAGATAATGCTTATTCCGACGATGTTTTCCAAACATAGAAAAGCGAGCATCTGCCGAATTTCTGCACCTTTGCCTAGTGAAAAAAATCTGGACCGATTGGTTGTTTACAAATCTTGAAAGCCCTGTTTTAAATGGGATGCTTTGGATAAATGAGGATGGCAGCATCGCTCGGGTTTTACAACCGTTTGACCCAGATTACCGCGCCGAAGATGCTGAATATCTTCCTGGTTGGATTGTTCCCGGTTTCGTTAATGCCCATTGTCACCTCGAACTGTCGCACCTCAAAGGGAAAATCGAAGAAAAAACTGGGCTTAATGGGTTTGTTTCTGCCCTGATGCAAGTGAGAAACAACTTCAACGACGATCGGCAAATTGCCATTGAGGAGGCCGATCGAGAAATGTATCATTCTGGCATTGTAGCAGTTGCCGACATCTGCAATGGCAACAGTACATTCAATCAAAAGAAAAATTCTTCAGTTTACTACCATAGCTTGATTGAAAGATTTGGATTTAATAGCCAAATGGCTCAAACGATCGCAAACGAAGGGCAAGCCTTGATGGCTGATCTAGGCGATGAGGCGGGCAACATGTGTTTACACGCACCGTATTCTGCATCCATCGAATTGCAAAAGTTGGTGAAAGAACACCTTGACAATATTCCGAATGGGTTTTATTCCATCCACCATGCTGAGTCGGAAGCTGAAATCGAATTGTTCAATACTGGCGAAGGTTCTATGGCAGACCGTATGCGATATATTGGATTGATCGAAAGTGAATTTCCATTTACTGGCATCAGACCGATCGATTATCTAATCAATTTTTTCCCTCAATCCAAGAACATCCTGCTGGTACACAATACCTTCATCAGCGCTGCCGATCTCGAAAAACTAAAACCTTATCGAGACAGGTTGTTTCTCTGTTTGTGCCCCAATGCCAATCTGTATATCGAAAACACGTTGCCCGACATCGAACAACTAAGGGAATCGGGTTTTTTAATCACCGTTGGAACGGACTCTTTGGCATCAAACCATCAATTAAATATGCTGAGTGAAATCAAGGTAATTCATCAACATTTTCCTTCGATTCCACTGGAGGAGCTTTTCCGTTGGTCGAGCTATAACGGGGCAAAATTATTGGGGATCGAAAAAGAGAAAGGGCATTTTTCACAGGGAAGCAAACCCGGAATTGTCCACATTCAGGCTGTGGATAACACACAGAAAAAATTAACATTCGAAAGCTATTCCAGACTCATCTGAGTTGTAGGTTTGCAAGTTCATGCCTCCGGATGTCCGGTTTTGAGCATCTTTTCAGCCTTCATGAAAGAAAGTCAACTGATATTCTGTTTCATACGTCAGCCAATTATCGGCTTGACAATGGAGGCGTTTCTCGTAAAACTACTTGATAATCAAACGTTTTCGTACGAATACCAAAGGGTAATTTACGAACGTCGTGAGGATTATAATTATCCGTTTACCGATGTTGAATTGCAAGTAATTAAGAAGCTTGCCGACCTCACTCCGCAAACTGTAGAAAGGGTTTTCAACAAGAAAAAGGTTAAAAAAGAGCTTTTCCTTGATAAGCTATCGAAAGATAAGGAGCAGATGAAAGTGCTCAATCTGTATTTCGATAAGAAAATTGCTGCTTGTTTATTGCTTTTGCGCGGGCAGCAAGTTTACTGGAGAGTAAAAGCTTCCGATCATCCTGGCATGTTGCCTTATCCAGTGCACGCGCATTCCTTAAAAATGGTTTACCATTTCACCAAGGTAAGCGACGGAATCGAGTATGCGCTGAAGCTATACGATGGTGAAAATCTAGTTAAACCCTCCGATGTAGGCACACAGGTGCTTTGCAGCGAGTCGGGTTGGTTGATGCACTCTACAGGGATTTACTCACTTTCGGATGGCACCGACGGACAAAAAGTACAGCCTTTCTTGAAGAAGGATGTACTCGAAATTCCCGATAGATTGGCGGATAAATTTATCTCCGCTTTCCTCATCAAGGCATCCAGAAGATCTGAAGTAATTTTTTCAGGTTTTGATGTGCAAGACAAGCCCGATTCCATGAAGGCGATTCTGAGTTTATCGCTCGATTTGGAACATCAGCCATTGTTTCAGCTGAATTTTCATTACGATCAATTTGTGGTGAACGAAACACAGGAGCAAGAATTACTCGCTCAGGTTGTTCGCAAGGGCGACAAGATCCTCATCAAGCGTTTTCAACGGAAATCGAAATGGGAACATCAACAAACCCAATTGGTGATCGATTCTGGAATGATCAAAATCAAGCCTTCTTGGTTCATCCCCGCAGGATCGCCTGAGGATGGAGCGAGAAAAATAGAAGAGATGATCACCTGGATTTCTACCCACAAATCGAGTTTCGATGAATTGGGCATTGAAATAGAAACCCATTGGAATGGTCAGGAATTTTTGGCAATGATTCCAGAAGTGGTGACCAGAGAAATGAAAGAAGAGGCCGATTGGTTCGACTTATTTGCGGTGGTAAAAGTGGGCAAATACGAAATTCCATTTATCCGCTTCAAGCGAAACATCCTCGAACGAAATCCGCTGTTCAAGCTTCCTGATGGAAAAATGCTCGTGCTTCCGGAGTCTTGGTTTATCCGGTACGCCGATCTGTTCGAGTTCAGCGAAGAATCTGAAAACTCGATTCGTTTGCACCGCCAGCATCAAGGATTACTCAATGGGCATCCGCTGCTTTCGGGAGATATCAATAGCCGATTGGCCGAAAATCAAAAGAAAATATACACAGGCGAAAACCAAAAGTCTTTCGCTGTGCCCGAAAGCCTGAAAGCCACTCTGCGCGACTATCAGAAAAAGGGTTTCGATTGGTTATGCATGATGGCCGAAAACAAATTAGGTGCATGTTTGGCCGACGATATGGGACTTGGCAAGACCATCCAAGTAATCGCATTGTTGCAATATGCGCACGAAAACAAGTTCGTTTCTACATCAAACCAAGCTTTGGCAAAAGCGCCTCAGATGGATCTTTTCACAGCAGTAGAAGAACCTCAGCTGTTGCCAAGTTTAATTGTGATGGCTCCTTCCTTGATTCATAATTGGGAGAAGGAGCTTCAGAAATTTGCTCCAACGCTAAAAGTAAAGCGTCATTCGGGCTATCGCAGAACCGAACATGCCGAGCACTTAATTGATGCCCACGTTATCTTAACCACTTATGGTGTGGTAAGAAACGACCTCGACATGCTGCAGAAAATCGAGTTTGGCAACATCGTTTTAGATGAAAGTCAATTGATTAAAAACATGCGCTCGATGAGCTTTCAGTCGGTTCGAAAACTGAATGGATTAAATCGGATCGTACTTACGGGAACGCCGGTTGAAAATTCACTCACCGATTTGTGGTCACAGCTCACGTTCTTGCAGCCAGGTTTATTGGGAAGTTTCAATTATTTCCGCCAAGAATTTGTTATTCCTATCGAGCAAAATAAGGATGATCAAAAACTAGAGCGGTTGCAAAAAATCATTCGTCCGTTTATCCTCCGCAGAACCAAAGAAGAGGTTGCTCCAGAACTTCCTAACCAAACCCGCATTATCCATTATTCGAACATGGATGAGGAGCAAAAAAAGAGTTATGAGGAGCAAAAATCCTGGTATAGGAATCGAATTCTAGAAAACGTATCCCGCGAGGGCATTCAAAAAAGTCAGATTTTAATATTAAGAGGCTTAACACAATTGCGGAAATTAGCCATCCATCCAATACTCGACAATCCTGATTACATCGGCGATTCTGCCAAATTCAACGACGTGTTGATTCGACTTGAGGAACTAAGGCATCAAAATCGGAAAGTGCTAATTTTTTCTCAGTTTGTGAAGCATTTGCAATTGTATCGAAAAGCATTCGAAGACAATGGAACGCCTTATTCTTGGCTTACTGGCGAGGTGCCACAGCTTCAACGGGGTTCTGTAATTAGTGCATTCGAAAATCATCCAGGACACAAAGTTTTTTTAATACAACTTAGAACGGGTGGTTCTGGATTAAATCTCACAAAAGCCGACTGTGTTTTTTTGCTAGATCCATGGTGGAATCCTGCAGCAGAAGAACAAGCTATAGCGCGCTCTCACCGAATTGGACAGCATCAGCCCGTTTTTGTTTGGCGCTTTATTACAAAAGATACTATTGAAGAAAAAATTATGAAGCTCCAAGACAAGAAGTCGCGATTAGCTGGAGATATTATTAGTCAAACCAATCCATTGTCGCGCATTTCTCAAGAGGAACTTGAAGAGCTATTTGGGTAATTGACTAAATTGCCGCACCAATCCAATCCAATCCATTTTGTAGATTTTATGATACCCGAACCTCTCTCAAAAAGGAACCTAAGTGCTGATCTTAGAGCTTCTCTTGTAGTATTTCTTGTGGCTTTACCGCTTTGCTTAGGCATTGCATTGGCTTCAGGAGCCCCCGCGTTTTCTGGTATTATTGCTGGAATTGTTGGAGGAATTGTAGTAGGGATGCTCAGTGGATCCAAAGTGAGCGTAAGCGGACCAGCTGCCGGGTTAACTGTAGTGGTTTTAGACTCCATCAAAACACTTGGAACATTTGAAGCTTTTCTGCTTGCAGTTTTTTTAAGCGGCATCTTTCAAGTAATTCTTGGATGGCTCAAGGCTGGTCGACTGGCAAATTTTTTTCCAGCATCGGTTATCAAAGGTATGTTAGCTTCTATTGGCTTGATCCTCATTTTCAAGCAACTTCCCCACGCATTGGGTTACGACTTTGATTATGCGGGCGATGAATCGTTTCTCGAAAACGAAGGGCACAACACCTTCACCGATATCTATTACGCCTTTCTCGATCCAGCCTACTTAGCTATCATCATTAGCATTTCATCGCTAGTATTGATGGTGTTTTGGGATAAATATGCAGGCCGCATTGGGCCATTCGCGAAGCTCATCCCGGGTGCCTTGCTCGCTGTGGTTTCGGGCACTGTAATCAACACAATTGCGGTGTCTAATTTCCCAGATCTCGCCTTAATGCAAGAACACCTTGTGGCATTACCTACCGACTTGCTTAAAGGCGGATTTAGTGAGATGATGAAGTTTCCAGATTTTTCACAAATCTTAAACCCAAAGGTGCTTCAAGTGGCTGTAACAATTGCTGTGATTGCGAGTATTGAAAGTTTACTCAGTGTTGAAGCTTCCGATAAGCTCGATCCGGATCATCATATTAGTCCGCCCAACAAAGAGCTCATCGCCCAGGGTGCAGGAAATATGGTTTCAGGGATTTTGGGTGGAATTCCAGTAACTGCCGTAATTGTAAGAAGCTCGGCAAATATTCTTGCTGGGGCAAAGTCGAGATATTCGGCAGTTTTTCACGGATTTCTATTGCTGATTTCGGTGGTGCTCATCCCTCGATTTTTGAACCAAATTCCGCTTTCAGCATTGGCTGCCGTATTGCTTACGGTTGGGTATAAACTCACAAAGCCTTCTGTGTTTAAAGAATTATTTGCCAAAGGTGTAGATCAATTTATCCCGTTTGCTGTTACTATTGTTGCAATCCTTTTTAGTGATCTTTTGATTGGTATCGCTATCGGATCGGCGACAGGCTTGTTCTTTATCTTAAAATCGAACCTGAAAAAGGCAGTTGTCTTGGTGAATGATGGCCAAAACTATCTCATTCAACTAAAACACAATGTGACCTTTATCAACAAAAGTATCTTGCGTGAAAGTTTCAGTAAAATTCCCGATGGTAGTTATCTAATTATCGACGGAACATCTGCCATTTTTATCGATACAGACATCATCGAAACCATTGAAAATTTTTGCAAATCTGCACCAAACAGATACATCGAAATAGAAATCAAAAAAACAGACTCAAGTATTCATCCTTTCTTTAGGAAATAACCTTGCACAAACCACTATGGAATCTTTTGAAAAATTACTTCTGGAAAACAAAGCCTGGGCGGCAGATAAACTACAGGCCGATCCAAATTATTTTGAGCGTCAAGTTCGTGAGCAAAACCCCGCATTTTTCTGGATTGGCTGTTCCGATAGCCGCGTTCCTGCCAATGAGGTTACCAACACGCAGCCGGGCGAAATTTTTGTACACAGAAATGTAGCCAATTTGGTTGTAAACACCGACCTGAACATGCTCAGCGTTTTGCAATATGCTGTTGAAGTTCTAAAGGTGAAAGACATCATCGTTTGCGGTCATTATGGTTGCGGCGGTGTGAAAGCAGCTATGTACAATAGATCTTTTGGCTTGCTCAATAAATGGCTACGAAACATCAAGGATATTTATCGAATTCACCGAGACGAAATTGATGCTATCGAAAATGAAGATCTTCGTGTAGACCGACTAGTAGAGCTTAATGTTCGCGAACAAGTGCTCAATCTTTCAAAAACATCTATCGTTCAAAAATCTTGGAAAAACAGCGAATTACCGACCATTCATGGCTGGGTGTACGATATTGGCGATGGTATTTTGCATGAAGTAATTCGTGTGGATCACACCCTTGAAATTGATCCGATTTACAAATACGACGATATTGATCTATAGGCAGTTTCCTGATTGTAGCGCTACACCTTTAACAATAATTCCATAATCTTGCGTCGCTTTTTCGTGTATAGCAAAGAAAGCGGTAGAACAAGTTAATTAACAGATTGCCATGAAAGAAAAAATCGAACGCCTCGAAGGCATGAAAGCAGAAGCATTGCTTGGTGGAGGACAAAAACGTATCGATTCTCAACATAAAAAAGGGAAACTCACCGCACGTGAAAGAATTGCCTTACTCATTGATGAAGGCTCTTTCGAAGAAATCGGACAATTGGTAACCCACCGAAGCACCAATTTCGGACTTGAAAATCAAGTTTTTTATGGTGATGGCGTGGTGACTGGCTATGGAACAGTGAACGGCAGATTGGTATATGTTTTTGCGCAAGACTTTACCGTTTTCGGTGGGTCGCTCGCAGAAGCACATGCAACCAAAATTTGCCGCATCATGGATCTTGCCATGCAAAATGGGGCGCCGGTGATTGGCTTAAACGATTCGGGTGGAGCTAGAATTCAAGAAGGTGTGGTTTCTTTGGGTGGATATGCCGATATTTTCTATCGCAATACAATGGCTTCCGGCGTTATTCCACAAATTTCTGCAATCATGGGGCCTTGCGCCGGTGGAGCGGTTTACTCACCTGCCATCACCGACTTTATCTTCATGGTGGAGAACAACTCCTACATGTTTGTTACAGGTCCGAATGTGGTAAAAACAGTAACCCACGAAGAAGTTAGTTCTGAAGATCTTGGTGGCGCATCTGCCCACAGCGTGAAATCGGGTGTTACCCATTTTTCAAGTGCAAATGGTGTGGCATGTATTCAAGAAATCAAGCAGTTGCTGAGCTATGTTCCGCAAAATTGCGAAGAGGAAGCGCCTCGATTGCCATACACTTCGGGCAACGAAAAAAGACCACAACTCAACAACATCATACCTGAAAATCCAAATCAGCCTTACGATATCCGTGAGGTAATTGATGAAGTAATTGATGGTGGATCGTTCTTCGAAGTGCACAAAAACTTCGCAGAAAATATCGTGGTGGGATTTGCCCGATTGGCGGGAAGAAGCATTGGTATCGTTGCCAATCAGCCAGCTTATTTGGCTGGAGTTCTCGACATTAAATCATCTCAGAAAGCAGCACGATTTGTACGTTTCTGCGATTGCTTCAATATACCATTGCTCGTGTTCGAAGATGTTCCAGGTTTCCTTCCAGGAACCGATCAAGAATGGAATGGTATCATCACCAACGGTGCGAAATTGTTGTATGCATTCTGTGAAGCCACAGTGCCAAGAATCACTGTGATCACTAGAAAAGCATACGGTGGCGCCTACGATGTAATGAATTCGAAGCACATCGGAGCAGACATGAACTTCGCTTGGCCATCGGCAGAAATCGCAGTGATGGGAGCCAAAGGTGCAGCTGAAATTATCTTTAAGAAGGACATCGAAGAAGCGGCCGATCCTGCTGCCATGCTCCTTGAGAAAGAACGCGAATATGCAGAGCTTTTTGCTAATCCATATTCAGCAGCCGAGCGAGGCTATGTGGATGAAGTAATTCACCCTGAAGTTACCCGCGAAAAATTGATCAAAGCCTTCAAGATGCTCGAGAACAAAGTGGCGAAACTTCCACGCAAGAAACACGGAAATATCCCGTTGTAAGGACTGCCAAATGAAAAGTCAATCGCAAATATTTCAAAACATTCAAAAGGCCCGGATTTTACTGGGCTTTTTGCTTTTGACTTCAACCTTTCAAGCTTTTTCCCAAGTGAAAGTGACTGGCTCAGTAGTCGACATTGAATCGGGTCGCCAACTTCCTCACGCTTTTGTGATCAACCACCGAACGCAAAATGGCGTGTTTTGCGATTACAACGGAAAATTCAGCATCACCGTAAATCCATCCGACAGCTTGCTGGTATCGCTTACAGGCTACCAGATGGTGAAAGTGTTGCTTTCCGATTCTATTCCAAAGTCGGAATACAAAGTAAATGTTAGGCTCAAGTTCAAGCCAGTGGCGCTAAAATCTTTCACCGTACGACCACCAAAAACGTACGATGAAATCTTGAAGGAACTCGCCGAAGCAGAAAAGCTAAAAGTGAAAGAAACTCCATTGGTAAATGCCATCGAAAGTCCAATCACATTCCTTTACATGCAGTTTTCGAAGGAAGGAAAAGCCATGCGAAAGATTGCAGAGCTCCGTGCCGATGATGCAAAAACCGAACTGTTGAAGGAACTGTTCACCAAATACATGGTAGCGCACATCATCGATACAGATGAAAATGAAATGGACGATTTCATCAAATTTTCGGGCTTGAAAAACAACTACAACACCTTCGAAACGGAGTACGAATTGGTTTCTTATGTGAAGCAGCGATGGGCCGACTATAAGATTTACCGAGGAATGGAGGATTAATCTTCCTTAAACCAACTGCTGTACATCAAGTAATTGTCGGCAATCCGATCAATTTGTCCTTTCACCAATTCTTCACTTACCTTTTTTACGGGCTTTGCAGGAACCCCTGCCCAAATCCAACCAGATTCAATCACCGTATTTTCGAGCACTACAGCACCTGCTGCCACAATGCTTCCCGATTTTACCACCACGTGGTCCATCACAAT
>Ga0247831_1007542_pt1 | contig 12063 bp, 7 predicted proteins | sample LaCruzMarch2015__9_FD_192406 | JGI IMG/M metagenome (GOLD analysis project Ga0247831, IMG submission 192406) | Freshwater microbial communities from meromictic Lake La Cruz, Castile-La Mancha, Spain - LaCruzMarch2015_1m | ecosystem: Environmental > Aquatic > Freshwater > Lake | place: Spain...
TATTACAGGTCATAAAATCGACATTAACCAGCTAAAATCGACTATTGATATAATCGATTTTAGTGCCGCAGCTAAAATCGATTATACCATAAAGTCGATTTTAGCTGCGACAGATCCGCTGGGTGAATCCCTTGTGAATTGACCCACAAAGGTACTTCAGAGTGAACCATGTCAGTGGGCCCGCCATAATGATCTTGAGGTTTCCACCGGGGGAATTGGTATCGTAACTCAGCGGTTGCTGTTCCCAAATGGTGATACGGCTGTGCCTGCTCCAGTAACACTCGATCCAGCTGGTACTGATGAAGTGTAAGTCGGCAGAATCGAAACCACAACAGTGTCGGAAAATCCTGCACCGGCCAAACTACCATCACCTTGTAAACCACTGTCAATTTCAGTGATGATGAATGACAAGTTTTCGACTGGAGACAAGAAGGTCCAAATAAGTACACCCGAATATATATATTTCTCTTCGTTACAACGTAATGTCACGTATGACTAGCCCCGACGCTAACTCTCCCTCTTGTACCGTGTGGGGGAGCACAAGGTACAAAAGGGTGAGCGTCCCACCGTACTTGTACCATGTGGGGGAAGCACAGGGCACAAATTGGTGAGTAGGCGTGGTTCTTCTCCGCTTCCATGTGTCATCTTGAGCAAGCGAATATTTGTTATTCCTCTGTGGATGTAATTATGTTGTTGGGTCCTGCCAACGACCCTAGTGGCAATACCCCTCGTGGCCAACTGTGAGGGGCGGCCTGGTCCGGATGTGGGAGTTTGAGCGCACCTTTCCCTACTGAAGCGTACGCCTAGCTATGATGCGACGGGGTCGACCCGCTTCTCACGCCACTTGCGGATGGTCGCGATCTGACAGGGTAGCCATCTGGGCCATGGTTACGGATGTTTACTTGATCCGTCTATTCTCATCGTACATAAAGGGAGAAATGTCCAATTCTAGTCTGGAATCCAGCAAAAGCTCATATCATTGGGAGGTTTTGGAAGACATTACACAAGCCCACCCTTAACGTGACAGTCAAACTTAGACACACTCCTGAAGTACATACCCAAGATTTACAATGTTTTGAAAAATGCAGTTCTATTACCACACTAATGCTACTGTTGCTCTTATCTACTCTAAATATTATTTGTTTGTCCTGCAATCCAAATATTGTTGCCATGTTGTTCATTAGTACTTTGTTCAGACATGACATCACTGTTGAGATTATTTTGATACAACGTTGGATGTTGTATTGTTTGCTGCTGCTGATGCTCCATATCACTGAAATTGTTAGTGTTGTGGATATTGTAAGGGATCGATCCTAATTGTGAATCATAATACCCATAATGGCAGGATGGTCCTCCAATATTCGGATGATACAGTTGCTGATGTCCAGAGTTGCTATTCTGCGTCATGTTGTAATTATTGTTCACAATCATCCCCGAGGAAATGTCATTGCCGACACCGCCACCACCGGATAATTGCGAGTACTCCTCCAATTGCCGAGCAAGAAGACTAACCCCCCCATTTCCTCCATTAATGTTGGCAACATTGTTGCTACTACCAAGCAGTATTTGCTCTTGCAAACCAAGCTTTTGAAGGAGTAAACCTCCTGGTGACATTGTTGACTGGTAATTCATATTGCTGGTGGCGCTAGGTAGTGGTGGTGCTGTTCCGCTATAGTCACGGGACAATGACGACGACAGACGTTGATGTGATGCTAATATTGCTGAATCTGAAACAGACGTTTGTCTTCGATATGCTGCCGCGAATGCATCATCTCCTGGTACCACCCCTGGACGCTGTAGTGCATATCCAAAATCGCTCTCTAAATAGGGATGATTACTGGTGGGCATACCTTGCTGGTAATATGCACCCGAAAAGGATTGTGCTCCCATGAATGTCGGAGGAGGGGGGTGTAGCAACTGTTGATATAAAGCAGTGTCATATAGATCTGATAACGATGCTTGTATATTATGATCATGTGAAGCAATAGTTGGCTCCAGAAATGTTCTGTCGCTGAAGCTCCTTCCTGTCATTGAACCATGAAGGTGTCCAAATTGTGGATACAATAGAGGTGGTGGCATTCCACCACCTCCCAAACTTGCCGACAGTGCTGTAGGATAAGTAGTATTGTACATGGCCCGACTTCCTCCATTAAACAATGTCGAGGGAGGAGACTTATTCCCAGAAATGTTCGTGAGTGCACGTTCGAACAGCAGAGCATCCGCCATACTGGCCATTTGAGATTGTGTCGGCGCCATCATGACAGTCGCTTCGGGGACAGAGATTTCTGACGTTGAAGTAGCACTATGGTGTCGACTAGAATTGGCTACTACTTGGGCTGCTTGCTTCTGTGCCGCTTTCTCTTTTGTCTTTTGTAGGACCACAAGCTTTCGTTTACTTATCGATTTATCCCACGGTGGTACCCATATTATGTCATACGGTTGTTTCACAGCTGAGCGGGAGTTGGCATTAGAATCAGCGTTCTTAGTCCCACTCGCTGTTTTTATTCGATAATTCGTGCTCCCGGTTAAGAATGGATGCATCGATGCCTGATATGCGGTCCAACGCTTCCACGGATCTATTTCAAGTACACCTTTCAAAAAATGCACAAACAGACCTAGCTGTTTGCGTTCCTTCACTGTGTTACAAACACCATGATGCATGACAATATCTTCAAGTTTGGTCTTCTTAAAATACCGATTTGTCTGCTGCTGCTCAAGCTTTGATAATCCACCTTTACTATTTTTCTCATCCTCACTTAAAACACTAATGTATTCTTGGCGTGATCTAAATTCCCAAGATGATGATTGCTCTGTCGGAACACGACTTTTGAAGAACCTGCCTGATTTACTACCCTGTTCAAGCATCCATTCCGGCATCGGCCCGATCATTTCTAATATCCGACGAAGTTGATCATGTTCATGCACTCCTGGTAATATTGGCAATCCGAGGAAAAGCTCGGCAGCTACGCATCCCAATGACCAAATGTCAATGGCAGAATCGTACGGTAGACCAATTAAGACTTCGGGACTGCGATAGAACCGTGATTGGATGTACGTATACGTGGATTGTCCCTCGAAGCACGCAGATCCAAAGTCTATCAATTTGATCCATTGCTCTTCATTTTCCGACGATTCTGACATTATGCCAAGATTACTCTTCTGGGATTGTTGTGCCATCTTCTTGGACGCGGCTGAGACTTTTGTTGCCTTCTTTTCAGTTGTTCCTCGTCGAGTACTATCGTTTCGAGATTTGTCAGTAAACAACACGTCTCCCCGTTTTTTACATTCCGATATTACACACTCAACATCACTCCGAACCATTAATATATTCTCCGGTTTCAAGTCACAATGGACAATACTTTTCTCAACCAATAATTTAATCCCTTCGGTAACCTGTCGAACAAGTGATCGAACGGCACCAATGGGTAGTCCACAGAATTGTCGTTTCTTTAGTAACTCGTACAAGTTCGGACCAAGCATTTCAAAGACTAGGCATAAATGAGAGGAGTGCATGAAGTAACACATTAAACGGATGGTAGACTTGTCGGTGTTGTTTGTAAAGACCGTCGATGATGTTGAAGAGGAAGAGGAATCATCAGTGGTAGTAGTCAAATTGGTGATTCCATCGTCTCCTGCTGAATTCTCCCCTTGGTCATCCCCATCTCCTCCGAGATTCAATTTACGAAAGACATCAATCTCCACTGCTGCCTGACGTGTATATGCTGGCTTATTCTTTACAATTTTGACAGCCACACATTTCTTAGACTTTTCATCAATACATTGAAAGACTTGTGCAAATGTACCCTGCCCTAAAAGTGATATAACTCTATATTCCACATGATCATCCTTCTCTTCTTTATCCTCCTCGTCCTTGTTGTCACATGTGTCGTTATTACTACTATTTTCGCTCTTACTTGATTCAACAGCAGCACCAACTAGCATTGTTGACGAGGGGGGAGGATGGGAATGTATATTCTTTTGTGAGATACGTAACAAATCCCCCCGTCGTACAATTAGATTCCCCTCCACATTATCTAACCCTGAGTTGGATGATGGAACTGATGGATTCGTTAATACCTCCCCAAGACAAGATTTACTATTTGACTTATCTCGATCATATTCTATAGCAACATCATTGGGGGATGAGGAGGAGGAAGCTGACAATTCATCAATCTGCTGTGAATCTGACGAAGATTTCGTTTCTATTGATGAAGATTGAGACGTACTTGCTTGATCAGCCAATACCGTACTTAGTAAGCCACGTGGAATAGCAATTCCTTGATGATTAACACCATAGACACCACCGTGTAATACTGCTAATGCTGCTGCCTCATCAACCTCTTCAGCCACAGATTTCATGCTCACAGTATTATTGCTATTCCCACCGTTCATGGCTCCACAACAACCAATCAACTGACTTGGATGTAAAGGAATACTCGGACTCATACGCTTCTTTCCATTGCTGCGTGCAGCAGTTGCTTCCCCCGCCATGGCAGCGTCCATCGCTGTTGCCAAATGATGATTGTTGGTGGTAGTAGCGTTGTTAGTAGCCAATTGTGCATTCAACTGATGTAGCAATGTAGTCGAACTAGTGGTACCACAGCCATTGAACATTGATGAAGTACCATATCCTCTTCCTCCTCCTCCTACTCTTCCTAAATCATATGCAGATGGTCCGATACTACCAATACCACCACCACTCCTCATTGCTGAATAATCCAACAACTGCTGTTGCTGATATTGTTGCTGCAACGAACCTACGGTATTATTCCCCATAATTGAATTTGTATTGTTGTAAGCACTACCTCCACCACCCATCATCACTGGCAAAGGTGGATGCATCATTCTAGTATTATGATACTGCTGAATAGCAATGTGATGATCTAGCTGCTGTTGTCGCAAAGTGTTTTCATATAGCAGTGCTGCTTGTTGCTGCTGCTGCTGCAGCTGCTGTTGGTGTATCAGCTGTTGCATCTGAAGTGACAATGAATATGCCATAGGCAAACTACTTCCGGCAGCAGCAGCCACACCGTTATAATCCATGATTCCTCCTCCTCCAACACAAGCCATGCCACCGACTGCATTATTACTAATATGATGATTCGCATGTGGTAGTGCCATGACTCCGTGTGAGCCATGATCGTCATAATTCGCACGCGGGAGCTTGATAGTGCGATCGAAAACAAGGGAGGAAAGGAAATAATTATTGTCATGAATCATTGGAGCAGCCTGATCAGTCTGAGACGATTGTGGTGGCGGACCATTGTTATGATTGTTGCTTGAACTTGGTGGCTGTTGCTGTTGCTGGCTGTTGTTACCAGCTGGTGGTGGTTGATTTGGATGATGCTGCATAATGCACTAAAATGACTTATTGGATAGGCAAATACTGCAATATTGCATACAAAGAGAGGATGATACGCTATATTATATAGAACGAAGATATATTCTCTCTCATGTTCACGAGGTTCACGAGACCCTCTTCGCTTCGGTTATGGGGAAGGTGAGGTTGTTGACGCAATAGTGCCGCGAGTCGGCCGGCATCAAGCATCAACCACCCGTTCGATTGATCCCCCTGGTGTGCGAACCCATAACCAGGTGGGATAAAATACTTGAATCTTCAACTTCAACTTCAGCTTCCGAGTTCTTATGGGATAGGAGCTCTGGGTGTAAAGGAGTGAGATGGGGAGAGGCGCTCGCCGCCGCTCATAATATTCCACTCATGATACAGGGGCTAATAAGGGGACGCGGTCGAGAATTTCACTCATCGTCCTCGCGTTGGCGACTAGCGTATGAATGGATTGTGGATGGCAAAGTAGTCGCACCATCATCGTCATTATCATCCGATGGAGTATCCTTAGTCGCTAATTCTACAACTGTACCATCAACAACAACGAAGAAGGAGGTAATTGTTTTCCTTCATGGGTTGTTAGGCAATACGAAGAATTTACACACGCCTGCCAAACGACTAACACGATCCCTTGGTTCAGATTATGCTGTCTTGTTGCTGGATGTGCGTGGACATGGCCACTCCTCTTTATCGTCGTTCGATCGACCGCATAGTTTTCGTAACTGTGTCATGGATATATTTCAGACATTACATCCCTTAGGATTGGTAGGGAGGAACAGTCCCATGACAATATGTGGACATTCGTTAGGTGGAAGAATAGCATTGGAGTATTCGCATACTCTTAGTTTGGCGTCGATGGCAGCTTCATCTTCTTCTTCTTCGTCCGCTAATACAATGGAGAAGAAGGAGGAGAAGGATACTAGTGCTGCTGATAACAACATCAACCACGACGACGATGGCATTATTACCTTAGGACAAAAATTCCAAATACCAAAACAGACATGGATACTTGATTCAGTACCAGGTATAGCCGATCCATCCGTCCATGGCGTATTACGTGCAATATCATCAATACCACTCCCAGTACCCTCAAAAAAATGGCTTGTGGATACATTAATATCCAAACCATATAATTTAGAATTACATTTATCACGTTGGATAATGACAAATTTACATGATAAGAATGATGGACGTGGACTACGCTGGGTATTTGATTTGGATATTGCAAATGAATTGATAATGAATTTCGATAATCAAGACTTTGTTAATATGATATCTAATATCACATCAATTCCTGATCCATATTCTTCCACGTCGTCATCGTCAGTGCATTTGGTAATGGCAGGGAAGAACGAAAATTGGACTGAGGAAATTGTAAGCAAATTAAAGTCAATACACACCTATCGGAGAGAGGAGGAATCATCTTCCTTGTCATATCCTACTCAATCGTTATTTCAAATGCACAAGCTTGAGAAAGCAGGACATTGGGTCCACGTGGATGATTTAGAGGGATTGTTACGGTTGATGATCAATGAGATACAACGACAACGGTGAATGTGTCGAAGGCGATGTTCATTACCTTATCTCAAGTAAAGCTAACAACAGTAACTCCTCTCTTTACGTTGCACTTTTCCGACACGTGTGTCACTCTCTTGTCCTTCAACCTACGATCAAGAAACTTGTCCACTAAAATAGGTCATGATCAACAATGGATCCACGCCCCTGGGACTTAGCCACTATCATTTTTTTTCAGCCCTACTGGGAAACGAAAGTATACTTTGAAGAAAACTATAGACTCCCTAATTTACATAACTAAGATGAAGATAGATGTTATCCATTGCATTTCTCCTCATCCTGCACCAATGTCCTTGATATATTCACGGAGATAAGCATCTCTGGCTTCGCTTCTCATCTCGACACAACAATCATTGTAAGCTGTCAAAGATGAGTCAATTTAATCCCTACTGAGAGCACCTGCCTCAAATATAGCCCTCAATTGATGCATGGCACCAAAATCCCCAGCTGATGCCGCAATCGTCCAATGCTTAATAACTCACCCAAAATTTCCGGACCGTGCCTCAATCATTCCAAGGTTGTATCTTGCCGCTTCGTTTCCTGCCATAGCCGCGGCCTCGCCGTGAAACTTGGCCTTCTTCAAATCTCCCCCTTTATAATAAATATCAGACAAGTAAAAGTTAAGTAAGGCGCCAGGCATGTAAATGAGTACGATACTACAAATGATGCAAGGATTTATGATAATTCCAACCTCTGATTCTTATCAAACGCCCTTCCTTTGTCGTTTTTGGGTTGTAATGGTCTTTCCGTCGTTGTACCTTCCAACATAGATTTGTATCTGTAACTCCTCAAATATGCTATACTCTTCATCAGACATTACCTCCATATCTTTTTCTGTCACTTGTCCCAATGACATTTCTTTACCACCTGCATTTACTTTCGTTTCAGTAAAAACAATATGTAACAATTCTGATTTAGGATTGCCATATTCCTTCCAATGTAACAAGCATGGACACCGGCGCCCACCAAAGGTTGTGTCAGTTGTAAATTCATTCCATAATTCAAATAGTAATCCATAATTACTTTCGGCCAATTCAAAGAATCGACATTCAAGGTCTGGCTTACGCCACCGTACTGCCAATAAAACAATCCCTTCCTCGTGACAATGTTGTTGAATGGTTGTTAATAGTGGAATGTAAGATTCTTGAGTATTGTATAGTAGATCTGATCCAATAATTATATGATACTTTGTATCACTGCCTTTATTGTTATTATTATGTTGTATAGTATTTCCCCATACCAAAGATTCAGCTGTAGTTGTAGTATTTTGATCATTATTTGCAGGATGATTCGACTGAATATTTTTCCTGAGTAACTGCACAGTATCTTCTCCTCTATCAGTGAGCAAAATGTTTGCAATTATAGAATGTTCTAACAAAGAATTGTCTGATTCTCGACCAATTGAGTTTAGTGCATGTGCCAATGCTAATCCACACACACCCAAACCTGACCCAAGCTCTAAGCAATTTAGTTGATCCATTGTTGCATTAGCAGCACTAGAAGGAGTAAGCAATGCTATTAAAAATTGTATCCCAAATGATGATGTAAGTGCCTGTGCTAGTACTGTTCCTGCCGTCCAAATCATGCCATTCGTTCCATCTTCTCCTGTTTCAGTAATTATCCGACAGTTATCGTTGATAGAGTCATGAATGTGCAGAATAGCTCCATCACCAAGTGACATGCTAATCAATCCAGAACTGCGCTCTTCGGTGTCAATAGCATCAGTCGTTTCATCATTGTTTACACCTTCACGGTCATCACTCTCGTCCACTCCTCCCACTTCAATCTGTAAGACATCTCCCTCCACAGAGCCAGGTGGGACTAGCATCTCTAGTTCTTTACCATCATATTCGAATGCTAATTTGTCAACCCCTGCTTCGACGTTCGGTGGGACTTGAATAGTTATGAACACCATATCAATACAATGCTATCACCTTCTTGAGGAGCAGAGGGGTGGTTTTTTACGGAGCGGGAACCGAAACCCGCTCAACAATTATTTTAGATCTCAAAGATCCACACCAACATTTCAACCATGTCGTCGGAACGTACCCCCCTAATGGCCAACGGCTCGGCCGCATCCACCACGTCCTCTGGTGGAGGCGGACTATTTGGATGGATGAAACAAGCCCCCGCACGTAAAGAATCCTCGTGGGATAAAAGTAAGGTTGACCCAAAAGTCTTCTTTGGTAATGAACGTACCTTCTTGGCATGGGTACATGTTGGTGTAGTCCTCGCTGGGATGAGTGTAGCGTTGGTGGCCGCGACCGAGAATCATCCAAGTGTCGCGGGACAGATTTATGGTATATTATTATTGCCTGTGGCGTTTGCATTCATTGTCTATTCCATGTCGCAGTGTAAGTGTGATCTTTATCTCTTTTTGTGTGTGTGTTTTTGTTTATTGTCGTGTTTGACACTCTGTTATTAATGATCATCCAACATATTTGAATGTTTTGTGTCTAATAATCGTTTTTTTTTTGTTAGACTCGAGGAGGGCTGTCCTAATCCATAGGAAGGCACCTTCGACTTTCGCCGAGGATACCACTGGTCCACTTGTCTTGACAATCATGCTGATTACCACCTTTACTGTTCAGTTTGCTGTCAAGCTTTACAGTTCAGTATAAAACTCACTTAATAGTTATATATATCAGAAATAGTTAGTGTTTTATGTTGGGATTAATTCCGTTCATCAATTTGTGTGGGGGAGGAAGTGGGAGGATGGGAATTGAGGCAAATTTAATAATCCATCTGTCTAGACATGTTTTACGCCTTCCTTGGATAATGTATTATTTAAATATGAGTTTCACTGTACATTAATTTAATATTTAGAGGAAGATTTTAAAATCTCTGATGAATCCATCTCATCTAATGTTGTTCCTTCCAATCGAGATGTCACTAGTACTTTATCCAGACGATGTGGCTACAACTCCCACCACAGCGTTTTTTCTCCATCCTCCCCCTTTTCTCCTCCGTCACTCCTCTTGTCTTTAACCACCTTCACCTGTTCAGTGTGATTCTACCCATCAATTACTTCATCATCGGTGACTGTCGGTGGAGCTTCATTCTTCTCATCGGCCTGTGGCTGTAAAGTTGGAAGAGCGGGGGGATTGATCATACCATCATCATCTCTCTTCTCCCCCTCCTCTTTCACCTCCTCAATCACATTCACCATTCTCTCTTCAGCCTCTGCTTCTTCTGCAAGTGTGAATCCACGTCCACTACCCCTCTGCTTCTTGACCATTTCATCTTCCCTCATGAGATCATTATACTTCTCATCCAATATTGACGTTTCATTTTTAAGCATTTGTATCTGTGCCTCCCTTTCAACTAATGCTTCCAATAACTCCTTCTCAACTCGCACCTCATCTTCCTTTACCTTCTCCATTTGTTCCAATAAGTATCGTACCTCTAGTGCATACTTGACCTCATCTTCATTATACTCTAAACCAAGTTCCTCATACTCTTCACGTACTTGATCCAATAGCTCCTCACGTTCACGAATTTTAACTTCCATATCTTGTGCCATGGCACGTTTTTCAGAATCAGCCTTGGCCAAGGTATTCATTAATTCGATTTCACGACATGTACGCTCATCGACCATATGACACAGGTCCTCTTTCATATATTTAATTAGACCGGAGCAGTTCTCTTTGACTAATGCTAGTTGACTTTCCATAACCCCGAGGCCATGCATCGCCCGACATAATTGTGCTTGTAGACCTAATACGTAAGAGGATTCAACTTGGGATGAATTGGCAGTGCGCATTAATGCTGTATATTCATGTATGCGTAATCCACCGCCCCCACCGCCACCCCCACTAGTACTTTTGACGCTGGATTCATACTTGGCCAATATCCGACGTTGTTCGGTATGTTCTTCCTTCAATTTTGATATAGTGGTTGAATGTTCTTCACGCTGTTGTTTCCGTGCCGAGGAACGGGATATTACCTCACGTTGTATTTCACGTAATGCATCTGTGGTGGAATGTAATTGATGTGTTAGTGATGAAATTTGTGCATCTCGATCAGCCACCATGGATTTTAGAAGAGACCGTTCGTCGGATACATCAAACGGCATTATTGGAGAAGTTGGAGATGGTGTGGTGGTTTAGAGATGATTGAATGTTAGCATAGACAGTAATCTACTACTTAAGTATCTACTTCGTAGAGAGGACGTAAGGTTATTTCGCACATTAACAGCTTCCTCCCATCCTCGCCTACGGCTCGGACGGTACCAGACTGTTCGTAGGACCCTCATCGTCATTCGGTGGGTACTCCTGTGGACCACCCTGCGTATCTACTGACGCATAGTCGATAAATAGTACGCGCACCTTACCGCTGTACTAAAATTATCATGTCCACCACCGACAATGATACCACCGCCCAGGCTGGAGCCACGACCCCGCCGGGCGCCCGACGGTCCATCCGAACCAACAAATCACGCTCAGCAGCAACAGGAGCCCCTCGCGGCCCTACAGGAACCATCATTCGCCCTCCTGCTATTGCTGCACCGACCGGCCAAGACGAAAATACTTCCGAGGAGCAGGTACCCCCCGACGGCTTTACAACAGTGGCCGACGGTACCCGCCATCGCGATACTCGTCGCCAATCTACTGTCACCACAGTCACGGCCGTCCCACGTGACTCAAGTAGCACCCCTCCTACAGACGAGAACCGACTCCTCCCAGTCGCGGATTTATTCGATGATGATGATACTACCCAGCTTCCCCAGCAACCTGCTCCTACTCAGCTCGAGGACAAATTCGAGGCCATCATGCAGGCTTTTAATTCTCGATTCGAGAATATCCAACGTGATACTAATTCTCGATTCGAGGATATCCACTCTCGATTAGATGAGTTCAAGCAAGAAATCATCGATAAGATCGACGACGCCAACAATACTCGATACGACGGAATTGTTGCCAAGCTCGACGCCGCCATTGACACCGCCATTATTGACAAAATCGACGACGTCGTGACAGAAGTTGCCGACAGAGTTCTCCCCCTCCTTACGGGACAAGTCACAACACAAGTGTCTACAGCCTTCGACTCCCACGTTGCTGAGTTGCGACAGAAGCATACCAATATGCATAATATGGACAACAGCATCAGCACATATAAACAACAAATCGACGGTGAACTCT
>Ga0247831_1007547_pt1 | contig 12055 bp, 8 predicted proteins | sample LaCruzMarch2015__9_FD_192406 | JGI IMG/M metagenome (GOLD analysis project Ga0247831, IMG submission 192406) | Freshwater microbial communities from meromictic Lake La Cruz, Castile-La Mancha, Spain - LaCruzMarch2015_1m | ecosystem: Environmental > Aquatic > Freshwater > Lake | place: Spain...
GCCCGCCTTTTCCAGATGGCTGACGAGTTCGGCTTGCTCCTCCGGGTAAAAGCAGAAGTCACTGTCGATGCTAAAGACGAGGTAGTGATGCTCTGCCGCCTTCGACCGAGCGAACAGCGCCTCATAGTCGAGCACCTTCGCATCGCGCAGCGGGTCAAAGCGTAGCCACATGTCGGCGATGCGCAGGTAGGTGTTCGCGTCGAAGCGCTTCACGAATTTCTTGCCCTGGTGCAGCATGTAGCTTTCGACGTTGTGGCCCACGCGATACCACGCGAGCTGATCGCTATTCTGCTGCACCTCGCCACGGGCGCGATTTTCAATCGCATCCAAGTGCACGAAGGTCTTGTGCGAGATCATGCGTGCCAGCACCAATCCGTACTCAGGGGCCGCGCCGTCGTAGTAGTCACCGCCTTTGAAGTGCGGATCATTTTCAATCGCCAGCACCTGCTCAAACAAGGTCAAGCGCGTCAGCACCGTCGTGCGCGGACCGCTCGCCACCGGAACCACGATATTCACACGTTGAGGGTAAAGGGTGGCGAAGTTGATCGCCAAAAGTCCGCCCACCGAAGAGCCGATCACGGCGTGCAGCTTGCCCACGCCCAAGTGATCCAGCAGCGCTGCCTGCGAGCGAACCACGTCACTGGTGCGCACGGAGGGAAACTTGCTGCCGTAGCGCTGGCCCGTCGCTGGGTCGATGGAGGCCGGGCCCGTGGTGCCGTAGCAACCGCCCAACCAGTTCGCGCACACGACGAAATAACGCGTCGTATCCACCGCCTTGCCTGGGCCAACATACATATCCCACCAGCCTTGTTGGCAATCCGCCGTCCAGCGGCCCTCCGTTCCCGGCACGTCCGGCGTGAAGCCAGCGGCGTGCTGATGGCCCGAAAGCGCGTGGAAAAGCAGCACCGCATTGCTCTTCTGTGCATTCAGCTGGCCGTAGGTCTCATAGGCGATCACAGCGTCGTGCAACTCCCCGCCCCCATCAAAGGCGAATGGCTTCTCCGCTGTTGCCAGCGTGAAGAATTGAGTCTGCGTTTCGCCAATGCCGTTGCCTGATGCCATAAGGATGGCGAAGAAACACGGTCACGGCAGAAGGGAAAGTAAATTGGTGGACTGGATGCTAGCTGCTTGTGGCAGGATGCCGGACCACCGATTTCGCATGGCCATTGCTCAGGCTGAGCCCTGCGTCTTGCGCGGTCATCCTTCACGGGCCAAAGTAAAGGGCACCTCTGGAAACCTCCTCTCGCAGAGGACTTACTTCGCCCCGCGCTGGTAGGGCGCTATGTCCCCATAGCGCCGCTGCCGCAGCGTGGGACGTGGCGATGCGGCACTCTGCCGCAAAACCCCGTCGTGTATCCGGCGCGTTGAGACAACGCGCCCTACCGATCATGGACACTGCGACGGCAGTCGAAAACGGGTTTCCAGAGGTGCCCTAAAGTAGGCGTTGGTCCGACCAACGGTTTTCCACACCCTGCATCCAGACATGTGTTCGTCCTCATGCCACACCTGCACACGGGCTTCTCGCTGCGAGAAGGCACGGCCGACGGTGTAGAGACTTGGTCGCCGGAGTTGATCGCCAGCCTGGGCGAGCTACTGCGGGCCATCTCTCTTCACGCTGGCTATGAGCTGGGACCGGCGCGCGTGAATCTTGATGGCTCCGTGCAGTTCGCCATGCAGCATGAGACGCCCACGACCAATCTGAAACGGCAGTTGGTCAAGCTCACTGCCTGGAACCCATGGGTAGCCAGCCCCGAAACCTTGCAGCAGTTCGTCAATGAACTCGGCCCCATCCGCGAGCCCTGCCAAGGCACCCTGGTGGTGCCCGATGGGTTCAGCCCAGCCGCCTAGGCTCGTGCACGACAACTCGGCATTGAGGCCGTGGATGCCGCGCAAATCTTCGCCATCCTGTGCGCCATACCGCCCGAGCAGGCCGACTTTTCCCACACCATCACCACCGCCGGCAACAGCAAAACGCCCACCTGCTCCGTCTACCAGCACAAGCTCTCACGGGTGGATCAGCCCAAGACCCGGGCACTGCGCAGTCTGCCGGGCGAAATGATCTTCCAATCCACCCCAGTGGTGCCCGATCCTGTCGCCTGTGGTCGGCTGGAGATCATGCCTGAGTGCGAGGTCACCTTTCCACATGAAATTCGCACTCAGTACCTGATCGTTCGTGGTCATGTTTCCGGCGACTTCATCTGCCAAGGCAGCGTCACGCTAGAGCCCGGCAGCGTCACGCTAGAGCCCGGCAGCACGCTCAAAGGCAGCGTCGCCGCACGCTCCATCACCGTGCAAAATGGGGCCGAGCTACGCGGCCAGTTCCGCATTGTCGAAGACGTCACCGAAGCCATCGCGCCCAATAGCACGACTTGGTTCTGGCGCTGCCAGAATGACTCCGCAAAAGACGCATGTCGTAGCGTGGTGTTCCAGCCGCATGGATAACTGTGCCCCGTTGGGCTGCGACTGGGCTACTTCGATTTGCGATCCAGCACCATCCACTGCTGCACCTGACTCCAAAAAGCTTCCATGGGCAGGGCGAAGGTGGTCACACGATCCACGCGGGCGATGTTTAGTCCCACGGGTTGACCATCCAAATTCAGCAGCGGGCCGCCCATATCGGAGGGGTTGAGCGGAACTTGATGCTGGAGCACGTCGGCAAAGCCATCGGTGCGCAAGGACACACCGCCGTTGGCAAAGTCTTCACCATCCCAGTTCGACACGACCTTGCTCTTGCTCGCCAGACGCAGGCGACACTGCCGCTCGTCAGCTCCCCGTTTCACGCTCAGCTGCACCACGCGCCCCGGCTTGAACTGGGCCACGGATTTCTGGATCATCCTCATGTTCAAGACAGGTTCGCCATCCATCGCCAGCAGCAAGTCATTCGGCTGCAAGCCCGCACTCTCAGCAGGGCTTTCGCTGGCGACTTCGGTGATGCGCACACCGTCGCCTGCATGCGTGTCTTCCATACTGATGCCCATGGCCGCTCCATGACCCGGAATGGCCCGGCGCTTCGCACTCAGGCAGCCAAGCCGCGTTTGCAGCGGGACCTCTTTCGACTGGGTCAACGCCACCACCCACTCGCCCTGCTGCATCTTCGCAGAAGGCTGCCACGCCAGCGGCATGACGCCATCACGATCCCCTTTGAGCAGCAGCAAATCCAGATCATGATCCATCTGGACCACACGGGCCATGCCCTGCTGCCCATCGGCCCAAGCGAGCCGCAAGCGGCGCCCCTCGGGTGCCTCACTGGCCTTGGTCAACACGTAGCCGTCCTCAGACACCGCCAAACCGAGCAGCATTGTTTTGCCACGATCGTCGAGCACACGCACCACGGCAGGCAGCACCAGTGATCGTATGGTCCGCAGCGAAGCCAAGCTAGACTCACCATTGGTACGCAGCTCAACTTCCAGTGGCACCTGAGCCTGAGCGCTCACGGCTATCAAACCAGTCCAGACAAACCCGAGACGGATAAGGCGGAAAAGGCAGGTCATTCCTCGGGTCGGGTGGCGAGTTTCACAGTCACGATGCGTTCGCCAGAGCGATTCTTTACCACCAGCACCACGGAGTCTCCCGCCGGGCGAGAGCGCAGGTTGTCAGAAAAAGCCGCACGCGATTGCAGCGGCTGCCGGTCCATGGCCAACAGCAAATCACCAGACCTCAGCCCAGCACGCGCAGCGGGAGAGTCAGACGCCACATCCTCCACCTTTAGACCGCCCTCGGCCGCTCCCTCACTGGTATTCACCCCTAGCCAGCCACCACTACCCTGCGCCCAGACACGGATGATTTCCGCATTTCGCAGCCGGTCCCATGACCGCAAAAATGGAGCCAGTGAGACATGCACATTCTGATCACGCCCCTCCCAAATCTGGCTATGAATGCCGATGAGTTCACCCATCAGATTGAACAGTGGCCCGCCGCTATCGCCCCCCATCAAGACGCAATCGGACTGAAGACTGTTGGCCGAGGTTTTCAAAATCTTGCCCACGCGTAGCACCTCGCCTCGCGCAAGATTGAATCCGCCAGGATGCCCAAGGGCTACGCACCAATCCCCCGTCTTGATATCTGCCCCACCGGGCTGCAGAACCACAAAAGGCCAGTCGTTCCGCTTGCCATCTAGCCGCGCCATACCGGCATCTGTCGCCACATCCACGCCAAGTGCCGTGGCCCAGCTAGCGCGACCATCACTGAAAAACACCCGCAGTCGACGCCCGGTCTTGGGCTCATGATTCGGGTCCGTGGCCACATGGGCAGCGGTCAAAATCAAGCCATCTACCGACACGATGACGCCTGTGGCCGCGCCCTCACTGGACTCCAATCCCACCAAGGCCTGGCGCAACCGCGGCAGCGCGCGCTGCACCTCCTTCTGCACGCGCGCCAGTTCCGACAGCGGCTGCGCCAACCCCTCGGCAGGCACCGGGGTGGCCATCCCTAACAGGGTGGCGAGCGCCACAACGCGCAAGAAATGGATGTAAACAAAGCCGTGCATCAGGAGAAAGAGCGTCGATTTTACCGGCGACCACCCCTGCCAGCAACGGGAAGATGCAGCCGAATGAGACCTGCATGAAAAAGCTTCCGCGCCTTGCAACTGCTCGCAAAGCGGCCAATATGACAAACCCCCAATTAATTTTGAAATGAGTGCTACTCTCGCTTCCCGAGCGAATCTCGACCTTCTTGACTCGCAATACGCCGCCTGGAAATCCAACGCCGCATCTGTTGATGCCACCTGGGCTGCTTTCTTTGAAGGCTTCGAAATCGGCATGGAGCGACTGGCTAAACAAGTGCCTGCCACATCCAATAAAGGCCCAGGGCTCAGCGAAGAAGAGCTGACCTATCGCATGAAGGTGACGGATGCCGTGCTGCGCTTCCGCTCCTTAGGTCACACGGGTGCTTGGCTTGATCCACTGAGCAACACGGCACCAGCGCCTGCGGCACTCAGTATGGAAGCACTGGGCTTCGTAGAGTCCGACCTGAGCAACGACGTGGCCACGCATTTCTACCGCAAAGGCCAGCGCATGAAGCTACGCAGCATGCTGGCAGAACTACGCCAAATCTACAGTGATCGGATTGGATTCGAGTTCATGCACATCCACACGCCGGAGGTGCGCGCCTGGTTGCAGGAGCGCATTGAGGCACGCATTGACCAACCCGCACCGACCCGAGACGAACAGATCCAAGCGCTAAAGTGGCTACTAGAGCCAGAGTCTTTTGAACGCTTCCTGCACAAGCGTTTCGTTGGGCAAAAACGCTTCAGCATCGAAGGCGGCGACGCCGCCATGGTCGCTCTGCAAACGCTGCTGGAAGAGCTGCCCCAACGCGGCGGACAAGAGATCGTTATGGGCATGGCCCACCGTGGTCGCCTTAGCGTGCTAGCCAACTTCCTGAAGAAGCCGCTAGCCATGCTGTTCTATGAGTTCAGCGAAAACTACGTGCCCAATATGGTCGCTGGCGATGGCGACGTGAAGTATCACCTTGGATTCGAGACCGAGCGCGTCACTGCCTCGGGGGCCAAGATCCGCGTGGACCTTGCAGCCAATCCTTCCCACCTGGAAGCGGTCGATCCCGTCGTGGAAGGCAAAGCTCGCGCCCGCCAGCGCCACCTGCAAGACACGGTGGAGCGCAAGAAGGTGATTCCCGTTCTGTTGCATGGCGACGCCGCCTTTGCAGGCCAGGGCGTGGTCGCTGAGGTTCTGAATCTCTCTCAGCTCCCAGGTTATCGCACGGGTGGCACCATCCACATCGTGGTGAACAATCAGATCGGCTTCACCACCTCGCCCGAAGACGCGCGCTCTAGTGACTACTGCACAGACGTGGCGAAAATGATCGAAGCCCCCGTCTTCCACGTGAATGGTGATTGCCCGATGGAGGTCTCCTGGGTCACCAAGCTTGCTTTCGAATTCCGCCAGACCTTCTCGCGGGATGTCGTCATCGACATCGTCTGCTACCGTCGTCACGGGCACAATGAGACCGATGAGCCGAGCTTCACGCAGCCAAACATGGCGCGCTCGATTGCCTCGCACCCCACACCCGCGACCTTGTTCCGCAGCCAATTGATCACCGCTGGCGTGCTCAACGAAGTCGAGGCCGATGCCCTAATCAAGAGCCGCGAAGAGGAACTGGAAGGCGGCGTTCAAACCTTAGCCAAGGAAGAGGCACAAAAGGGCGATAATCCCTATGAGGGCCTTGGCGAGACTCCCCAGCAAGGCGGCTACTTCGCTCCCGTGGATACCAGCGTGGCCTCGGACAAGCTCAAAACACTGGCCCGTAAGCTCCTGGAAGTTCCCGAGACTTTCCGCCTGCACCCGACCATTCAGAGGCGCTTTCTCGCTGCCCGGCGCAAGGCGGTGGAATCGGGCGAAGGCTTCGATTGGGCACATAGCGAGGCACTCGCGTTTGGGTCGCTTTTGGCCGAAGGCCTGGGTGTCCGCCTCAGTGGCCAGGATGTTCGTCGCGGCACCTTCAGCCACCGTCACTGCGTTTTTTACGACACCGAGTCTCGCGAGCGCTACTTCCCGCTGAAGAACGTCTCGCCCGACCAAGGCTTGTTCTGCGTTTATAACTCGCTGCTTAGCGAGGCCGCTGTGCTCGGCTTTGACTACGGCTACTCATTACTCGCCCCACAGGTGCTCATCTGCTGGGAGGCGCAGTTTGGCGACTTCGTGAATGGCGCGCAGGTCATCATCGACCAGTTCATTGCCAGTGCTGAGTCGAAGTGGAATGAGAACAGCAGCCTCGTCATGCTGCTGCCCCACGGCTACGAAGGCCAAGGGCCCGAGCACTCATCCGCTCGCCTGGAGCGCTTCCTGCAACTCAGTGCCGGTGGCAACTGGCAGGTCTGCAATCTGACAACGCCTGGGCAATACTTCCACGCCCTGCGTCGCCAATTGAAACGTGAAACGCGCAAGCCGCTGATCCTGATGACGCCCAAGAGCCTGCTGCGGCACCCGAAGGCGGTGTCCAAATTCTCTGACATGGCCGAAGGCAGTGCCTTCCACGAGATCCTCGACGACGAGTTCATCGAGAATCCCGACCACGTCACGCGCATCATCTTCTGCTCGGGGAAGGTATATTATGACCTGCTTGACTTCCGCGTCGAGAACAAGATCAAGAACGCAGCCATTATCCGCGTCGAGCAGATCTACCCGCTACACCACGACCTGATTTCCAGCATCGTGGCCAAATATCCGCGCGCGCAGAAAAAGTGGGTTTGGTGCCAGGAAGAGCCCCGCAATATGGGAGCCTTCTACTACATTCGCCCGCGCCTGGAAGGCCTCTCAAACCACACCCTTCGCTACGCCGGCCGTGAACGCGGCAGCAGCCCCGCCGTCGGCAGCAAAGCCATCCACACCGCCGAGCAGGACAAGTTGGTGGAAGCGGCGTTCAGCGTGTAGTTTCCCTTGTTGGCATTCAACTTTCTACCTTCCTTTCCATGCCCCACGACATTAAAATCCCAGCCGTCGGTGAATCTGTGACCAGCGGCCAAATCTCAAAGTGGCACTTCGCTGATGGCGACATCGTCAAGCAAGGCGATGTGCTCATCACGCTCGAAACCGACAAAGTCGCGGCTGAAGTGACTGCCGAAGTCTCGGGCAAGCTCACGATTGGCAAGCACGTCGGAGAGGACGTCGAAATCGGTGCGGTCATCGGCAGCATTGATGACAGTGTTTCGGCCCCTGCTGCCGCTCCAACGACGGCACCAGAACCTGCGCCTGCCAAAGCTGCCGAGCCAGCCCCAGCGGTGCCCGTCGAAGCACCCACGGCAGCTACTCCAAAGCCCACCCCAGTCGCTACGCCAGCGCCTGCCCCTCCGGCAAAAATCGAAGGACGCATTAGCCGCAAGCGCATGTCGCCTCTGCGCCGTAAGATCGCTGACTCGCTGGTCAATGCCCAGCAGACCGCCGCGATTCTGACCACCTTCAACGAGTGCGACATGAGTCAGGTGATGGCCATGCGCTCGAAACTCCAGGACAGCTTCGTCGCCAAGTATGGCGTGAAGCTCGGATTCATGTCCTTTTTCGTGAAGGCCGTGGTCGATGCGTTGAAGGCGGTGCCACAGATTAATGTGCGTGTCGAAGGCGACGAGATCGTCAGCCAGCACTTCTACGACATCGGAGTCGCCGTCGGCACCGAGCGTGGGCTCGTCGTGCCTGTCCTTCGCGATGCCGATCAGAAAGGCTTCGCCGACATTGAAAGGGATATCCTGGGCTACGCTGGCAAAGCCAAGAACGGCACGCTCTCTATCGCCGACCTTACGGGTGGCGTCTTCACCATCAGCAATGGTGGCGTCTATGGCTCCATGCTGAGCACGCCGATTCTGAACGCGCCCCAAAGCGCCATCCTCGGTATGCACACCATCCAGCAGCGCGCAGTCGTGGTCGATGGCCAGATCGTCATCCGCCCGATGATGTATCTCGCGCTCAGCTACGATCACCGCGTCGTCGATGGCAAGGAAGCCGTGACCTTCTTGGTGCGTGTGAAGGAATGCATCGAGAACCCTGCCCGTTTGCTGATCGGCGCGTGACGAAACAGTGGAAAGTGATGAGTGCTAAGTGCTAAGTTTTGAGCGATACATGCTGAGGTCATGTCTTTCTGGGCTTGACCACCCCGCATTCAGCACTCAACACTCGGCAGCCACTCCATGTTCTTCGACCCCGACAACACTGGCGCTCCGTCACCGGACATGCCCAGCCCGCGCGGCTTGGTGGTGTGGGTGCGGAACAAGTTCCTGACCGGGCTAGCAGTGATCACACCCGTCATCGTGACGTGGTGGATCTTGCAGTTTGTTTACAAGGTGCTGCATGACTGGAGCCTGCCCCTCCAGCAGTTCAGCGTCAGCCGCATCAATGAACTCGCAGGCGAGCAAATCATCGATCCTGCCAGCACCGGCTTCCTGATGTTCGAGAAGTTCGTCGGCGTGCTCATCCCTTTGGCAGCGCTGATCGCTCTAGGCGTGCTCGCATCCAACGTCATCGGTCGCCAAGTCGTCGAAGCCATTGAACGCCTGCTACTGCGGGTGCCCTTCATCAGCTTCATCTACAAGACGCTCAAGCAGGTCATTGATGCCTTCAAAAACTTCGGTGGCAAAGCTGGCTTCAAGCGCGTGGTCTATGTGGATTACCCCTCTACCGGAGCCTGGATGATCGGCTTCGTCACTGGCTACTACTACGAGAGGGTAAAGAAGAAGGAGATGGCGATGGTCTTCGTGCCTGGCGCACTGAGCCCCATGACTGGATTGCTGCTAGTGGTCGAAAAAGAGCGGATCATTGACGCCCCGATGACCATGGAGGAGGCTATGAAAATGATCTTCTCAGGCGGTCTCGTGGGTCCGGATTCCCAGGGCTCGGCACGCCCTATGACGCCCGTGACAGCATCTGTGCCTGCAGCATCCCCTCACGACCTTCCCCCGGGCCTGCCAGTGGCCGACGCCGATGACCTCGCACTCACTGAGATGCCCTCAGTCGCGGTCCCCTCTACCACCGCGACCGCCAATACTGAGACCCCGGCCAAGTCAAAGCTGCGCCGCGCTTTCAGTGCTCTGACCAGGGCATAGCCCCTCACAAAAGAGCGGTCTGCGAGGCTACGTGATGCATTGATTGACAAGGAGCGGAATGTCTTGGCAAATCCACACGTATGACTGTGCCTGCCATGAAAGTGCTCTCCCACCTTAGCTTGATCTTCCTCGCCACCGCCAGCGTCCACGCCGAAGCCCTTTGGCCGGAGTTCCGTGGTCCCACGGCCCAAGGCCACTCCACTGCTACTGGCCTACCCACGGAATGGAACAAAAGCAAAAACGTCATCTGGAGCACCGAAAGCAAAGGCCGCGCCTGGTCATCTCCCATCGTGGCGGATGGCAAAATCTTCCTAACGGACGCGACCGAGAAGGGAAACAAGCTACTGCTGCATGTGCTCGCTCTGGACGCCACCAGCGGCAAAGAACTCTGGAATACTGAGGTGCTGGAGGAGACGGATTTGGCCGCCAAGAAAATGCATCAGAAGAACAGCCACGCGAGCCCCTCGGCCATTTGGCAAGATGGACGCATCTACGCCCACTTTGGTCATCATGGCACAGCTTGTGTCGATGAGGCGGGCACGGTGCTCTGGACCACCCAGGAGAATCGCTATGCGCCTGTGCATGGCACTGGTGGCAGCCCGGTGATTGTCGATGACCTGCTGATCTTCAATGCCGATGCCGCTGCGAACCCCAGCGTGATCGCCCTCGACAAGAACACTGGCAAAACCCGGTGGAAAATCGCCCGTAGCAGCGAGGCCAGCCGCAAATTTTCCTTCTGCACGCCGCTCGTTATCGAGGTCAATGGCCAAAAGCAAGTCATCACTCCAGGCAGCGGCGTAGTGCAATCTTTAAACCCCTCCGATGGCACTGAAATCTGGCATGTGAGCTATGGCCAAGGCTACTCCGTGGTCCCCCGCCCCATCTTCGCCCATGGCCTGATCTTCCTGAGCACGGGCTACGACAAACCCGTCGCCTACGCCATCAAACCCGATGGCAAAGGTGATGTCACGAACACACACGTCGCGTGGACAGCTGACAAGCGCATCCCGCACAATCCTTCGATGGTCGTTGTGGGCGATGAAATCTACATGCTCGCCGACAATGGCTTGCTCAGTTGTCGCGATGCCAAGACTGGCACCGTACACTATGAAGACCGCCTTCTAGGCCCTAGTTCTGCTTCTTTACTCGCCGCCGATGGCCGTATCTATGCCATCGATGAGCAAGGCAACAGCGCCGTCGTCAAGCCCGGCAAAACGCTGGAAGTCATCGCCAAGAACGACCTCAACGAAAAGACCCTCGCCAGCATGGCCGTGTGCGATAGCGACCTCCTCATCCGCACTGAGAAGGCACTCTATCGCATCGGCCTGCGTTGATCATTTCCCGCCTTGCCAACTTTGAACCGACTCCCTAATCTCGCTCCCACTTTATGAAATCACCCGCTGCGAAGAAACTATTCATCATGATGGTCCTGGAATTCTTCATCTGGGGCGCGTGGCTGCCTTTGATTTGGGGTTACATGGGGGCCGACGGCCTGAACTTCACGCCGCTGCAAATCACCTGGGTGGGCAGTGCCTTCGCCATCGCTTCCGTGGTCGGTATCTTCTTCAGTAACCAGTTCGCGGATCGCAATTTCTCAGCCGAGAAGTTCATGGCTTTCAGCCATCTCGTCGGCGGCCTCGCCATCCTCGGCATGTATTTCGTGAAGGACTTCAATACCTTCTTCGCGCTCATGCTGATTCACTCGCTACTCTACGTGCCGACCATCAGCGTCTCGAACTCCATCGCCTTCACCCACATGAAGGACGCAACCAAGGAATTCGGTCTTGTGCGCATGGGCGGCACGGTCGGCTGGATCATGGCTGCTTGGCCTCTCTACTTCATCCTGCAAGGCAAGACTGGCCATGAAGCCGTCGCCGCCAGCCAGAACATCTTCTTGATCTCCGGCATCGCTTCTCTCGTCCTGGCAGCTTTTAGCCTTTCACTGCCACCCACACCGCCCAAGCCTGCAGCTCCTGGCGAAGGCGGATTTGCTTGGGTGAAGGCCGCAAAGTTCCTCAGCAAACCTTACCTGCTAGTGCTGTTCATCGTCACCTTCATCGACGCCACGATTCACAATGGCTACTTCCTCATGGCCGGCAGTTTCCTCGGCAGCAATGTCGTCGGCATCAAACCAGAGTGGATCATGCCTGTAATGAGCATTGGTCAGGTTGCTGAGATCGCTACGATGGCCGTGCTCGGCTGGTTCCTCTCACGCATGGGTTGGAAGACGACCATGATCCTCGGCGTGCTTGGCCACGCAGCGCGCTTTGCCGTGTTCGCCTTCATGCCGCAGAATCAAACGATGATCATCCTGGTGCAGGTGCTGCATGGCGTGTGCTACGCCTTCTTCTTCGCCACGCTCTACATCTTCATCGACGCCGCCTTCCCCAAGGACGTGCGCAGCAGCGCGCAAGGCCTGTTCAACCTATTGGTGCTCGGCTTGGGCGATCTCGCTGCGAAGTGGATCTTCATCCCGCTGCAAGGAAGCCTGACCGCCACCGATGGCAG
>Ga0247831_1007548_pt1 | contig 12054 bp, 14 predicted proteins | sample LaCruzMarch2015__9_FD_192406 | JGI IMG/M metagenome (GOLD analysis project Ga0247831, IMG submission 192406) | Freshwater microbial communities from meromictic Lake La Cruz, Castile-La Mancha, Spain - LaCruzMarch2015_1m | ecosystem: Environmental > Aquatic > Freshwater > Lake | place: Spain...
CCACAGTGCAATCAGGGCCCAGAGAATATCTAGCTTCCACTCTGTAAAGAAGGTCTCCATGGTTAGCTCTGGTGGCAGTGGTTCGCCAGTTAGCAGCTGCGCTGGAGTTGGAACAATGAATTCGCCTTGATTTACCGGGGGAGCAGTTCTTGCGAGCGCGGTTCCCATACCAACTGCTGCACCCATGATGAATATCTCAAGCAGTGCCAGCTTGAAAAAGCTGCCCTTCTCTGAGATTGTCGACAAAATCCTGGTTCGATACACAGCCCCAAAAGCACCAAGAATTATCAGCAGCACAACCTTGATAAACAGCATCTGCCCGTAGGGGCTAAGCAGCCCTGCTGCATCAGGGATGCGAACATAGCTTGATCCAAGGCCAGATACTCCAACAATCACAAAGCTTGCTAAAGCAAGTGATGAATACCTAGCCACCATGGGCTTTGCTTCCTTCAGCACGTCTTGTTTGATTGCAAACAAGGCAATAAGCCCACCAACCCACGTCACTATGCCAACTAGATGCAGTCCAAGGGAGTTCACGGCCAATGAATGATTGGCGGTTCCAGCTGCGTGGCCAATTAGGGCCAGTGGAATCAAGGATCCAAGTCCTAGGGCTGCCGTCAAAACCGTTGCGGTAAGGGAGGAAACACTAAGCGCCAGAATGCTGATTGCGAAGGCTGCCAAGAGATTTAGCGCCAGTGAGATACCTAGTTCAATCTCGGTTGCGTATACCCAAAGGCCTTGGCTAAAGGTTTGCTCAAGCGAGAATGCCGCGCCTGAAACGGAAACAAAGCTCAACACAAAATGCACTGACGCAGCTATTGCCCATACGGCAGCACCTGCGGAAGTCAGGTTTAGAAGTTTGCGCAAAACAGCCGATTTGTCGTTAGCCGCAAAGGCTGCAAAAACAAGGGAGCCAATGCTTATCGCCATAGCGATATTCATAAGGCCTTTAGCTAGCGGGACTCCGTAGCGAATGATTGGGCCCGGATCAGAAAACTCTAGGGCTGTGGCTCCGCCGCCAATTGCAAGACCGACCAGAACTGCAAGCAAAACCCCGAGGGTTGCTACTAGGCCTGCGGAATACGCTCTGGTTTGAAAGGGCTTCACCTCTTAAGCCTAGGTATAAACCTTCCGGTTTTTTTCGAATACTCCGCGTATCCCACATAAGTACTAGCTAGCAGCTTCTCTTCGAAGCTGGCCTTGTAATTCAGCAGAAGTACTAGAAGAACAAAGAAGATAGCGTGCGGGAAAAACCCGCCAGTAATCATCAGTCCAAAACCGGCAAGGATTAACCCTGAATAAATAGGGTGCTTTACGTATCTGTACAAACCGTCGGTGACCAACACCGCGTTTTTACTGGGCATTGGATGAGCAGTCAATGACTTACCTAATGCAAGTGCTGAAAGTGCAAGGATCACAAAGCCCAAAAACAGTGAGGTCAACGAAACTACTGACAAAAGATAGCTAAACACCCCGGTGTTTAGCCCACTTGATGGAACAAAGATCAAAAGCCCCAACAAAATGAATTGTCCCAGGACAAGTAAATTTCCCTTTAGGCGCTTGGTCATGGCTTTAGCCTAACTTCCGGTTGCTTGAGATTAACAAAAAGACGCTGACCCATTGGGCCAGCGTCTTTTATTGCTAAGTAGGAATTACTTAACTGAAGCCTTTAGCTTGGAACCTGCAGATACCTTTACGGTGTTTGAGGCTGCAATCTGGATTGTTGCACCAGTCTGAGGGTTGCGTCCGGCACGTGCTGCGCGGTAGCCCTTCTCAACTGAAAGCCAACCTGGAATGGTGACCTTGGTGCCTTTTCTTACCTGAGTTGCGATGGTGTCAAACATTGCGTCAACGATACGGTTGACAGCTGCCTGTGACTCGCCAGTTGATTCTGCGATTGCAGCTACTAGTTCGCTCTTGTTCATGTGGTCCTCCTGGACGATATCAGTGACGTTATGTCCGCTTCAATCTATCGGGGGCCAATTGGCCAAGGCCCTACAAATCGTCACGGCGTGTTGCTATGGCTTGAAACTACCAGCTTGACTTGGTAATGCCCGGCAACTCGCCTCGGTGAGCCATATCGCGGAATCTGATGCGGGAAACGCCGAATTTGGCAAGAACTCCGCGTGAGCGGCCATCAATGGCGTCGCGGTTTCTTAGTCTTACCGGGGAGGCGTTCTTAGGAAGCTTCTGGAGACCCAAACGGGCAGCCTCGCGCTGGTCATCGGTTGAATTCGGGTCAACTAGGGCCTTTTTCAGTGCTAGACGCTTCTCGGCGTAGCGCTCGACTACTAGCTTGCGCTGCTCGTTACGAGCAATCTTGCTTTTCTTGGCCATTTCTAGCGCTCCTCGCGGAATTCAACGTGCTTGCGCACTACTGGGTCATACTTCATCAAAGCGATGCGGTCTGGGTCGTTGCGGCGGTTCTTTTTGGTCACGTAGGTGTATCCGGTGCCTGCGGTCGAGCGCATCTTGATAATTGGGCGAATATCGCGTTCTTTAGCCATTTAGCGCTCCTTAGATCTTCTCGCCACGAGCCATGATCTCGGCAATCACGGACTCGATGCCACGGGCATCGATTACCTTGATTCCGCGAGCTGATAGCTGCAGGGTCACGTTACGCTTCAGGGAAGGAACGAAGTAAGTCTTCTTCTGGATGTTTGGGTTAAAGCGACGCTTGGTCTTGTTCTGAGCGTGCGAGACGGCATGACCAAACTGTGGCTTGGTCTCGGTGACCTGACAGTAAGCTGCCATCTTTCCTCCTCTAGGCAAGACAAGCTAAATACATCCAAAATAGTTTGCTTGAAAGCCTCTATAAGATTTGCGGACAAATCCGCAACAAGCCCCAAGTCTAGGCTAGTTTCTGGCTACTTTGCAACTTTTTTCTGGCAGCCAGAACAGGTCCCAAAGATGTCAATGGTGTGACTGGGGGATGAAAATCCATGGCTTTTGGCCACCTGATCGGCCCAGGATTCCACCTTTTCGGCCTCAATCTCCACAGTTTGGCCACAAACCCTACAAATCAGGTGGTGGTGGTGGCCCTCGCCACAGTCCCGATACAAAAACTCCCCGTCGGCTGACTGCAGGGAGTCAGCCTCCCCCGAAGAAACCAGTTCATTCAGCGCCCGGTAAACGGTGGCAAGCGAAGTGCTGGAGCCGTGGTTTTTTAGCACCTGGTGAAGCTGCTGGGCTGAAACAAAGCCAACCGCTTCAGACAAAGCATGTCTAACGGATGATTTTTGCTTGGTGTTGCGCTTTACGGTCTCGCCCATCTAACTCTTCACCTGCCTACTGCGTAATTTTTCAACGACTCTTGCAACAACGTAAATCGCAAACGACAAAGTAGTCACGTAAGGACTAATAGGTAATCCACCACCAAGGGCCAACAAGATTCCACCAACTACCGCAACCACTGCAAACACCGTGCTTAAAACTGGAACCAGCAACGGTGAAGAAGTTAGTCGAAGCGCTGCGGCAGCGGGAGTCACTAGCAACGTCAAAACCAATAACGCTCCAACAATCTGCACCGATGCGGCAACCGACAAAGCAAGTAACAGCATGAAGATAATTCCAAGTGCCTTGGTTGGAACACCTCTTGCTTCAGCAACCTCTGGATCCAAGCTTGCAAAACTTAGCGGTCGCCAGACAACCAACAACGCAATAACAACCACCAGTGCAGTTGCAATCAACCAGAACACCTGCGGGTCATCAACGGCAATAATCTGACCGGTTAGCAAACCAAACTTGTTGGCAGCTCTTCCCTCGTAAAGGGCAAGTGCCAAAATTCCAATTCCAAGTCCAAATGGCATCAGCACCGCAATAATCGAGTTTCTATCTTTAGCTCGGGTTCCCATAATCGCGATGATGATGGCGGCAACAATAGAACCAAACGTTGCCCCGAGGGCAACGTTGAAACCAATTAACAATGCGATGGCAGCCCCTGCAAAAGAAAGCTCGCTAATTCCATGCACCGCAAATGACATATCTCGCGTCATCACGAATACGCCAATTAGCCCGCCCATGATGCCAAGGAGTAATCCAGCTATCAAAGAATTCTGAACCAGTGGAATCAGCTGGTCGTAATCTGAAAAATCAAAAAGTCTTTCCATTACAACCACTTCTCATCGTCGTGGTGAGTGTGATCAGATGATCCCAAAACTGCAATGCGTCCCTGGTTTCGAACAACATCAACGCTCCTGCCATAAAGCTTCGATAGAACATCAGAGCGCAAAACCTCATCGGGCGTTCCGATGCGGAATTGTCCGTTGGCAAGGTATAGGACTCGATCAATGTAATCCAGCACTGGATTGACATCGTGGGTGACAAACAAAACTGCAGCGCCGTTTTGTTGGCGCTGGGAATTAATCAGCTCTGCAACAAGCGATTGCTGCTTTAGATCAAGTGCGCTTAGTGGCTCATCGGCCAAGATAAGTTTTGGGTTGTCGATTACAGCTTGTGCGACTCTGATGCGCTGCAACTGCCCGCCTGACAGCTGGCCAATCGGCGTGTTAGCAATATCTTCTGCACCAACTGCTACAAGCATCTTCGAAACTTTTTTTGCCGTCGCACTGGATGGAAATGGGATTCCAAAGCGATGACCGTCTAGTCCCATGCGAAGAAGATCTCTGGCGCGAAGTGGCAGACCTGAGTCAGCTTGTCTGTGCTGCGGGATGTAACCGATCTGTCTTGAACCGTGGGCAACTGATTTGCCGAGTAGTTCAATTGCTCCGCTGGAAAGTTGGAGTTGACCAAGAATTGCTTTTAGCAAAACTGTTTTTCCAGAAGCGTTAGCTCCGATTACGGCAATAAATTCACCTGGGGCAACGGCAAGATCTAGATCTTTCCAGATGCTCCTATCGCCAAAAGACAGGCTTGCCTTTTGGACATTTAGGATCGCTTGCGAAGGCAAAACTTACCTAAGAGCTGCTTCTAGATTGGCAATGTTTAAATCCATCCAGTCGTAATACCTAGAACCTGCTGGAAGTAATTCACTGAGCTCAACCACGGCTATGCCGTTTTGTTTTGCTAGGGATACAAGCCCGTCGATCTGCACGCTTCCGGTTTGTGGGTTCACCACAAACACATCAACTGACTTTGATTTCAGGAGCTTCTGGATCTCCAGTAGATCCTTGGGAGAAACATCGAGTTCTTCTTCAATGGCTTGCGAGAAGGATTTTGGGGTTAGGTCTTCAAGGCCCATCTCAATAAGCAGGTAGTTAGCTACTGGTTCTGATGCGACGAAGCTTGCCCCTGAGTACTTGCCTGAGAGCGCCGCTACGCGATCTTCGAGAATCTCGATCTCGCCCTGAAAATCAATTAGGTTGTCTGAGTAATCGTTCGAGTATTCCGAATCCAGAGCCGCTAGAGCTCCAGCAAGGCGGTTGGCAAAGTCTTCAACAACATGGAAGTCATACCAAACGTGTTCGTTGCCTTCAGCGTGGTCATGGTCATGGTCGTGATCGTGATCGTCGTCTTCTTCTTTGGCCGCCTGATCTTCCTTGGCCAACTCGTCTGGAAGGTAGGCATAGACGATGTTCTCGTTACCGGCAGATTTGGCTAGGGTGTCGATAAATGAGTCGTAGCCCCCGCCGTTGGCAACAATCAGGTCGGCGTCGTTAACGGCTAACTGATCACGAGCCGAAGCCTCATAAGAGTGTGGGTCTTGGGCAAAGTTTTCAATGATCGAAACTACCTGGACGCGGTCACCGCCAATTGACTTGGCGATGTCCCCCCAAACATTCGTTGAGGCTACAACGGTGATCCCGGTGAAGGGTTCCTGCGTTGGCTGCACCTCAGGGGTGCTTTGAGCACAGCCTGAGAGGGCAATTGAGGTGGCAAGGGCAAGGGCAAGCAGTTTTGTCTTCATAAGCCCAACTATAAGCTTACTGAGAATGATTGTCAATAAGAATTATTGCCTAATCAAGAAGCAGTGCTGGCTCCTCGATAACCGAAGCTACGTCTTGAACAAATCTGGAAGCTACGTCACCATCGACCACGCGGTGGTCGAAGGTGGCACCAATTGTTGTGACCTGTCGAATCACTATCTCGTTGTTTACCACCCAAGGCTTTGGACGGATTGATCCCAAAGCAACAATTGCAACTTGTCCTGGGTTCAGAATTGGAGTTCCGGTGTCAACACCGAAGACACCGATGTTGGTGATGGTGATTGTTCCATCTTTCATATCCTCTGGTGTTGTCTTACCTTCACGAGCCGTTGCTGCAAGTAGCTCAATTGCTTGGGCAAGCTCAAACATGCTCATCTTGTCGGCGTCTTTGATGTTTGGAACAATCAAGCCTCTTGGGGTTGCTGCAGCAACACCAAAGTTCACAAAGTTGTGAACGATTATTTCGGTGTCGGTCCAGGTTGAGTTCACCGTTGGGTTTCGTCTTACTGCCCACATCATGGCCTTGGCCATCAGCAGCAATGGGGTCACCTTCACTCCTGCGAAATCAGTGGAGGCCTTCAGGCGTTTTACGTATTCCATGGTTCTGGTTGCATCAACGTCGACGAAGATCGAAACGTGCGGAGCGGTGAAAGCTGATTGCACCATTGCGGTTGCAATTGCTTTTCTAATTCCCTTGACCGGAATTCGTTCTTCGCGCTCGGATGGAACTGCAGGGGTTTTCAAGTTTCTAAACACCGATGCTTGAGAAGCTGCGTTGACAACATCTTCCCGGGTGATTTCTCCGGCAAGTCCAGTTGCTTGAACTTTCGATAGATCAACGTTTAGATCTTTAGCAAGTTTTCTAATTGGCGGCTTAGCGATGATATCCGTTGATGCACTTGCTGCAACAACTGGTGATAACGCCATTGATGATGCGCCCGATGGAACTACCGCTGGGGTTGTAATTCCTGAGGCGCGCTTTCTTCTTGTTCCGCCGTGTGATGCGGAACCGTAGCCAACCAAGTTTGGTTTGTTCTCATCGGAGGCTACCGATGCAGCGACATCAGCAACTGCCTGATGGGTGCTGGACGACTCGGGCACAATCGGAATTGAAGTTGTGATCGGGCCAGCAACCAGAATGCTTCCTTCGGCCTGAACCGAGATGATTGGCATGCCAACACCTACAGTGTCTCCTTCTTTGGCAAGAAGTTCTTCGACGGTTCCGGCAAATGGGCAAGGAAGTTCGACGATTGATTTCGCAGTTTCAATTTCGCAAATAACTTGGTTCACAGCGACGGTATCTCCTGGGGCCACTTTCCAAGAAACAATTTCAGCTTCGGTTAGACCTTCGCCAACATCGGGCAAGTTGAACATAGCTAGTGACATCTTGGCCCTCCTTTAGTAATTCAGCGATCGGTCGACGGCTTCGAGAATTCGATCCGCATCGGGTAAGAACAGCTCTTCAAGTTTGGCAGGCGGGTAAGGAACATCAAAACTTCCAACTCGAATAACCGGAGCTTCTAGGTGATAGAAGGCCAGCTCTGCCACCTTGGCCGCAATTTCAGCAGATACCGAGAAGGAAGTTGAAGCCTCAGAAGCAACAACCAACCTTCCGGTTTTTTTCACCGAGTTGATGATTGTTCCAAAATCAATTGGTGACATTGATCGAAGATCAATCACCTCAATGCTTGTTCCTTCTGCTGCTGCAACTTCAGCAGCCTGCAAGGCAGTTGGAATCATTGGTCCGTAGCTAACAAGAGTTACTTGGCTGCCTTCGCGAATCACCTTGGCATCGTGCATTCCTGATGGAGGAGTGTCTAGGTTGACCATTCCCTTTTGCCAGTAGCGACGCTTTGGCTCGAAGAAGATAACCGGATCATTAGATTCAATTGCCTGCTGAATCATCCAGTAAGCGTCATTGGAATCTGATGGACTGATGACTCGAAGTCCTGGTGTGTGAGAGAAGTATGCCTCTGGTGATTCCGAGTGGTGTTCAACTGCTCCAATTCCGCCGCCGTAAGGAATGCGAACAACCACCGGCATTGAAAGATGTCCTTCGGAACGGTTGGTTAGTTTTGCAAGCTGCGAAACGATCTGGTTAAAAGCTGGATAAACGAAACCTTCGAATTGAATTTCGGCAACGCTGCGGTAGCCGCGCATAGCAAGACCAATTGCTGTTCCAACAATTCCTGATTCGGCAATGGGGGAGTTGAAAACTCTTTTGTTTCCAAACTCGGCAAGTAGTCCTTCGGTGACGCGAAATACTCCACCGAGTTCGGCAACGTCTTCGCCGAATACTAGAACCTTGTTGTTGTTCTGCATTGCTTTTTGAATACCGGCGTTGATGGCCTTAGCAATTGGCATCTCTACTGAGTTACTCATTTGGCCTCACCTTCTTCAAAGGAAGCCTCGTAGCCTTCGAGCCAAGCTTGCTGCTCAGCAATGAGCGGGTGTGGGTCTGAGTAAACATGCTTGAAGATGTTCTCGAGTGGTGGGTTTGGCATGGCAAATGTTTCAGCGCGGATCTGTTCAGCTAATTGATCACCTGCGATGGCAACTTCTGCAAAGAAGTCTTCGCCAACACCTTGACGGCGAAGGAATTTCTCAAAGCGAGTTATTGGATCTCTTACCTTCCAGTATTCGAGTTCTTCAGCTGGACGGTATTTGGTTGGATCGTCGCTTGTGGTGTGCGCGCCGACTCGATAGGTGAGAGCTTCGATCATTGATGGACCAAGACCATTTCTGGCATCGTCCATGTGCTTGGCGGTCACCGCGTAGCAAGCCAACACGTCGTTGCCATCGACCTGGATTCCTGGAACACCGAATCCGGTTCCACGAAGATAAAGCGGAACAACAGTCTGTGCAGAAACTGGAGAGCTAATAGCCCACTGGTTGTTCTGACAGAAAAACACCAGTGGTGCTTTTGTGGTGGCTGCAAAAAGCAGCGCTTCGCTGACATCGCCTTCGGCGGTTGCGCCATCACCGAAGTAAGTAATTACTGCCTGGTCAGCATCTGGGTTTCCAGTACCAACTAGCCCATCGAAGTTCACACCCATTGCGTATCCGGTGGCGTGAAGCACTTGGGTAGCAAGCACGATGGCGTAAAGGTGGAATCGGGTTTCTTCCGGGTTCCATCCGCCGTGGTTCACACCGCGCATGATCTTGATGATTGACATCAAATCGATGCCGTGGGTGATTGCAACTCCGTGTTCGCGGTAGCTGGGGAACATGTGATCGTTTGGTCCAACGCCGTAACCGGAACCGATCTGAGCTGCTTCTTGACCGATGGCTGGAACCCAAAGACCCATCTGTCCCTGGCGCTGAAGCGCGGTGCACTCGTTATCGAATCTGCGAATGCGAGCCATGTCGCGATAGAACTTTAGAAAGTCGTCGAGGTTTAATCTCTCGATATATTTGCCGTATTCGGCATACTCGGCAGGCACTTCAAAAATGCCATCCGGAGAAAGCATCTGAACTTGCGGCACACGCCCGGCCTGAGGAGTCATCACTCCAATTTACCCGCTTTGCTGGGACAATAGAAAAGTGATTAGATTCCTGGTATCCAGCATCATCAGTGCAGGCGCAATATGGCTGGTCACGTTCCTGATTCCAGCGGTGACTCTCACTCCATACGGTGGAGATGGCCTGTGGCAAACAATTGCCTCATATTTACTTGTCGGCGCAATTTTTGGACTGATTAACGCAATCATCGCCCCAGTAGTTAAAGTCCTCGCGTTTCCCCTTTACGTTCTGACCTTCGGTCTGATCTCTTTTGTAATCAACGGAGCGCTCCTTCTATTTGTCGCTTGGCTATCAACTCAAATCGGTGCGGACATATTGACCATCGAAGGATTTACTACAGAAGGATTAACAATTGAATCTCTTGGTTGGGCAATCCTTGCCTCAATCATCATTTCAATTTCATCTTTTTTCGCCCGCGCAATCTTCAAGGCCGCACGGATTCTCTAGAGATCACAAACTCATAAGACTTGGATGGTTTTGCGACCTTAAGCTTTTGAAAGATGTCTTGCTTGATGTTCTTGATTCCAACATCGTTTGAAGCATCGATTGCGGTTGTGGTGTTTCGATAGCTTTTCAGAGAGTGTGAAAACATCAACGCATCTGATTCGGGCTTCTCGCTAATTCTTTGAACGCTCACCCAGTTTTTCTTCATCGGATTAGCCTTACCCGAAAGATTTGGAACCGGGTCATTCACGTGCTCAATTGCCATCACAGGCGCTTTCAGGTTTTTGATTTGCGCCAGGGGAGCACCGAAAGCAACAAGCCCCGCAGCGATAAATCCGGAAGGGTAGGCCGCGAGATTTCCCGCAACCATTCCGCCTTGCGAGTGACCGACGAGAATTACTTCATCGGTTGGGGTGATGCCTGCATGCTTAATGGCAAGCAGCACCGCCTTTTCACTCGCAGCTTTCCCAGCCCCTGACATAGCTTGAATGTTCGACGCCATATCCAGCGGGTTGGTTCCTTCCCCAAAACCAAACGTTTGAGTGCCCGGAACATAGACAACCGCTGTTTTATTACCCAAAGGGTTATCGAACAAATCAACGCCAATTGTCGGTTGGTCTTTGGAAGATAACCTCCATAGTCGATCAAGCAGTTGGGTAATCGAATTGGTTTTTGTCGATGTTGTCTCGAGAGCCAGGGTCGCTGAGACCTTGCTGTCGAGCTTCCAGCCAAGAGAAGCTCCGATTGAGGTTGTGAGCGCAGCCAGTTCAGGAATGAATGCAATTTCGAAGCGGCGGTGAATTTGTGCCTCGGTTGTGAAGTAGTTCTCGGCGGCAATCATGCAGTGGCTGTAAAGTTTCTCGAGTTTCTGCAGAACGCTTACAGAAAGCACTCGGTATTGAATTTGATGAAGCGGATCAGACCAGAGCGATTCGAGGGGGTTCCAAGCGTTTAGGGTTTCTGAGCAAAGTTTTATCTCGAGTGCTACTCGTTGTATTTCTTCGCGGGTGGCGACTATGTCTGGATTTCCCCCGTAGCTTTCAATGCTCACCAGCTCAGTGATTGTTGCAGGGCTAATAGCTCAGTCTCGAGTGAGGCAAGCGTTGAGGTCAAAGTTGCGGCAGAGACACCAGCCCAAAGACCGGGGGTGGGCTTTGCCAATCGAAGCCGATAGAGGGCTTGTTCGATCTGGGCTGATATTGATTCCACGATTTCTATATCAATCTGATCTCGGGCAGTTGTGGGCCAGTCAGAGCAAATTGGGGAAAGCTCTAAAAGGTGAAACCTGTTGGCTTACGGCACAATAGTTCAGTGAGCCTTTCATTTCAGCCGCTAAGTCCGCTTGATGGCCGCTACGCATCCCAAGTTCAAGAACTCTCGCTTTATCTTTCTGAAGCCGCACTCAACCGAGCAAGAATCAAAGTTGAAATCGAGTGGCTAATACTTCTTGCCAACAAAAACATCTTTGGCGATGACTGCTACATAACAGAAGAGCAAGCCCGCAGGCTTCGTTCAGCAGTTAGCTACTTCAGCGACGCAGATGTTGCCAAACTTGCTGAAACCGAAGCTCGAACCCGCCACGACGTAAAAGCAGTTGAGTATTTCGTTCGCGACAAACTAACCGAGATTAACCGCGAGGATCTACACGAGCTCGCTCACTTCGCAGCGACCAGCGAGGATATAAACAATCTTTCCTACGCATTGATTATCAAAGATGCTGTGAACAGTGTTTGGTTGCCAAAGGCAAAACAAATAGTTGCAGCACTTTCTGAACTTGCTCGCTCTTACGCGGGTGTTCCGATGCTTTCTCGAACTCACGGTCAGCCAGCAACTCCAACCACCATGGGTAAAGAAATTGCAGTTTTCGCTTCCCGACTTGATCGTCAAGTAAAGCGAATTGAAAAAAGCGAATTCCTAGGAAAATTCTCCGGAGCTACCGGAACTTACTCCGCGCACGTTGTTGCGGTGCCATCTGCCAACTGGCCAGAGCTTGCCCAAGAACTTGTTGAATCACTTGGTTTGAAATTCAACCCACTAACCACCCAGATTGAATCTCACGACTGGCAAGCAGAGCTATACACAGCGGTTGCTCACTTCAACAGAGTGCTTCACAACCTGGCAACAGATATCTGGAGCTACATCTCAATTGGTTACTTCAAGCAGATCCCAGTTAAAGGCGCAACCGGTTCATCGACCATGCCGC
>Ga0247831_1007549_pt1 | contig 12054 bp, 8 predicted proteins | sample LaCruzMarch2015__9_FD_192406 | JGI IMG/M metagenome (GOLD analysis project Ga0247831, IMG submission 192406) | Freshwater microbial communities from meromictic Lake La Cruz, Castile-La Mancha, Spain - LaCruzMarch2015_1m | ecosystem: Environmental > Aquatic > Freshwater > Lake | place: Spain...
ATGCGGGCGGCGAGGGCGCTCTCGCGGTCGGCCACGATGCGATCGCAGATGGCCTGGATGTGCATGCGCAGCCATTGCGCGGTGCTGCTATCGGGGCGGTAATCGGCGGGGCCGTAGTGGTCGATCCGCCCGGCGGAGCGCAGGCGGTCGTTTTGGGCGAACTCATCTGGGCGGTTGGGGTTGTAAACTCCGTAGGCCTTGCCGCCGCCTTTTTTGGTCACGGAGAAGCTCGGAACATCGCTCGGGCCGTCGGCGATGTAGATCATGTTCTGAAAAGGAATGCGGCGATCCTCGGGGGCGATGTTCGCGTTCACGTCGATGGCCGGGTTTTTGTTCGTGCCCTTGTTGATTTCGAAGAGGGCGCGGGTCTTGGTCGTGTTGTCGATGACGAGGCCGATCTGGGCGATCACGGCCTCGGCCTCGAGGTTGAGGTCGCCCTGTTTGAGGAAGCCGGGCTGGAGTGGGTTCTCGATGAACTCGCAGCCCCAGACGCCATCCACGAAGGGGGCGATGGCGCTCCCGCGCACCATCTCGGCCAGGCCGGTGCTTACGATGTAGTGTTCGAGGCGGATATCGTGTTTCCGGTAGGCCTCCTTCTCGGCCACATAGCCTTGGGACTGGCGGAAAAAGTCGGGCAGGCCGGGGTAAAATTTTATTTCCGCGCCGCACTCGCGCAGGATTTTGTTGCTCAGCTTGGGCATTTTACCGGCGAGCACGTGGGTGAGCAGGTGGTTCAGGTAGGCGATCTCGGGCGAGAGGGCGTAGCCGCGTTTGCGGTAGTGGCCGACGAGGTTGTTGGTCTCGTTCCAGAAGCCCGGCTCGTCGATGCCGTAGCGCCGGAAAAGCGGCGACTGCATGTATTCGGGGATAAGGGTCTTGTCGAAATCCCAGATGCAGGCGATGGTGTTCTGCGTGAAGAGGGTCGTGGCCATGGCGGATCAGCATCGTTAGCGCGGGTTAAAACAGCCCCCGCTCGCGACGCGTGACCGCGAGGCAAGCCGCCGACTTGGCGGCGCGCAAGTGCGCAGACGCCCGCGCAGCGCTTCATCCGCCGAAGTTTCCCGGCCGTTTCCTGAATCTCTCTCTTTTCTTCTTCATGGTCTCCCTGCCCGAAATCACCCCGTTCCAGCGCCGGCTCGACGAGCTCGATGCGCAGATGCGTTCGCCGAGTTTCTACACGGATGCCCGGGCCGCCTCCCAAGTCACCCGCGAGCACCAGCGCCTCGGCCTGCTCCTCGCCGACCATACCGCCCTGGCCAAGGCCCACGCCGACATCACGGAGATGCGCACTCTGCTGCGCGACGCGTCCGGCGACGCCGAGCTGCGCGAACTGGCTGAGGCGGAGTTGCCCGGCCTCGAGCACCGGGCGGAGGAACTGCACGCGGCGGTGCTGCGCCAGATGATCCCGCCCGAGCCCACGGACTCCCGCAACACCGTGATCGAGATCCGCGCCGGCACCGGTGGCGAGGAGGCAGCCTTGTTTGCCGCCACGCTCACGCGGATGTATCATCGTTACTGTGAGGGCCGGCGCTGGACAATCGAGCCCATGGGCAGCTCTCCGTCCGAGCGAGGCGGGTTTCGCGAAGTGAGTTTTCTGGTGCGCGGGCAGGATGTTTACAAGCAGCTCAAATTCGAGAGCGGCGTGCATCGCGTGCAGCGCATTCCCAGCACCGAGGCGAACGGCCGCATCCACACCTCGACCGTCACGGTGGCGGTGCTGCCCGAGGCGGAGGAGGTGGACCTGCACATCGATCCACAGGACTTGGAAATCACCGTGCAACGCGCCAGCGGGCCAGGCGGCCAGGGCGTCAACACCACCGACTCGGCGGTGCGCATCATCCACAAACCGACCGGCCTCATGGTGTTCTGCGCCGACGGGCGTTCGCAGATAAAAAACAAGGCCAGCGCCATGTCCGTGCTCCGCGCCCGCCTCCTCCAGCGGAAGCAGGACGAGGAGGCCGCCAAATACGCGGCCCAGCGCAAGAGCCAGATCGGCACCGGCGACCGCAGCGAGCGGGTGCGCACTTATAATTTCCCCCAAAATCGGCTCACCGATCACCGCATCGGCCTGACTCTCTACAGCCTGCCCCAGGTGATCGAGGGTGCGATCGAACCGGTGGTCGAGGCGCTGCAAAAGGCCGACCTCGAGCAAAAACTCGCCGAGCTCACCGGCCAGCCCTTCGACCTTAAACGCGCGGCGGCCGGAGATGATGATGACGATTGAAACCCTGGTGGCCCACGAAACACACGAAAGGACACGAAAGGCCGATCAGCCGGAATTCATCGTGGCTTTCTATTTCGTGTCATTTCGTGTGTTTCGTGGGCAATACCTCTCTTGAGTAACCTCATGTTGTCCCTGCTCGAGATCATCACCAAGACCACGGATTTCTTCGCCGCGCGCGGCGTCGAGCCGGCGCGGCTGAACGCAGAGCAGATCGTCGGGCACGCCCTTGGCCTCAAGCGCATGCAGCTTTACCTGCAATTCGAGCGGTTGCTCACCGAGCCCGAACTGGAGAAAATCCGGCCCTTGGTGAAACGGCGCGCGCAGCGTGAGCCTTTGCAGCATATCGTCGGCTCGGTCGAGTGGGGCGGCCTCACCTTGAAGGTGGATCGCCGCGCCTTGATCCCCCGGCCCGAGACAGAGGAGTTGCTGGAACTCGTGCTCGCGCAAGCGGGCGGGGGCGCCGTCCGCCGGGTGCTTGACCTAGGCACGGGCAGCGGCGCGCTGGCTCTGGCGCTGGCCCAGGCCTGGCCGGAGTCGCAAGTGACGGCGGTGGACGCGAGCGCCGACGCCCTGGCCCTGGCGCGCGAAAATGCCGCCGGGCTCGGTCTGGCGGCGCGGGTGGAGTTTTTAAAATCAGACTGGTTTTCCGCCCTTCCGGCCGGAGTTGTTTACGATCTCATCATCAGTAATCCGCCCTACCTCACCGATGACGAGGTGGCGGCGGCCGAGCCGGAGGTGCGACTCCATGATCCCCTGGCGGCGCTGGTGGCGGGGGACGAGGGGCGGGCCGATTTGCAAAAGATTATCGCGGGGGCGGCGGTGCGTTTGGCTCCGGGCGGCTGGCTCGCGCTCGAGACGGGGGTGGCCCAGCATGCTGCCCTGCTCGCGGCGATCGCGGCGGCGGGGTTGACGGCGGGGGAATCGCGGGTGGATCTGCGCGGCCGCGATCGCTTCCTGCTGGCGCGCGCAGCCTGAAGCGTGCTCCCCAAAAAAAACGCGGAGCCCGGGCGGGCTCCGCGCGATGATGGCGGGGAAACAGGTCGGGCTTTACTTCACGACCAGCGGGATCGTGATTTCGCCGGAGCTGCCGTAGCCTTTTAGGAAGAGGTTGCCGGTGCCGGGTTTGCCGCCCTTGACGTCGATCGTCACGGAGTTGGCGCCTTCGGGCACGATGACCTCGGGCATGATCACGCTTTCGGGGACGTCGGTGGTGACATCAAGCAACTGGCCGCCGGAAGAGGCGACGTTTGGCACGGTGAAGGTGAGGGGTTGGACGCCGCCCGACGTGAGCTCCAGGCGGGCGGGGGAGACGTCGAGGACGGCGGGGTCGACGCGGAAGGTTCCCACGGGCGAGCTGCCCGCCGCGCCTTCGAGGGTGACGCGGTAGTTTTTACCGGTGGCGACGGCTGGCACGAAGAAGCTCAGGGCGTTGCTCGACTCGCTCACCGTGCGCACCGGTTCATCATCAAACTTCACAACGTCGGCACTGCCGAAACCGCGGCCGACGATGCTGATGCGGGCGCCGACCGGGCCGCGGTTGGTCTCCATGGTGAGCACGTAGCGGCCGACCACGCGGGTCTTGGTGATGTCGGTGTAGTCCTCGCGGCGCACGATGCCGGCGTCGTTTTCAACCGAGTAATTGATTAAATAATAGTAGGCCAACTCGTCGCGGCCGGCGGGCAACTGGAACTCATGCTCAAACACGCCCTTGCCGAGCGTGCCAGTGGTCATCGGGTGGATCTGGCCGTCGATGACGATCCGGGCTTGGATGCTCGAGAAAACGACCTTGGTGCTCTTGGGCGTCACCCGCAGGGCGAAGGTGTAGATGCGGGAAGGGTTCTCGGGGAGGACCTTGGGGGTGAGATCGACGATCTTCAGATCGCAGCCGGCCAGCAGAAACAGGGAGGTGGCGCAAAAGATAGCGCGAAACAGGCGGGGCAGGGAGAAAACAGGTTGGTGGTGCATCGCGAATAGGATATCGTTTGGCTCAGCGAAAATGGCTTACCCTTCTTTGGCAACGCACGAAATCACCCCCGGTCCGCTTATCCCGGATACGCAGGACGGCGTGAGTGCGGCCTTTGCCGACAGTCCCCTTGGCCTGTATGTCCATGTGCCCTTTTGCGCCAGCACGTGCGATTTTTGCGCCTTTTATCAAACGACTCCCACCCGGGAGGGGGTAGAGGCTTATCTGGACAATGTCCGGCGCGAATTGGCGTTGGTGCGCTGGCGCCGACCGGTGGATACGGTCTTTTGGGGCGGCGGCACGCCCGGCTTGCTGGGGCCGGAAGACCTTCAAAAGCTGGGTGAAACCGTGCTGGCGGCGTGCCGGCGGATGCCGGCGGAGTGGACGGTGGAGCTGGCGCCGGCCTCGGTCACGGACGCGCGGCTCGCGGTGCTGCGGGGGCTTGGGGTCACCCGTGTATCGCTCGGGGTGCAGAGTTTTGAGCCCGCTTTGCTGGATGCGCTGGGCCGCCAGCATACCCGGGAGCAGGTGTTTCGGGCTTACGAGCGGGTTCGCGAAGCGGGCTTTCCCAGCGTGAATCTGGATCTCATGTTTGCACTGCCCGGCCAAGACGAGGCGACCTGGCTGGCGGACCTGCGGCAGGCGGTGGCCCTCGCGCCCGACCACCTCTCGACCTACTGCCTCACTTTTGAGGAGGACACCAAGCTCTGGGTGAAGCTCTCGGGGGGAAAGGTGAAGCTGGATCCTGTGCTCGAGGCGCGTCTTTACGAGCGCACTTGGGATGAGCTGGAGGCGGCCGGTTACGGGCAATACGAGGTCTCCAATTTCGCCCGGCCCGGGCACGCTTGTGTCCATAACCTGAATACCTGGAACATGCACGAGTGGGTGGGGGTGGGGCCGTCGGCGGCGGGCCAGCACGACGGCTGGCGCGGGGCCAATCCCGCCGATCTGGACCTCTGGGGGAGGCGGGTGGGGGACGGTCTGCGCATGGGAGAGGACCGGGTGGCGTTGACGCCGGGGCTGCTTTTGGAGGACGCCCTTTTGTTCGGTCTGCGACTGAATGCAGGGGTGGATCTCGATGCGCTGGAGGCGCGTTTCGGCCGGCGGGCAGGCTTGCCCGAGCCGCGGGCGACGCTCCGGCGACTGGCCGAGCAGGGGTTGATCGAGGCGGGGTCGCTCCCGGCCGGCGGCGGGTATGCGCCCCGTCTGACCCGGCGGGGCCGTTTACTGGCCGATGGGGTGGGAGCGGAGCTGGTGGGGCTGCTTTCCTAGCCCGGCGCCGGCGGACTCGTCAGCGCGTCTTGCGCAGGCCCAGGGCGGCGCCGAGGCGGGCTAGAATGCCGGTTTCCCGGGGGTAAAGGTGCTCGGGAATCTGGCTCTGGTGCCCGGCGTGGCGGGCGACGTCGATCGGCGTCAAGCCGTCGTAGTTGCGCTGGGCGAGCAGTTCCGGGCTGAGCAGGGCGACCGGTATCTGGTCCACGTGCCCGCCGGCGGCGGCGGCATGCAAAGGGCTGTCGCCATGGTCGTTACGCGTGGCGAGGAGCTCGCTGGTGAGGGCGGACCGGGGGATGGCGCGGAGCTGCCCAGTCTCGGCGGCGGCGTGCAGGACGGTGAAGCCGGCTTTGCTGGCGAGCACGAGGGTATCGTGCACGAGGTGTTCGGGCGGGATGTGGTCGAGGTGGCGGGCGAGCGCGGCGGCGTGGAGCACGGTGTCGCCGGCGGAGGTGCGGGTGAGCAGGGCTTCGCGGGTGAGCAGGGCGCGAGGAATTTGGGCGAGGTGGCCGTTCAAGGCCGCGGTGTGGAGGGGGGTCTCGCCGGTGAGGTTGGCAAGGGCGAAGGCGGCGGTGTTGAGGAATACCGGCGGGATGGCTTCGAGTTGCCCGGTTTCGGCGGCTTCGTGGAGGAAGGTGTTCCCCAGGTGGGTGCGGATGGTGAGGAGTTCCGGGGTGAGAATGGAGTGCGAGAGAAGGGTCAGATGGCCGTGGGCGGCGGCGATATGGTAGCTCGAAAAGCCGGCGTTGCTGGTAACCGCCAGCAAGTCGTGGAGCAGCAGCCGGGGAGGGAGGGCGGACGGTGCGGCGCCGTATTCAAACGCACGGTGTAGCGGGGTGTAGCCGGCCTGATTTTTGATTGTAAAAAATTCCGGCGTGAGGAGCTCGGGCGGGATATGTTGCAGACGGCCATTGCGGGCGGCCACGTGCAGGGCGGTGTTGCCGGATGCATTGCGGGTCAGCCAGAGGGCGTGCCCCGTCGTGGCCGGCGTGGAGGGTATATCCTGACCGGTGCGCAGGGCTTCGAGCAACGTGGCGAGATCCATGGCGATGCTGAACAGTTTTCAATCGGTGACTTTCTGCAATACTATAGGAATCAGTAGATTTTGGCCGGAAGGAAAACGATTTGCTAAGGGAGAAAGGTTTGGATCAAACTTGGGTATGTTGCAGGCAAGCTCTTCCACTTCTGCCGAAAGAACCAAGGACGCGGTGCTCGTCATTGATGATGAAGCGCCCTTGCTGGACCTGTATTCGGCCGCGCTCTCGTCCCATTTCGACGTGGTGGCAGTCACGAATGTAAAAGAGGCCGAGTTTGCCATGCACAAGCGGGCTTTCCGGGTGGTGGTGGCCGATCACATGATGCCGGGTGGTAACGGCCTGAGTTTCCTGGTGCAAGTCCGTGAGGAGTATCCCGAAGTGGCGCGCATTTTGGTGACTGGCTTTATGCGGCCGGAGATGCTGTTGCGTGCGGTGAACGAGGCGGCGGTTTTCCGTTACCTCGTAAAGCCGATCGACTTGCGTGAATTTGTGGGCATCGTGCGCGACGCGGCCAAATCGGTGGGGGCGATGGGTTAAGCGGGGTCGGGCCGCCGGCCTTAGGGCCTGGTCGGTATCATGCAGTTGCCCGGGTCGCTTCGAGGCGCCTTGGCGGCCCTTTGCGGTGGGGCTTTCGGCTCGAAATACACTCCGTTTTTTTCGCCCTGCGGGCTCACCCTCCGCCTACGTCTCCGGGCTGCGGCCGTTCCGCGCCGAAATCGGCTCGCCGCCTCGTCCCGCTGCTCCGCCGTCCAACGAAATGATCCTGTCTGAGTGCCCGAAGACGACGGTGACTTGGCCGCGCTTGGCAGGGGCGGGGCTGGATCTTTCCTCCGGGCGGGCGGGAAACGCGCCGGGGCCGGTGTTGCTCCGGCCCTCGCGGGCGCTGCGGGTTTTGGGGTAGCGACTAGGCTTTGGCCCGGGCGGCGAGGGCTTTTTTCCACGCTTTCGCGATGATGCCGCGCAGGACTTGGGCGTCCTCCCAGCTATTGGGGAGTTGGGCGAAGTTATAGCCGCCGCGGGCGGGGCCCATTTCAGGGACGACATAGTAGTCGCCGCCGGCGGTTTTGGCGGAGAGCGCCATTTCGAGAGTTTTCTCGAGGAAGGGCAGCCACTGGTTGAACTCGACGGAACGTTTTCCGGAGCCGTCGGTGACGGGGATCTGGCAGTGGTGGCCGTTGAAGGGGCGGAAGTGGAAGTGCCGGGAGTGCTGGACGAGCTCGGGGGCGACCAGCAGGCGTTCCCAGTAGGGTGGCTCGAGGTGTTTGACGACGGAGACGTGGGAGAAATCCCAGGTCAGGGGGATGAGTTTCCCGGTGGCTTGCCGGAAGGCGGCGGCGATGGCGTAGGTTTTTTCGGGCGTCTCGGTGCAGGTGTTGCGGTGGACTTCGATATCGCAAGGGCAGCCGAGTTTTTCACCAAGCTCGACGAGCCGGATGGCGAGGGCGGTGCCTTTTTCGACTGGGGTATCGTGGTAGGCGAGCTGGACGTTGATGCGTTTCGCGCCGCCGTCGCGGTTTTCCTGGATGAGGCGGCGGAAGTCGGCGGGTTTGCCGGAGGAAATATAGCCGACGGAGCAAAGCCCGTGTTTCTCGGCGAGTTTGCCGAGTTCCGGGTTCATGGCGGTGGCGATGCCGTCGAAACCGGCGGCTTTAATGGCGGCGAACTTCTTTTCGAGGGACCACTCGGCCTTGGCGGAGGGGTAGTCCCAGAGGGACCAGAGAGCGGCCATTTGCACGAGGCGGGGGGTAGGCAGGGCAGGCATGGGTGGTGGGCAGAGGAGGGAGATTGGGGCTGAAAGGCCGGACGTGGCGGGCCGGGCTCAGAATTCGTCGTAGGCGATCTGGTGGGTGGGGACGCCGAGGTCGGAGAGGACTTTGACGCAGGCCTTGATCATCAGGGGAGGGCCGCAGAGGTAATACTCGATAGCTTGGGGATTGGTGTGGGTGCGTAGATGTTTTTCCAGGACGACATCGTGGATGAAGCCGGTATGGCCGGTCCAGTTGTCCTCGGGCAGGGGGGAGGACAGGGCGAGGTGGAAGGCGAAGTTCTGGTGGCGGGCGGCGAGGCTGGCGAAATAGTCCTCATAGAAGATTTCCTGCCGTGAGCGTGCGCCATACCAGAAGGAGACGCGGCGGGCGGTGTTTTCGGTTTCGAAGAGCCACGAAAGATGGGCGCGGAGCGGGGCCATGCCGGCGCCGCCGCCGATATAGACCATCTCCCGCTGGGTGGGCTTGGGGTGGAAGTCGCCGAAAGGGCCGATGGCGGTGACGGTATCGCCGGGTTTCAGGCTGAAAATGTAGGCGGAACCGACGCCGGGAGGGCAGGCCTGGCCGGGGGGCGGGGTGGCGATGCGGACATTGAAGCGGAGGACGCGCTCGGAGCTTTGGTTGGAGGCGAGGGAGTAGTTGTTGCGGCGCCCGGACCCGGGGTTGCGAGCGACGAGGTCGAAAACGTGCTGGTTGCGCCAGACGGATGCGTAGGGTTCGGGGATTTCGAACTCGGCAAAGCGGATCTCGGCGTAGGCTGGGATGTCGAGTTGCAGGTAGTCGCCGGGGGTAAAGCCGATCTTATCGGTGGCGTCGAGGGGCTCGAGCACGAGTTCCTTGATGAAAGTGGCCACGCTGCGGTTGGAAACCACGCGCAGCTGGTAGGTTTTTTCGGCGCGGGCGCCGGTGCCGCCGGATTTGGCGACATTCAGCCAGAGTCTGCCCTGGCGTTCCTCGAGGGGGTAGGTGGCGAGGCCGCGGCAGACGGGGGGGCGGGCGGGAGAGCCATCGGTGAGGTTGAAGCGGCCGTTGTGCTTGGGGCACTCGATGATCTTTCCCTTCACCAGGCCGTTGGCGAGATGGGTGTTGCCGTGGGTGCAGATGCCGTCGGTGGCATAGAGGATGCGGTCGGCGTCGCGATAGAGGGCGTAGGTTTTTTTGCCGTGGTCGAAGCGGATGACGTCGGCGGGTCCGAGGTCGGCGGCGGCGCAGATCTCCAGCCAGCCGTCGGCGTCCGGCTTGGCGTCGCCGGCGCGGCGTCCGGCGGAGGGTCCGGAGGCGCGGGTCTGGGGCGCGGGGAGCACGCGTTTCACGTGGTAGGCGGGGTCTTTGACCTGACGCAGGATGGCCGGGATGATCTCGCGCCAGGCGGCGAGGAGGCCCGGGTAGGGCGTGGGGCAATCGTCTTTCACGACGGCGTGGAGTTTTGGCAGGTTATGGTAGGGAACGAGCGGGAACATGTGGTGTTCCACGTGGTAGTTCATGTTCCAATACAGATACCGGTGGATGAAGTTGAGGTAGACGGTCCGGCAGTTCAGGCGGTGGTCGAGGACGTTCTCGGCGAGGCCGGCGTGCTGGGTGAGGCCGTAGACGACCATCAGCCAGGAGCCGAAGATATTGGCCAGGCCGACAAACAGCAGGGGAAGGATGCTGTGGGTGGCGAGGGCGGTGGCGATGACGGCCAGGTAGATGGCGACGGAGATGCGGGCCTTACGGTAGATTTTGGGAAACTCCGTCTCGGGGATGAAGGTCTTTTCGTCCGCGGCCATGCGGCCGAGTGAGTGCCGGAGGAGTTTGCCGAAATACACGGGATAAACGCCGAGGTTGAAGAAGCCCAGGAGAAGGGCCTGCAGGTCGGGCGGGCGGGGGACGGCGATCTCGGGGTCGCGCCCGACAATGATGGTGTCGGAGTGGTGGCGGGTGTGGGACCAGCGCCAGAGCGTGGACTCGCGCATGACCATGAACGAGGCGATCTCGTAAAGGGCGTTGTTCATCCAGTCGGTCTTGAACGCGGTGCCGTGGCTGGACTCGTGCCAGCGGGAGTCGGACGTGGAGCCGTAGAGCACGGCGTAGAAGGCGTAGGGCAGGATTGCCCACCAGGAGCCCCAGAGCGCCCAGGTGGCGTAGGCGGAGCCAAGCAGAAGGCTGAACCAGAGCAGGGTATCGCGGATGGCGGGGCCATCACGACGCTCCAGCAGTTTACGCATGGTTTCACGGGGGACCGGGCATTGATACCACTCGGCCTCGGCGAGGCCTCGCTCGATGGCGCGGGTGGCGCTTTCGCCGGTCAGGGAGTAGTCGAGTTTGGTGGGGACGGGCAGGACGGCGGTGGCGTGGTCGTGGCTCATTTAAAATTCAGCGGAAAACGAGAATGGAGCGATGCGTAGATGGAAAGAAAGCGCGAGGCAGCGCATTACAGCGGCTTTGGGGCATTTCCGCAACCGATGTGCGGCGGGTTTTAGCCGTTGGAGTAGCTTTAATGGCCCGATGGTTGCAGGGATAAAACCCCACGACTCCCGTTTACTCTGACGGCAGCGCCGGCTCTCTATTTTACTGGGCCCAAGCGATAGAGGCCGGCGTCGTGCGCCCCGATCTCGGGGGTGAAGGTGCCGCTGAACTGGCCGAGGTCCTGCCGGGTCCAGAGGTCACGCACGCGAACGGGGCCGGTGAAGCCGAGGGTGGCAAGGTCGATCGCCACGGGCGTGGTGGCGGGGGCGTCGGCGGCATGGAAGACGGCAAGGTATTTCTCGGGAGATGCGGGTATCTCGGAAACCCAGGCGATACGGTCGTCGGCGGTGCGGAAGAGCTGGCGGGGGGCGGAGCCGTGTTGGTTGACGGAGAGCACCTCCTCGTTGGTGAGAAAGGACAGGGTGAAATCATCGATCTTGGTCAGGTCGCCGCCGAACATCAGGGGGGACCGGGCGATGCACCACAGCGTCATCAGAGTGCGGTGTTCGGGCGGGGTGAAGTGGGTCTTGCGCCCCATCGCGATGGTGCCGAAAGGGATCATGTCGGCGTCGGGCCAAGCGCCGGCTCTGGTGTGGGTTGACCAATTGTGCAGGCGTTGGAACTGCGAGTGGAGCAAGGGCCACTGGTCCCAAAAATCGTCGGATATGCGCCAGAGGTTGGCGTGTTGAACGACATGGTCGGCGCCCGCGAGATCGGTCTCGCCTGGCGAAAGGCTGAGGACCATGGGGCGGCCGGTGCGGTCGATGGCGCGGCGGATGGCTTCAATCTCGGGGCGGTTGCGCAGGTAGGGGCGCGAGAGGTCGTCCACCTTGACGTAATCTACGCCCCAGGAGGCGATCAGAGCGAAGACGGAATCGTAGTATTCTTGGGCGCCGGGTTTGCTCATATCGACCCCGAACATGTCTTTGTTCCAGGTGCAGGTGTTGGCGGGATCGGCGATGTCGGCGGCGTGGTGGACCGTTCCGAGGATGGGCAGGTTTTGCGCCACGGCCTGGCGGGGGATGCCGCGCATGAGGTGGATGCCGAATTTCAGGCCCTGGCCATGGATGTAGTCGGCGAGGGGGCGGAAACCGGCTCCCTCGGCCGAGGATGGGAACTTATTGACGGCGGGCAGAAGGCGACCGTGGGCGTCGGTGACCAGGGCGGCATCGTTGCGGTAGTCGTAGCCAGTAGCGTGGGGCTCATACCACTGGATATCGACGACCACATATTCCCAGCCGTGCCGGAGGAGGTTTTTCGCCATGAAATCCGCGTGGTCCCTCGTCTGGGCCTCGGTGACGGTGGTGGCGAAGCAGTCCCAGCTGTTCCAGCCCAGGGGAGGGC
>Ga0247831_1007550_pt1 | contig 12052 bp, 8 predicted proteins | sample LaCruzMarch2015__9_FD_192406 | JGI IMG/M metagenome (GOLD analysis project Ga0247831, IMG submission 192406) | Freshwater microbial communities from meromictic Lake La Cruz, Castile-La Mancha, Spain - LaCruzMarch2015_1m | ecosystem: Environmental > Aquatic > Freshwater > Lake | place: Spain...
GACAAAGAGGAGGAAGGCATACCCGTCGATCCACCGAGGGGTGAGATGCGAGAGCTGCAGGCGAATTTGCTGGCGCGTCAACTACTCGAGCATGGCTATATTGATCACCAGGCGCCTGTGGAATATTTTTCTGCTTTATTGAACTATGTGAACGCCAATCCCCTCGCTGCCGCGCAGATGCTAGCCCAACAGCAGCAGCAGCAGCAGCAGCAGCAGCAGCAGATATTAGCGGCGCAGGTCTTGGCTCAGCAGCAGCAGCAGCAAGCTGCAATAATAGCTGCGATGTCGCCCTCACACGCACCGATAGCGAGCGGGTTTCCATTCTTATTATCAGCAAATTTGCCTTCTGCTGTCGATCAGACTGCTAATACCGCAATTGCTCCGTTTTTGATAACACCTCCAACGACGGGGGACATCCCTCAATGTCTCCACCTCCAACACTACCACCAAGCAGTCCAAAACGCACTATCCTCCCAAATGACGATTCCACAGTACATCCCACCAACATGTGCCACATGGGGAGAACCACAGGTCACTGTATTGTCAGTTCAGGATCGACAACTCGTCCCTCCAATTTACAACGGTATCAATCCCAACTATCCCAACGCGCGTCTACTGCATGCTCACCCTCCAATATTCGTCGTGGATGACTTCTTAAGCCACGCAGAATGTGACTTTTTGATCGAGGCGGCAGCCGATTCATTCATGCCAGCACCCGTTGTTGGACGGGGAAGTGGAGAGGTGAGTCCCAGTCGGACCAGCAGTACATGCTACCTAGCACGCGAGGACCTACCGGAATATCTACGCAAAATAAGTCTCCTAACGGGCAAGCCTCCGGAGCATTGCGAACTGCCGCAGGTGGGCCGGTTCAGGCCTGGCGAACAATACCTCCAGCATTTTGATGCATTTGACTTAAGTGATGAGGATGGTCGACGTTTCGCGGCGAATGGTGGACAAAGGACGGTGACTGTATTAGTATACCTAAATGACGTTGCACAAGGAGGCGCCACGTCGTTTCCACATTTGAATGTCGAGGTCCAGCCTCGTCGTGGTATGGCGGTAATATTCTTCCCCTCTACACTTGATGGCCTCCTCGATCGGATGGCATTACATTCGGCAATGCCCGCAGTGGATGTCAAGTATGTAAGTCAAGTATGGATCCGGCAGTCGAATTATGAAGGCCGGCCAAGCAAACGATTACCATGTCCTATGGTTGCCGGTCTACAGGAAATGAGGGATGCGGCATTGGAGGTGCAGCAACGGGAGATGATACAGCATCATTTTGCACAGCAGCAGCAGCAGAGTAGTTATCATCATACTGTTCAGATGAGCATTCCTCCTGTCGAGGTGCAGCAGGATATTTATCAGAAAATGGAAGGGTGAATCACATTCCATAATAGGTCCTTCAATCACAATATCTTGATTCGATTCCTCAAGTGCTGAGCTTTTGATTCAAGTGCTATCTATGTTTGTTCGTCATGTGCAACATGACAAAGTGGTTCTGTTTCAGCGTATGTGTTGTCGAGTATTAAGAAAAAATTAATTCCATGCTAGTTTTTGGCTACTTTACATCTATAATCATCTCTATCTATTCACAAAGCTGTAAACAACCAACAACATGTACAACGGGGCTCGTCACTGGAAGTCTGCCACGAACTGTGCTTTAACCCCGTTCCGTGAATCAAGATTGAGGTGAGTATCAATGACCTCGTAAGAAAAAGTCTTGTCCTGCAGAAAATTCAGGACTGCATCTTCCTGTTCCATCACACCTACTTCAGCACAATACATTCGTGTTGTGGCAAAGTGACCTTTAGTAGTAAAAGAATTGTCAGTAAAGTTCACCACACCACCGCTGTATTTATTGCAACCAGCCGTTCCATACATGCTTTCTGAATCAAATTCAAGTGTGATAGGCGCCATAATGTCAACATCGAGATCAATAGAATGAGCCATCCAGGTGGTTTCGAATATATTGACATCAGGAAGCAGCGATGGGATTTCGTTGTATTGAAAACTCATACTCGAGGCATCTATGTTCATTGAAATGCTTCCGCCATTGATTATACCATCAATTATTAATGACATCGGATTCTCTGTCATGGACATACTTTCAATTATCATAGGCTCTGACTCTTCCATTAGCCGTAGTTTGCACTCCCCGAGCTCCCCCATGCCGTTCTCTTCTCTCGCTGCAAGGTCACAGTATGCCTCCAATCCTTCACAAGTATTCATACACTTTGCCATTGCACAACTTTCGACATTACCTTCACATTCATCGAACAGTGCAGTGCTTGAGGCGGCATAGCACCCACACAACTCAACACCTATGCTACTGTCAATTGGTTTTTGTGATCGGATCGTGGCATAACACTCCTCTTGTCTGTTGCACGAACCAACCTCGTCATCACCACCATGAATGTCAACAACGACCACATTACCCTGACATTCTCCCATGTATGCTACACTCTGTCCGGCACCACTCGCCGTACACGAATTGCCATAAGTTTCGCCGTCACATCCACAAACCGGCATATACATCATAGGACAGATCTGTGACTTTGCTTCACACGTGCCAAAATTCTTAGTGAGGCATTCACCTTTATCCTTTTTGCAATATTGGCCTACATCGCAGCCAGTGGCCCCTCCTGACGTGTCAATAGTGCACCCCACCTTTATGGGAGTAGCGTCAGACATGGCAATTTGCACTCGTCGAAGCCGCCGGATACCATTATTCTCCTCGCCAGAGACAGCAATGAGTAGTAGTAGCAGTACTAGGGAGCTTGAGGTCATATTTATCCACCAGTCGTGAGTATCAATAGAGTACCGAGTGGAGGTGTAAACCGGCGTAAACTCAACGATTCCCGGAGAGTCTCCACAGGCACGCCACAGGTGGATTGAAGTTTGATTATCGATTCTACAGAGGAATCATACGAAAAATATGTGCCAGCGAGAAATCGTTGCAAAAATCGCGAGGCCGCGGTTCATCATAATCAAGGGAGAGGAAGATATTAGTCAGGCCAGATGAAAAGACGAACAGTACTCGTGATATGCTAGACAAGACAATGGAGAAAATAAAGACTTCGGTGAGCACTAACACAGCTCCCACACAGTCATTATCCGAAGAACATGAGGAGGAGGAGGAGTTCATCGTGGAGCATGGCCTCGAGGAATTGAATTGCATACAGGAAGAAGAATGTATCGAGGTAAATTATCGAGAGGTAATCTTACGTGAACTCGGAGTCCAATTCCTTGATGAAAAGTATACACGAGCAAAACGCAGCGATGATGAAACAGATATTATGATTCTCAAAGAGAATGGAATTAGCTATATAAATGAAAATGAATGCGAAGAACTTGCCATTAAACTAAAACAGGAAGAGGATGAAAAAATGGAGGAGAAAATTATTGGCAATGTGTATGATCCAATGATACGAACACTACCATTGAGAGAAGCCAATATATTACGCAATGCTGGTGTTACATTGGATGAACAAAGTTGTTTCGAATTTGCAGATAGTAGTGGAGAATCGACTGTGGCAATATTAAAGAAAGGGTGGTCGGCAACCATGTTCAAATGTCATATTTGTAGTATGCCAGTGGTTTCCAACTCCAAGGATATACTTGAATGCGTTAAATGCGGCTTTGTAATGGTGGCGGTAGATAATTACTCTGAAAATGATACTTACAGTAGTAAGGAGAGTATGACTGTCAATACCTCCTATGCTGAGAGAGAGCTAACACGTCTGCTAAAGAAAGGGTATTTGTCAACTGGCAAAGAATGTGAATGTGGAATGCCTATCATATGCAAGTCGCGGGGAGGATTGCTCGAATGTGTAAGCTGTGGGGTAGTCGGTGGTGAAGACGATGACAACAAATCAGACATTAATAATGGTCCTTCTAGTTTTATTAGCCCGAAAATTCTGAAGACCATTAGCAGCATGACTATGAATCATCAAAGCAATGACGATGAGACTCAGGTGAGCATGGTGCATGAGATGGAGGCAGAGTTCAATGAAGCACTAGGAAGTCTACTGTTTGATGGTTGGCAGCTGTCAAAGTTGAACTGCCAGACCTGTAACCTGCCCCTAGTGGTAAAATCTGATGGCGATGATGGTATTTGCTTGAAATGTGGATGAGCGATTTTGTATGTAAAACGGGTGACTTGTGATATTACTAAGCTAGATTTGTGTTCTATTTCTTCTCTCTGAAACTGTGCACATGACTGAGAAACCTTGTAAGCTCCGACGGCATCCATGAAACTTGCCTATCAACCTTCAACCGTTCATCTGTTAAAGCAAACATATAACCAATATGTCCACCGTATTCAGTTCTCTCCATTTTAATGGGCGCCAAGCTACCGCCATCTACACTTTCCTCGAAAGGGAAGAAGTCTGGATCAAAGAATGGATCGTCCGCCGCGTTGATGATGAATAATGGAACCGCCACACCAGGCAAGTAGTAATAGCAACTTGTACTCCGATAGTAATCAATCCTATCCTCGAAGCCATAAATCTTGGCAATAGCAGCGTCATCGAATTCAGCAACTGTTGTAGCCGCCATGACACCCTTATAATCAAATAAAGTGGTTAGAGGATCATCGTCACACAACGTCGTTAATTGGTACTGTGCCCGTTTCTTTAGTGACTTCAAGAAATTCCGACTATAAATGGCTCTGTTAAATCCAGGGGCATCCACCTGCTTTATATTTCTTTCCGCGTCAAATGGTGCCCCCACGACAGCTGCGCCATGCACATTGTATAGCGACATGGCTGTTTCGCCAAGCTCTCCTAAACATTTGACAACAACATTGGCGCCTAGAGAGAACCCCGAGAGATACACAGGTCGTTTCTCAAAATCATCATTCGTTTCCCATTGCTCTCTTATCAATTGTAAAAAGTGAAGTAAATCATCTGTAAATCCTAAATGGTATCCACCTAAAGATTCATTAGGCAAGCCACAACAGCCACGAAAATTAATACAAACCACGTCGAACCCATCATGTACGTATGCTTGACCCAAATCAGTTGAGAGACTTGAATTCGAATTACTTTCTAATCCATGTAGCAGAATAACCATACCTTTGCTCTCTGTCGATTGAAATTGTTGCTTTCTCTCACCAGAATACTTGACATCCACGGTGTAGAAATCTTGTCCACAAGATGTAGTCACGCGTCGTCGTTCATCCCAAAATGTACATACTTCTTCACTGGATTGCATATTCGATAAAGCACGAAGGACTTTACTTAACCCAGTAAAACCATTGTCGGTAATGTATGCACAGTCTGGATTCTTTCGTAGGAATACTCCCGCAATCGTCTGTAAATGTTTATTTGTCAAGGCTGGATGAGGAATGAATTCTTTTACTTCAAACGATGCTGCAATGTGTCTATGTCTTTGTTGCATTTGTCTGAGTTCGGGCGAGGGCGTTGTCGGTATGTTGTTCTTCATAATATTTCGAACCGATGACACAGTTGTCAACGAAAAAGCGGCTGCTAGTTGCAGCAATGCTACAACCGAGATGATGAACAGCATCAAAACCCTATTGTTTGCGAATGGCTCGTTGTTGGGACGCTACGATACCACGACGCGGAGGCAAGAGGCAACGCACTACGACTTTCCTAATGAATGAGTCACAATGTTCGGTACTACATAAATAGCTTGTACTTAGGTACCTACTTACGTCTTACTTACGATGGACAGCATGACAAAATCGTGAGTAGTGCGGTATGAATGGAGGAGAATAGAATACGAGGTCGTTGTCCCAAATTAGCGTCCATTCAGGCATTGACGCATTAGGAATGTCATACGAAAGGACTGTTGTTCAAGAGAATGATGACGACTCGGCGTCGCTTACACAGGAGGAAATATTGAAGGCATCGACCATCTCAAAAACAAAGTATATTAGTCCGATGGAGAGAAGGAGACAGGCAGCGGCGCTCAAGGTATCAACGGTTGGCGAGGGGAGTCCGTCTGCCGTGGCAGAAATTAAGGGGCAGCAGCAGGCGGAGGATGTGATTGAGGCTGAGGGGGTGGAGGCCGTATTCGTTGCCGAGTCGCAAGATCCTAGACCTTTTGTTGAGCCTTCCGATTCGCAAGCGTCTAAACGCTTATTGATCCAAAAGGTTATGAAGGACACAACATTGAGTCCGGTTGAAAGAAATTTGGCAATCCAAAACATCATGAAGGGGATCGCGATTAAAGCCAATGATGATGGTGACGATGATGACGATGACGATGATGATGATGATTCAGAGGTATCGGACGATGATTCAGAATCAGAGGATGTCGACAATTATGATGACGATCCAAAGTTATCGGATGAAGATTCTGATGCAGAGGACAACGACAATTATAATGACGATGAGAAATTATCGGACGAAGATGCAGACGACGGTGATGATGCAAACGACGACGACGACGACGACGACGACGACAATGATGATAAGATAGCGGACAAAGATGCAGAGGATGACGATGACGATGATGATGATGATGATGACGACAATGAGAAGTTACCGGACAAAGACGCAGATGATGATGATGATGATGATGGTCAAGAGTGGAAAAGTTCATCGTCTTATCAGTCATCTTATCAGTCCTCATCGAACGCAGAATCAATTTCAACTATTGCAACAGCAGCAACAGCCACGGCCGAAGCTCAAATACGAGTCGCTAGTGCTGTCGTTGCACTTAAGGAAGAGCAGCAGCGCTTGGCAATGGCCAAGGTACTGGAGGAGGCTACGGCCAAGTCAGAGCGTCTTTTGTTGGAAGAACGTCTGTTGAAGGAAGCACGTGATCGTGATTTGCAAATTGCCCAGCGTCAGCAAGAGCAGGAACAGTTACGACAGCAGGCATTGCATATGGAGGCAGCCGAACAGCGAAATCAACAATTGCAGCAGCAGCGGATACCTATACCAAACTTGCCAACTATTCAGGAGGAATCGCGGGCGGTTGTTGAATCTCCGAGCAGAAATCCGATGAATAGAAGATCCTCCGCAGAGGAGAGGTATCTTACGGCATCGCAACAGCTGGCATTACGACAGGGACAAGGCCTGCGTTCCGCTGCGGCATCATCGCTTACTGCACGGATTCTTCCCAGCAACTCTGCCAGGGCGGACTCACAATCCAAATCTATCCGTTACGACGGTGTGGACGATGACGATCTTGATTGGCGTCTTGACTCACGCATTTCACTCTCCGACTTTACCATTATTGTAAATCGTGCTCTTCCTGGTCCATCCGGACCCGACTTTGAAACTCTTGATTTGTCTGACATTGAATTTGTAACAGGAGGGACGAATGGCAGACCCAAGCAGGACGTATACCATATCCACAAAGCCATGATTGCGGTGGGATCACGTCGTTCCGAGTTACTTGGACGACGTATTCGTGAGGCAGAGAATTCATCACGAGATGGTAGTCCCGAGACAACTGAGATTAATGTTCACAATACGATAATGTTGGAAAGTGCGGCCGATGTGTTGCCACAGGTGTTAGATTTTTGTTACCATCCCGAAAGCTCGCTGGATCTTAATGTAAAAAATGCCGTGCCGTTACTCTATCTTGGGAAGAGATACAAAATTCGTGCTTTGTTGGAACAAGCAGAAACTTACGTAATGGAAAACATCATTCCCTCGACGGCGATGTACTTTCTGCTAGATTCGTACTTGTTCCGCTTGGAGGATATCTTGGGTCGGAGTATTGATGTCACTGCAGCGAATCTAGCTGATACTGTGGACTTTGAAACGATTTACAGATTGCCTCCAGCATTATTTCGCAGGATCATACTATCGAAGGAGTTGATATGTGAAAGTGACCTTTTGAGTTTGATCGTATATTCATATTGCGGCGAACATCATGCAGAGGACGTGGATGTGGAATACTTCAGGGACGTGACAAAGTTACGTATCATGCCTGAAATTGATCCCAATGTTGCTTTACTGGCACTGAAGTACTACATTGACCTCATGATTGCCGATGATGACACTTGTAACATTATGGAAATGTTGCCTAGCGATAGCCTGATGCAGCGTTGCATTACTGTGATCGCCAAAAATTGGAAAGAGGAAGTGTGTGAACCGATGATAATTGACTCTGGGCAAGATAATGCCATGTCTCGTCAGCCTTCAGTTCTGCACAGAACGCTACCACTACCACTTCAGAACTACATCTTTGAGAAATGCATTCTTCAGGCTAAAAATGATTCTGATTTGGCCGAAGGCGAAATGCGGAGCTTTGAAAAGACGAAGATATTAGATCGGGTTGAGCTGGAAAATTCAATGCAGGTCAAAGAAAGGCATTTGAATGAGCAGATTTTCTACTTGCAGAATACGGTTGCGGATTTGACGGACCGATTGGCTGAAAAAGCATTTGCATTAGAAGAATACAAGCAGGAACTGAAGAACTTTCGCAGAGTGCCTGGTATTCATACCTTCGGCGAAGTAAGCAAGGGTGAGATAATTGACAAAACCACATGCACCTACAGTGCCAACCCTGACCATCATAGTCCAAATCATAGGAGGGGTAATCGTCGACCAACACAAATGCCCGTCATGGTAGCTGAGATGGATAACTTGGGAAAAGAGAACGGATATATCTATGATGATGGCGAGGGAGAATTGTTGCCAGTGTTCTATTATGACAGTAGATGAAGAGTGCGTTCTCATCGTTACATCCATTATCACTACGACCTACTAGGCGCGTCTGTATTCCAGGAGTATCGTAGCTAGATGATGATGGAGTGGAATCTTAACTATGCCATCTTCTATGAAAGCTAGGGGTGCAGACAAGATATTCATTTTTGGTGTAAACATATATATTCATACATTATTTTATTTACACAATGTATTTACATAGTCAGAAAAGCCAAATGGCTCCACTACTAATACAAGCTACTATAGCATTGAATGAACACTACTTGTGGATCTATGATGTCTGAGGATCTTTTCATCTTTCACCTTCGATGTCAGATACCGTAAATGTGAACATAATGCAGCACCAACGAATGACACGGCAATGAAGAAGAAATTCAGAAAGCCAAAGTCATATCCTGAATTTCCCGCATTATCAATGATAATTACACACAGAACCCCGTACACAAGAAATACGAAGCCATAGTTGGTTCCTAAATGTTTGTCTCCGAATAGGAATGACACAATTGTTGGCATTAAACACCCACTCGATCCCCATAGAATGAACATTGTGCAGACACTACATCCAAAAGCAACCTTGGTGGCAGTTCCAGACCAGAAGGAGAACATTGACATAAGAGAATATACCAGCATAACGGCCGGGTATGCGTAGGCTGTATATTCCAAGGTTTCAAAATGACCAATCTTATCAGCGATAATCCCCCAAAGTGGGCGTGATACACCCAGTCCCAAGCAGCTCAAACATCCAATAACAGTAATGAAATGATCATCTTCTATATATATCAAGCCAAAGCTTTTATATGTCGCGGCAACATAAAAGCCTGGAACAGATGTGCATATTCCCGTGGCAATTACCAACCAACACAATGAGTCGCTAATCATTTGCGCTGTTGTTAGTTCGAATCGTACTTCTATCTTCACTCGACTACCATAGCGTTGATGATGACCTCTGTTGCCGTGCTTTTTGTGATGCAAAATGGATTTTATCGTCTCTGATGATTGCCTCGTCTCTGCCCCATTTATTGTCTTGTCGTACAAGTCAAATTCAACACCACCATTGTTCGCCGTTAGTGGTGTACCCTCATAGTCCACCTCCTCCGATCCAACGAAGAGTGGATCGACGGGAGCAATGTAGGATATCGCTTCATTTGTGTCGTCTTTATTCGACTTGTCTATAAACTTTGGAATAAGTAACGATGCACCAACAAATCCTGCTATCCCGTATGCTATTCCCAACAGTTTGAACATTCCTGGTACTCGTGCTACAACGGCCGAACTTGGACTGTACAGTCCAGTCAATGTATCTACTGGTATATTATTTGGATTGACATAGGATGTTGCCATAAGTCCCGAAAGGAAGGGACCCAATCCTGCACCGGTAGTAATCACGCCTGTGACTAAACCCTTGTTGTTTTTGAAATGATTAAATCCACATATCAATGCAGCACTGTATGATAGACCGATGCCCACACCGACGAATGCCTGAAGGACGACCAATGACCGTAGTGTCGTGCAGTACGATGATAGGTACGTACAGCCGGAAATAATCGTTGCACCAATGTAAGATGATATTCTTGGTCCGACTTTATTCTCCAGTTTGCCCCCCACATACATGGTTAATGATTGGCCCAGGAATACTCCAGTGTATACATGCAACGTGTTGTAATAGGTAACATTTGGATCGAATAGGACAAGGTAGGATGTGACGTATGGAGTGATATTGCCCCACATTATCTTGACACCCACGATGAAATGAAAGATGGTACCTCCCAGGAGAGAAAGTATTGCATCGACGTTCCATTCGTCATCGATCTTCATACTAGATACCTGAAGAGAAAAGATGAAAGGTGCGAGTTCGTATGGGTATGGTTCTCTTCGGAGCAATCCCAAAAAGATCTTAGAGGCGAAGTTTCATCGGCTCAGTCTCTTGCGGAGCGGAGACACACCTCTCGGGACCTCTCAGCTTTTAGGCACTTAGGAACGATACCATCAGTGGTAACAACAACATTCATTCTGTTGCAGAAAACAACATAAGAGTTACTACGTAAAGTGTGCCCGCTGGTGCGGGTAGGCGATGCCTAAGTTTTTGATGTTAGTTTAAATCTCCCAAATCTATACCTAAAAAACTACAAAGAAAGCATCTCAGCTTCACTTCTCATCTCACATCTCACCACAGGAAGTATTGTAAGCTGTCAGAGTTGGGTCAATTGTTTCTCTGCTAACACGACCTTCTTTCAAAGCAACTAGCAAGTTATGCACGGCAAGATATGACCCAGCAGATGCAGCAATGATCCAATGCTTAATAGCTCGGTCTGTATTATTGAACTGTAAAAATTCAAGGTGTCCAATATCGTTTCTTGCCCCTTCATGCCCTGCCATAGCCGCGGCCTCCAGGTGAAACTTGGCCTTCCTCTTATCTCCCAAATCACTATACTCGTACACGTCATACAGGCTAATATGAGCCTTTTTACTACCAAGATCTGCTGCCTGAGTCCATAGTTCAATTGCTTTATTGTGATCTTGCTGCAGACCTAAATATCCATGGCAATAATAACTACCCAGCATACCCATCCCAACGGCATCATTTGCCTCCACCCGCTTCAATATTTCCTCAACCATTTCTTCATCTGTTTTGCCAACCTGGTCAGAATTACAAAACGGACATTTCTCATTGTTTCCAGTCTTCCGTAGGGAGTGTCACACCCTTTACAAATGCACTTCCCGCAACATGTAAAATATTCTTCTGTTTCCATTTGTGCAAATCCCTCATTTGCTACGGCAAAGACGTAAATCGGTACGAAGGATAGAGTTGCGGGAGGAAGCGAGACACAATTTATCAATTTCCCCGGCATTGGTAAGAAGCAAATGGGACAATCCTCTTTCGGCGGTGGGTCCTTGAAGAGAGCCTCATCACGTAACTCGGCAGCACGTTATTTGCACGGTTTTTTGTGCTTTGGCCAATGATTCCGTTGGCATGTAGGATTGCAATATTTGACGAGCATACATGACTTGCATGCCTTGAGACTGATGCCTTCCCCCTTCTCATCCGTGCCACAATTGGCACAGCTCATTGATTGCATAGTAAATGTTGTCTGTCACATGAGTTTGGTATCCCCACGTGTGGAGCGGAAGCAAGGAGTGAGTATGTTGCCGCAGGATCGAGGAGTGGTTGTTGAGCTGTGGCGAGGGAGAGGAGGAAGTCCAGAGAGTACAATAGAACAGCCCTCCTGTGAGAAAGAGAAGAGAGGAGAGAGGCAGTTCGATTTTCAGCCGATAGGGTATTCGCCTCTACGTCGCAACAACAAAACAGCAACAAGGCGTGAATGCACTATATCAATGTCTGCTAATAAAAAGTTCCCTGAGTAGATATTGCACCAACCATGGCAGGGAACCTGTAGAGC
>Ga0247831_1007551_pt1 | contig 12049 bp, 8 predicted proteins | sample LaCruzMarch2015__9_FD_192406 | JGI IMG/M metagenome (GOLD analysis project Ga0247831, IMG submission 192406) | Freshwater microbial communities from meromictic Lake La Cruz, Castile-La Mancha, Spain - LaCruzMarch2015_1m | ecosystem: Environmental > Aquatic > Freshwater > Lake | place: Spain...
TGCCCTAACATGGCCATGGAAACGGAATACTTCACCACCCTGGCTTCTGTAGACGGCTACAAGTACTCGGGTACGAACCTCGTGCTCACTGCTGGTGGCAAAGACGTACTGTTGTACAAATAAACATATCTGATTCTGCGTTTAGGATTCTGATCGCAAAACCCATAGATGAATCTCAAATCCGAACGGATTGTATGTCATTCGAAATGTATGCACATTCAATCCGTTCAGAATTTTACGTAAGTAGATGCACAAGCGAAATATTCATTAATTCAAGTGCAGCGGAAAAAGTTAATAACAAAATATTAAGTCATATTTGAAGTTTCAAAATACTATTCGAATGGTATGACAAGGTTATTTTTTTCTACCTCTGTAAATTTAAAATTTGTTTTTCTTCCAACTAGTACTGTCGAATTCAGTTTATTAATCGCAATGCCATAAACCGAAACTAATTTTTGACTATTTTCATCACTAACATACACTTTATTCCCGCTCAATGGATATATTGTGCCATTATCATATTCTAATACAAATTTATAAGAGTAAATATCGGGACTATTTATTCCTTTTGCAAACAGTGTGTAACCATCAAAAGTAAAAGTTTTATTAGTTTTAAATTCATTTACCAAAAAGTCGAATTGAAGAATTTCTGAACCTTTAATGTATTCAATTTTCAATTTAGGATTTTGTAAGTTAAGTGCCGGAATCGAAACAAACTTTACTACTTTTTGGCCAGGGGTTAAGACAAGTTCTTCTGGATGGTTCATTCGGTAAGCATTTTTAATTTTTTCAGGTTCGTCAATTAAATTATTTTCAAAATAATCAATTGATAAAGGGTATAATAGTTCTTCACCACTTATAACTTGAATATCTTTTAAATTAATTTTATTTACTTCAGTACCTAAATTTTGGTAAATTATTTTAATGACGCTAAAATATCTTTGATGCACTTTATATGGATTATATGAATCAGGATATGATTCTAATTCTGAAAGAGAAGATATTTCAGATCCATCCTTACCTGAATATGAACCTTCAAGTTCGATTATTTGACTTAATAAAAATGCAGATTTTGAAGAAATCAAACCTTTCTTATAATACTTTTCAATTAATTCAAGGGCATTTATTATACCCATGAGTGTATTTTTTTCTGCTTTTGTCAATTTACTATTGATTTCTTTTCTTCTTTTTTCAAGGACAGATGCTCTCTCTTTTTCATAAGAACCATCTCGTTCTGCTGCCTCAAATGTTTCTTTGTTTAAACTTTTAGCATCTATGGGAATCAATGTTATATTAATCGTTTTTGCCAAGACTTTTTCAAGTTGAGAAGGAGTAAACTTAATATTTGAATAAGTTTGATTTATAACCTTTTTATTCTCATTTAATGCATCCTTTGTATTTTTACAAGAATATAAGATTATTGATAAAAATAAAATTGAACAAATTACAAAAATAGCTTTGCTAGTTGAAAGCAATTTTTTTAGTTCAGGCAAGGTATTCATGAGTTGATGATTTTTAGTCAAAACGTTTAAAGATATGGAGGGCAAATTTAAGCTTTTTTCCTTAATAGAGAGCGCTTATAAAGAATATTTTCATGTACCATAACAGTAACTTAATCCTACGAAAAAAGCCCTAAAAGCAAAACAACTTATTTTTTTTTAAAAAAATTCCATACTTTTGTTTCAAATAACAAAAGACATGGAGCAACCAAAACCGATACAGGGCCGAGGGGCACAGATTAACCCTCCTTCGCGGTACGAAAAGCTGAACAAAGGCCAGGACGTGCTTGATTGGGCCCTTGTGGAGGCCGGTTGGGAAGAAGCGGACCTTAAATCTGTGTACCTCGAAACACACCCCAAAACCATTTTGAACAAGGTGGAAAGTCCGGATTTGCCCATGGAGTGGAGCATGAATCCGTATCAAGGCTGCGAACACGGCTGCGTATACTGCTATGCCCGCAACACGCATCCTTACTGGGGGTACAGTGCAGGGCTCGATTTTGAGCGCAAAATTCTGATCAAGCGAAACGCACCCAAACTCCTGGAAGAGGCGCTGCAAAAGAAAAACTGGCAAGCCGCTCCGGTCATGTTTGCAGGCAACACCGATGTATACCAGCCAGCCGAGCGCCAATTTGGCATTACCCGCGCCTGCCTCGAAATTTTTTGGAAGTACCGGCATCCGGTAGGCATCATCACCAAAAACAGTTTGGTGCTGCGCGACCTGGACCTGTTGCGCCAATTGGCCTCCGAAAACCTGGTGCACGTGGCCATCAGCGTCACCACGTTGCAGGAAGAGCTCCGGCGTTTCCTGGAGCCACGCACGGCCACCGTCAGCCAAAGGCTGCGCACCATCGAAACCCTGACCGAAGCAGGCATTCCGGTTTTTGCCATGCTGGCACCCATCATACCCGGGCTGAATGAGCACGAAATATTGCCTATGGCCAAAGCCGTTTCTGAGCGAGGAGCCTTGAACATAGGATACACCATGGTGCGCCTGAACGGCGACATTGGGCCCATATTTGAAGACTGGATCCGCAAACACATGCCCGACCGGGCGGACAAGGTGCTTAACAAAATACGCGAAACCCATGGAGGGTATCTGCACGACTTCAGGCCGGGGGTGCGCATGCGCGGCGAGGGCAACATTGCCCTCATCATCCGCGAGCAGTTTCAACTGGCGCGCCGCCGTTATTTTGAAGGGCGCGCGATGCCCCCATTCAACGTAGAGTTGCACGAACAGCACAAGTCGCCCCAGCTTCGTTTATTTTAGAGCGACAACTTAATGCCCAGCTCTTTCAACTGTTCTTCGGCAATGGCGCTGGGGGCTTCAATCATGGTGTCGCGCCCCTGATTGTTTTTCGGAAACGCGATGAAGTCGCGGATGTTGTTGGTGCCATTCATCACCGCATTGAGGCGGTCAAAACCAAACGCGATGCCGCCGTGGGGTGGCGCGCCGTACTCAAAAGCGCCGAGGAGGAATCCAAATTGGCTCTCTGCGGCCTCTTCCGAAAAACCGAGCAAACGGAAGTTACGGGCTTGCAAGTCGCGGTCGTGAATTCGAATGGAGCCACCGCCTATTTCCACGCCATTGATCACCAGGTCATAGGCATCGGCCCGGATGCTTTTGAGCGTCGCGGTGTCGTTGCTTTCCATTTTGGGAATGTCCTCTAATTTGGGCGACGTAAAAGGGTGGTGCATGGCAAAGAACCGGTTCGCGTCTTCGTCCCATTCCAGGAGCGGAAAGTCGAGTACCCACAATGGTTTGAACACATTGGGGTCGCGCAGCCCCAATTTGTTGCCCATTTCGAGGCGCAATTCGCTGAGTTGTTTGCGGGTTTTTTCTACTTCACCGGCTAAAATCAGCAGGAGATCGCCGGGTTTGGCCTGGGCAGCGGTGAGCCATTGCTTCAGGTCGTCGGCACTGTAAAATTTATCCACAGACGATTTCACGCTGCCGTCTTCTTCATACCGCGCGTACACCAGGCCTTTGGCACCTATCTGTGGTCGCTTGACCCATTCCGTCAGTTCATCCAATTGTTTGCGGGTGTAGGCTGCACAACCCGTAGCGCAGATGGCCAGTACCGCTTCTGCTTGTTCGAACACCGGAAAGTCGCGGCCTTTGACGGCATCTGTGAGGTCTACAAACGCCATATCGAAGCGCAAATCCGGCTTGTCAGAGCCGTACAGGCGCATGGCCTCATCGTAGAACATGCGTGGAAAGGGGGGAAGGGTAATGCCCAAAGTCGTTAAAAACAGGTGGTGGGTTAATCCTTCAAAGGTGTTGAGGATGTCTTCCTGATGCACAAACGACATTTCGCAGTCGATCTGGGTAAACTCCGGTTGCCGGTCGGCGCGCAAATCTTCGTCGCGGAAACACTTGACAATCTGGTAGTATTTATCCAGCCCTGCCACCATCAGGATTTGTTTGAAGGTTTGGGGCGATTGTGGCAGGGCGTAGAATTGGCCTTGATTCATGCGGGAGGGCACCACAAAATCGCGGGCTCCTTCCGGCGTACTCTTGATCAAATAAGGTGTTTCCACCTCTACAAAACCATCTCCTGCGAGGTATTTGCGCGTTTCAAGGGCCAAATTGCTTCGGAAAAGCAGGTTTTTTTGCACGGCATGGCGGCGCAGGTCGAGGTAGCGGTATTTCAGGCGCAGGTCGTCTCCGCCATCCGTATCATCCTGAATGGTGAACGGAGGCGTTTGCGCAGCGTTGAGGATGCGCAGTTCAGACACCTTGATCTCTATGTCGCCTGTGGGTATCTTAGCCGTTTTAGAGGCGCGTTCAATGACTTCCCCGGTGGCCTGGAGTACAAATTCGCGGCCTGTTGCCCGCGCCATGGCAAACAACTCGGCAGCGGAATAATTTTCGTCAAACACCAATTGCGTGATGCCGTAGCGGTCGCGCAGGTCTATCCACAACAACGCGCCTTTATCTCTGATGGTAGCTGCCCAACCAGACAAGGTTACGGTTTGGCCTATGTGTTCGGCGCGCAGTGCGCCACAAGTGTGGGTACGGAACATTCAGTTTTGAGTTTTGAGTTTTGAGTTTTGAGTTTTGAGTTTTGAGTGCTGAGTATTGAGTTTTGAGTGCTGAGTATTCAGTATTCAGTTTTGAGTTTTGAGTTTTGAGTTTTGAGTGCTGAGTTTTAGGTTTTGAGTAAGAGGGCTTGTTTTTCAATTGGATTGGCTGCCGGAAAAAGCGAAAAAATGAACTAAAATTTCCCGCAAGAACCAACGTAGAACCCAACTCAAAACTCAAAACTCAAAACTCAAAACTCAAAACTCAAAACTCAGCACTCAGCACTCAAAACTCAATACTCAAAACCCAAAACTCGGCACTCAAAACCCAAAGGTAAGCGACAAATATGCTTTGGGGAAAACACAAGCGCCTTTGAATGCGTTATTTTCCGGTATTTTGGCCCTCCAAACTAAACGAAGGGCGGTTATACGGATACGACATGCAAAACAAACTCCATTTATACACATTGACGGCGCTGTTGGTGTCGGTATTGACTTCAGCCTGGGGGCAGGATCCCAACCTGGCCAACCAGTACTTCATCAATGGCGAATATGCCAAAGCGGCAACTATTTACGATCAGCTTTTGCAGCAGGACGACCGGAATGAGTACTTTTTCAACCGGTACATCGACTGCTTGATGTACCTTGAGGACTATGACACCGGGGAAAAAGCCGTCAAGAAGCGCTTAAAAAAAGAACCGCGCAACTACGCGCTGTACGTCACATATGGCGGACTGCTGGAACGGGCCGGGCGGATGCCGGATGCTGAACAGCAATACGATGAAGCCATTCGGAATATGCCCGCTGATTTCAACTCGGTGAACCGTTTGGCCAACCTTTTTACGGGCAAAGCGCGCTACGACTACGCCACCAAAACATACGAAACGGGTGCCAAAATGCTCAAAGACCCAAATCGTTTTGCCTTTAACCTCGGTGAATTGTACCGCCGCAAAGGCGACACCAATAAAATGATGGAGCAATACCTTAACAGCGTGGCATCTGACCCTGGAAAAACCGGTACCATCCAAACCTTGCTATCCCGCTACCTCTCCCCGGCTGATTATCCGGAATTGCAAGCCCAGCTGTATGCCCGCATCCAAAAAGAGGATAATCCGGATTTCATCGAACTACTCGCGTGGTCCTTCGTGCAAAACAAAGATTTTGCCTCTGCTTTGCGCCAGTACAAGGCCCTGGATCGGCGCTTCAACGAAAACGGGCGACGTGTATTTGAACTCGCCCAAAGTGCAGCGGATGCTGGAGATTACGACTCCGCCATTTCGGCCTATGACTATGTTGTGGGCCTCCGCGACGTAAACAGCGAAATGTTCTATGAAGCCATGGAAGGCAGCCTGGACTGCCGCCGTCGGAAAATAACCGAGGGCTACGCATACACCGTGGAAGAGTTACAAGCCCTCGAGCAAGACTACCTGCGCTTCCTCAACGAATACCCCCGCAACCAAAATACCACATCATTGGTGCTGCAATTGGCCCAACTGGAGGCCTTGTACCTGAACAACACAGACAAGGCCATCAGCTTGCTCAACGAACAACTACAGGTGCCCGGACAATCCCAGGATGAGTTGGCCCGAATCAAAATTGACCTGGCCGATTACTACCTCATCCAAGGTGAAATTTGGGAAAGCACGCTCCTGTACAGTCAGGTGGACAAGGACTTCAAAGAGGAAACCATAGGCCAGGAGGCGCGTTTCAAAAACGCACGCTTGTCTTATTTTAATGGCGATTTCGAGTGGGCGCAATCTCAATGTAATATCCTGAAGGCAGCTACCTCTCGCCTTATTGCCAATGATGCCCTGGATTTGTCCGTGTTTATCATGGACAACCTCAACCTCGACACCACTTCAGAGGCAGTCACCCTGTATTCATCCGCCGAAATGCTGGTGTATCAAAATCAGTTTGACCAGGCCTTGCTGAAATTAGACACCCTCGCGCGGCTTTTTCCGGAACACTCTCTTCAGGACGACATCCTGTACCTGCAGGCTCAAATTGCCGAAAAACGCCGCCAATACCCTGAGGCTGCCCGGTTTTACCAAGCCATCGTGGAAAAATACCCTGAAGACATCCGTGCCGATAACGCCTTGTTTGCATTGGCAGGCTTGTACGAAAACCGCCTGAACGATGCGGAGAAGGCCAAAGAGTTGTATGAAAAAGTGTTTATAGACTACTCCGGGAGCGTTTTTGCCGTAGAGGCCCGCAAACGATACCGCATTTTGAGAGGAGACACCGTGCAATAACTTTTTCGCTCAACTCAACAGGGCCTTGCCCGCGTACCAAATCATCACGCTGCAAAGCGCCACTTTGAGCCCTACGCCAAATAGAAATCCCACAAACGAACCGATTGCCGCTCTGGTGGCTAAGCCTGTGTCCTTTCCCATCAGCAACTCTCCAGCCAGCGCTCCGATGAAGGCCCCTGCAAAAACGCCTAAGGGGCCCATAAACATGCCGATCAAAAGCCCGATGGTACTGCCCCACACGCCGCCCTGGCTGCCTCCGAAGCGTTTTACACCCCACAGCGGCACTAAGTAGTCCAACACCGTAACCACTACCGTGGCAATGCCCAGTCCCCAGAGCAGTGTGGTGGGAAACTCAGCAAATCGAGACCCATTTAACAAAAAAATGCCCAATAAGCTGAGCGGGGGGCCAGGCAGGGGCAATACAGACCCAATCAAGCCAATGATCAGGCAGGCCACCGCCGCAACCGCCAGCAGGATGTCTAAGGCCATATTTGATGTAATTTAGTGTATGCCAAAGGTACGGTATTTGGGCGTATTCGGGCGACCTCATGCGGGCGACATGTGCGGGCGACCACGTGCGGGCGACCACGTGCGGGCGACCACGTGTGGGCGACCACGTGCGGGCGACATGTGCGGGCGACCACGTGCGGGCGACCACGTGTGGGCGACCACGTGCGGGCGACCACGTGCGGGCGACCACGTGCGGGCGACCACGTGCGGGCGACCACGTGCGGGCGACCACGTGCGGGCGACCACGTGCGGGCGACCACAAGGGTCGCCCCTACGGAATAAACGGGTTAATGTTGGATGGTATCTCCACATCGGTGTGGTAGGGGCGACCCTTGTGGTCGCCCAACTTGTGGTCGCCCAACTTGTGGTCGCCCAACTTGTGGTCGCCCAACTTGTGGTCGCCCACCCCCACCCCCCACATTAGCCATGCGATTTCAAACAACTCCCGCCAAATTAACATACCTTTGCGATGCTTTTCTGGCAACCTCCCTCCCGCCGGATCGTCAATGTTTGAAATGAAAGGGTATTTTTTCGGATTGATTTGTGTAGGCTGTAGCATGCTGTTCTGGATTTTTTCGCAGGGTTGTAACCAAAATGGCAACATCCCGGCGGGTGATCGTGAGTTGGCACGGGTGTACAACAAAACCCTGTATTTGTCTGCCATAGGCCACGTAGTGCCTGACGATACGCCACCTGATGACAGCATACTCATTACCCGGGCATTCGTGCAGCGGTGGGTTTACGACCAGTTGCTCATGTATGAAGCAGAACGGAATATTCCCAAAGACCTGAACATTGATCAACTGGTGCGCGACTACCGCGCCAGCCTTGTACGCTTTAATTTTGAACAGCAAATCATTGCCGAGAAACTTGACAGCACTGTGTCAGAAACAGAACTGCTGTCTTTTTACGAAACCAACAAAGATCAATTTCAGCTTGAGAGCACCATCCTGAAAAGCCTGGTCATCAAAGTACCCAAAGATGCCCCGGCAGCAGAGCTCAATAAGTTGTGGTACGGCAAGGAAGACGCCAAACTCAAGGCATTTTGTGAAAAATGGGCCGTGTTGGCCCTGCTTGATCCGGAAAAATGGTATAAAATTGAAGAGGTAGCCGCTATTTTGCCACAGGGAACGTTAAATGCCCAGAATGTAGCCCCCAACAGGGAAGGCATCCTGACCGACGGCGACTTCCGATATTACTACCGGGTGCTCGAAACCATCAAAGGTAAAGAGACGGCCCCCTTGGAATTCGTCCGTGAACAGGCATCAAAAGTAATCCTCCATCGCCGAAAGCAACAACTCCTCGAACAGTGGAAAGAACAACTATATCAAAAAGAATTGAGGCGTGAGAACATTAAAATTGTTATGTAGCACCATCATCGTGCTCGCTGCTGCAGCCACCCTGACGGCACAAACAGAAAAGCGCGTCATTGACCGCGTCATCGCTACCGTGGGGAGCGAAATTGTCCTGTACAGCGAAGTGCAGGAACAAGTTGCCTACGCCAAACAACAAAATCCGGCATTGCCTGCCGATTTTGCCTGCACGGCCTTGCAAGGCATCATCGTCGAAAAAATGCTCGTCAACCAAGCCAAATTAGATTCGGTTGACGTGAAAGACGAAGAAGTGGAAACGCAACTAAACGCCCGCGTCGACCGGCTGCTGTTGTACTTCAACCAGGATCAAAAAGCGCTGGAAGAATACTATGGCCAATCCATCGACCAGATCAAAAACACCCTTCGGGGCGACATGCGCAGCCAGCTCCTTGCTACCCGCATGCAAGATCAGATCACCGCAAAAGCCACCATCACCCCAGCCGAAGTAAAACAGTTTTTCAATAAAATTCCCTTAGACTCCCTGCCCTTTTTCAACGCCGAGGTGGAAATACGAGAAATCGTGTACAAGCCCAAAGTGAACGACGCCGAACTTCAAAAAGCGAAAAGCACTGTGGAAGACATCCGCCGCCGCATTGTGGAAAACGGAGAAAGTTTTGCCGACCTCGCCAAAAAATACAGTGACGACCCTGGCAGCGGTGCCGTTGGGGGCGACCTCGGGTGGCAAAAAAGAGGGACTTTCGTGAGCGAATTTGAAGCCATGGTCTACAAACTCGACCCCGAACGCATCAGCCCCGTCGTCGAAACAGAATTTGGCTTCCACGTCATCCAGCTCATCGAGCGCCGGGGCAACCTCGTCCATTGCCGCCACATCCTTATCAAACCCGAAATAACCGACAATGACCTGGAATTGGCCGAAAATTTGCTCGACTCCGTGCGCCAACTCATCCTGACCGGCCGACTGACTTTTGGCGAAGCTGTCAAAAAATTCGGCGACCCCAACCATCCCAGCTACAACAACGATGGCCGGGTGGCCAACCCCCGATCCGGAAATTCGTTTTTCGAAGTCGCTGATCTCGACACCGACGTGTTTTTTGCCATAGACAACATCCAGCCCGGCGGCGTCACCGAAGCCATTCCGCTCCGCGCGCCGTCTGGCGATCGATACTACCGATTGGTAGAACTGGTGAGCCGCAGCAAACCGCACAAAGCCAGCCTGAAAGAAGATTACGGCAAAATACAACAAGCCGCCCTGGACCAGAAAAAAGCAGAATTCACCGAAAAATGGGTCATCGAAAAACTTCAAAGCACCTATTTGTCCATTGAAGCACCTTACCAAAACTGTGCAAGCCTGCAGGAAATGATTCAATCCAGTGCCGCACAAAAGCCCTAACAACCCTCGCTTTGCAACACAAAAACGCTTTACCGACCGCTCAGGCCGGTAGCCCAGCATACTTTGTCATGATGTACCTTCTTCGCTCAAGCCTTTGCTTGCTTTTTTTGCTGCCCGCCCTGTTGTCGGCCCAAAATGCCGATACCCTCCCGCCCATGCTGGAATACGGGAAACCACAGGACTATGAAATCGGCGGCATCCGCGTCACCGGTTCTGAATTTGCCGACGCTGGCACCATCATTGCTATCGCGGGCTTCCGAATTGGCGACAAAATTCGCATCCCGGGCCCATCGGTAACCAAAGCCGTTAAAGCGCTCTGGGACCTCAAGCTCTTCACCGATGTGCAAATCTTGCAAGAACGCACCCAGGGCAACGTGGTGTTTCTCCAAATTGACGTGCAAGAAGTGCCCCGATACAGCCGCCACTCGTTTAATGGTGTTAAAAAATCGGGCCATGACGACCTCAACGATGTCATCAACCGCCACCTCCCCAAAGGCGCCATCCTTACCCAGAATACCAAATCCACGCTCGAATATGCCCTCAAAAAATATTATGATGAAAAAGGAAATCTCGATGCCACCATTGACATCAAATCGTTTCCCGATGAACGCAGCACCAACGCCGTTCGACTCGAATTCAACATCGACCCCGGCAAAAAAGTAAAAATCGGCAGCATCATCTTCGAAGGCAACACCGAAATAAAAGACAAAACCCTCAAGAAAAAAATGAAGGAAACAGCCGAAAAAAAGCGGCTCTTCAAAAAATCCCAATACATACGCGAAAAAATGCTGGAGGATCAAATCCTCGTCGAACAATACTACAACACCCTCGGTTTTCGCGATGCCAGACTCAACCTGGACAGCGTGTGGCGCAACGACAAGGGCGACGTCATGATCAAATTCGATGTTGACGAAGGTCGCCGTTATTATTTTCGCGACATCACCTGGAAAGGCAATACCGTTTACGAAGACAAATTCCTGTATCAGGTACTCGGCATCGAAAAGGGCGCTGTGTACAACCAGGAATTGCTCGACAACCGCTTGAGTTTCAGCCAGGACGGACGCGACGTCTCATCGCTCTACCTCGACAACGGTTACCTGTTCTTCCGCGTAGACCCGGTGGAAACATCCATTGAAAACGACTCGATTGACCTTGAGCTGCGCATTTTTGAAGGCCCTCAGGCCACCATAGACCGCGTCATCATCAATGGCAACGACCGCACCCACGAGCACGTCATCCGCCGCGAATTGTTTACCCGTCCGGGTGATAAATTTAGCCGGGCCGACATCATCCGCTCTCAACGCCAGTTGGTCAACCTCGGATACTTCAACCCCGAAACACTGAGCATCAATACGCCTGTGAACCCCGACAGGGGGACGGTGGACATTGAGTACACCGTAGAAGAAAAACCATCCGATCAGCTGGAGCTTTCAGCGGGCTACCAGCCCTCCACGCAGTTTACCCGCGGGGGCATCATCGGCACGCTCGGCGTCACGTTCAACAACTTTTCGCTGCGCAATGTGGGCAACAAGGAAACCTGGAATCCTTTACCGCAGGGCGACGGCCAGCGTTTCAGCGTGCGCGCCCAAACCTCCGGCGAACGTTTCCAATCGTATAACGTGTCGTTTACCGAGCCTTGGCTGGGTGGCAAAAAACCCAACTCCCTTACTGTGGCCGGCTTTTACAACCGGTACATCAACGGCATACAGGGCGACGCCTCTTTCCAGCGGTTGGGCATCGTACAGGGCACCATCGGCTTCGGTACGCGGCTGCGCTTTCCCGACGACAACTTTATTTTCCGTGCCGACCTCGACCTGCAAACCCTCAACCTCAACAACTGGCCAGGTTTTCAGGATGATCAGGGCCGCCTCGTCAGCAATGGCAGCTACAACAACTTCAGCCTCGGCCTCACTTTGGCCCGAAACAGCGTAAACGACCCTATTTTCCCAAAAACAGGCTCGCTGTTCTCCTTAAAGCTCCAGATGACGCCGCCTTATTCCTGGTTCAAAGACGAATCGTTTTACCAGACCGACAATGTAC
>Ga0247831_1007552_pt1 | contig 12048 bp, 7 predicted proteins | sample LaCruzMarch2015__9_FD_192406 | JGI IMG/M metagenome (GOLD analysis project Ga0247831, IMG submission 192406) | Freshwater microbial communities from meromictic Lake La Cruz, Castile-La Mancha, Spain - LaCruzMarch2015_1m | ecosystem: Environmental > Aquatic > Freshwater > Lake | place: Spain...
TAATTCAATATTACTAAATGAAGCATTCGTTTTAAGTTGGTGAATTAATTCAGTTAATTTAATCCCCGAGTGCCCTTTCGTGATTGATAAGGCTTGATGCACTAAAATGTCGTAGGGTCTTTCTTTCTTTTGTGGAGGCTCAATAAATCCCTCTTTATATAATAACCAGCACGCAATAGATTGTAATAAACTCCACTTATTTGTCGCATATAAATACAAGTTACTTCGCTCGCCTTCTTTTCTACCACTTCTTCCCACACGTTGGATGAGTGATGCAATACTATGAGTGGCATCAATTTGCACCACTTCATCTACTGAGCCAATATCAATGCCTAACTCTAAGGTAGAAGTGCAAGCAATACAAAAATTTAGGCGGAAATTATTTTTCGCAAAATGTTCTACATACTCTCTGACTTCTCTGTCAACCGATGAATGATGGGAAAAATAATAAGGGTGTCCTTTAACTCTATCTGAAATCTTTTTCAGTTTAACGGCGACTTCTTCTGCCCGCCCACGGCTATTGGGAAAAATTAAAACCTTGTTATCTTTTGTTTCGATATATAAGTCTTTCAAAAGGTCTAATGGTAATTCATCTCCTTCGCCCTTGAAATACCGAAACAGTACTTGAATCTCTTTAGCAGTTCTATCCAAAAGAACCTTGGTCCTTGAAGAATCACCAGTAAAATCTTTTGCTTCATCATAATCTCCAATAGTAGCCGAAAGCCCAATAACGCTGAATGAGTGATTATTGATTTTTTGAAGTCTTGCTATTATTGATTTGAGTTGAACTCCTCTGTCCGTACCAATAAACGAGTGTATTTCATCAATGACTACATATTTTAGATTCGAAAAAAGTTGCTTTACAAAATAAGGTTTATTCACAAACATTGCTTCCAGCGATTCTGGTGTAATTAATACAACACCATTAGGTTGTTTAAGTAGTTTGTCTTTCAATGTTTTATTCGCTTCTCCATGCCACTTGGTTACACTTATATCAAGATTTTGACAAAGCTCTTCAATACGATAAAATTGGTCATTTATTAGAGCAATGAGAGGTGATACATAGAGTACTTGAACTCCTGATTCTTTGAAGTCAATTTTTGATAAAATCGGTAAAAAGGCTGCTTCAGTTTTACCCGAAGCAGTTCTTGATGCCAGAATGTAGTTTTCATCCGATGCCAAAATTCTGGTAATTGCGGCCGTTTGTATCGGTCGCAGTTGTTCCCATCCTTTGTCTCGTATGTATTTCCGTATCGGTTCTGAAAGTAATTGAAAAGCCATTATAATTCCTCAATGTCGTCTAATGAAAATTCACTTGGTCTTTCATCGGAGATTTCAATATCTCCAAATAATCTGGTCTTATCTACACCAGGATTTTGGCGAATAATATTCAGTATATTTAAAAAATCCCTGATAACTTCTCTCGGAGTTAAAAACTCAGATGCCCCTGGTTTATTAAATAACTCCTCCATAAACTGATGAATCTCCTCATTACTGATGCTAATTTCAGTTTTATAATTAAAATCAAATATTGCTTTTAGTTTTTTAAGTAAAACAAATATTTCATTATGGTTGAGAGGTAGTAATCTAATTACAGGTTGGGCAAAATCCCTAATCTCTGCCGTTTCAAATTTATTGGTAATCAGCCTTGTTTTCAACGCACTATAACTAAATAACCCTCTCCGTTCATTTTCCAGTACCTCTTTTGTTCCCGCAAAGTTGAAGAAAAGATTAGTCACTTTACCCTGAAAACAATCATTGTAGATAGTAAGAATTTTTTCATAATTCTTTTCTCTTACAACTGCGGTTGAAATTTTGTATAAGTTAATTGCCTCATCAAGGTTTACCATAAAGCCACTATAACCCATATTCACAAACAGCTTACAAAAATTCTTGAGCATATCATAATAGTTCAAATCATTAATGACTTCTCTAACCCCCAAATCTTGTCTTGCTTCAGTTTTAGTTCGGTATTCTCCTTTTAACCATTTTAAAGCATTACGGCGTAGATGTTCATCATCCTTGATATAACCTTCGTAATATTTGAATACCACCATTCCAAAATCAAAGCCGCCAACATCTGTAAGTTCATTAATCGTTTTCATGATAGAATCACCAATCAATCTAAGATGTTGCTCTTGTCTAATTTCAATCAATGACAAGCCATTTGCATCTGCTGTCTTGGAAATAACCTGTTCAATCCACTTTTCTAATAAAGTCGGTAATGCCCCTCCTTCGGGTTTAGTCTGAATCGCTACATTATCCATTATGGCAGAGTAAAGGGCTACTCCTTTACCATCATTAGAATATAGGCGATTCTCAGGTGTAAAATCTGCATTGGCAACAACAAATTTCTGCTTTAATGCCACGGTATTCAGTAGATGAAGCATGAAAGATTTGCCCGAACCAAAATCTCCAATCCAAAATTTCACCATACTATGCCCGTTCTTCACATCCTCTAATGCCGAGATTACTGCATTTATTTCTTCTGTACGGCCAACAGTAATGTGTTGAACGCCCATCTTAGGTACTACTCCACCAATTAAGGAGTTGATAATAGAGGTGGCCTCTTTAGGTTTAACGTTGTCAATCATTGTGTCAAAATTCTTTGGTAATAAGTAGTATTAATAGTATAGTCATCGTCATCTTCTTCTATCAATAAATCATCTAAATGCTCATAGCATGTATCATTAATGCTATCTATTAATTGATTTTTAAATACTCCGTTTGATTTGGCAAAAACTTCTATTTCACTCTGTGCAATAACAAAATTATTCTTAGCAAATAATTCCAATGTTTTTGTCTGGATAGGTTTGAGTGATAATTCCTCAAGAAAAATTGATTGGCTAATCTCAGTTTTCTCCTGACTCACAATTAGCTCAATTTCAGTATCGTTTGATTCCTCAATTAGCGTATCAGTAGTATCTTCAGAATAATCATCCCGCAGATATTCATTCAGTAATTCAACTGTACCCGAATGTTGCTGTTGTACTTGCTGTATGGTTTCTTCATCAAGTTTTATCTTTTTTCGCTTCACTGCATATACCTTTGAAATACTTGACAAAGCCTTGTTTAAGTCTTTATCATTTACAAATTCCTGTACAATTACTTCAAAATATTTTAATTGCTCCTCGGTTTTGAATAGATTTTTCTGAATCGTTTTAGTCAACTGCTTATTATCGAAGGTTTCGGATTTTAAATCATAATAAAGATAATAGATGTAGAGATAAAGAGATTTTTCTTTATCATGCTTTGCCATAAACTTAGAAGCCTCAAAAAATATATTCTCTACTGAAGGGTTTCGGATATTTAAGTTACCAAGTGCAATAACAGATTCAGTAAACTCATTTGGATTGCCGTTATAATTGGTACTAAGTTCTTCAAATTTTATCTTCCATCGGTTAGTATTTTGTGCATAAAGTTCAATATCCGTAGCTTCATCTGGAAGAGGTATTTGTTTAAGCAAATCGGGTAATAGCTCTTTTACTTTTGAAATTATTCTGGCATTCAGCTCAGTTTCTATTTCTTGAGTATAATTCGTTTCAACATTTATCTTTCTCTTATGACCATAATATTCTCGTATTGCGTTTTCACAGTACTTGAATAAATACAAATGGAAGTCATTAGAAACTTTTTTTTAGCAATAATATCCGCAACAAATAAAAATTGGCTTTCGAGTGTAGTCCCTTCTTGTAGATATTGTTCCTTTAAGCCTTCAATTGTATGAATGAATAATTTCAATATTGAGCGGCAACAATAGTCTATATTAAAAAAATTATTGGACTGATACCATACTTTTTCTAAAAGTTTTTCTTCCTCCGAACTTAGTTTTAGTAAAGTTTTATATCTTTTTCTCCAATCATAAGTTTGGTAGTCAATCGTATTTCCTTGAAAGAATGAAAAATCTCTATTGTTCCTTTCAAATGTATATGAATCAATAGACCTGCCACTTGCTTCACGTTTCTTAGCCAAAAATGAGGCAGCATACGATTTAGTTTTAGGATAATTTATCCCCAAGTCCTTGAGCTGTTTCGTCAAGGTAGTCAAATCCTTATGACTCTCAAATTCATTCAATAAATCAAATAAAAGAATAAAGTAATAATTTGAATTACCTTCAACGTCTAAATATTCACCAGCTAAAAACTTTGTTTTAAAAATTTTATAAAAACTTTTCTGCTCATCGGTTGCGGCGTTTATTTCCTGATAGGAATAGACGTATTGATGTCGCCAATACGGAACCTCTTTATGATATTTTTTTGTGCTTTCAAAATGTGAAATAGTAGTACTATAATTGGTCACATCAATGATTGATGCATCTCTTTGTGGTTTTTTTGTAGATGATGTTTGTGTAGAAATCGTAAATGGCTTTGGTTCTCTTCTTTTTTCGGAAGGAGAATTGACATAAGGATTAGAAGCCCCAGTTTTATGTCCTGATTTTGATGGCTTAGTTATACTATAAATAATATAAATAATAATCCCTGTAATAAAAATTGTAATCATCATGGTATAGTGTTTAGCTATTAAGAATGTATCTTACTAAAAATTAAGAAGCCGAAACTTTTTGAAAATTTTCAAGATAAATTACATAGTTTTCCTCATCTTCCTCAATTAATAAATCATCTAAGAATTCATAATAACTATCATTTATACTTTCAATTAATTGATTAACAAATACCCCATTCTCATCTGCATAAGTTTTTAGCTTACCTTTGGCAATAGTAAGATTATTCTTTGCAAACAATTCTAAGGTTGCTATTTGTATATCTTGTAAGGGTTTTACAACTGTTGAATAATTAGTAGTAGTATATTTCGTATTTTCCTCTTCTACCATTGCGGCTTTAGGTAGAACCATAATACTGTCATTAACTTCATCGTCTCTTAAATATTCATTTAAAAGTTCCACTGTTCCGATATGCTTATCTTCAACTGCTTGAATACTTAACTTATCAAGTAGAATCTTTTTTCTCTTAACTTCATAAATTTTAGAAATTTCTGACAATGCTTTTGGTAAATCTTTTTCTAAAAGTAAGATTCTGATGGTTTCTTCAAAATGCAATTCTTGATTTTTTTGAGTAAAGAGCTTGGACTTAATGCTTACAGGTATTAGTTTGTAGGGAATATTAATAGATGATTGATGATAAATATAATGTAAATATATCTTTAAGGCAATGATATTATTTCTAAGTGCTATTTCTTTAAATAAATCAAAAAAAATATTAGAATAAGTGGGAGTACTCCTATTGAAGTAAGATAAGGCAACCGCATCAAATAAGAAATCATCCTCAAGAGAAGTAGATTTATCAACCAAATATTTTATTTGAGATTTCCTCTTATTCTTTGAAATTGTGTAAATTGATTCTAAGGTTTTTTCATCTTCCTCCACTCGCACATAGGACACCATATACTCAGCAATAAGTTGCTTTGTGGGTTTAATGATTTCGTCCTCAAAGTTAAGGTTTGGGCCTTGTCTATAGTTATAAACTGTATTTAAGTCGATTTCTTTGTCATAGCCATAAATCAAAGCTATCGAATTTTCACATTGAATTAAAATCCATTCATAAATCTCCGTTTTATCAACTTTAAATTCTTTTGCAAAACGTTTAGAAATTGTGTCAAATCCGTCAGAAAAATAATTTTTAAATTGTTTTAAAAGGTAAATAAAAACTTTAATTATCTCTTCCCTGTAAAAGTAGATATTGAAAAATAGACTGTTTTGGTAATTTAATTCATTTAGTAATGCCGTTTCACCAAGTGATAAATCAAGTTGCTTTTTAAATTGATTACCTAACATTTCCGTTTCTAAAGAGTATTTTCTTTGAGTAATACTCTTTGGACATTTTTTTAGAAAAATTGAAAGAGAGATACTATCCCTTTTGTAAAAAATAGCTTCTTTAAGCAATGGTTGTGCTTGTGTTTCAATTTGAGGATAATAATGGATTAGATTACTAATTCTTTCTTGAAATAGCGATAAGTTATTATCACTCTTAAAATCTTCATCAATTTTATTAATCAGAAATAGGGCGTAATTAATATACCCTCTTAAATCATAAAATTCGTTAGCATAGAAGCTATTCTTAAAATTTTCGAAGAATAAGGCTTGTTTAGAATTTTCAAATTGTAAATTTCTACTTTTTCTATTAGGTTTCCAGAAAGGGACTTCAACACTAATGTATAAATCGTTGGTAGGAATATCTTCGGCAATATCGTTCGTAATATCAATTATTGAAGTATCAGCAGTGGAAAAAGAGTTGAGGGAATTCATTTTTTATTCTATGTAATTTTACAAAGTCAAATATAAAATTAATAATATGATTTACATATATCTAAATACAAGATAAGACTGTTTATATATTTTTCGGTGCATAATGATAGAATAGTTTAATGATGTATTGCTATCCAACTAAGTAATAGTCTCAAATTTTCTTTATTTAATAATGTTCCAGCATTTCTAAAAGTATGAATCCCTACTGTTATTCTCTTATTGTTGGAATTAACCCAAATTGGAGAACCACTGTTTCCACGATAAGTACCCAGCTTGTGGTTAAAGGTTTTGTCATATGCAGCACTGCATATATCGGTCTGAGATGTCAAAAAGTCACCATTAAAGCCATAGCCTCGGTCAGCAGGATAGCCAGCTACGTTAAGTGTGTCACCCCTTTTAAGAACAAAATTGCTGTCAAGTTGGAATGCAGTCTTTGTGAGGTTTTGAAAACTTGCTGGCAAATTCTGTTGAGGTATAATGATTATTCCAAAATCATGTTTTATTCGTTTTCTACTGATTTGGGTGAAAGAGTAATTCGGGTGTGTCTGAATAGCAATTGTGCAATTAGCTTCTCCGCTAATTTGAATGCTGTCGTAAGGAGTTTGATTAAAATATTTCCCAGGCACAATTTTTATACTCGTAACTCGACTTCCACCGACAGAATGTATGTTATGTGCTGCCGTCAAAATGATATTGGGAGCGACTAAAAAACCTGTTGATTTGGCCAATCCATCTTTTTTTGGCCATATTTTTTCTCGATAAATATGAAGAAATACTATGTTATTAAATGGCTCAACTGTTGTTTGTTTAATAGTATCCAGCTTAGATGGGAATTGTCCAAATGTTGTCAAATGGAAAGTACTAACAAAAATAAAGAATAGAAAGTATCTGTACATATAAGTGTTGTTGTAAATTACTGATAAAGGGTTGAATATAGCGAAAAAGGGTTTGCGAAATTCATAACTGTCAAGCTACACCAGAGTTTATGCAGGCCTGGCTGCCAGAATAGCACGAAAAATATTATTACCCTTTACACTTCATTAGCTGTTTGTGCTTCTCTATTCCAAATTGTTGCCGCTTTCTGTTAATGAGTAAAAGTTTGTTGTTCCCGTGTCAAGAATTATTACATCTTCGTCATCAGGCAATAATTCTATTTCTTTCAAATGCTTGTCTGGAATTTCTTTGTTTGTTTTTGCTTCCAGTTTTTTAATAGTTTCAAATCGTCCTATAATAGTGTTACCCTTTTTTGTTCCGTCTTTCAAACTATACATTGCATCACGATGTGCTTTATTTGCAGAAGTAAGTGCCGTTTCAATTTTATCCATATCCTCTAAAAATGAAACAAACTTGTTATAAAGTTCGCCGCACTGTCTGAAAATTTCTTCTACATTCTTTACCTGATTTTCTTTCTGCCAAAGAATTTTTACAACTTTTAAAGTCGCCACCAGAGTTGTAGGTGTAATGAGAACAATTTTTCTTTTCAAAGCATTATTAAATATTTCAGGGTTCTGATTCATTGCCAAAGTCAACGCTGATTCAACAGGCATAAACATAAATACATAGTCAGGGGTAGTCAACCCAGCAAGTGATTGATAATTTTTATCCGCCAAATTGTTGATGTGGTCTGTTACGCTTCTTAAATGCTGTTTCAAATACTCAACTTTTTCTTCTGCTGTCGGTGCATTAAAATAATTTACATACGCAGTCAATGAAACTTTACTGTCAATTATTATACACTTACCATTTGGTAGTTTCAAAATAAAATCGGGTTTTCTATTTTTTTCTTGCTCATCATCACGATACATTTCTTCTCGGCTATAGTCAATATACTTTTGTAAACCTTCAACTTCTAAAATCATGTTCAACCTGTCTTCTCCCCAACTACCTTGCATTTTTACTTCCGATTTTAATGCGGTTGCCAAGTTCTTTGCATCATCACTAAGTTGAGTATTGAGCCGTTGTAATGATTCTATTTCCTTTTTAAGAGAAGTCATATCCTGTATGTCTTCCTTTCTTGTAGCTTCAACTTTGTCTTTAAATTCAGTCAAGTTTGTTTTGAATGGGTCAAGAATTGTGTTGAGTTCCTTTTTGTTTTCATCAACAAACATTTTTTTCTTGTCCTCCAAAACTTCCGTTGCGATATTTTTGAATTGCTCCTGTGAACGGGTATGAAGCCCTTCAAGCTCCTCCTTGAATGTTGTCAATTTTTCATTCAAATGTTCTTCCTTCTGTTGAAGTTCGGTCAGCTGATTGTTTAAGTCAAGAATTATCTTTTCTCTTCTCCCCAATTCTATTTCCGCAGAATCTAATTTTTTATTTACAATGTCAAAACTGCCCCTTGCTACATAGTTATTTTCAAGTTCTGTTTTTGAAAGTTTCTGCTCTGATTCAACTGTCAATCTTAATATTGTTGCTTGGTGTTCTTTGTTAATCGCAATTTCTGCTTCTAACTTTTTGTTTACAGTAGTTAAGTTGGAGTTAATATTATCGTGTAACTCCTTTGAAACAAACTTTGTTAATACCTCATCCTTTGATAGACGGGTTGCATTGTCTAACTGCAAATTAGATATTTTTTCCTCTGCTGCATCAAGGTCGGTCTTAGGAGCATAACCACTTTGCAATGTCAACTTAACAATAAAGTAACCGATTAATCCTCCGATTACAAATCCGATTATGAGATATAGCAACATTTTCCTTTTTATTTTTTGTTATTTTAAGTTTGTAGTGTCGCCATAGTATGCCCCCTGAGAGAAAAGTATATTTGAATAAGGTGACTTAGCACAAAAATTTAGTTTACCAAGAAAGCACATAAAAAGCACCTTATCCCAAATTACACACTCTTGCCCTTTTTCATAAATACAATATTGGTAGCTGTTCTTAATTGTCCTCTACCATCCATTCTACAGGTACAAGTTTTGCTCCATTTCGCCACTCCTCTTTAATTGAACCTGTAAACTTTTCATCATTCAGTTTAGCATGGTCTATGATTATAGTTTGCATTTTACCTTCTAATTCTTCGGTTCGTCTGAAAACAAAATCAAAAAAACGCTTTATTGCGATATCGTCCTCACTTTGCTCTATTTCACCATTACCTTTTAAGTCTTTCTCTGGCGGGAAATAGGCTTGCGACATTTGGTCAAGTATTAGAAAATTAGGTGTTGGCCGTTGATTCAAAGCAAAATATTTGTGCAGAGCAAAGTGAATAAGTAAATGATATGCAACCCAATTTTCTCCGCTACCTGTTTGGTCAAAACGTATTTTTCTTTCGGCTGAAATGATAAACAGAGTTAGTTTTTTGATGTCAAACTTTATAGTTCTGTCTTCAAATTCTAATTTTAGTTCCTTGGCCCAACTTGTCATCTGCACACTTAATTGGTCAAGGATGCCCTCAAGTTTATCATCCTTGTCTTCCAAACTAAGTTGATTTTGCAGGGTATCTATCTCACCTCTTAGTAAAGAAATTTTTTGCTTCGTTTCTGAAAAATCACTGACTTCAATCTTGCTTTCAAGATAAAGACTGATTCTGCCTAAAACCCTCCCCTTGCGAATGTTCAAATCTTTTAATCTTTTTGCTTGTTCGTTTTCTTTGTAAATTGCAATAATACTTTTCTCAATATCCTGATTTTTGCTAACTAACTCGCTACGTTCAGTATAAAGGCTATCCAAATACTGTTTAAGTTTTGGTCTTTCCTTTTTAGTTACTGCAAGATTTGTTTGCAAGCCCAACAATGATTTTTCGATTTGCTCAACTGTAGGGATTTTGTTTTCCAAATCTTGGTTACATAGTGGACAAATTGAATTATTGACTTCTTTGCCTTTGGGATAAATATTTACACTTTCAAGTCTTAATGCTTGATAGCCTGCTTCGCTTTCATAACCTTGTGCTTCTTTTTGGTAATTTTCAGTTGCTTTTATAGTTTGTTTAATCCTATCAAGTTCTTTGCTTATTGCTTCTCTTTGGGCTTGTAGTGAAATTATTACTTCATTTTCTACATTAGATGCTTCTTGTAAAATATCTTGTATAGAAATAATTTGAAGCATTTTTAACCCTTCTTCTTGGTCTTTTGGCACTTTATTTATTTGTAATAAACCAACTTGCTTAGCCTCATTTATTAGCTCAAAAACTTGTCCCATTGTCTTAACGACAACTGCTTCCGCTTCTTTAAGTTCTCTTTCTAATCTGTTAGCATTTCTAATTTTATCTGCAAGTTGTCTTTTTAATTTTATGCTTTCTGTTTCTATTGCACCCAAAAAATAGGGCAATGTATCTTTCATTGCTTGCTCTGTCCAAATATCCTTTTTTTGATTATAGAACAAGAAGTCCCTTTGGTCAATGTCAGTTTGTGGCTGAAAGCAATAAAAACGACTATGTTTAAAAGTAACAGGGGTTTCGGGTCTTGTATAACCTTCCGCTTGATGCGTGTATTCATCAATACCAATAATATTCGCTAATTTCTGCAATAAAATATCGAGGCTTATGTTAGCCTTTAAGTCTGAAAAATTAGGAATAGAAACCGTATCACCTTGCAAAAAATACACATCAGATGCACTCCTTGCATATTTTATTGGATTTGGTCGTGCTACCAGAATCTGCCCTTGTTTTAGTTGGTATCTTACAGCATACCACCAAACATATTCTCTTACTACTCCTTCGGCTACTTTAAAATCACCACTTCCTAGGCAATAATCTACAATATCAATAATTGCGGTTTTACCTGTTTTGCTGTCGCCAGTGATGATATTTACTTTCCCTATATCAAAGGAAAGTACTCTTTGTCTTCCATTTTCTCCGTAGAGTATGATGTCAAGAATTTGCATTATTTTATGGTTTGATGCCCAAATTGATAAAGATAAATTGGCTTGTTTCTGCTTTTGCAAATAATTTCCCCAATAGTTCTGCTTTTTTGTAGCACTCGGTTACTTCATTTTCCTCATTTATAGTCTTGCTTTTCGTCATAACCTCAATATTTCCATTTTCATTTATTCTGATTATTTCGTACATCATTAAAAACATAATGCTTTCTTGACTGTAAGGAACAATATTTCTTATTATATTGGGCAAATCTTTTTTTATTATTTGATTATCTTCTATCCAAGCAACAAAGTTTTTACTGCTTGTTTTAGGCAAACTTTCTCTTATTTGTTTGTTCAGTATAATTGGCAAAACCAAAAAAGCAAGTTGAAAAGGAAGCCCAGCATTGTTTATTTTTTGATATTCAATTATACAACGTCTAATAACCTCCCCACAAAATGCAGGATTGAGTAGATTAGCAACTGTTAAAGGTCTTTCTTCCCAATTAGGTAACATAATGTCAAGGTTTTAAATAGTTTGGGTGCCAAGCAATGTCTTGTTTGTCGGCAAGCATTTGATAACTACCTTTTACAAGAAAAACTTCCATAACTCTTGGGCGAATAAATATCTGCGGGTGGCTTTCTCCGTAGTAATTTTTATAAAACTGTTTGCACTTTTCCTTTACAATATCATCTGCAACATTTTCAATGTCGTCTTGTAAAAATGCAAACTTTCCTTGCCAATCGTCTTTAAGTCTGAAATCATAATCTATTTCTTCTTGTGGATTTAAAAGTTGCTCCCTTATCCACTTTGAACGTTGCTCACTGGCTCTATAATAATCAAGTTTTGCTCTTGTTATAGTTCTGTTTCCAACTCCTATTTCCTGTAATTGCCTTACAAAACACATTGCTGAATAGTCAGTTTCGGCAATTTCTGCACTTAGAATATTAGTATCAATAGGTAAATTATCAGACTTGTTTTTGTCATTTAAATA
>Ga0247831_1007560_pt1 | contig 12036 bp, 12 predicted proteins | sample LaCruzMarch2015__9_FD_192406 | JGI IMG/M metagenome (GOLD analysis project Ga0247831, IMG submission 192406) | Freshwater microbial communities from meromictic Lake La Cruz, Castile-La Mancha, Spain - LaCruzMarch2015_1m | ecosystem: Environmental > Aquatic > Freshwater > Lake | place: Spain...
AGACGCGCGTCGGCGAAATGGGGGCGGCGAGCCTCGTCCTCGCGCAGGCGATCCGGCGCGGCGGGGTGGTGCTGTTCGAGGCCGTGGTGACGGTGGTGCTGGTCAGCGTGTCGGGTAAGCCGCAGCGCCTCGGCGCACGCATCCGCAAGGCCCTCGGGCCGCTCTGAACGCTGGACACGGCGGACCCGCCTGCGCAATGTCCCCGCGCAAATTCCCTCGAGTGGACCTCAAGATGACCGAGCCCAAAACCGCGCCCGCCGTCGACCCCGACATCCTCGATGCCGCGGAAGGCCACGCGAGGTTTCGCGAGAAGTTCGAGCGCGAGCGGGACCTGTATCGTCGGATTGCCATCTCCGCGCAGCGCCCCCGACTCTTGTGGATCGGCTGCTCGGACAGTCGCGTGGTGCCCTCCGAGATCCTGTCGGCCGATCCCGGCGAATTGTTCGAGGTGCGCAATATCGCCAACACCGTACCGCCGGCAGGGTCCGGCGACGTCTCGGTCGGCGCGGCCATCACTTATGCGGTCGAGCACCTCCACATCGACGACATCGTGGTGTGCGGCCATACAGGCTGCGGTGGCATCAAGGCGCTGGCGGGCGACGCACCGCTCGTCGAGCGCGGCGAACTCGGCCGCTGGGTCGGCTATACGCGGCCCGCCCACCGGTTGATCCAGGCGGCCGGCGTGCCGACCGAAGACCGCCACGTCGAGACGGTGAAAGCCCACATCCACTTCCAGCTCGACAACCTGATGACCTACCCGCTGGTCGCCCGCCGGGTGATGGAGAACCGGCTCGACCTGCACGGCTGGCTCTATGTCATGGAGGAGGGCGAGCTGTTGACCTTCGATCCTGTCGAAGGCGACTGGCGGCCGCTGTTCGAGCGCGTGCCGCTGGACGGTGCCCGCGCCGGTTGACCACCATTTTCAGAAGGTTCAACAGGTGATACCGGGCCTTTGCGCGCGTGCGTGGCACATGGGCCGCACTGTCGTCATATTGCGCAGCAACATGCGCCCAAGGGTGTTCGTGATCGCATCGCCAGTCGAGCGCGACTGTAGGGTGGCGGCGGTGTGTCGCGCTGTCGTGCACCGCTGGGCCAGCCTCCTACTGCGGTCACAGTTGTCTGCGACTGCTAAGCAAAGGTCATGACTGAGCATATGATTCGTCGGGCGTGCGATGCGGGGCCGTGCTCCGGCGGAACGTCACGGCCAGCGGCAATGCGTTTTAACAGCGTGAGGGGATCATGAACGAAGTCGTGAAGGGCGCGCTCACCGTGAGCCACGGCGGGATGTCGTTCCTTCAACTGTTCCTGCAGGCGCACATCGTCGTGCAGGCGGTCATGGTCGGGCTGCTGCTCGCCTCGGTCTGGTCGTGGGCGATCATCATTGAGAAGCTGATCGCCTTCCGGCGCGCGCGCATCGAAGCCGACCGTTTCGAGCAGATGTTCTGGTCTGGTCAGTCGCTCGATGAACTCTACGGGCAGTTGGCGCGCGGCCGCACGATCGCCATGGCCGCGCTGTTCGTCGCTGCGATGCGCGAGTGGAAGCGCTCGGTCGAGGGCTCGATCCGTGCGCTCGGCGGCATCCAGCTACGCGTCGAAAAGGTCATGGACGTCACGATATCGCGCGAGATGGAGCAGCTGGAACGCCGTCTGCTGTTTCTCGCAACGGTCGGTTCGACGGCGCCGTTCATCGGCTTGTTCGGCACGGTGTGGGGCATCATGACCAGCTTCCAGGCCATTGCCGTGTCGAAGAATACCAGCCTTGCCGTTGTGGCACCTGGCATCGCGGAGGCCTTGTTCGCGACGGCCATCGGCCTCGTTGCGGCCATTCCGGCGGTGATATTCTATAACAAGTTCTCGGCGGACGCGGCGCGCCTCAGCCAGCGCCTCGAAGCCTTCGCCGACGAGTTCGCGGCGATCGTGTCGCGCCAGATCGACGTTCGCACCTGAGAGCCAGTTTGAGCATCACACCATGAGCATCCCAATATGGGCATGAGCATCAAGAGCGGTGGCGGCGGACGCGGCGGCAGGCGGCGGTCCAAGCGCCATGCGCCGATGAGCGAGATCAACGTGACGCCGTTCGTCGATGTGATGCTGGTGCTGCTGATCATCTTCATGGTGGCCGCACCCATGATGACGGGCGGCGTGCCGGTCGATCTGCCGCAGGCCAAGGGCACGCAGCTCGAAAGCCCGAAGAAGGAACCGATGGTCGTCTCCGTGACGCGCGAGGGCAAGGTGTACCTCGGCCAGCAGGAGACCGACGTCATCACGCTCGAAGCCATCGGCGCCAAGCTGCAGGCGATCGCCAAGGAGCGCGGTGGCACGGACGAGCCGATTTTCGTCCGTGGCGACAAGGCGGTCGAATACCAGCACGTCGCCAGGGTGATGGCGCGCATCAAGGAGGCGGGGTTCCGCAAGTTGTCGCTGGTCACGGAGCTCGGACAGGGAGGCTGACACCGACGTGTCGCTCGGCCTGACACTCTCGGCACTGCTGCATGTCCTGCTGATCGGCTGGGCACTGGTGTCGTTCGCCCAGACTCCACCGGCGAAGATTGCGGAGCCGGAGCCCGTCGAGGTAGCGCTGATCACCGACGAGGATCTAGTGCGCCTCACCAAGGGCGACCGGTCGTCGAAGAACCTCGAGACAGCGCCCGCAAAGAAGCCCGACGTCGAGCCGACGCCGAAGGACGCCCCAAAGCCGACGCCGCGTGCGGCCAAGCCGCCAGCAGCCGCCGAACCGCCGCCACCGCCGCCCGAAGAAAAGCCCCCCGAGCCGGCGAAAGCGGCTGAACCGCCGCCTCCGTCGCCGGCTGCCGATCCGATTGCAACCAAGCTTGCGGCCCTCCAGAAGGAGCCACCGCCGCCGCCTCCGCCTGGTCCGGCGCCAGAAGAGCTGAAGCGGATCGAGGACGAGAAGAAGGCTGAGACCGAGCGCAAGGCTGCCGAGGAGACCCAAAAGCTCGCCGAACAGAAAAAGGCCGAGGACGAGCGCAAGAAGAAGGAACTGGCCGAAAAAAAGCGGGCGGAGGACGAGCGGCGCAAGAAGCTCGCTGAAATCCGCCGTAAGGAAGAAGAGCGCAAGAAGAAGCTCGCCGACGCCAAGAAGGCCGAGGAAGAGCGCAAAAAGAAAGAGTTCGACCCTGGGCGCCTCGCAGCTCTCCTGAACAAGATCCCCGACAAGCCGCAGCCGGCGGCGGGCTCCGAGACCCCGACCACCAAGCCGCTGCCGAAAGGCCCGCAGGCGGGCGCGCCGGAGGGCAAGGATACGCAACTCTCGGCAGGCAAGCGCTCGATGATCGGCTTGATGATGCGTGACGCGGTGAAGGGCTGTTGGCGCGTACAGACCGGCCTCGAAGGGGCTAATCAACTCGTTGTCGATGTCGAGGTGCGGCTGCGGCCCGACGGCTCGATCGATGGTCAGCCGCGCGTGGTAAGCTCGGGCTCCGGCCCGCTCTATGCGGACGCTTCGAACCGTGCGATCAGCGCGCTGATGGGCTGCGCTCCCTACGCGAAGTTGCCCAAGGAGTTCTACAAGGGCGGCTGGGACTTCATGGTTGTGACGTTCGATCCGAACAAGATGTTCTGACCGTCGCCGACGTTGCGCAATGGGGCGACGCCGCCGGGCGGCAAGGGATGAGAGTAGAGATGACGGCACGACGCGATACGCCCCGACTGACCCGCCGCCAGCTTTTGAGCGCTGGTGCCGGCGGTTTGACGCTGGCGGCACTCACACGCGAGGCCTCGGCGCAGACACGCGTCACCGTCGACGAGGCGAACCTCCAGCCCCGCCCGATCGCCATTGCCCCGTTCTTCTCTGACGACCCGAAGCTCGGTGCCGAGATCGCCAACATCATCGCTGCCGATCTAGAACGCTCGGGCCTGTTCAAGCCGATCGACCCGCGCTCGTTCATCGAACAGATCCGCTCGATGGATGCGACGCCACGCTTTGCCGACTGGCGCTCGATCGGCGCCGAGGCGCTGACCGTCGGGCGCGCGCAGCCAACCGCCGACGGCCGCATCCAGGCGGCGTTCCGCCTGTGGGATACCGTGCTCGGCAAGCCGCTCGCCGGCCAGCAATTCGCGACCAGCGCTACCAACATGCGCCGCATCGGCCACATCATCGCCGACCAGATCTACCAGAAGCTGACGCTGGAGAAGGGCTACTTCGATACCCGCGTCGTGTTCATCGACGAGACGGGACCGAAGGATCGCCGCGTCAAGCGCCTCGCCATCATGGATCAGGATGGCTTCAACGCCCGCCGCCTGACCGACGGGCGCGAACTGGTGCTGACCCCACGCTTCAGCCCGACCAGCCAGGAAATCACCTTCATGAGCTACGCCGGCGGCGAGCCGCGCGTGGTGCTCATGAACCTCGGCACGATGCAGCGCCAGATCGTCGGCGATTTCCCGGGCATGACCTTCGCGCCGCGCTTCTCCCCCGATGGCCAGCGCATCGTCATGAGCTTGCAGCAGGGCGGAGCTTCTAGCCTGATCGAGATGGACCTGCGCTCGCGCCAGACCCGCCAGCTGACCCAGAGCCCGGCGATCGATACCGCGCCCTGCTATGCGCCGGACGGCCGCGCCATCGTGTTCGAGAGCGACCGCGAGGGCACACAGCAGCTCTATGTGATGAGCTATGACGGCTCCGGCCAGCGTCGCCTCAGTCAGGGCGAGGGGCGCTATTCGACGCCCGTCTGGTCGCCGCGTGGTGACTACATCGCGTTCACCAAGCAGATGGGCGGGCGATTCCTGATCGGTGTTCTGAAACCCGACGGCTCGGGCGAGCGCATCCTCACCGAGGGCTTCCACAACGAGGGGCCAACCTGGGCGCCGAACGGCCGCGTGCTGATGTTCTTCCGCGAACAGCAGGGTGGCAATGCGGGCCCGGCTATCTATTCGGTGGATCTCACCGGCCACAACGAGCGGCGCGTGCCGACGCCGTCGTTCGCCTCCGATCCGGCCTGGTCGCCGCTCCTCGGCTGAGCCGTTGGTCTAGGCGCGCGTAATGCCAGAGCCACCGGCGTCGCCCATGGTGTGGCTGATTTCTCACATGATAGCGAAGCCTTGGCGCGGTTGGCAGTTGACCGATTGGAATTGCCCACAGGGCGGTCGTTTTCGCACTCCACAACTCGTTGCATTTCCGCATCAAGAGGGGTGGAAAACCACAGTTTGCTACCGTCTTTCCTTGAACGAAGCGGCCGTCCCCGGTACCCCGAATGAGGCGACTGCCGACGTAGGTTGGGGGCCGACCATACGGGGTTTGTCTCTCGCACCACCGGGAACCTCTAGGGGGCATCGGTACGGGCGAGGGTAGCATTCTCCGAAGAGCTAGGTTCGAAAGTTCCGGCTCGGGGGGGTGCTCCGAAGCCCGGCGATGCCAAATACAGCATAGGAGAGAAGACTATGAAGGGTGCCATCATCATCGCGACTGTGATCGCTGCAGTTGCTCTCGGCGCGTGCCGCAAGGAAGTCCGTCACGAGCCCATGAAGCTCGGCGCACCGGTTGCCGAGCGCGTTGCTCAGTAACGATCGCAGTCCATTCGACTTCGGTCGATCGGATTGACTGGAGGCTGCTCGGCATCGCCGTGCAGCCTCTGTCGTTTCGAGGGATGTCACACGCGGCCTGTCTGCTCCACGCGTTGCATACCTTTCGCTCTGCGCTCGCCGCCTGTTTCTGGTTGATAGATTGCCGCGACGGGTTGCCAGGCCTATGCAAGCTTTTTACGCAGTGCCAAAGGGCCGGTAAGCGAGTCGAGCACAGGCATGCAATGCGGCGTCCTGGCGGCTGCAGCGGGGCGGCTGGATGACTTTTGCAGTCCCGCGCGGACGGACGAGTTGCGCACCGATATGCGGCCACATTTGTGTCTCATGGCGTCAAGGCTGCCCGGGGTACGAAACGCCGGGTTATGAAGCGAAGGGGATCGAGATGATGCATTCGGAAACACGGCGCCCGGCCTTTCTGACGCGCGCGCTGGCCGTAGCCGGGATCATTCTCGCTCTCGGCGTTGCGGGTTGCGCTCAGAACACGGTGGATTCTGAGGATGGTCGCCTGGGTGCCAACGGCAATGGTCGTGGCGGCCCGCCTGCGACACCCGGTTCGCGGCGTGATTTCTCGCAGAATGTCGGCGACATCGTCTATTTCTCGTCGGACAGCACCGACTTGACGCCCGAGGGGCAAAAGACGCTGCAAGCCCAGGCGCGCTGGCTCGCCCAGTACCCGCAGTACACGATCACCATCGAGGGCCACGCCGACGAGCGCGGCACCCGCGAGTACAACATCGCACTCGGCGCCCGCCGTGCCACAACCGTGCGCAACTTCCTGGCGCAGAACGGCGTCAACGGGCAGCGGGTCCGTACGATTTCGTTCGGCAAGGAACGGCCGGTCGCGGTTTGCAACGACATCTCATGCTGGTCGCAGAACCGGCGCGCGCAGACCGTGCTGAACAACCGCGGCGGCGGCAACTCCTGAGTTCATTCAGGCCGCCTGAATTTCACATCCTGCCTACCAGCGTCAGTCTTTCCTCTCGCAGCCCATCGATGGGTTGTGGATAGTGGGGACAAGGTATGGCGTGTTCATAGTGTGTCCATCTTCACTCCTGCACAGTTTCGCCCAGGTTGGGTTGCAACGTGTTCTGCACCAGCGCGCCTGCAGCCGCAGCAGTTTTGCGGTTGATCAGGTGGCCGGATGGGGAGATTGGGGATGAGGGGCAGTCGCACGCGACGGCCACATAGGTTGGCCGCACGTCTCCTGGGCACGCTACTCGTCGCGGTGGTGGTGTCCGGCGGGTTCTCCGTGCGCGTTTCTGCAGAAGGTGGCGTGTCGCGCGACGGCGGTGGCTTCACGCGTCTCGGTGGTTCCCCTGCAAACTCGCAGGGCGCTCCCCGTGTCAGCCCGCTGGGCGGCTCTCGAACCGGGTGGCAAGCCGAGGCGCCCGTGACGCCCGCGCAGGCACCCGTGCCCGAAGGCCAGACGTCCCCGAACGACCTCGAGCGCGTCCAATCGGACCTGCGGGATGCGGCAGGTGATCGGATTTTCTTCGCTGCTGGTGATGCCAGGATCGGCGCGCGCTCGCGCGCCGCACTTGCCCGCCAAGCGCGGTTCTTGAGGGACAATCCTGGCATCCTCGTCGTCATCGATGGACACGCCGACGAGGCTGGCGCCGCCAAGTCCGTGATGGCGCTGTCGCAGGCACGCGCCGAGGCCGTCGCGCGCCTGTTGATCGAAGAGGGTGTTGCCCGCGAGCGCATCAGCACTCTTGGTCACGGCACCAGCGAGCGGGTCGCCGACTGCCCGTCGCCGGCCTGCGCGGCACAGAATCGGCGCGCTGTCACACGGGTCGTCGGGGCACCGGTAAGAGTGACGCCTCAGTCGTTTTCCAACAGGCAGCCGATCGTTCCATATTCCGGGCTGGGTGCTGGCGACATCATACCAACGCCAAGGCGTTGACCCGACGCGTTCGACCCGGCTAGTAAGGCCTTGCTTGATCAGGCGGGCAACGGCCGTCGAGTAACATCGGGCGAGCGGACGATTGCCGGCGAACGTGCGGTCTCGCTCGCGACTGCCGGAGGGAGCGGGGGCTCAGCGATGCGCGACGCGGCAGCTTTGATCGCGGCGTTGTCGATCATGCAGGATCCGGTCAGTTCGCGGTTGGCCAAGCGCTCCCCATTGCCGCGCGGGATGACGTTCCTGCTCGAAGTCGCCGCTGGCGAGGATGACGCACTGGAACATGCACGCAAGCTGACCGGCCAAAGCGACGAGGCGCTGCGCGGTGCGACCGGGTTCTTCGTCGAGCAGGTGCTGTTGGCGCGTTCGGCGTCGCACTACCGAGTGCTTGGCCTCGCGCGCGATGCAGACGGGCGCGATCTGCGCCGTCACATGGCGCTTTTGATGAAGTGGGTGCATCCTGACACGGCGAGCCATAATGCTGCAGACAAGACGATCGACCGCAGTGTTTTTGCCACACGCATCAACGAAGCATGGCAAACGCTGAAGTCTGAAGAGCGGCGTGGGGCTTACGATGCTGCACTTGCGGTAGAAGGTGCGACGCGGGTTCGCCGCGACGCTGGCCGGCCGGTGAAGCATGAGCAGCAAACTGCCAGTTCCGCAGGCGGGTTGCTGCATCGCATCCTGGGACGGCTGAGAGGTAGCCCGTGAGAGGTAGTCGGCAAGAGCCAGCTCGTGAGAGGCCGCTCATGAGAGGCCGCTCACGAGAGGTAGTGGGTGAGAGGTAGTGGGTGACAGGTAGCCCGCGAGATGTTCGCGCGGGATTGGGTTACCGACGTCAGCCGTTCTAGCGCTCGGCGACGTGAGCGGCCGACCGTCTCATCGCATCCGACTAAGGTCCGATGTGAAGGGGCCGAATGTCCGATTGAACGGCTCCGACCTCAGTCGGATACGCGACTAGGTCCAAAGTGCGTGGCCGAAGCTGCGGAGGTGTGCTCTTTCGGTGGGGTGGCTCAGCTCAATCATCTTCGCCCTTAGTTGGAGACGGCAATGACGAACATCGTCCCCTGCAACCCTGAATTAGGTATCAGCCATGCGGATGCCGGCAGCGTAAATTTCGTTGCCGCGCAGCACGTGCAGCTCACCGCGAGATCGGACGGCGTCAGCACGCGCGATCCGATGATGATCGGCGGCGCTGTGAGGGTCAATCCCGCAGAGAGCGATTTCAGCGAAGCTTGTGGAGCCACAATCGGCAAGGGTACATTCAGGAACCAACAGAACGATACCGGTCAAGGTGATCGCGGCGTCGTTGCTGGCTCGGGTCAAGGCGGCCCAGAGGATGGCGCAGGCTACGACGTCAATGTGATCTTTATGATCGGGACTTCCGAGCATTCCTGCGTGGACGCTTTTCCGGACTTCAGTGGGGAGACCGGATCCGGCGTTTTGGCTGGCGTCAGGCGATTGCGGTTGGTTCGTTTAATGAAGACCGCGTGACGTTAGCCTGATATTCTCAGGAGCTCGTCGCGCGGCATCTGCGTTGGGCGCGCAAGAGGTGGGGTTAGAATATGGCAAAGTCGCCTCCGGTGAAGAGACCGGTGTTGGAGATCAAGGACCCCCACGGGGCGCCTTTTCTCTATTTCGATGCGGCCCCCAATGCCGGCACCTACCAAGGTGTGATCTGCATCACGCTGGCGGCCGCGCGGCGGCTCGCGAAGGGGCCGAATGTCGAAGTCGACGTGGTGGCGGTGGGGCATCTCCGCTGCTCGGTGCGCGCCGCGCGGGAACTCCGGCAGGCGCTCGATCAGGCTCTGCTGCTTGCCGAGCCTGAGCCCGAGCACAAGAACTGATCCGCGAGCGGATGACGCGCGCTCCACCTTGCGCGTGAGCGCGATACGAGGCCGGCCGCTCGCCAACGATCGATGAGGCGGCGCCTGACGCCACCTTTAGGCACGCGATGTGGCTTGGGGTGTCACCGCTGCGGTGATCCGTAAGCGGGCCAGCCGCCCCACGTTGACGTGGTCTCACGCGGCCTTGGCGTAGGCCCAGGGCATGAGCTCGTCGATGCGGGATGCCGGCCAGCGGATCGACGCGATTGATCGTCGGTGAAAGGCTATTGTCGGGGCGAGTGATGATCGGAGGCCGACTGCCTTCGAACTTGCGGCGCGATGCCGGCCGACCAATGATCCTCATCGAATGCCGTCACGGCATTGCTGACTGCATGGCGGCCATGGCCCCTACATCTCGTAGGCATATTCGGTCGCGCCGTTGCGCGTCTGGCAAGATCGCACTTCCCATGAGTTGCGTTATGGTGCTGCTGGGTGGATATGATGCATTTGGCGGGAACCGCGGCATATCTGCTCAGGATAATAGATAGCGTGCATTCATTCTTTCTGGGTGGCGCAATTTCGACTTAACGGCCTAATGAAACCGGATGGCTTCCGGAGCGATCGGGGTTGACGGAAATGACGAAAGTAGGCGACTGAGGCTGCGCCAGCGCTTGCGGAACCAATAGCAACCATTGAGAACGCCAACTCGGTAAATTTCGACGTGGGCGAAGTGGTGGTACGCCGGGCTCCATTTTATTAACCTGCTTCGGATACACTTGGGTTGCAAAAAATCGTTCGAGAGGTGTAGCGTTTTCCAGGACCAAGGCGTTAGTCGATGAAGCTTAGGACGATAGTTGCGCACTGGCGGCTCGCGCTGCTTGCCGTCACAAGCGTTGCGCTCTCGATCGCTTCGGGATGGACAACTTGGGACGGAATGTCTCATTTCACCCATGAGCCGGTCCTCTCCTTGCTGATCACGTTCGGCGTGCAGTCGATCATGCTGGTCACAGCTTGGCTCATCGGTGAAACGTTCGCCAACCGGTATCGGCCGCGCGTGAACCACGGCAAGCGCTCCAGGCTGGCGCAGGTCGTGGCGGTGCTCCTGACGATTTTTGCTGTGGTTTTAGTTATGGCTGCATTCGGTTGGCTCGGCGAGCCTCGCTGGCTCGCGCCCCTGCCGGCAACCGCCAAGACTTGGCAGGTCGTGCTGTCGAGCTGGCCGACCGTCCTCGTCGCTACCGGCGCAATCGCGGTGGCGCTGTTGGTCGCCGGCCAGACATTCACTGCCCCGTTCGTGGGCGCGCTGCGCGTCGTGGCGCAGAATGGACTGCTCTGGTTCATGTTTATGGCCTGCATGTTGGCGAGCGTTTTCTTTTCATTCGATTCTCTGTTTAGCGTCCTCTTTTCACCAGAGGATCGCGCCAGGGTGTCCATCACGCGCGCGATGAGCGCGTCCGATCGAATCGCCGGGCGTGTTCGCGCTGCTGCGGAACGCGAGCGAGCGGAGCAGCGAACCGCTGTCCTGGGGTCCGGGTCGTATCGCGCATACACCGGGGGGCTCGATGCGCTTGCCGGTTTGGTTGCCGCCTCCGAAGCGAGCAGGGCCAAGAACCGTCAGTCTGCTGCCGAGGGGCGCGATCAAATACGCGCTCGCAATACGCAGCGGATCGCAGAACTCACGGTGCAACTGCAACAAGGGTCGGCCCGGCGCGAGGCGGTAGCGCGTAGTGTGACGAACCGGCGGAAGGCAGTTACCGACCTGCAGAAGCATGTAACCGCCTTGACTGACGAGATTGCCGCGAAGCAGTCGGATCTAGCTCTGAAACGTTCCGAGTTACGTGCTGAAGAGCTTGGGCTGGCATCGTCGGCTATGGCGGGCCGCGGCACACGCTACCGCGGGATCGCGCGAGAGATCGGCACGATTGAGGTCGCTGTTCGTGCGCTCGATGAGCAGGCGGCTCTCGCCGCAGCACGTCTAGCGACGGCACAGGCGAGCCTGAGTGCGGCGGAAACCTCGTTTGCCTCGGCTGCAGGTGCCGAGGCCCGCCTCAAGTCCGAGATGGCTCTCATGGAACGACAGTCCGCTACCACTGCGGACCCGGCCGACATCGCGGAACAGGAAATCGGTCCGCGCGCGGCCGTAATGCAATTAGCGGAGGCGCGGCTTGATTTCGAGCGGATGACGACGCGTGAAGCGTTGCAGGCACTGCAAGCGCGCTGCACTGGTGCTGTCGGCTTACTCATTGGCAGTGGCGAGGCGATGTCGCCACGCATCGACTGCAATCCCTTGCGTGTGCACGAGGCGGCGACGCAATTGTTCGGCCTTGATGTCGCTGCAGCCGGTCGCGCCGCACAATGCGGAGGGGGAGGTTCCGCTGTCGTAGAGGAGGCGCTCGGCCAAGCCCGCGCATGTCTCAACGCGTCCGGACTTCCCGAGGGTCGGGCGGCGGAGTTGCGACACGAGATCGATAGCTTGGAGCGGAACCGCGACGACAAGGCGCACCGGTTCGTTGTTACGTGGAACGCTCTCGAAGACCTCAATCCGCTGGCCTTGCTCGCGCTCGCGCTGGCGCTCGGTATCGACGCACTCGTTTTCGTTGCCGGATTGCTCGGGGCGACCGCCGTCCGGTCCCAGTTCGCGTCGCTACCGCGTTCGGGCGGGCATTCTGTCAACGCCGGAGTAATTCTCCATCGGCGGGCCGGAGCAATAGTGCATCAGTCTTGAACGCAACAAGGCCCCCGCGCGCGGGGGCCTTGTTGCGTTCGTCG
>Ga0247831_1007565_pt1 | contig 12031 bp, 7 predicted proteins | sample LaCruzMarch2015__9_FD_192406 | JGI IMG/M metagenome (GOLD analysis project Ga0247831, IMG submission 192406) | Freshwater microbial communities from meromictic Lake La Cruz, Castile-La Mancha, Spain - LaCruzMarch2015_1m | ecosystem: Environmental > Aquatic > Freshwater > Lake | place: Spain...
CGCGCGGCCAGGGCATGATCGAGATCAACTTGCCCGCCACCACCCACCGAGGCCGTCTGACGGTCGCTGCCAGCCTCGTCTCGGCTGATGGCGTCGCCCTGCACGAAAATGAGATTGAGGTGGACGTATTCCCCGCCATCCCTGCCGCCGGCACCTGCCTCTGCGTTCCAGAGAGCTCTCCGGAAACCAGCCTCCTTCTCGGCAAACTCGGGCTGAACACCCAGAAGCCAATCACCGGGGAAAGGCCGGTCATTCTGCTCGCGACCCACGAAGCCTACGAGAGCCGCCGGTCCGAAATCGACGCTGCGGTGAAAAACGGTGCTACCGCGTTGTTCGTGAAACTCGCCCCTGGCACTTACGATATCGGCGGAGTCTCCTTGATGGTGCGTAAAGCCGGCATGGGGCCGCGTCACTTCGTGTCCGGCCGCACCGGGCATCCCCTGCTCGCGGGCCTCGAGCCGCGCGATTTTAAATTCTGGCATTTCGACGCACTCGGGCACGCTTCACCGCTATTGCTCAGCGTGCTGGAAGGCCCGGCTTGGACTCCGATCGTCCAGAGTGGCGACGGAGGCTGGCTGCGTCCGTGGGCCTACACCCCCGCCGTGGTAGAGCATCGGGATGGCCGCGGCGTCTGGCGTGTATGCCAGCTGGAGCTGGGCGCCACTGCCGGGAGCACACCCACCAGCGCGATCCTCGCCCGCCGGCTGCTCGGGCTGGACCCGGCTGTTTAATCTGCGAGGCTTGACCTCGGCTTGCACCGGGGTTGGGCACCAAACAAAAAAAGGGCGGGCCCAAACGGGCCCGCCCTTTTTGCGGTTAGAATTTAGGAGGTGAAGGCTCAGAAGGAGCCCACGACCTTAAGCCGGAGGAACTTCTTGGCCGCTCCCGTGGTATCCACGTTGAAGACCCGGCGCACACAGTTGGCGGGCAGATTGGTCTGATCGGCGGCGGTAGTCACCGTCACGGTGCCGCCCGTGCCCCAGGTGCCGGCGACGAGGTCGGTGACGGCCTCCCCGGTGACCGTCAGGCCGGAGTCATTGGTGCGAACCACCGCGGTGATCGAGAGGACGGCGGCGGTGCTGCTGGTAACCGGGGCCTGAATGGAGTCCGAGGGGCCGTTCGCGCCGAACGCATATCTCATCAAGGGCGAGTAACCCGAGGCGTCGGCCGTCGTGGCATTGGCGATCGTCACGGTAACGGTGCGGGTGACGGCCGTGGCGGCATTACCGGCGGCGTCGCTGGCGTTGTAAGTCAGGATATAGACGCCGGGCCTAGCCGTATTCACCGAGCCGGTGGTGATCACGTTGACCGAGCCATCCACATTGTCCGATGCGGTGGCCCCGGCATCGGTGTAGAGCGAACCCCAATCTGCGCCGATGGTAGAGGCACCACCCAGAGAGATGACCGGCGCGGTGGTGTCGGCCTGGCCAAAACGGATCTGCCCGGTAACGGGATCATGTGTCGCGGCAATAAAGGGCATCTCGAACGAAACGATTTGGGCGAGATCGAGTCCGGTGGCGTCAAGAATGTAGAGGCTGGCCGTGGCGCTGTTGGCCACGGTGAGGGTGGTGCCGGCGGTCCAACCGGCGGCCGTCGCGAAAGTGATCGAGGCCCCGGCGGTGGCGCCGAGGTCGATGGTGGCGTTGCGCTGAACTAGCAGATTACCGAGCGTCGGGCCGCTGCCGGAGTAGGCTAGTTTGATGGCGCCAGTGCCCACGCCGTTGGAAGTGAAGGCGACGTTGCCGCTGCTGGCCAAGGCCGAGGCATGCCCGAGTTGGAGCGTGCCACCCTTGATGGTGGTGCCTCCGGTGAAGGTATTGGCCGCCGAGAGAATCAAGGTGCCCAGACCATTCTTGTTGAGCAAAGTGGCGCCGCCCGCGCTGTCGGGAATGCCGCCCGCGAACTCAGTGGAGGCTGAGGCTAAATCTTGGTCTGCGTAGAGGGTCTTGATGCCGCTACCGGTGGCGGTGAGTGCGGAGGTGAACTTGAGGAGCGCGCTGCCCTTGTTGTTAACCAAGGCGCCATTGGTCGTGCCGGCGAGGTTGATGACCTTGTCCGTCGTCTCGTTGACGCTGCTGGTCCAGACAAGGAAGTTAAAGGCTCCGCCGGTATTATTGCTGCCGAAATTGATGGTGGCGGCGGTGCCGAGGGGGCTGGGCTCACCGGTGTTACCGATCCTCGTGACGTAAGTTTTGTAAGATTTGCCGCTAGTGTTGCCATCTAGCGTGACCCCGCCGGTGAAGGTATTGTTTGAATTGGCCAGCACGACGGAGCGATCTCCACTGCCGTTGATGCGTAGGCGGGCGTTGCCACTGATAAGGCCGTTCACCACGAGCGAATATCCGCTGGTTGCATTTAGGCCGTTGCCCGTAAATTGCAGGGCGCGGTTGCTGGCATCGCTGCCGGTGTCGATCGCACCATTGAGGGTGAGCTCATTGGCACCACGCACGTCGATCGTGCCGCCGCCACTTGTGCCGGCAAGGGTGATGGTTTTGCTGGTGGATTCGGTGGTTGCAGTGAAGGAATCGCCCCAGCGCAGAAGACCGGTGGTGGTGCCCTTGCCGAGGGTGATGTTACCGGTGCCGAGCGAGCCGCCGAGCGTATTAACGCGGAGCTCGTTATCGTTGATTTTCACCCCGCCGCTGAAGGTATTCGATACGCCCGAAATCAAAATGTTGCCGTTACCTGCTTTGATGAAGGCGCCGTTGCCGCCGATCACCCCGTCGATCGAAACGGTGCCAGCGGTGGAAGCGCGGGAAAACGTGGTATCGCTGTTTAGTGCCATGGGGTTGGAGACGGTGACCGAAACGGCCGCCGCGGTGCTAAAGCCGACCGCCGGGGCCACTGGAGTCGCCGGAGCGGTATTCGTTTCAAAGGTGAGCAAGCCACCCGTAACCGCGAGCGGGCCGGTGCCGCTGTTGGCAAAGTTGAGCGCGTTTAGTGTGTAGGCGGCCGCGTTGTTTACAGAAAGCCCGCCTGACAACGCACCGATGAAATTCACGGTGGATTTCGCATCACTGACCGGAATGGTGTCCCAATCGGCAATCGTAACCCAATCGGCTGCGCCACTGGTTGAGCCGTTGGTGTAAACCAGAGCCGTGGCGACGCCGGGCAGCTGGATATTTTGCACGGCGGAGCTATCCGATGAACTGACCGTGCTGCGAGCCCGAACCCGGTAATAAAGCGTCTGGCCAGGGTCGAAAGTCCCGGTAACCACCCAAGAGGTGACGTCGCCAACATCGAGGTTGCTGTATCCTGAGACCAAGGTGGCGAAGGTCGCATCGGTCGAAACATCGAGATAATAGCCGGTCGCCCCGGTGGAAGCGGACCAGTTGGCGGTGAAGCCTCCGGAGGCGACATTGGTGGCCGCGGCCACGACCGGTGCACCGGGCGGCAAGACATCGGCAGGCGTATCGCCCACCAGCAATTTACTGACCGTAAATTCGTTAATCGTGCTTTGGGAAACAGCTCCTGGGGTCCAGACGAAGGCTTTGGCGCTGGCAATTGGATCCGTGGCGATCGTCTGGCTGATTTCAGCCGTCCAGGCGGCCGGATTCAAGCCGGCCGGATTCACGTAGACCTTAACGACATCCAAGGTCCCAGTAGGATTGGCGGTATACTCCACCACGATTCTGTAGGAGGTATTCAGACTAAGGGGCGTAGTGCCGTAGACGATGCCAGCACCGGCCGGGTTAAGCCCAAGATCGTAAGTCAAGGTGTTCGACGACACACCGCCAAAGCGACGAACATAAAGACGCGATAAAAATGTCCCAGTTCCTCCCGCCGTTGTCGTCAGCGCGCAAATTCCGGAGCCGGTGCCGGTCGAGGAATTGTAGGCCTGAATCACCCGGAGGTTTTCGATGACGTAATAAAAGGTGGACGTAGCGGTGGCACCGACCGGATTAAATGCAACCGGCAGATCGCGATAGGCTTGGGCCGCGCTGGCAACACCCTTGATCTTGATAGACTGAGGAATCGTCGTGGCCGCCGCGATCACTTGGATAGGAGTGGCTGTATTGGTGGAACTCGTAACCTGAGCCCAGCTGTTTTGGCCGGCCAATCCGCCAACCGTGAATGTTGTGTAATCCGCGATGAAGGCAGTCGCCGCGACCGCTTTGCTCAGACCGAAGGCCATAAATGCCGCACCAAGGACGCGGGGTGCGGTCTGCAAAGAGTCATTGAGAGACTCGCGAAGAAACCGCCAGGCGGCCGTTGGTTTAAAGACGGGGAAGGTGATCATGGGGCGATGGGGTTAAAATAGCAGGTTTTTTGTTCCGGGGCTGAACATACATGAACCGCGAAGCAAACAACCACGTTACAACTGAGGGGAGACGGCGGGGTTGGGTTATTGTTTGGATTCTGTTTAGAAACTTAAACGAACCGATGAGTCGTTGAATCATTTTTAATGTCAAACTTAATGATGCAAGAAAACACACAATGGACAGAATTGAAGCAAGTTTTTGAAAAAACCGGGGGGGCCTTTTCGAATCAAAGAAAGCCAAAATTTACCTACATAAAATGATTTATTTGAATTACTTAATGAATAAATTTATTCAATTTAAGCCTGCTCACAGCACCTAAAGTAAATTATTGTAACTATTACAATAGCGGGGTTTGGGCTTTACGTTGTTCCGAGAAATTGCCGTAAAATCGAGGACCCGCATTTGGTTGGAAATGCATTTAAAGCGAAGCCCGCGCCAGCATGTGCGCGATGCCTCTTTCTCCCGCTACCTCTTCCCCTTAGCCGCTCCCCACCCCATGTTTCGCCCCCTGCTACTTAGCCTCTGCGTTGCCCTGCTTCCCGTAAGTCGAGCCGAGTCCCCGCCGGCGGATGTGATTGTTTATGGCGGCACGGCCGGTGGCGCGATGGCCGCGATCGGAGCAGCAAGCCAGGGTGCCCGGGTGCTGCTGCTCGAGCCGGGCCGGCACATCGGCGGCATGCTGTCCGGCGGACTTGGCCGCACCGATATGGATCGCCAGGAGAACTGCATCGGTGGGCTAGCTCTGGAGTTTTTTCGCCGCGTTGGTCGTCATTACGATCAGGACATTGCGTGGATTTTTGAGCCACACGTCGCCGAGAATATCCTAAAGGCGATGCTAAAGGAGCAAAACGTCACCGTCGAATACGGCCAGGGCATCGACGCTGTCATCAAAACCGAGGGTCGCATCAGCGCCATCAAATCAAGCGAGGGTCGCGTGCATACCGCCAAGGTCTTCATCGATGCGACTTACGAGGGCGATCTGCTAAAAGCCGCCGGCGTCTCCTACCGCGTAGGCCGAGAGAGCCGAGATCTTTACCAAGAATCCCTCGCCGGCCGCCGCGAGATTCTGCGCAGCAATCATCAGGTGAATTTTGCCATCTCGCCATGGAAAGACGGCCGCCTGCTACCCCACATCACGGCCGAGGAGGACCTTACCCCCACCGGTGCAGGCGACGGTAAAATCCAAGGCTACTGCTTCCGCCTCTGCCTCACCGACGTCCCCGAAAACCGCCTGCCCATCCCCCGCCCCGAACGCTACGATCGCGAGGACTATGAGCTGATACGCCGCTGCTTCGAGGTCGGCGGGGAAAAAGTCCAAAACATACTCGGTATAAAACCGATGCCCAACGGCAAGACCGACATCAACGCCGGCTACCCATTCTCGCTCAATCTACTCGGCGCCAACCAAGACTACCCGGACGGCTCCCCCTCCCGCCGCAAAGAGATCTGGCAACAACACCTCGATTGGGCCCACGGCCTAATTTACTATCTGCAAAATGATCCGTCCGTGCCAACCGGTATTCGGGCTAAATACGCGCCATGGGGGCTATGCAAAGACGAGTTCACCGACACCGGCGGATGGCCTCACCAGCTCTACATCCGCGAAGCCCGCCGCATGCTAGGCGAATACGTGCTGACCCAGCACGACCTGATGACCAATCCCCGCAAGTTTGACCGCATCGGCCTTGCCGGCTACAACATCGACATCCGCGAAGTGCAATGGGTCTCCCTGAAGACCTTCTATTTCCCGAAAGCCGCCGAAGAAGTCTACATGGAGGGCTACCTCAGTCACCCGGTGGAGCCATGGGACATCCCTTATCGCGCCTTGCTGCCCCGCTACAGCGAGTGCCAAAACCTGCTCGTGCCGGTTTGCGCCAGCGCTTCCACCATCGCCTTCGCGTCCTTTCGCATGGAGCCGCAATATATGATCACCGGCCAGGCCGCGGGCATCGCCGCCGCCATGGCCAGCCACGATGATACCGCCGTTCATCTCGTCCCAATCGCCGAACTGCAAAAGCGCCTGCGAGCGGCCGGCCAGATCCTGGAACTCAACGTCAACTAAACCTCGTCCCGTGAAGATATCTCTACCCCGGCTATTAACCCTCTGCCTCCTCGGTTTTCTCCCCCTTCTGCCGGCGCAAACTACTGCACCAACCAGCCCCTCGGCCCACGAGCCGCGCAACGCCAACGAGGCCCAGCTGCAGAATAAGTATGCGGATAAAATAAAACCCGCCCTCTACCAAAAGTGGCTCGACCGCGTGCAGGCCGCCAGCGCCGAAGAGCAAGTGTGGCTGCACACCCTAGAGGATCAGTTGGGCGGTTTTTATTTCCCCCACTACGTCACCGACCTCTTTGGATCCAAACCCTACGAGGCCGCAGAAGATGCGTGGGCCTACGTCCAGGATGAGCCCGCCCTGCCCCGCGTGATGATCATCGGCGACTCGATATCACGCGCCTACACCACCACCGTGCGTCAGGCCTTGAAGGGTAAAGCCAACGTTCACCGCGCCCCCGCCAACTGCGGCCCCACCGCCCGCTTTCTCGAATTTGGTGAAATCTGGCTTAACCAAAACGGCCGGAACACGTGGGACTTCGTAGTGGTGAATTTTGGTATCCACGACGGCAAAGACCCTAAGGGCTATGAAGAGCGGCTCCGAAAAATTTTCGCCCGCCTCAAAGGCACAGCCGCGAAAAAGATTTTCTGGGTTCGCACTACTCCATGGGGCAAGGACGGTGCGGTCTTTGAAAATCCCGAGGCCGACGCCAGCTGGATCACCAATCCGATCTCCGACCGCCTCGTCGCGGAGGAAGGCCTGGCAGTGATCGACGCCCACTCGGTCATGGCTCCGCTGATCGCCAGCGCACTCAACCGCAAAGATTTCACCCACTGGACGCCCGAAGCTTACAATACGCTGGGCAAAGCCGTAACCAACGCTCTCGCCCCCGCCCTCACGTCCGCCGCCACCGCGTCAAAGGTTGACGCTCCCCAGTCCTCAATCGAGCCCAACGGGACGCGCTACAAACCCGGCCTCTGGCTCGCCACCCAGCGGCAAAATATCGACGCGATGAAGGGCGCCTGCGATCTGATCTTCATCGGTGATTCGATCACCTTCGGCTGGGACGGACAGCTCTGGAAACAACACTTCGCCCCGCGCCGCGCGCTTAATTACGGCATCCCCGGCGATACGGTGGAAAACGTGCTCTACCGGCTCGACTACCCCGGCCTCCACGAGATCCAACCCAAGGTCGCCGTAATCTTGATCGGCACCAACAACAGCGGGCCGGCAGGCGATACCGCCAAAGGCATTCTCGCCGTGGTGAACAAAACCCGCGCGCTTTTCCCAGCCGCAAAAATCGTGCTAATGGACCTGCTGCCTACCGCCCGACGCACCACCTTGATCACAGCCGTGAATGAATTGATTAAAGACTACGCGGACAACCAGACCGTCTTCCGCCTGAACCTCGGCGAACGCATGACGCCAGAGGGAGAATCGTGGGTCGGGCTTGGGCCGGACAAACTACACCTTAGCGCCACTGGTTACGCGATCTGGTATGAGATGCTTTCGCCGCGGCTCATCCAATTCCTTGGGCCGCACCCGTAAATCACCGCCGCCGGGCGGTCGGGCACCGGGATTGGGCGCCAAAACCAGAAGCCTCGGTTCCGGGTTCAAGGCTCGGCGGTATACTCGTCGACGGGGAAGACGAGGATGCGCGCGCCTTCCTTTTGATTTTCCGGGGAACAAGCGGCGAGCACCGCAATCACCGCGCCCTTCTCATCGAGCACGACGTTCGGCCGCTCGATAGTCGGCGCTGAAATTTCCACAAGCTATTGATCAATAATATATTGACTTTAATTTATGCTGTTTGATTTTCCCGGAAACTGTGAATTCGACACAAGTAAACCGGGAAAATTGATGAAGCCGAAGAAGACCGAGCATAAGCCGCAAAGAGAACTGTTCCGGGTGGAATTATCATTCCTAGTGGATGCCAGTCACCCGTTGGTGAAGTTGGGCGGGCGGATAAACTGGGCGGCCTTTGAAGAACATCTGGCGCCGACCTATCATGATAAGACCGGAGCGCCGGGGATTGATACAAGGCTGATGGTGGCGCTGCATTATCTGAAGTATCAGCATGACTTGAGCGACGAGGCGGTGGTGGCCGGGTGGGTGGAAAATCCCTACTGGCAGCACTTCAGTGGGCGGCAGTATTTTGAGCACGAGTTGCCGATTGATCCGTCGAGTATGACGCGGTGGCGCAAGCGACTGGGCGAAGCCGGGGCCGAGGCGATGCTCAAGGCGACAATCGAAACCGGCGTGGCAATGGGAGTGATCCGGCTCGCGCAAGTGACGCATGTGAACGTGGACACCACGGTGCAGACCAAAGATGTTCGCTACCCGACGGATGCACGGCTCTACGACCGGGCGCGGGAGCGTTTGGTGAAGCAGGCCCGCAAGGCGGGACTGTCGGTCAAGCAGAGCTACGAACGGGTGGGCCGTCGGCTGGTGATGATGTCGGGGCGTTACGCCCATGCCCGGCAGATGAAACGCTCGAAGCGTTGCGTGCGCAAACTGCGGACCAACCTGGGCCGGGTGATCCGTGAGATCGAGCGGCAGGGCGCGCCTGAGTCACTGCGGGAGATGCTTGATACAAGCAAACGCATCCATGCACAGAAGCGCGGCGACCAGGAAAAGATTTACAGCGTGCATGAACCCGAGGTGGCGTGCATCGCCAAAGGCAAGGCCGGCCGCAAATACGAGTTTGGCCAAAAGGTCAGTGTGGCGACGACGAGCAAAGGTGGCTGGCTGCTGGGAGCGTTGTGCGTGCCAGGTAATCCTTACGACGGCCACACGCTGAAGGCACAGATAGAGCAGGTGGAGCGTCTTTATATCAAAAAAGAGCATCTCAAAACGGTCCACGTGGACATGGGATATCGCGGCCATGATTACGCCGGGCCAGTCGAGGTGCTGGTGGATCGACGCGGACGCGGCTCCATCCCGAAACGTATCTGGCGGTGGATGAAACGCCGAGCCGCAGTCGAACCGACGATCGGACACCTCAAAAGCGATTACCGACTGGAGCGCAACCGTTTGAAGGGACACCTTGGCGACTCGCTCAACGCGCTGTTCAGCGCCGCCGCCATGAACTTCAAGAAGCTCCTGGGCTTCTTTTTGGCCTTTTTGCTCCGCCTGCTCTCCGCTCTCCTGCCGCCTGGATCAACTGTCTTCCGGACATGTCTCGCCTGAAATGGCGTTTTTCAGAACCGACTGGATAAGGGGCCGAGTGGTCAGCCCGAGGCAGTGGTTTATCAAGAGGGATCGGACTTCTACGTGTCACTAAAAATGGGAGATGGAACCGCTAGGAGGATTATGTTTCGCAGGGGGCGGGATATCGATGACTTGCGTGCTCGGACAGAAATATCTAGAGCATCGGCTCTTTGGGACTGGAATATGAAGCCTATCTCGCTTTATGTGCAGTCGGATTTGAACAAAACGACACAATAGGGGGCGGTCTAGTATTTAAGCATATTGTGCATTATTAAGCGTTGACTGCGGAATGAAGAAATTATTTTCTTCGCTTGTTTTCTTTGTGTGCGTTTCAGTTTTCGCTGAGCCTGACCGACCTCAAGCGGCGCTTAGGTCGGTTACCTGCGGATCATTTCTGGATGATTCTCCGTTGGCGGTTCTGGACACGGGTGCGTGGGTAGGATTTATGTTAGTGATACTGGGTTTTATCGGGGCAGTGGGCTTGGGGTTGAATTTGCTTCGGGCTGTCGCATCTCGCAATTGGCCTACTGCTCCGGCTTTGATTCTGAAAAGTTCACTGGTTGAAGCCGGCAGGAATAGCAGGCCTACCTATATTGCGGATGTGGAATATGAGTTCGTTGTGGATCAAGTTCGCTATATTGGCTCTACTATACAGTTTATGAGGCCCGAGGGTGGTCGGGGTTGGGCTTTGGCCGCACTCGAAAAATATCCGAAAGGAGGCACGGTTGAAGTGCGCTACAATCCGGCAAATCCAAAGGTTTCGGCCTTGGAGGCAGGGTGTGATTCGCTAGCCTACTACTTTTCTATCATCCCTGTCGCGATGATCGTTGCCGGGGGACTAGTCATTCAACGTTGCTGGGAATAAGAGACGCCTTCATGAATAATTTTATATTCGGGCCTCGTTTGTGCGCTACCTTCGGGGGTTGGAGTTATATGTGGTTCACGATTCGCTCGGGAACTCTTCCTTTAAGCGATGCTTGATTTTGTATTTATTTTTTTCAATGCGGTGGCGATCTGCATGCAGCTCGCGTTCGGTGCCTTCTTTTTGTTGGTTGCCTACAAAAATATAAGGTTGTTCTCTCGTCTAAAGCATTTTGCACCGACGGAGGGTGTTGTGTCGACGGCGATCGTCGGCCAACTTTTCCAAGATGGTAATTGGCGTATAGAATTCAAAGTCGGTTATTCCTATTTTGGCACTCAATACGAGGGGGCGCCCGCGAAGTTTAGGCCACCTTATTGGGTGACGGAGGAGAAGCTTAAACGAATTAAACAGGAATATGAAGGGCGGCCGGTGGGGATTCGGGTGAACCCTCACCGCCCGGCCGGGTTTGTATTCGAGCGAGATTCACGAATTCCCCTGCACGAATGGTTTGGTTGGGTGCTTATGTCGGCGCTATTTGCCGCAGTCTGTTTTTCATGTCCAGTCCGTATCTAGCGGACGATTTACGCCTAGTTTTTTTGTGATTTTATGTTTAATTATAATATATTGAAAAGGGTGCGATTGCTTGTTTGGACGATGTTTGGCCTTTGTTTATTTGCGTCCCAAGTTCAAGCGAAGTTGCAATGGGCGACATTCTCGCAAAACCAGATCGCCCAGCCGACGGCGGCGGAGGTGTCCGCCGTGTATGCATTCACCAATCAAGGCACTGCGCCGGTAAGCATCGTATCGATCAAATCGAGCTGTGGCTGCACCACGGCCGCGTTGGAGAAAAGAACCTACGCACCCGGTGAATCGGGCGAAATCGTGGCCAGCCTGAAAATCGGCAACCGGCAGGGGGTGCAGAAGAATACCATCACCGTGAGCACCGACGACGGTGCGGAGCCTGTGGTATTGACCATGGAAACAACTATTCCCCAGGTGCTTATTCTACGGCCAGTCTTTGTCATTTGGCATCTGGGCGGGGCCGCAGATTCCAAATCGATTTCGATCAAGACGGGCATAAAAGATTCCGTGCATATCGTCTCCGCGCGTTCCGATAACGAAAACGTGGCGGTGGAGGTGGAAACTTTGGCGGAGGGGCGGGAATACCGGCTTAACCTTTATCCGCTAAGCACGGACGAGACGGTGAAGGCTCGTGTAACGGTGGAGACGGATTTCCCGGCCGGTGCTCCACGGTCTTATGTTATTCACGCCCATGTCCGCGACCTGATCAAACCCGTGGCGGCTAGGTAGCTGATGCGGAGTTTGGCGGCAATCTGGTGCATGTTTGGGAATAAGCGGTGCGTTAGTATTTAGACACGGAGGGCACGAGCACCGACACAGAGTTTTGGGGAGGTGGGCGGTGACTTTGCGGCCAGCCAAGGCAGGGCGTGGGTCTGATTTTTTTAAATGGACCGGGCGCTGTGAACTCTGTGTCGGGGCTCCGTGTTCTCTGTGGCGAAGATAGATTTGCCTTAATCGAAAATGGCCTCGGGGAGGTAGGCGGTGATGGTGGTGGTGGGGACGTTGACCAGCTGACTGACCTTCAGGTCGAGCACGACGCTGCATAGGGTGTAGGCCAGCTG